>OUNM010294933.1_pt1 | contig 38689 bp, 29 predicted proteins | sample 1769961 | NCBI WGS metagenome assembly OUNM01 (sample SAMEA3914820, study PRJEB12502) | metagenome | biome: forest; material: soil | place: USA | collected 2012-03-12 | depth 0.3 m | reverse complement strand
GATTTGGTGGAGGTAAGCGGGATCGAACCGCTGACCTCTTGCATGCCATGCAAGCGCTCTCCCAGCTGAGCTATACCCCCGGTAAACCGGTCGCAAAAAATAAACGGCCAAGAAGGCCGTTCATTTTATCGGGCGAACCCGATGGAATCCTTGGCGGAGTGGACGGGGCTCGAACCCGCGACCCCCGGCGTGACAGGCCGGTATTCTAACCAACTGAACTACCACTCCGCGTGGGATGCTTTCCGAATATCTTTCAATACCCGCAAGTGCATCAAACTCGCCTGTCTTGCGACAGGATTGCCAAAGCAATTTTGGCGTCCCCTAGGGGATTCGAACCCCTGTAATCACCGTGAAAGGGTGGTGTCCTAGGCCTCTAGACGAAGGGGACTAATCCTTCACGACTTGAACCGCGCGCCACTCAAAACTCCCAAAGGATATTTGGTGGAGGTAAGCGGGATCGAACCGCTGACCTCTTGCATGCCATGCAAGCGCTCTCCCAGCTGAGCTATACCCCCGTTGTTTTCAATTCCGTCAATCAACTTTCGTTGCCGACTTCGTCGTTAACAGCGCTGTTCAAGCGAGACCAAGAGTATATGACGAAAATCAGACTGATTGCAAGCGTTCGAGAACTTTTTTCTTGTCGAACTGCTCAAGCACTGCATCGACGCTGGGCGTTTGTGCACGGCCGCACACCAACACACGCACCGGTACGGCCAGTTGGGGCATCTTCAGCCCAGTCGCCGTCAGCGTCTCCTTCAGGGCTTGCTGGATGGCAGCCTTGTTCCATTCGGTCAACGCCGACAGGCGTTCGGCCAGCGCCACCAACGCCGCGCGCACCGCATCGCTGATGTGGGCCGCCAGGTCCTCGGCCGACGGGGTGACGGGGGCGAAATACATGGCCAGCCAGTCAGCCAGAACAGCGACCGTCGCGCAGCGGTCCTTGAACAGGCCGACCTTGGGCTGGACCTGCTCCAGCGTCACCTCAATGCCCTTGGCCTTGAGCTGCTCCACGACGATACCGGCCAGCCGGCCTTCGTCGACCTGCTTCACATAGTGGCCGTTGACCCAGTCCAGCTTGGCCGGATCCCACTGAGCCGGGCTTTTGGACAGATGAGAGCCATCGAACCAGCTCACCATCTGCTCGGCCGAGAACAGCTCGTCGTCGCCATGGCTCCAGCCCAGGCGGGCCAGGTAGTTCAGCATGCCTTCGGGCAGGTAGCCGTTGGCGGCGTAGTCCATCACGCTGACCGCGCCGCGACGCTTGGACAGCTTCAGGCCGTCGTCGCCAAGGATGATGGGCAGATGGCCGAAGGACGGCAGCGGCGCGCCCAAAGCGTTGAAGATGTTGATCTGCCAGGGCGTGTTGTTGACGTGTTCGTCGCCGCGGAAGACATGGCTGATGCGCATGTCCCAGTCGTCGACGACAACGGCGAAGTTGTAGGTCGGCACGCCATCCGTTCGCGCAATGATGAGGTCGTCAATCTCGCGGTTGTTGATCGTGATCGGCCCCTTGACCAGGTCGTTCCAGGTCACATCGCCCTCAACGGGATTGGCGAAGCGCACCACCGGCTTCACGCCCTCGGGCGGCGTCGGCAGCGTCTTGCCCGGCTCAGGACGCCAGCGGCGGTCGTAGAGGGTTTTCTCGCCGCGCGCCTTCTGGGCCTCGCGCATCGCGGTCAGTTCCTCGGGCGTCGCATAACAGCGGTAGGCCTTGCCGTCGGCCATCATCTGGTCGATGACGGCCTGGTAGCGGTCCAGGCGCTGCATCTGGTAGATGGGACCCTCGTCGTAGGACAGGCCCAGCCAGTTCATGGCCGTGATGATCTGGTCGACGGAGTCCTGAGTGGAGCGGGCGACATCGGTGTCCTCGATGCGCAGCACGAACTCGCCGCCATGGTGGCGGGCATAGGCCCAGGAGTAGAGGGCCGTGCGGGCTGTGCCCAGGTGCAGGAAGCCGGTCGGCGACGGCGCGATGCGCGTGCGGATCTTGTCGAAGGAACTCATCGTGTGGTCAGTGTGGAAAGGCCGCGCAGCAGGTCGTCGGTGATGTCGTCGACATGCTCGAGGCCGACGGCCAGGCGGATCAGGCCCTGCCCGATGCCAGCCGCTTGACGCTGGCCGTCGGTCAGGCGGCCGTGCGAGGTCGTCGCAGGGTGGGTGATGATGGACTTGGTATCGCCGAGATTGGTGGCGATGGACAGCACGCGGGTGCTGTCGATGACGTGGAAGGCGGCGGCGCGCGCAGCCTCGGGTGTGTCGGCGCGCAGGTCGAAGGACAGCACCGCCCCGCCCTGCCCGCTTTGCTGGCGCATGGCCAGGTCGTGCTGGGGATGCGAGGCCAGCGACGGGTAGTAGACGTGGTCGACCTCCGGCTGAGCCTCCAACCAGCGCGCCACAGCCAGGGCCTGCTCGCTCTGTGCCTTCATGCGCAGGGCCAGGGTTTCCAGGCCTTTCAGCACAACCCAGGCGTTGAAGGGCGCCAGCGTCATGCCCACGGTGCGCAGGATGGGGCCGAAGACGTCGCGGATCAGCTGGTTGGGCCCGCACAGCGCGCCAGCCATCACGCGCCCCTGGCCATCCATGTATTTGGTGGCGGAGTGCATGACGATGTCGGCGCCCAGTTCCGTCGGGCGCTGCAGGGCCGGCGTTGAATAGGTGTTGTCGACGGCCAGGATGGCGCCAGCGCCATGGGCAATGTCGGCCAGGCCGCGGATGTCGCAGACCTCGGTCAGCGGGTTGGTCGGCGTCTCGGCAAACAGCAGCCGGGTTGTCGGCTTCACGGCCGCGCGCCACTCCGCGAGATCGGTCTGCGAGACGAACGTCGTCTCGACGCCGAACTTGGCGAACTCCTTGGCGAATAGGTTGATGGTCGAGCCGAACACGGAGCGCGAGCAGACGACATGGTCACCGGCCTTCAGCACGCCCATGCCGAGCAGCAGGATGGCGCTCATGCCCGTGGAAGTCGCGATGGCGCCTTCAGTGCCTTCCAGAGCCGCCAGGCGCGCCTCCAGGCTGCGCACGGTCGGGTTACTGGTGCGCGAGTAGGTGAAGTCCTCGGAGCTGGAGAACTTGCGCGCGGAGGTCTCGGCGTCGGGCTGGACGTAGGCCGTCGTCAGGAACAGGGCCTCGGAGTTCTCGCCATGTTGACTGGGGGCGAGCGCCGTCCGAACGGCCAGCGTCTCGGGGCGCAGGCCGTCGGGCAGGCGTCGCTCGCCGCTCATGTGCTCAGCCTTCGCCGCCGCCCTGCAGGGCGAGGCGGCCGCGCGCGTCGGCCTCTTCCTCGGTGGATTGGCTGGTGCGCTGCTCGCGCATGGCCTTGAAGTCGGCCAGGCTGACGTCGCCCGTCACGTAATTGCCGTCGAAGCAACTCGCCTCGAAGCCGGCGAGACCCGGACGCAGCGCGGCCACCACGCGCTTCATCGCATCCACGTCCTGGTAGATCAGCGCGTCGGCGCCGATGTACTCGCGGATCTCTTCGATGGAACGGTTGTGTGCGATCAGCTCCTCGGCCGTCGGCATGTCAATGCCATAGACGTTCGGAAAGCGAACCGGCGGCGCCGCAGAGGCCAGGTAGACCTTGCGCGCACCGGCCTCGCGGGCCATCTGCACGATCTCCTTCGAGGTCGTGCCGCGCACGATGGAATCGTCCACCAGCAGCACATTGCGGCCCTTGAACTCCAGGCCGATGGCGTTGAGCTTCTGGCGCACGCTTTTCTTGCGCGCGCCCTGCCCCGGCATGATGAAGGTGCGGCCGACATAGCGGTTCTTCACGAAGCCTTCGCGGTAGGGCTTGCCGATGCGGTGGGCCAGCTGCATGGCCGAGGGGCGGCTGCTTTCCGGGATGGGGATGACGACGTCGATCTCGTTGGGCGGCATCGTGGAGATGACGCGCTGGGCCAGGGTCTCGCCCATGTTGAGGCGGGCCTGGTAGACCGAGATGCCGTCCATCACCGAGTCCGGACGTGCCAGGTAGACGAACTCGAACATGCAGGGGTTCAGCGACGGGCTGTCATTGCACTGCTCGGTGTGGACCTTGCCGGTCATGTCGACGAACAGAGCCTCGCCGGGCGCCAGGTCGCGTTCCAGCTGATGGCCGGTGCCTTCCAGCGCCACGCTTTCGCTGGCCACCATGAATTCGCCATTCGCCGACTTGCCGAAGCACAGCGGGCGAATGCCGAAGGGGTCGCGGAAGGCCAGCAGGCCCTGGCCGGCGATCAGCGCGATGACGGCGTAGCTGCCCTTGATGCGCTTCTGCACGGCACGCACGGCGGAGAAGATCTCCTTGGGCGTCAGCGGCAGGTCACGCGCGGCCAGCTCCAGCTCATGGGCCAGCACATTGATCAGCACCTCGGTGTCGCTCTCGGTGTTGATGTGGCGGCGGTCGATGTCGAAGAGCTCGTCCTTCAGCGCCAGCGCGTTGGTCAGGTTGCCGTTGTGCACCAGCACGATGCCGAAGGGCGCGTTGACGTAGAAGGGCTGGGCCTCTTCCTCGCTGTAGGCGTTGCCGGCGGTTGGGTAGCGCACCTGGCCCAGGCCGATATTGCCCGGCAGGGCCCGCATATTGCGGGTGCGGAAGACGTCGCGCACCATGCCGCGGGCCTTGTGCATGAAGCACTTCTGGCCCTGCATGGTGACGATGCCGGCCGCGTCCTGGCCGCGGTGCTGCAGCAGCAGCAGCGCGTCATAGAGGAGCTGGTTGACGGGGGTGGCCGCGAGGGTGCCGACGATGCCGCACATGGCGAAGGTCCTTAGTCAGTGGCTTCCGCTTCAGATGGGGTCATCGAGCGGGAAATAAATCGGGCAAGGGGTTCGGGCAGCAGCGGCGCGGCGTCCTGCAGCACGCCGGCCAGCACCGGCGCGGCATGCGAGGCCCGCCAGGTGGAGGTCTCGGCCAGCGGCGAGGCGCCGATGACGAGCACCAGCAGCAAAGCAATGAAGACGCCGCGCAGCGCGCCAAAGCCGGCGCCACCCAGACGGTCCACGACGGACAGCGGCGTGGCGTGGATCAGCATCTTCACGAGTCGCGAGGCCAGGCTCCAGACGATGAGCACGAAGAAGAAGGCGATGACCAGGGCGATCACATGCAGGGCCGCGGGGCCGAACTGGCCGGTGAAGGAGGCCGGCAGCAGGTCTTCGACGACCGGCGCCAGCGGCGAGGCCGCGAAATAAGCCACCACCCAGCCGGCCAGGGACATCACCTCGAAGATGAGGCCACGCAAGATGCCGAGACCGATCGAGATCAGCAGCACCACTGCCAACGCAAGATCGACCCAGCTCAGCGAGGCTTCCATGTCTGCCTTGTCAGAGCGTCAAGATGGCGCCGGGCAGACCCGCGCCCTTGAGCTTGGCGGAAGCGCGCTCGGCCTCGTCGCGGCTGGCGAAGGGCCCCAGGCGCACGCGGATGCGGCGGCCATCGGCCGTGTCGACGGCCTGGGCATAGGTCTTGAGGCCGAGCTTCTCGACCTTGGCGCGCACGTCCTGGGCCGTCTTGTTCTCGCCATAGGCACCCACCTGGACGATGAATCGCGCTGCCGCGCTCGTGGCGGCCGGCGTGGGCTCCTTGCCTTCCAGCAGGGCCTGGGCGCGTGCGCCATCGTTGGCGTGAGGCTTGACGGGCTTGTCGGCCGGCTTTTCAGCGGGCTTCTCGGCAGGCTTTTCTACCGGCTTCTCGGCGACCCTGACGGGCGGCTTGTCCTGCGGCTTCTCGGCGGCCGGCTTGTCGATCACAGCCTCGGCCGGAGCACTCGCCACGGCAACGGTGGGCGTCGGCGTGGAAGCCGGTTCGGCCTGGGCCAGCGGCTCGCGCGTCGGCACGGTCAGCGGCGGCGCGGTCTCCTTGCGCGGGATGTCGATGGGCAGATCGACCGGGATAGGCCGCGGCTGGGTCTCGAAGATCAGCGGGAAGCCCACGACGCCGGCCGCCACCAGCACGGCGGCACCGATGAGCCGCCGGCGGGCGCGGATGCGCAGCACCTGCACGTCTTCGGCCGCGCTGGCCTTGGCGCCGGACTTGGCCGACTTCTTGGGCGCCGCCGCAGGGGCGGCGTCATCGCGCTTGAGGAAGGAAAACAGGCCCATCGGCGGCGTCTGGCTCAGTGGAGGGTAGGAGGCTGGGGTGCCGTGGCACCGGCCGTCACGCGGGGCAGGCCCTGTTGGAGCACCCCGCCCACGGTGAAGAAGGATCCGAAGACCAGGATTCTATCGGCCGTGGTCGCCCCGGCCGCCGCTGCTTGCAGGGCATCCAGGGGGTTGGCATGGGTGTGGGTCGTGACGTCGGCCGGCGTCTTCAGCCCGGCGGCCAGGAAGGCGGTTTCCAGCTGTTCAGCCGTCGCCGCGCGCGGAATGGGCAGGTCGGTGAAATGCCAGACGTCCACCAGCGGCGCGATCTTGCCCAGGATGCCTGCCAGGTCCTTGTCCGCCATGGCGCCGAAGACGGCATGGGTGCGCGGGAAGAAGCCCATCTGGTCGAGGTTCTGGGCGAGGGCCGCGACGGCATGCGGGTTGTGGGCGACATCCAGCACGACGGCCGGCTGGCCGGCCAGCACCTGGAAGCGGCCCGGCAGTTCAACCAGGGCCAGGCCGGTGCGCACGGCCTGGGCGCTGATGGGCAGGCGGTCGGCCAGGGCCTCGAAGGCCGCCAGCACGCCAGAGGCATTCAGCAGCTGGTTGACCCCGCGCAGGGCCGGATAGGACATGCCCGAGTAGCGCTTGTTGCGACCGGCCCATTGCCATTGGGTGCGGTCGCCGCTGAAGGTGAAGTCGCGGCCCAGCTGGCGCAGATCGGCACCCAGTTCGGTGGCACGCGCGGCCAGCGAAGCCGGCGGCACCGGGTCGCTGACGACGACCGGGCGGCCGGCGCGCATGATGCCGGCCTTCTCGCGCCCGACGCTTTCGCGGTCGGTGCCGAGGAATTCGGTGTGGTCCAGGTCGATGCTGGTGATGACGGCGCAGTCGGCGTCGATGACGTTGACGGCGTCCAGGCGCCCCCCCAGGCCCACCTCGAGGATGACGAGGTCCAGCGGCTCATGCTGAAGCCGCCGCATGATGGCCAGGGTCGTGAACTCGAAATAGGTCAGCGTGATGTCACCGCGGGCGGCCTCGACGGCCTCGAAATGGGCCTCCAGCGACTCAGCCGCCACCGGCGCGCCGCCCACGCGGCAGCGCTCCTGGAAATGCACGAGGTGGGGCTTGATGTAGAGGCCGACGCGGTAGCCGGCATGCAGGGCGATGGACTCCAGCATGGCGCAGGTCGAGCCCTTGCCGTTGGTGCCGGCGACGACGACGGTCGGGCAGTCGAAGGCGATGCCCAGCCTTTCCTTCACCGCGTTGACGCGGTCCAGCGTCATGTCGATGGTCTTGGGATGCAGTCGCTCGCAGTGGGCGAGCCAGTCTTCAAGCGTCATGGCGGATCACTGAAAAAACAAAAGCCAGGCTCGGGGCCTGGCTCGGAAGTCTGCGGGCGGCGTTCAGGCGACGGCGTCCGCGCTCTGGCGCTGCAGCATGGCGAGCTGGCGGGCAATCGTCTCGCGCAGCTGGCGGCGGTCCACGATCATGTCGATGGCGCCCTTCTCCATCAGGAACTCGGCGCGCTGGAAGCCGGCGGGCAGCTTTTCGCGCACGGTGTTCTCGATGACGCGCGGGCCGGCAAAGCCGATCAGGGCCTTGGGCTCGGCCAGCACGATGTCGCCGACGAAGGCGAACGAAGCAGACACGCCGCCCATGGTCGGGTCGGTCAGCACGCTGATATAGGGCAACTTGGCCTTGGCCAGGCGCGTCAGCGACGCGTTGGTCTTGGCCATCTGCATCAGTGACAGCAGGCCTTCCTGCATGCGCGCGCCACCGGTGGCGGTGAAGCAGATGAAGGGCGTCTTCTGTTCGATGGCCGTCTCGACGCCGCGCACGAAGCGCTCGCCGACGACGGAACCCATGGAGCCGCCCATGAAGTCGAACTCGAAGCAGGCGGTCACGACGGGCACGCTCATGACGGCACCGCCCATGACCACCAGCGCGTCGGTCTCGCCGGTGTTCTCCAGCGCTTCCTTCAGGCGGTCGGGGTACTTCTTGCTGTCCTTGAACTTCAGCGCGTCGACCGGCAGCACCTCCTGGCCGATCTCGTAGCGGCCTTCACCGTCCAGGAAGGCGTCCAGGCGGGCGCGCGCGCCGATGCGGTGGTGGAAGCTGCACTTGGGGCAGACATTGATGTTCTGCTCCAGGTCGGTCTTGTAGAGCACCGTCTCGCAGCTCGGGCACTTGATCCACAGGCCTTCCGGCACCGTGCGGCGGTCGGCGGGATCGCCTTGCTGGATCTTGGGCGGGAGGAGTTTGTCGAGCCAACTCATGTCTCAGTCCTTGTCGAGTGCGGCACGGATTTCACGGATGAAGGCCGCGCCAGTCAAGGCGACATTATCGGCTGGCTGGCGCTCCAGCAATTCGACCAGCTTGGAACCGATGACGACGGCGTCCGAAACGCCAGCCACCGCTCGCGCCGTGGCCCCGTCGCGGATGCCGAAACCGACGCCCACCGGCGTGCTGACATGCTGCTTGATGCGCGGCACGGCCTCGGCCACGGCGGCAGTGTTCAGGTGGCCGGCCCCGGTCACGCCCTTCAGCGACACATAGTAGACATAGCCGCTGGCCAGCTGGCCGACCTGGGCCATGCGCGCCTCGGTGGATGTGGGCGCCAGCAGGAAGATGGCGTCCATGTTGGCGGCGCGCAGCTTGGCGGCGAACTCCTCGCACTCCTCGGGCGGGTAGTCGACGATGAGCACGCCGTCGACGCCTGCTGCGGACGCGTCCGCCACGAAGGCGTCCAGGCCGTAGCGCTCGACCGGGTTGGCATAGCCCATCAGCACCAGCGGTGTCTTGTCATTGCGGGCGCGGAACTCGCGGACATAGGCCAGCACCTTGCGCAGGCCGATGCCGTTCCTCAGCGCCCGCTCGCCGGCGCGCTGGATGACTGGGCCGTCGGCCATGGGGTCGGAGAAGGGCACGCCAAGTTCGATGACGTCGGCGCCGGCCTCGGCCATGGCCAGCAGCAGGTCGACGGTGGCCGTCGGATGCGGATCGCCCGCGGTGACGAAGGGGATCAGCGCCTTGCGGCCGCCGGCCTTGAGCTGGCCGAAAGTGGTCGTGATGCGGCTCATTGCTTCACCTTTTCACCGGCTTGCGACGGGCGGTCGAAATAGGCAGCACCGGACAGGTCGGCGACGGTGCCGATGTCCTTGTCGCCGCGGCCACTGAGGTTGACCAGCAGCACCTTGTCCTTCCCCAGCGTCGGCGCCAGCTTGATCGCGTGCGCAACGGCATGGCTGGATTCCAGCGCAGGGATGATGCCCTCCGTGCGGCACAGGCGATGAAATGCCGACAGCGCCTCGGCGTCGGTGCAGCCGACGTATTCGGCGCGGCCGATGTCTTTCAGGTGGGCATGCTCGGGGCCGACGCCGGGGTAGTCCAGGCCGGCCGAGATCGAGTGCGTCTCGATGATCTGGCCGTCCTCGTCCTGCAGCAGATAGGTGCGATTGCCGTGCAGCACGCCCGGGCTGCCGGCCGTCAGCGTCGCGGCATGCTTGCCGCTGGCCACGCCTTGCCCTTCGGCCTCGACGCCGATGAGGCGCACGCTCTCGTGCGGGATGTAGGGGTGGAAGATGCCGATGGCATTGGACCCGCCGCCCACACAGGCGATGACGGCGTCGGGCTGGCGGCCGGCCAGCTCGGGCATCTGCTCCAGGCACTCCAGGCCGATGATGCGCTGGAAGTCGCGCACCATCATCGGATAGGGATGCGGGCCGGCCACGGTGCCGATGATGTAGAAGGTGTTCTCCACATTCGTGACCCAGTCGCGCATGGCCTCGTTCAGGGCGTCCTTCAACGTCTTGCTGCCGCTCTCCACCGGCACGACGGTCGCGCCCAGCAGCTTCATGCGGTAGACATTGGGCGACTGGCGCTTGACGTCCTCGCTGCCCATGTAGACGACGCACTCCAGGCCATAGCGCGCGCAGATGGTGGCGGTGGCCACGCCATGCTGGCCGGCACCGGTCTCGGCAATGACACGCGGCTTGCCCATGCGCTTGGCCAGCAGCGCCTGGCCGATGACGTTGTTGATCTTGTGCGCGCCCGTGTGGTTCAAGTCCTCGCGCTTCAGGTAGATCTGCGCGCCGCCCAGTTCACGGCTCAGGCGGTCGGCGTGATAGATGGGGCTGGGACGGCCGACGAAGTGCTTGAGCTCCTTCTTGAGCTCGGCCAGGAACTCGGGATCGTTCTGGTAGTGCGCGTAGGCGTCCTTCAACTGGTCCAGCGCATGGACGAGGGTCTCGGAAACGAAGCTGCCGCCATAAGTCGGTTTGGCGGGCGCGCGGAAATGCCCGGTCGCGTCGGGCTGGTCGTACTGGAACATGGTCTTCCCCTATCGGGACAGTTCTGCGTCAGCGCGCTTCACGGCGCTGCAGAACTCGTGGATCAGGTCGGCGCTCTTGATGCCCTTGGACACCTCGACGCCGGAACTCACATCAACGGCCCAAGGCCGCACCCGGGCGATGCCATCGCCGACGTTTGCTGCATTCAACCCACCAGACAAAACGAGGTGAGAGGCTGCGTTTGGTGGAATGAGTGACCAATCGAAGACCTTGCCGCCGCCGCCATACCCTTCGACGGGAGCGTCGAGCAGGATGGCCTGGGCGTTGGAAAAACGAGAGCTGAAGTCTACCAAGTCGAAACCCGGCGACATGGCGGCGGCGCGCAAATAGGGGCGCTTGACGCGATCGCAGTCGGCCGGCGTCTCGTCGCCATGGAACTGCACGAGCATGTTGGGCAGGGCGTCCAAGCCCGCCTGCAGCTCGGCATCCGTGGCGTTGACGAAGAGCCCGACCGGCGTGACGAAGGGCGGCAGCAGCCGCGCCAGCGCCCTCGCCCGCTCCGGCGTCACGAAGCGTTTGCTCTTGGCATAAAAGACAAAGCCGATGGCATCGGCGCCGGCCTCGACGGCGGCCGCGACGTCCTGCTCGCGTGTGAGACCGCAGATCTTGATTCGTGTCATTGGTACCCCTCGTTCGGCGAGTACGCCAACCGATCCCCCGAGGGGATGCAAGCCAGCTTGGGACGGCCCGGCGCCTGGCTCATGGCAACCAGCTCAGGGCCGCGACTTCGCGCGGGATGTCGAGTTCGGCATCGTAGGTCGGGCCGAGGAAATAGAGGCCGTCAGGGGAAAAGGTCGGCGCGGCCACCTTGCGGTCGCGCGCGGCCAGCACCTCGCTGACCCAGTCGGGCGAACGCGTGCCGCTGCCCACGGCGAGGATGCAGCCCATCAGGTTGCGCACCATGTGGTGCAGGAAGGCGCTGGCCTCGAACTCGAAGCGCCAGTAGGCGCCGCGGCGCTGCACGGTGACCTCGCGCAGCGTCTTGATGGGCGAGGCGGCCTGGCATTCGGAGGAGCGGAAGGACGAGAAGTCATGCTCGCCGACCAGGCGCTCGGCGGCCGCCTCCAGCGCCGACTGCTCGAGCGGCCGGAAGATCCAGCCGCACTGGCCGCTCTCGATGGCCGGCCGCACCGCAGATTCCAGCAGCAGATAGGCGTAACGCCGGCCGCGCGCCGAGTTGCGCGCATGGAAGTTGTCGCCCGGAAAGCGGCACCACTGGATGGCGATGTCGGGCGGCAGGTAGCGGTTGCTGCCGCGCACCCAGGAGAAAGGTTCGCGCTCGACTTCGGTGTCGAAGTGGATGACCTGGTTGATGCCGTGCACGCCGGTGTCGGTGCGGCCGGCGCAGATCGTGCGGATCGGCTGGGCCGCGAAGGCTGACAACCCTTTCTCGAGGGCGTCCTGCACGGTGCGGCCGTTGGGCTGGCTCTGCCAGCCGTTGTAGCCGCCGCCGCGGTAGCTGACTCCTAGTGCGACTCTCATGGACTCAAAAGTGAAAACGCCCGGCACAGGCCGGGCGTCGAAGTATCGCGGTTGCGCTTAACGCAGTCCGTTCAGCATCGCCTGCGCCTTGTCACGCAGCGGGCCGGAAGCACGCTGGATCAGCTCCTGCAGCACCTCGCGGGCGCCTTCGGTGTCGCCGATCTGGCGGAACTCGTCGGCCAGTTCAAGCTGGCGCATCAGCGGATCGCCTTCGTCATCGGGCAGATCCAGGTTGTGGGCCAGGCCCTCCGGCGTGGTCTCGCCGGGCAGCGTTGAATCACCAAGATCGAAGTCCAGGTCGGTCGATGCCGAGGCCGGCGTGGCGGGCGTCGGCGTCAGGCTGCCCATGCTGCTGATGTCAAAGCTCAGGTCCGGCGCGGGCGGCGCGGTGCGCGTGCCACGGCTGGAGATGTCGAAGTCCATCGTCATCGGCGCCTGCTCGATCGACGCCGGCATGGCCTGGGTGGCGGCCATGGCGTTGGGCGAGACCGGCTCGGGGGCGTCGAGGTCCAGGTCCAGGGCCAGATCGAAGCCGCTCACCGGACCCGTGTCCGGGCCGCCGCGCAAGGCGTCGGTATTCAGGTGAGCCGCGGCGGCGGCAGCGGCGCTGGCCCCGGCCGGCAGCGCCGTTTGCGGCAACGTGCTGGCGTTCATGGGCTCGGGACGCAGTTCGGGGCCGTCTTCCACATGGGCAGGGGCGCCGCCCGGCTGGTAGAGCGGATTGTCCGGATCGATGCCACGGCCCAGCTCCTGGGCCTTGGCCCAGTCTTCGCCCGCACCCTTGGTCTCGGCGTAGAGCTGCACGGCCAGTTGCTCGAAGCCCTTGGTGTCGCGGCGCTTGGCGTAGACCTCCAACAGTTTCAGGCGGATGGCCAGGCGCGTCGGGTTCGCGCGCAGGGCTTCCTTGAGGATTTCCTCGGCCTGCAGGTCACGGCCATAGGCCAGGTAGACATCGGCCTCGGCGACCGGGTCCACGTCGCCGATGGCGTCGAGCTGGCTGAGCGAATAGCTCATCGACGACTGGCCGCTGTTCTGCGCGTCGCGAGTGTCGACGCGCTGACCACCGGTGCCACCGAAGAAGGAGTCGGGCTGCAGGCGGCTTTCGTGGAAGCCGGTCTCGGCCGCATTGGTCGGGCGGCGCGAGCGCAGGCGGTACAGGCCCAGGCCGCCCAGGACGGCGACCAGAACGCCGGCCAACGGCAGCACGATGGGACTGTCAAGCAGTTGCTCGATGAAGCCGGGCGGCTCTGCGACCGGCGGCGGCGCCAGCGGTGCGCTGGCACGGGCAGCCGGGCGCGAGGCCGGTGCGCTCGCCGCAGCCACGACGGCCGGCGCGGAGGCCGGTGCCAGTGCAGGCTCGGCCGTGGCAACGACCGGCGCGGGCAAGGCCGTCGGCGCCGCGGCGGGCGCCGGAGCGGCAGCGGAAGCCACCGGCGCGGGCTTGGCCGCGCTGGAGAGCTTCTTCAGCTCCTCCACATTGCGGGTCAGCTCGGCGACGCGGGCGGCGGCGTCCTTCTTCTCGGTTTCCTTGGACAGCTTGGCCTCGGAGGCGCTGGCAGCACTGCCGGCCTTGCTGAGGGTCAGCTTGTCGGGCGTCGGCGCTGCCGCGGGCTTGCGGTCCTCGACAGCGGCCTGCACCTGGCCCTTGGACTGACGCTCGCTCTCGGTGTTCTGCAGCGTGGGCGCAGCAGACGCGAGGCGCTGGCGGTAGGCGGAGAAATCGGCGCTCTGCGCCATGATGACCTGGCGCGCTTCGCCCTGCGACACGGACGCGAGGCTTTCGCTGCCCGGCACCTGCAGCGTCGAGCCGGCCTTGAGCCGGTTCATGTTGCCGTCAATGAAGGCGTCGGGGTTGTTGCGGAACAGGCCGACCAGCATCTGATCCAGCGAGATGCCGCTGACCTGGGTCTTGGCCGCGACCTTGGACAGTGAATCGCCCGGACGGACCGCGTATTCGGACGCAGCCGTGACGGGCGGGCGCACCGCAGCAGGCGCCTGCACGGGCGGACGGGCCGTGGCGACTGGCGTCGATGCCGAACCGTTGCGCGGCAGGGTCGTCGTCACGGCCGGCGCCGGTGCGGGCACGGCCTCGCTCGACGCGGTGGTGGCCGGTGCTGGCGCGGCTGCGACAGCTGGCGCGGCGGTGATGACGGGTGCCGGCTTGGGCAGGTTCGGCGGATCGAACAGCAGCGTGTATTCGCGCACCAGGCGGCCGCTGGACCAGGTCAGCTCCAGGATGACGTCAACAAACGGCTCCTGAACCGATCGGTCGCTGCTGACGCGCAGCAGGGTGCGGCCGTTGTTGCGAACGATCTGGACCTGAGTCGAGGTCAGCACCGGGTTGTACTCGACACCGGTGGACCGGTAGGCCTCCGGCGGTGCAACACGCACCTTGAGGGTGGCGGCTTCTTCCGACGTCAGGCTGCTGATGTCGATCTCGGCGCGCATGGTTTCGCCCAGGGCCGACTGCACGCTCAGCTTGCCCAGGCCCAAGGCCTGCGCGCCGCCACCGGCAACGAGCAGTGCAGCGGCGAGCGCGAGATGGTGGCGAGCAAAGCCCATGGGTCGAACTCCCTCGAATGCGTCGCGAATGTGGTCTTTCAAGGCATTCCCCAAAGCAACAAGGCGGGGCAATCGGCCCCGCCTGTCTCGATCTTCAGCAAGCGCTGCACGAACCTGGTCTGCACGCGGGTTTGCACGATATGGCCTGCGTCGAGTTTCGAATCAAAAACACAACGGTATCAAGCATATACGCTGAAATGCTCAAGGGGTACCTGATGTGTCGTTTGGATTCAATATCGACGCCCGGGTGAACCCTTAGTCAAGTCGTAAAAGACCGTAAGTGAACCCAAGTGAAACGGGCCCGAAGGCCCGTCCATGTCTTGCTTGCGCCTGGATTCAGCGTTCCAGCAGGATGCGCAGCATGCGGCGCAGCGGTTCGGCCGCGCCCCACAGCAGCTGGTCGCCGATGGTGAAGGCGCCGAGGTACTCGGGGCCCATGGCCAGCTTGCGCAGGCGGCCGACCGGGATGGTCATGGTGCCGGTAACGGCCACGGGCGTCAGGTCACGGATGGTGGCCTCGCGCGTGTTGGGCACGACCTTCACCCAGGCGTTGTCGGCGGCGATCATGGCCTCGATGTCGGCCAGGGGCACGTCCTTCTTCAGCTTGAAGGTCAGGGCCTGGCTGTGGCAGCGCATGGCGCCGACACGCACGCAGAAACCGTCCACCGGGATGCCGGCGGCACCCAGGATCTTGTTGGTCTCGGCCATGCCCTTCCACTCCTCCTTGGATTGGCCGTTGCCCAGGTCCTTGTCGATCCAGGGGATCAGCGAGCCGCCCAGCGGCACGCCGAAGTTGGCGACCTCGTCGGGCGCCAGCGTGCGCTGCTTCTCGGCCAGCAGGCGGTCGATGTCGAGGATGGCGCTCTTGGGGTCGTCCAGCAGCGGCTTCACCGAGGCGTTCAGCGTGCCGTACTGCGTCAGCAGTTCGCGCATGTGCTGGGCACCGCCGCCGGAAGCGGCCTGGTAGGTCTGGGTGGACATCCACTCGACGAGGCCGGCCTTGTACAGGGCGCCCACGCCCATCAGCATGCAGCTGACGGTGCAGTTGCCGCCGATCCAGTTCTTGCCGCCGTTGCTCAGCGCCTGATCGATGACCGGGCGGTTGACGGGGTCCAGGATGATGACGGCATCGTCCGCCATGCGCAGTGTCGAGGCCGCGTCGATCCAGTGGCCGTTCCAGCCCGCCGCGCGCAGCTTGGGATAGACCTCGGTCGTGTAGTCGCCGCCCTGGGCGGTGATGATGATGTCGCAGCGCTTGAGCTGTTCGATGTCGAAGGCGTTCTGCAGCGCCTTCTCGTTCTTGGCCTGGGCCGGGGCAGAGCCGCCGGCGTTGGAGGTCGAGAAGAACAGCGGCTCGATCAGGTCGAAATCACGCTCGGCGGTCATGCGGTCCATCAGGACCGAGCCCACCATGCCGCGCCAGCCTACGAGGCCTACCAGAGTCGTCATCATCAAATCCTTTGTCTGTCGTTCACCAAACCCCTTCCACTTTGGGCCCCGGCTCGTTCGCCGGGTTTGGAGGGGGCGAGACGAGACGGAGCTTCAGCTCTTGATGGTTTTGGTGGTCGTGATGGCTTTGACGACGGCGTCGCCCATCTCGAGGGTCGTGACCTTCGAGGTGCCTTCGGACCAGATGTCGGCAGTGCGCAAGCCCTGGGCAAGCACCGATTCAACCGCGGCTTCGATACGAGCGGCGGCTTCGGGTTGGTTGAGGGAGAACTTGAGCATCATGGCAGCGGACAGGATTGTAGCCAGAGGATTGGCAATCCCCTTGCCCGCGATGTCCGGCGCGCTGCCGTGGCTGGGTTCGTAGAGGCCCTTGTTGTTGGCGTCCAGCGAGGCTGACGGCAGCATGCCGATGGAGCCGGTCAGCATGGCGGCTTCGTCGGACAGGATGTCGCCGAACATATTGCCGGTCACGACGACATCGAACTTCTTGGGCGCCTTGACGAGCTGCATGGCGGCGTTGTCCACGTACATGTGGTCCAGCTCGACGTCGGGGTACTGGGCATGGACCTCGATGACGATGTCCTTCCAGAACTGCGAGGTCTCCAGCACATTGGCCTTGTCGACGCTGGTCAGGCGCTTGCCGCGCTTGCGGGCGGCCTGGAAGGCAACGTGGGCGATGCGCTCGATCTCGGGGCGCGAGTAGCGCATGGTGTCGAAGGCTTCGTCGGCGCCGGGGAAGTGACCGTCCACGGCCGTGCGGCGGCCGCGCGGCTGGCCGAAGTAGATATCGCCGGTCAGTTCGCGGATCAGCAGGATGTCGAGACCGGCCACGAGTTCGGGCTTCAGCGATGAGGCATGCGTGAGCTGCTCGTAGCAGATGGCCGGGCGGAAGTTGGCGAACAGGCCCAGGGCCTTGCGCAGGCCGAGGATGGCCTGCTCCGGGCGCAGCGAGCGCTCGAGCTTGTCGTACTTCCAGTCGCCCACCGCGCCGAACAGCACGGCATCGGCTTCCTGGGCCAGCTTCAGCGTGGCCGGCGGCAGCGGGTGGCCGCTGGTCTCGTAGGCCTTGCCGCCGACGTCAGCCCAGTCGAGCTGCAAAGGCAGGTCCAGGGCATTCAGCACCTTGACCGCTTCGGCCATGATCTCCGGGCCGATGCCGTCGCCCGGCAGTACTGCAATCTTCTTCATCTCAAATCACTCGGTTGTTCAGCCAGGGCTTGCTGGCGATGCGCGCGGCTTCGTAAGCGCGGATCTTGTCGGTGTGCTGCAGCGTCAGCCCGATCTCGTCGAGGCCACCGATCAGGCATTCCTTGCGGAAGGGCTCGATGTCGAAGGGCAGCTCGGCGCCATCGGGCTTGACCACCACCTGGCGCGGCAGGTCGACGACGAGCTGATAGCCGGGGAAGGCATAGCACTCGTCGAACAGGCGGGCGATGGCGCTTTCCGGCAGCTGAATAGGCAGCAGGCCGTTCTTGAAGCAGTTGTTGAAGAAGATGTCGGCGAAGCTCGGCGCCAGGATGGCGCGGAAGCCGTACTGCTGCAGGGCCCAGGGCGCATGCTCGCGGCTGGAGCCGCAACCGAAGTTGCTGCGCGCGATCAGTACGCTGGCGCCGGCATAGCGTGGCTGGTTCAGCACGAAGTCGGGATTGGGCTTGCGGCTGGCCGGGTCCTGGCCGGGCTCGCCGTGGTCCAGGTAGCGCCATTCGTCGAACAGGTTGGGGCCGAAGCCCGAGCGCTTGATCGACTTCAGGAACTGCTTGGGGATGATGGCGTCGGTGTCGACGTTGTCGCGGTCCATGGGCGCGACCAGCCCTTTGTGGAGGGTGAACTTGTCCATGTCAGCTCAGCGTGCGAACGTCTACGAAATGGCCGGTCATCGCGGCGGCAGCAGCCATGGCCGGGCTGACGAGGTGGGTGCGACCACCCGCGCCCTGGCGGCCTTCGAAGTTGCGGTTGCTGGTGGAGGCGCAGCGCTCGCCCGGCTCCAGCCGGTCAGCGTTCATGGCCAGGCACATGGAACAGCCCGGCTCACGCCATTCAAAGCCCGCGGCCTTGAAGACCTGGTCCAGGCCTTCGGCTTCGGCCTGCGCCTTGACGAGGCCGGAACCCGGCACGACCAAGGCCAGCTTGATGTTCTTGGCCAAGCGACCGCCCACGCGACGCACGACGGCCGCGGCCTCGCGCATGTCCTCGATGCGGCTGTTGGTGCAGGAGCCGATGAAGACCTTGTCGACATGGATGTCGCTGATGGCCTTGTTGGGCTCCAGGGCCATGTAGGTCAGCGCGCGCTCGATGGCACTGCGCTTGACGGCATCCTTCTCCTTGTCGGGATCGGGCACGCGGTCGTCGATGGCCAGCACCATCTCGGGCGAGGTTCCCCAGGTGACTTGGGGGCGGATCTGGGCGGCGTCGATCTCGACGATCTTGTCGAAGTGGGCGCCGGGATCGGAATGCAGGTTGCGCCAGTAGGCAACGGCCTGGTCCCATTCCACGCCCTGCGGCGAGAAGGGGCGGCCCTTGACGTAGGCAATGGTCGTGTCGTCCACGCCGATCAGGCCGGCACGGGCGCCGGCTTCGATGGCCATGTTGCAGACGGTCATGCGGCCTTCCATCGACAGCGCGCGGATGGCAGCGCCCGCGAACTCGATGGTGTAGCCCGTGCCGCCGGCGGTGCCGATCTTGCCAATGATGGCCAGCACGATGTCCTTGGCGCCGCAGCCCTTGGGCAAGCTGCCTTCGACCCTGACGAGCAGGTTCTTGGCCTTCTTGGCCGACAGCGTCTGCGTGGCCAGCACATGCTCGACCTCGCTGGTGCCGATGCCATGCGCCAGCGCGCCGAAGGCGCCATGCGTGGAGGTGTGGCTGTCACCGCAGACGACGGTCATGCCGGGCAGCGTGGCGCCCTGCTCCGGGCCGATGACATGCACGATGCCCTGGCGCTTGTCGTTCATCTTGAACTGCGTGATGCCGACGCGGTCGCAGTTGGCGTCCAGGGTGTCGACCTGCAGCTTGGAGACCGGGTCGGCGATACCGTGACTGCGGTCCGTCGTCGGCACGTTGTGATCGCTGACGGCCAGGTTGGCCGACAGGCGCCAGACCTTGCGGCCCGCCAGGTCCAGGCCTTCGAAGGCCTGGGGGCTGGTCACCTCATGGACGAGGTGGCGATCGATATAGAGCAGCGCCGTGCCATCGGGCTCGGTGTGCACGACATGCTCATCCCAGAGCTTGTCGTAAAGGGTGCGTGAGGTTGTCATGTCTGCCCCTCGTCTGGCGAGTACGCCAGCCGATCCCCCGAGGGGATACGGGCCGGCTTGGGAGCGGCCCGGCGCTCGGCCCGGCGTGCGCCGCAAACGGCGTCAAAAGGAATCATTGCTTGTCTCGAGGAATCAAGGTGTCCACGAAGCGTTGCACCACCGTGGGCAAACGCTGCTGGCGCAGCACACCCAATACATATTCGCGCTCGGCCCAGGGCTCTTCAAGGCGGATGCTGCGCACGCCGAAAACGCGGGTGAAGCGCTCGGCCGGCTGCTCGGGCAGCACGGCCACGCCCAGGCCCGCCTCGACGAGCTGGGCGATGGCGTCGAAGCCGCGCACCTGCCAGCGCGCGTTCAGCGTCTTGCCGCGTGCCGCGGCTTGTTCGCGCATCAGTTCCTGGGCACTGGCGCCGGCATGCAGGCCGATCAGGTCATAGGCCAGCAGGTCGTCGAAGGTGACTTCCTCGCGGCTGCTCAAGGGGTGCTTGAGCGGCACGACGGCGGCCAGGCGACCATGGCCGACCACCCAGGTCTGCAAGCGGTTGTCCACCAGCGGCGGCGTGAAGACACCCACGTCCGCCCTGCCCTCGGCCACGGCGGCTTGCACCTCGGCGCTGGTCAGGTCTTCCATGCTGATGCGGATCTGCGCGTGCGCCTGCGAGAAGCCCACCAGATGAGGCGGCAAGGCCTCGGTGATGGCGCTGCTGTTGGCGGCGATGCGCAGATGGCCCTTGATGCCGCGCGAGAACTCCATGACCTCGGTTTCGAGAGCATAGAGTGACGCGTGCAGCGAACGGATGTGGCGCACCAGCGCGCGGCCGGCCTCGGTGGGTTCGACCCCCCGGGCGCGCCGCTCGAAGAGCTGCACGCCGAGGCGGCTTTCCAGGTCGGACAGGCGCTTGCTGGCGGCAGCCAGCGCCAGGTGTTCCTGGGCGGCGCCGCGCGTGATCGAGCGGGTCTGCTCGATGGCCAGCACGAGATTGAGGGTGGTGAGGTCGTGGCGCATGGTGATCGTGTAACTCCAGCATAGCCTTCGCGAAGAACGCGATTCTGCGCCAATAATCGACCTCCGTTTCGCCGTTTACGAAGCTCAATGTGGGGTTGCTGCCTGCTTCAGCAGCCCGCGCAGCGCATTGCGGCTGTGGGCGCCGAAATGGCCGAGCAGCTCGGCGATCTGGGCCTGCAGGGCGTCACGCCGCCCCTGCATGTCGCGGGCGAGCTCGGGGCCGAGCTGGGCTTCGTTGGCGGCAAAATCGAAATTGGGGTCAGTGACGAATTTCGCCGGCGCCCCGACAACGACGGCCGCGTCCGTTGCCGGCCCGGCCGCGAAGGCCTCGGCCGCCACGACATCGCGCACATAGCCGACGCTCCAGGCCGGATAGCGCGCATCGCGGGCGGCATCGCGCAGCGCCAGCTCCAGTGGACCGTCCTGCTGCCTGCGGGCGGCTTCGATGATCCAGCGCGTCTGGAAGTTCTCCAGCACGAAGTGGCGGTTGCCCTGCAGCACGACCAGGCCTTGCCGGTCGGCCGGCGCGCCCAGCTGAGCCTTCAGATTGACCCACATCATGTGGCCCAGGGTCGCGCCCGGTGCGGCACTCGAGTGATAGGGCTGGGTCAGGTCCTCGACATGGTGGAGCGCCATGCCGGCAAAGCGCCAGCCCCAATAGGCATGGCCGGTCTGCCAGGCCAGCACGGCCAGCGTCGCGTATTGCTGCACGCGCAATTCGGCGAAGGTGCGGGCGAAGCTCGGCGCCAGCGTGTTGAAAACCGCCCCCTGGTGGAAGAAGCCCATGTGGAAAGGCGCCTGCGAGCCGATGGAGACGGCCGGGTTGCCGAAGGGCTGGTTGCCGAAGCCGTAGTCCGGGTGGCCGGGGTTGTCGTCGAAGAGGTGCAGGTCATGGCCGTAGTCGGGCTCGTCGCAGGCCGAGGTGAGCACGGCCAGCGGTGCGACGGCCTCGCCGGGCTGCAGGGCCACGAAGCGCTGGGTACCGCCGCCCCCCGTCTTGGTGGTGGAGACCAGCGCGGCATCGATGGGCGGGCGCGTCGGCGCGGTCTCGCGCGGATCGGGCTGCAGATAGAGGACCAGCCTGGACTGCGGCGACAGGCGCAAGGCTCCCAGGAAGGCGGCGCGGCGATCGGCATCGCTGCGGCCGGCAGCGGCGACAAAGCGCAAGGCCTCCGGCCGCGGCGCGTGGTTCTTCAGGTGCTGGCGGGCCCAGGCTTCCTGGGCATCCAGCGTGAGGGCAATCGAGCGCTCCTGGTCACGCAGGAAGTCCACCAGAGGCTCCGCCTTCACGGCCGCGGCACTGGCGACCTCCGGCATGCGCTCGAAGGCGCGATAGCACATGGGGCTGTGGTTGCCCCAGGCCTGCGCCAGGGCGGGCAGCAGCAGGGCGAGCAGGGAAAGGAGGGGCTTGCGCATCGGCGGGCGGCGGGTGAGGTGGCCGATTCTGGCGCGAGCGCAGAGCAAAGCCTTGCGACCGACATCGCGAAACGGCTTGTGGCCCCTTCGCCTCTCGGTGTGCCACGGGCCGGTCAGCCCAGCGCGGCACGCGCAAGTTTTGCTGCTGCGCAGGTTACGGGCGGGTACGGTTTCGCAGAAGCGGCGATTCGGGAAGCACGGCTTCGCCAACGCCAAAGACGGCGGTGTCGCGGGGCGCTTCATGAAAGCCCCATGTATGACATCGCGGGGTCGCTTCTACGATGGGTCATCTCATCGGGAGAACTCCATGAATTTGGTTCAGCGCATCCAAGACATCCTGCTCAAGCCCAAGGACACCTGGCCCCAGATCGCCGCGGAGCCGGCGACGGTGCAATCCCTGTACAAGGAATGGCTGCTCATCCTGGCAGCCATTCCGGCGGTGGCCGGCTTCATCGGCCTGTCGGTGGTGGGCGTAGGGGCCTTCGGCGTCAGCTACCGCATGCCCTTTGTCGGCGGCCTGGTGCACATGGTGCTGAGCTATGTGATGTCGCTGGGCGTGGTCTATCTGCTGTCGCTGCTGGTGAACGCACTGGCGCCCACCTTCGGCGGCACACCCAACCCCCTGGCCGCACTCAAGCTGGTGGCTTTTGGCTGCACAGCCGGCTTCGTGGGCGGTGTCTTCCAGTTGCTGCCTTCGCTGAGCATGCTGGGCCTGCTGTGCAGCCTCTATTCGATCTATCTCATCTACCTCGGGTTGCCGGTGCTGATGCACAACCCGCCCGAGAAGTCCGCCGGCTACACCGCCGTCGTGATCGTGGCGGGCATCGTGGCCACACTGGTGGTGGGTGCGGTGGTGACCGCCGTGGTCGGCGTCGGCAGCTGGGGCAGCCAGCATGCTGGCGCCGGGGCGGTAACCATCAAGGGCCCGGGCGGCGACGTCACCCTGGACACCAGCAAGATGGAAGAAGCTGCCAAGCGCATGGAGGCCCTGGGCAAGCAGATGGAGGCGGCCCAGGCCAAGGGCGACAACGCGGCGGCGGGCAAGGCCCTGGGCGAGATGATGGGCGCGGTGACGGGTGCGACCGGCGGGGCCAAGCCCATGCCATCCGCCGATCTCAAGGCGCTGCTGCCCGAAGCCATCGGCGATTTCAAGCGCACCAGTGTCGAAGCCCAGAGCGGCGGCGCCATCGGCATCAACTCGTCCTCCGCCAAGGCCCGTTACGGCAATGGCGACAAGTCCATCGGCCTGGACATCACCGACATGGGCAGTCTTTCAGGCATGGTCGGCCTGGCCGCCTGGGCCAACATGACGATGGACAAGGAGACCGACGGCCGCATCGAACGCGTGTTCAAGCAGGGCGACCGCACGGTGCGCGAGGACTACCGCAAGGACGGCTCGCACGCCGAACTGACGGTGCTGCTGCCCAACGGCGTCATCGTCGAGGCCAGGGGCGACCAGGTCGGCATCGAACAGCTGCGCAGCGCCCTCGGCGGCATCGACATCAACAAGCTGGCCAACACCCCGCGCCAGGCCGGCTGAGTTCAACCGAGCGCCGCGATGACCTCGGGCGGCGCCTGCACGAGTTCGATCAGCACGCCCTCGCCGCCGATCGGAAATTCGTCGCTGCTCTTGGGGTGAATGAAGCAGATGTCGAAGCCGGCCGCGCCTTTGCGGATGCCGCCCGGCGCAAAACGCACGCCATTCGCACTCATCCACTCGACGGCCTTGGGCAGGTCGTCCACCCACAGTCCGACATGGTTGAGAGGCGTCGTGTGCACCGCCGGCTTCTTGTCGGGGTCCAGCGGCTGCATCAGGTCCACCTCGATCTTGTGCGGGCCGCTGCCTACTGAGCAGATGTCCTCGTCCACGTTCTCTCGCTCGGACACGAAGTTGCCGGTCACGCTCAGCCCCAACACGTCCACCCAGAGCTTGCGCAGTGCCGATTTGTCGGGTCCGCCGATGGCGATCTGCTGGATGCCAAGGATCTTGTAGGGCTTGGGCTTGCTCATCACGCGAACCTCAGGATGGGTTGATCCACCGCCAGGCTCTCGCCCGGCTTGGCCAGGATCTCGGCGATCTTGACGTCCTGCTGGGCGCTGAGGATGTTCTCCATCTTCATGGCCTCGATGACGGCCAGGCGCTCGCCGGCCTGCACGGCCTGGCCCACCTCGGCCGCCAGATGCACAAGCAGGCCCGGCATGGGCGACAGCAGCAGCTTGGAGGTGTCGGGGGGCGCCTTGTAAGGCATGAGCGCCTGCAGTTCGGCGGCGCGCGGGCTCAGCACGGTCAGCTCGACGGAACGGCCGCCATGCTGGATGCGATAGGCCAGCGGGTTCTTGGCCGTGCCGCGCTCGGCCTGGGCCGTGAAGGCCTGGCCGTTGACGGTGCCGGTGATGCGCACGTCGTTCAGACGCGAGCGGGAGACGATGCGGTAGTCCTTGCCGCCCACCTGCACACGCGCTTCGCCGAGGGCACCGGCGAACTCGCTGATGTGCATGGGGTGCTGTTCGGCCTTGCCGCCGCCCAGGTTCACGACGGCCACGTAGTCGTGCTCGATCTGCACTTCATGCCCGCGCATCTGGCCGCTGATGCCGGCCTCGCGCTCGCGGGCCTTGCGGCGGATGAAGCCGCCCAGGGCGACGAGGAAGAGCGGGTCGGCATGCGGCACATCCTCGGCCTTGAAGCCACCGGCGTAGTGCTGGGCGATGAAGCCGGTGTTGAAGTTGCCGGTCGCGAAGTCGGGATGGGCCAGCAGGGCCGCCTGGAAGGGGATGTTGCTGGACACGCCGCGGATGACGAAACCGTTCAGCGCTTCGCGCATCTTGGCGATGGCCTCAGCGCGATCCTTCCCGTGCACGATGAGCTTGGCGATCATCGAGTCGTAGAACATCGGGATCTCGCCGCCCTCGTAGACGCCGGTGTCCACGCGCACGCCAAAACGCTCGGGCTCGCCCTGGGCCATGCTGGTCTCGGGCGGCTGGTAGCGCACCAGGCGGCCGGTGGAGGGCAGGAAGTTGCGGAAGGGGTCTTCCGCGTTGATGCGGCATTCGATGGCCCAGCCGTCGCGTCGGATGTCTTGCTGCTTGAAGGTCAGCGCCTCACCCGCGGCGACACGGATCATCTGCTCGACCAGGTCCAGGCCGGTGATGCACTCGGTAACCGGGTGCTCGACCTGCAGCCGCGTGTTCATCTCCAGGAAATAGAAGTCCTGGTCCTTGCCGACGACGAACTCCACCGTGCCGGCGCTCTGGTACTTGACCGCCTTGGCCAGGGCCACGGCCTGCTCGCCCATGGCCTTGCGCGTGGCCTCGCTGATGAAGGGCGATGGCGCCTCCTCGATGACCTTCTGGTGGCGGCGCTGGATGGAGCACTCGCGCTCGTGCAGATAGACGACGTTGCCCTGCGAGTCGCCCAGCACCTGGATCTCGATGTGGCGCGGCTGCTCGACAAACTTCTCCATGAAGACGCGGTCGTCACCGAAGCTGTTGCGGGCCTCGTTCCGGCAGGACGTGAAGCCCTCGAAGCATTCCTTGTCGTTGAAGGCCACGCGCAGGCCCTTGCCACCGCCGCCGGCACTGGCCTTGATCATCACGGGGTAGCCGATGCGCTGGGCGATCGTCACCGCCTCTTCAGGGGTCAGGATGGGCTCGTTGTGGCCGGGGATGGTGCTGACCTGGGCCTCGTTGGCCAGCTTCTTGGACGCGATCTTGTCGCCCATGGCCGCGATGCTGTAGTGCTTGGGGCCGATGAAGGCCATGCCCTCCTCTTCCACGCGGCGGGCAAAGTCCTCGTTCTCGGACAGGAAGCCATAGCCGGGATGGATGGCCTGGGCGCCGGTCTGTTTGGCGGCGGCAATGATCTTGTCGGCGACCAGATAGCTCTCGCGCGACGGCGCCGGGCCGAGCAGCACGGCCTCGTCGGCCAACTCGACATGGCGGGCGTCCTTGTCGGCTTCGGAGTAGACGGCGACGGTCTGGATGCCCATCTTGCGAGCCGTGGCGATGACACGGCAGGCGATCTCACCCCGGTTGGCAATCAGAATCTTGGTGAACATGTGATTCCTCTTATTTCGTTTTTCCCAGCAGCTTCTTGCGCTGCTCGGTGAAGTTCCACCACGGCTGGGCGGCCCCGCCGTTCATGAAGTCGTGGGCCGCCATGAAGGTGTCCAGCACGCAGGGATCGTGCAAACGGCCCTGGGCGTCGCGCAGGCGGTCGTAGGTCTTGAAGGGGTCCATGGCCTTCACGTGCGCAGGTGTCGGCAGGCCCAGCTGAACCAGATCGGCGGCCATGGCCTTGCCGATGTTGGGGATGTCGGTGAGTCGGCGCGCTTCGGCAGCGCAGCTGGCTTTGGTCATGACGGCTGCTCCTGCATCAGAACTCGCGCAGCACGAAGCCGGCGATCACGGCGAAGTATTCGCGCAGCCAGGCGTTGTAGCGCACGCTGAGCGGCGTGGGTGCGCCCACCGTCCAGGCCTTGGCATAGCCCGCCTTGCGGGCGATCCAGCCGGCGCGCAGGGTGTGGAAGTCGCTGCTGACGATCAGGATGGGCGCATGCGTGGCGATGCCCCGCGCCGCCAGCAAAAGCTTGCTCAGATGCAGGTTCTGCTCCGTGCTGGTGCTGCGCTCTTCCTGCACGATGCGCTGGGCCGGCAGGCCCTTGGCGCGCAGATAGTCACCCATGGCCTGGGCCTCGCTGCGCTGCTCGCCCAGGTCCACGCCGCCACTCACCAGCACCAGCGCCTGGGGAAAGCGTTCGGCCTGGACCAGGGCCGTGTCCAGTCGAGCAGACAGCGTGGCCGAGGGGCGGCCCTGCGGAGCCCGTGAGCCCAGAACGACGATGGCGTCGGGCGCTGCTGCTGCGTCGGCAGCCTGGCCGCTTGCGCCCGCCAGCACCCTCCAAAACAACGCGACGCTCACGGCCCAGCAGCCGATGACGACCCAGGCCAGGCGCCACAGCCGGCGCCGCCGTGCGGTCCCAGCCAGCCAGTCCTGGAGCCGGGCATGGCCCAGGCTGGCCGCCAACAGGCCCGCACCGAGCACGAAAGGCAGCAGCACGCCGAGGTTGAACTGGCCGTATCCCGCCATCAGCACGACCGCGTCGCCGAACAGCAAAGCGCCCACCAGGCCGCAGGCCCACGGGGCCACACGGCCAGCAAAGGCCCCGGTCAAGGCGGCGACCGGCGCCGGAGTCACAGCGGGATGTTCCCGTGCTTGCGCCACGGGTTCTCCAGCTTCTTGTCCTTCAGCATCGCCAGGCTGCGGCAGATGCGCTTGCGCGTCTCATGCGGCTGGATGACGTCGTCGATGAAGCCGCGGGCGCCAGCCACGAAGGGGTTGGCGAAACGGGCCTTGTATTCCGCCTCGCGCTCGGCCAGCTTGGCCGGATCCTTCTTGTCCTCGCGGAAGATGATCTCCACCGCGCCCTTGGCGCCCATCACGGCGATCTCGGCATTGGGCCAGGCGAAGTTGACGTCGCCGCGCAGATGCTTGGAGGCCATCACGTCATAGGCGCCGCCATAGGCCTTGCGCGTGATGACGGTGATCTTGGGCACCGTCGCCTCGGCGTAGGCGTAGAGCAGCTTGGCGCCGTGCTTGATGATGCCGCCGTACTCCTGCGAGGTGCCGGGCATGAAGCCGGGCACGTCGACGAAAGTGACGACGGGGATGTGGAAGGCGTCGCAGAAGCGCACGAAGCGCGCGGCCTTGATGCTGCTCTTGATGTCCAGGCAGCCGGCCAGCACCAGGGGCTGGTTGGCGACGATGCCCACCGTCTGGCCTTCCATGCGCGCGAAGCCGGTGACGATGTTCTTGGCGTAGTCGGGCTGCAGCTCGAAGAAGTCGCCGTCGTCGACGACCTTGAGGATCAGCTCCTTGATGTCGTAGGGCTTGTTGGGGTTCTCGGGCACCAGCGTGTCCAGAGACATGTCCAGCCGGTTGGCCGGGTCGCCGCTGGGGCGGCAAGGCGCCTTCTCGCGGTTGGACAGCGGCAGGTAGTTGAAGAAGCGGCGCAGCATCAACAGCGCCTCGACGTCGTTCTCGAAGGCCAGGTCGGCCACGCCGCTGCGGCTGTTGTGCGTGGTCGCGCCGCCCAGCTCCTCGGCCGTCACTTCCTCGTGCGTCACCGTCTTCACGACCTCGGGGCCGGTGACGAACATGTACGAGCTGTCCTTCACCATGAAGATGAAGTCGGTCATGGCCGGCGAGTAGACCGCGCCGCCGGCGCAAGGGCCCATGATCATGCTGATCTGCGGGATGACGCCTGAGGCCAACACGTTCTTCTGGAAGACGTCGGCATAACCGCCCAGCGACGCGACACCTTCCTGGATGCGCGCGCCGCCCGAGTCGTTGAGGCCGATGACCGGGGCGCCGACCTTCATGGCTTGGTCCATCACCTTGCAGATCTTCTCGGCATGGGACTCGGACAGCGCGCCGCCGAAGACGGTGAAGTCCTGGCTGAAGGCAAAGGCCAGGCGGCCGTTGATCATGCCGTAGCCGGTGACGACGCCATCGCCGGGGATCTTGTTGTCGGCCATGCCGAAGTCGACACAGCGGTGCTCGACGAACATATCCCACTCCTCGAAGCTGCCTTCGTCGAACAGCAGTTCCAGCCGTTCGCGGGCGGTCAGCTTGCCCTTGGCGTGCTGGGCGGCGATGCGCTTCTCGCCACCGCCGAGCCGGGCGCGGGCGCGCTTGGCTTCGAGTGCTTGCAGGATGTCTTGCATATCGGTTCAACCCTCGAACGGGAAATTGATCTCCACGCCGTTGCCGGCGGGGTCTTGGAAGAAGAACTGGTGCTGGCCGGTCACGGCCGAGCGGGATTCATGAAAGGCTACGCCGCGGTTGCGCAGATGCGCCGCCGTCGCCACGGCATCGGTGCCGTGGAAGGCCGTGTGGTCGTAGGTCGTCGGCGCAGCCGGATCGACCGGGCCGCGCAAAGGCTCGTCCGCGCGCTGCGTGGAGAGGTGGACGATGGGGTGGCCACCGGCATAGAGCCAGTAGCCTGGGCTGCCGAAGTTCGGGCGCTCGCCCTGCTCCAGGCCCAGCACGTCGCGGTAGAAGTCGCGCAGCGTGGCCAGCAGCTCGGCCGGGGCGCGCAGGTTGATGTGGTGCAGGCCGGTGATCATCGGGCGTTCCTGAAAGTGGCCAGCAACTGGCGCGCCGCGGCGGATGCCGGCGTGCGGCCCTCGCGCACGGCAGCGGTGGCGGCTTCGAGTTGAGCTTGTACGCCAGGGTGAGCGACAAAGGCCTGCTTGAGGCCGGATTGGATGCGGGCCCACATCCAAGCCAATGACTGCTCGCGGCGCTTGGCCGCCCAGCTGCCGCTGGCTTCACTCGCCGCGCGCAGTGCCGTCAGCGCGTCCCACACGGGCGCGATGCCATCGGCCTTCAGCGCGCTGACCTTCATGACACGCTGCGACGCATGGGCATGCGTGGGCAGCAGCCGCAGCGCCGATGTGATCTGCGCCTGGGCGCGCGTGGCAGCCACGTCGTCCAGGTCGGCCTTGTTGATGACGACCAGATCGGCCAGCTCCATGACGCCTTTCTTGATGGCCTGCAGGTCGTCGCCGGCATTGGGCAGCTGCAGCAGCAGATAGAGGTCGGTCATGCCGGCCACCGCCGTCTCGCTCTGGCCGACGCCGACGGTCTCGACGATGACGACGTCATAGCCCGCCGCCTCGCACAGCAGCATGGCTTCGCGCGTCTTCTCGGCCACGCCGCCCAGGGTTCCGCTGCTCGGGCTGGGGCGGATGAAGGCGCGCAGGTCCATGGACAGCCTTTCCATGCGCGTCTTGTCGCCCAGGATGGCACCGCCGGAAAGCGTGCTGGACGGGTCCACCGTCAGCACCGCCACGCGGTGGCCCTGCTCCAGCAGGAACATGCCGAAGGCCTCGATGAAGGTGCTCTTGCCGACACCCGGCACGCCCGAGATGCCCAGGCGCAGCGCGCCGCCGGTGGCCGGCATCAGTTCGGTCAGCAACGCATCGGCCTGCTCGCGGTGGTCGGCCCGGGTGGACTCGATCAGCGTGATGGCCTTGGCCAGCGCGCGGCGGTCACCGGCCTGCAGCGGCGCGGCGAGGCTCAAGCAGCCTCCCAGCGGTATTCGATGTCGAAGTCCTGCTCTTCGACGACCCGGAAGCCGTGACGCAGGTAGAAGCGGTTGGCGCGGCTTTCGCGCAAGGCGGCCAGCGTGATCGGCAGACCTTGCGACTTGACCTGATCCAGCACCCAGGCGCCCACGCCCTGCCCTTGCGCAGCAGGTTGCAGATAGAGGTGATGCAGGCGCAACTCGCTCTCGCGCGGCTCGACGGTGAAGTAGCCGACGCGTTCGCCATCCACGACCAGATGCTGCATCCACTCGGGCCGGAAGTGGCTCTTCAGCCTCGCCCGCGCCACCTCGGGGCTGAAGCGGCCGAGCCGCTCCAGGCTCTCGCGCAGCGCCTCGATGCGCAGGGCCAGCATGGCCTCGAAGTCAGCGTCGGCGACGGGCGCCAGCGTTGGCGTCATCAGGCAGCCACCTTGATGCGGATCTGCTCCAGCACGTCCTTGGCGCTGGCCGGGATGGGCGTGCCCGGGCCGTAGACGCCCTTGACACCAGCTTGGTAGAGGAAGTCGTAGTCCTGCGCGGGGATCACGCCGCCGACGAAGACGATGATGTCGTCGGCGCCCTGCTTCTTCAGCTCCTCGATGATGGCCGGCACCAGGGTCTTGTGGCCGGCCGCCAGCGTGGAGACGCCGACCGCGTGCACGTCGTTCTCGATGGCCTGGCGGGCGCATTCCTCGGGCGTCTGGAACAGCGGGCCGATGTCGACGTCGAAGCCGAGGTCGGCGAAGGCCGTGGCCACCACCTTGGCGCCGCGGTCGTGGCCGTCCTGGCCGAGCTTGGCAATCATCACGCGCGGACGACGGCCCTGTTCGTCGCCGAAGGCGGCAATCTCGCCCTGCAGCTTGGCCCAGCCCTCGGCCGAGTCGTAGGCGGCCGCGTAGACGCCGCTGACCTTGTGGGTGTCGGCGCGGTGGCGGCCGAACACGGCCTCCAGCGCGTCGCTCACCTCGCCCACCGTGGCGCGCAGGCGCACGGCCTTGATGGCCAGGTCCAGCAGATTGCCTTCGCCGGTCTCGGCGGCCTGCGTCAACGCGGCCAACGCAGCCTTCACCGCAGCGGTGTCGCGCGTGGCCTTGATGCGATTCAGGCGCTCGATCTGGCCGTCACGCACCTTGACGTTGTCCACGTCGAGGATGTCGATGGGGTCTTCCTTGGCCAGCTTGTATTTGTTGACGCCGACGATGACGTCCTGGCCGGAGTCGATGCGGGCCTGCTTCTCGGCGGCGCTGGCCTCGATCTTCAGCTTGGCCCAGCCCGAGTCCACCGACTTGATCATGCCGCCCTGGGCATTCACTTCCTCGATGATCTCCCAGGCCTTGTCGGCCATGTCCTGGGTGAGCTTCTCCATCATGTAGCTGCCGGCCCAGGGGTCGACGACGCTGGTGATGTGGGTCTCTTCCTGGATGATGAGCTGGGTGTTGCGCGCGATGCGGCTGCTGAACTCGGTGGGCAGGGCGATGGCTTCGTCCAGCGAGTTGGTGTGCAGGCTCTGCGTGCCGCCGAAGACGGCGGCCATGGCTTCGATGGTGGTGCGCACCACGTTGTTGTACGGGTCCTGGGCGGTCAGGCTCCATCCCGAGGTCTGGCAGTGGGTGCGCAGCATCAGGCTCTTGGGCGACGTGGCACCGAAGCCTTTCATGATGCGGGTCCACAAGAGCCGCGCCGCACGCATCTTGGCAATCTCGAGATAGAAGTTCATCCCGATGGCCCAGAAGAAGGACAGGCGCGGCGCGAAGTCGTCCACACTCAGGCCCTTGGCCATGGCCGTCTTCACATACTCCTGGCCGTCGGCCAGCGTGAAGGCCAGCTCCAGCGCCTGGTTGGCGCCCGCCTCCTGCATGTGATAGCCCGAGATGGAGATGGAGTTGAACTTGGGCATCTCCCGCGCCGTGTATTCGATGATGTCGCCGACGATGCGCATCGACGGCTCGGGCGGGTAGATGTAGGTGTTGCGGACCATGAACTCCTTGAGGATGTCGTTCTGGATGGTCCCGGCCAGCTTGTCCTGGCTCACGCCCTGCTCTTCCGCCGCCACCACATAGCCGGCCAGCACCGGCAGCACGGCACCGTTCATGGTCATGGAGACCGACACCTTGTCCAGCGGGATGCCGTCGAACAGGATCTTCATGTCCTCCACCGAGTCGATGGCCACGCCGGCCTTGCCGACGTCGCCGGTCACGCGCGGGTGGTCGCTGTCATAGCCGCGGTGGGTGGCCAGGTCGAAGGCCACCGACACGCCCTGGCCGCCGGCAGCCAGCGCCTTGCGGTAGAAGGCGTTGCTCTCCTCGGCGGTCGAGAAGCCGGCGTACTGGCGGATGGTCCAGGGCCGGGCGGCATACATGGTCGCCTGCGGGCCGCGCAGGAAGGGCTCGAAGCCGGGCAGCGTGTCGGCATGCGGCAGGCCGGCGGTGTCGGCGGCCGTGTAGAGGGGCTTGACCGTCAGGCCTTCGGGCGTGACCCAGTTCAGCGCGCTGACGTCGCCGCCTGGAGCCGACTTGGCGGCGGCCTTGTGCCACTGCTCCAGCGTGGCGGTCTTGAACTCCGGGGTGTCCCCCTGACCCCCGGTGGTCTGGCTGGCGTCCGACATCGAAACTCTCCTGTAACTGGCAGGCATCTTAGCCGACCTATTATTCATAATTATGAATTCAGAATCGCTACACTCGGCCCATGCCCGCAGCCGGTTCCCTTGACCACGCCCCGCTCGCCGCGTCCGCTCTTTATGAGCAGGTCGCCGACCGCTTGCGCCAGCAGATCCTGGCGCGAGAGCTGGAGCCGGGCTCGTGGATCGACGAGCTCAAGCTCTGCGCCGAGCTGGGCATCAGCCGCACGCCCATGCGCGAGGCGCTGAAGGTGCTGGCCTCGGAAGGGCTGGTGACGATGAAGCTGCGTCGCGGCGCCTACGTGACCGAGATGAGCGAGCGCGACGTGCGGGAAGCCTATCAACTGCTTTCCCTTCTCGAAAGTGACGCCGCGGCCGAGGTCGCCGTCCGGGCAACCGACGCCGAACTGCAGGAACTGGGCGAATTGCATCGCGCACTGGAAGAAGCGCTACCCGACCGCGACGCCTTCTTCGCCGCCAACGAGCGCTTCCACCTGCGCGTGCTGGAAATCGACGGCAACCGCTGGCGGCTGCAGATCGTCGGCGACCTGCGCCGGCTGATGAAACTCAACCGCCACCATTCGCTGTTCCGGGAGGGACGGCTGGCGGAATCGCTGGACGAGCACCGCGCCATCGTCAAGGCCTTGCTGGCGCGGGACGCGTCGGCCTGCCGGGGGCTGGTTTCAGCCCATTTTTGTAACGGACTGAGCGCGACGCAGACAGCTTCGTGAAGGCAAATGGGGCGGTCGTGAACTGCCACCGAAAGCCCGCCCTTATCGACGCGTGGCTTCGCTAAGTCCTTACTAGCATGGCAATTACTGGGTAAACCACCCCCGGTCCGGGTGTCCGGAGCGGCGGCGGCGGGCCCGTTTTCGAGCCAATCCGGCCGATTTGAGACTTTGTTCCTCAAGTCAAGCCGGGGCGGCCCGATAACCGATCGAAGCACTTGAAATCTAGGGATACGACCGGGCCGCGGGCAACGGCCGGTCAGCCCTGGGTTGCAGGCCGTCACCTTTGTCCGGGTGATGCCCGTCAGCACAAGCAGGTAGAAAACCATGGCAAGCATCGTCCCCTTTATTCCGGTTTCGAAGATCCCCGGTCTGACCACCACGACCATCCGGGACTTCACGACCGAGGACTGGGCTGCCTTCAGCACCGACCAGCTGATTGCGCTGACCACCGTACAGGCCGCTGTGATCACGTCCAGCGGCCTTTCTGTGTTGAGCAGCGACCAGATTCGCTCCTTCCAGACCGAAGATCTGCGCGCCATCTCGACGGCGTCCATCGGGGGCTTCAACTCCGACCAGATCGGCTACCTGGCCACCGAGCAGCTGCAGGCCCTGAGCACAGGCCAGATCCTGCAACTCACCACCACCCAGATGCGCGGCTTCAATGCCGCGGACATGGTGGCCCTGACGACCGGCCAGGTGGGCGCCCTGACCTCCAACCAGGTCAAGGGCCTGTCGACCGACCAGCTCTCGGCCCTGGAAGCAACGGACATCCGCTTCCTGACCACCAACGCGCTGCGCGCCCTCAGCAGCACCCAGCTCGACGGCTTCACCAGCGACCAGCTGCGCGCCCTGTCGTCCAGCCAGATCACCGCCCTGACCACGGCCCAGGTCAGCACCCTGAACACCGACGACCTCAACACGCTGGCGTCGGACCAGTTCAACAAGTTCACCACCGGCCAGGTGCAATCGCTGACGACCAACCAGCTCAGCCACCTGACGACGGACAGCCTGAACGCGATGGGCTCGTCCCAGTTCGCGTCCCTGTCGGCCAACCAGGTCAGCTCGCTGACCTCCGACCAGCTGCCCAAGATGGAGACGGCCGACCTGCGCGCCATCACCACGGTGGCGCTGGCCGGACTGTCCTCCGACCAGATCCTGACGCTGACCAGCGATGAAGTCGCTTCGCTGTCCACGGCCCAGATTGCCGCGCTGAACTCGGCCCAGGTCAAGGGCCTGACGGCCGCCGACATGACGGCCCTGGACACCGCCCAGGTGGCCGTGCTGAGCTCAGCCCAGGTGGCCCAGCTGAACACCGACCAGCTGTCGGCCATCGACGCGTCCGACATGCGCTCGCTGACGACGGGCGCCCTGCGCGCCCTGACCAGCACCCAGCTCGACGGCCTGACCTCCGACCAGCTGCGCGCGCTGTCGTCCAGCCAGATCAACTCGCTGACCACCGACCAGGTCCGCACCCTGAACACGGACGACCTCAACAGCCTGACGTCCGATCAGTTCAGCCGGCTCTCCACGGCCCAGGTCGCCGTGCTGACGGCGTCCCAGCTCAGCCACCTGACGACGGACAGCCTGAACGCCATGGGCTCGTCGCAGTTCGCCACGCTGAGCTCGGCCCAGTTCAGCGCACTGACCACCGACCAGCTGCCGACCATGGAGACGGCCGACCTGCGCGCCGTCACCACCGCGGCCCTGCGCGGCCTGTCCTCCGACCAGATCAAGGTCCTGACCTCCGACGAGGTCGGCTCGCTGACGACCGGCCAGATCGCTGCGCTGACGACGACCCAGGTCAAGGGCCTGACCGCCGGCGACATGACGGCCCTGGGCACGGCCCAGGTCGCCGCGCTGAACTCGGCCCAGGTTTCGGCCCTGGACACCGACCAGCTGTCGGCCATCGACGCCGCCGACATGCGCGCGCTGAGCACGACCGCCCTGCGCGGCCTGACCAGCACCCAGCTCGACGGCCTGACCTCCGACCAGTTGCGCGCCCTGACCTCGGGCCAGATCAATGCGCTGACGACGGACCAGATCCGCACGCTGAACACCGACGACCTGAACAGCCTGTCGTCCGACCAGTTCAACAAGCTCTCGACCGCCCAGGTCCAGGCACTGACGACGGCCCAGCTGAGCAACCTGGCCACCGACAGCCTGAACGCCATGGGTTCGTCGCAGTTCGCGACGCTGACCTCGGCCCAGGTCGGTTCGCTGACCACCGACCAGCTGTCCAAGATGGAGACGGCCGACCTGCGCGCCGTCACGACGGCCGCCCTGGCCGGCCTGTCCTCCGACCAGATCCTGAGCCTGAGCACCGATGAGGTCGCCAACCTCACCACGGCGCAGGTGGCTTCGCTGACGACGGCCCAGGTCAAGGGCCTGAGCGCCGCCGACATGACGGCGCTGGGCACGGCTCAGATCGCGGCCATGGGCTCGGCCCAGATCACCTCGCTGAGCACCGACCAGCTGTCGGCCATCGACGCCGCCGACATGCGCTCGCTGAGCACGGCGGCCCTGCGCGGCCTGACCAGCACCCAGCTCGACGGCCTGACGTCCGACCAGCTGCGCGCGCTCTCGTCCAGCCAGATCAATGCGCTGACGACGGACCAGATCCGCACGCTGAACACGGATGACCTCAACGTCCTGACGTCCGACCAGTTCAACAAGCTGTCCACGGCCCAGGTCCAGGCGCTGACGACGGCCCAGCTGGCCAACCTGACGACCGACAGCCTGAACGCGATGGGCTCGGCCCAGTTCGCCACGCTGAGCTCGACCCAGTTCGGCGCGCTGACGACCGACCAGTTGCCCAAGATGGAGACGGCCGACCTGCGTGCCGTCACCACCGCGGCCCTGCGCGGCCTGAGCTCCGACCAGATCAACACGCTGACCTCCGACGAGGTCTCCAGCCTGTCCACCGCGCAGATCGGCGCGCTGACGACGGGCCAGGTGCAAGGCCTGACGGCCGGCGACATGACGGCCCTGGGCACCGCCCAGATCGCCGTGCTGAGCTCGGCCCAGGTCCAGGCGCTGAACACCGACCAGCTCGCCGCCATCGAGACCGGCGACGTCCGCTTCCTGACCACGGCGGCCCTGCGCGCGCTGAGCAGCACCCAGCTCGACGGCCTGACGTCCGACCAGCTGCGCTCCCTGAGCTCCAGCCAGGTCAACTCGCTGACCACCGCCCAGGTCAGCACCCTGAACACGGACGACCTCAACAGCCTGACGTCCGACCAGTTCAACAAGCTGTCGACCGGCCAGGTCCAGGCGCTGACGACCAACCAGCTCAGCCATCTGGCAACCGACAGCCTGAACGCCATGGGCTCGTCGCAGTTCGCGACGCTGTCGTCCGGCCAGTTCGGTTCGCTGACCACCGACCAGCTGTCCAGGATGGAGACGGCCGACCTGCGTGCCGTTACGACGGCGGCCCTGGCCGGCCTGAGCTCCGACCAGATCCTGACGCTGACCTCGGATGAGATCGCCGGCCTGTCGACGGCCCAGATCGCCTCGCTGTCGGCAACCCAGGTCAAGGGCCTGACGGCGGCCGACATGACCGCCCTGTCCAGCGGACAGGTCGCCGTGCTGAGCTCGGCCCAGGCCCAGGCCCTGTCCACCGACCAGCTCGCCGCCATCGACGCGGCCGACATGAAGTCGATGACGACGGCGGCGCTGCGTGCCCTGTCCAGTACGCAGATCGACGGCCTGACCAGCGACCAGCTGCGCGCCCTGACCAGCACCCAGCTGAATGCGCTGACCACCGCGCCGCAGATCGTCGGCCTGAATACCGACGACCTCAACGTGCTGACGACGGACCAGATCGCCCGTCTGTCCACCGCCCAGGTCCAGGCGCTGACGACCACCCAGCTGAGCAACCTGGCCACCGACAGCCTGAACGCCATGGGCTCGGCCCAGTTCGCGACGCTGTCGTCCAACCAGTTCGGTTCGCTGACCACCGACCAGCTCTCCAAGATGGAGACGGCCGACCTGCGCTCGGTCACGACCAATGCGCTGCGCGGCCTGTCCTCCGACCAGGTGCAGTCGCTGACCTCGGATGAAGTCGGCTCGCTGTCGACCGGCCAGATCGCGGCGCTGACGACGGCCCAGGTCAAGGGTCTGACGGCCGGCGACATGACGGCCCTGGGCACCGCGCAGGTCGCGGCCCTGAGCTCCGCCCAGGCCCAGAACCTGTCGACCGACCAGCTGTCGGCCATCGACGCTTCCGACATGCGCGCGCTGACGACCTCGGCCCTGCGCGCCCTGTCCAGCACTCAGCTCGACGGTCTCACCTCAGACCAGTTGCGCGCCCTGTCGTCCAGCCAGATCAATTCGCTGACGACCGACCAGGTCCGCACGCTGAACACGGACGACCTCAACGTCCTGACGACCGACCAGTTCAACAAGCTGTCGACGGCCCAGGTGCAGGTGCTGACGACGACCCAGCTCAGCAACCTGACGACAGACAACCTCAACGCGATGGGCTCGGCCCAGTTCGCGACGCTGTCGTCCAGCCAGCTCGGCTCGCTGACCAGCGACCAGTTGCCCAAGATGGAGACGGCCGACCTGCGCGCCGTCACGACGACGGCCCTGGCCGGCCTGTCCTCCGATCAGATCCTGACCCTGACCTCCGACGAGGTGGGCAGCTTGTCCACCGGCCAGATCGCCGCGCTGTCGGCCACCCAGGTCAAGGGCCTGACGGCCGGCGACATGGTGGCCCTGACCTCGGCCCAGGTCGGCGTGCTGAACTCAGCCCAGGCCCAGGCGCTGAGCACCGACCAGCTGTCCGCCATCGAGGCCGCCGACGTCCGCTTCCTGACGACGGCCGCTCTGCGCTCCCTGTCCAGCACCCAGCTCGACGGCCTCACGTCCGACCAGCTGCGCGCCCTGTCGTCCAGCCAGATCGTTTCGCTGACGACGGCCCAGGTCAACACGCTGAACACGGATGACCTGAACACGCTGGCCTCCGACCAGTTCAACAAGCTGACGACCGGCCAGATCCAGTCGCTGACGACCAACCAGCTCAGCCACCTGGGCACCGACAGCCTGAACGCCCTCGGCTCGGCCCAGTTCGCCACGCTGAACTCGGCCCAGATCGGCTCGCTGACGTCCGATCAGCTGCCCAAGATGGAGACGGCCGACCTGCGTGCCGTCACCACCGCGGCCCTGGCCGGCCTGTCGTCCGACCAGATCCTGACGCTGACCACCGACGAAGTGGCCGGCCTGTCGACGGCCCAGATCGCTTCGCTGTCGGCGAACCAGGTCAAGGGTCTGACAGCCGGCGACATGACGGCCCTGTCGAGCGCCCAGGTCGGCGTGCTGACCTCGGCTCAGGCTCAAGCCCTGAGCACCGACCAGCTGTCGGCCATCGACGCCGCCGACATGCGCGCGCTGACGACGGCCGCCCTGCGTGCGCTGTCCAGCACCCAGCTGGACGGCCTCACCAGCGACCAGCTCCGCGGCCTGACCAGCACCCAGCTGAACGCGCTGACGACCAACCCGCAGATCGTCACGCTGAACACCGATGACCTGAATGTGCTGACGACGGACCAGATCGCCCGTCTGTCGACCTCGCAGGTCCAGGCGCTGACGACCACGCAGCTGAGCAACCTGGCCACCGACAGCCTGAACGCCATGGGCTCGGCCCAGTTCGCGACACTGTCGTCCAACCAGTTC
>OUNM011184804.1_pt1 | contig 38730 bp, 29 predicted proteins | sample 1769961 | NCBI WGS metagenome assembly OUNM01 (sample SAMEA3914820, study PRJEB12502) | metagenome | biome: forest; material: soil | place: USA | collected 2012-03-12 | depth 0.3 m | reverse complement strand
GTCTTAAAGCCCATCGATTCGAGCGCGCAATTGCCGGTCAGGATGAGCAGATCGGCCCAAGAAAGCGCCCGGCCATATTTCTGCTTGATCGGCCACAGCAGACGACGGCCCTTGTCGAGGTTGGTATTGTCCGGCCAGCTGTTGAGCGGCGCGAACCGCTGCTGGCCGCGCCCGGCGCCGCCGCGGCCGTCGCCGATGCGATAGGTGCCGGCGCTGTGCCACGCCATGCGGATGAAAAGACCGCCGTAATGACCGAAGTCGGCCGGCCACCAGTCCTGCGAATCCGTCATCAGGGCATGCAGGTCCTTGATCACGGCATCGAGGTCGAGGCTCTTGAACTCCTTGGCGTAATCGAAGGTCCCGCCCATGGGGTTGGACCGTGGCGTATGCTGGTTGAGGACCTGGAGGCTCAGCTGATTCGGCCACCAGTCACGGTTGGCGCGGCCGCGAGGCTGGCCGCCACTGTACGGGCACTTGCTGTCGTTTGTCATGTTGTCCTCCGACGGTGATACGATTGGTCACCGCATCGATAGGTGGTGCGGCACTTCTGAAAAAAGTTGGCGGATTCGAGAAACCAACGCGGAAACGGTGGATGCATCGGTGACGCCGCGGTCGCTCGTCGCGCCGGAGATACCTGCCTTGGCGCGCTGCGACAGCGTCACAGCGATCTCGTCGGCAATGCCCGGCCTATCGCGCATCAACTCGGCGAGCGCCGCCTGGCCCACTTCGTAGACGACCGCGAACGTCAGGGCCCGGATCGTACCGGGCTCGCCACTGCCGGTGAACAATCCCGCCTCTCCGAAATAGTCACCGGGCGAGAGTCGGCTCAATTCGATCTCGGCTGTTGCGCCCTTGCGCGAAACGATCATCACTCCCGTTCGGATGACGAAAAGTGAACTGAGCTTCGCGTCCTGCTCGGCCAGCACCTCGCCCTTGCGGTAGGTGCGGCGTGTCATGGTCGGCGCGAGCGTCTCTTTCTCCTCCTCGCTCAGGCTGGCGAAAAGCGGCACCGCATCGAGCATCCTGAGGGCGGTGGCACGAGGAGCTGCCGCGACCCCGACAGCCGGTTGAACGGATGCGGCGACCGCCGCCTCCTTGGGCTGGGCGAGCACGAGTCCCGCGGCCCGAACATGACGATAGATCAGATCGTAGACCTCGTGCCGGGCAGCCGACGCGGTCGAAAAGTCCCGGACACGGAACGACAGCTCGAACTCGATGGCTTGCGCATCGAGAGACTTGATCTCCGTCGTTGGGGGCGGCGTGAGCATGATCGAATTGCTGCTGAGCAGCACAGTTCGCATGATCTTATCGATCCCCGACGGGGCCATCGTCGGCATCAGGCGAATGCGCAACTTGACGCCGTGGTTTCGATTCGGGCTGCTCAAATTTGTGAGCTGCGCCTTGGCAAGGCTGCTGTTCGGCAACACGACAAGATCGTTGGAGCCATTGAGGAGATGGGTCGAGCGCCAGTTTGTCTCGACGACACGCCCTTCGAATCCGTCGCTCAACACGATCCAGTCGCCGACTTCGTATGGCTTGCTGAGGTTGAGTGCAATTCCCGAAAATACGTCCGCAAGCGTGCTCTGCAGGGCGAGGCCCAGGATGATGGCAAACACGCCCGACGTGGCGATCAGGGTTCCGACCGGCACGCTGAAGACGTAAGCGACGACCGACAGCGCGGCGCCGACATAGATCACGCCGACGATCAGATCCTGCATAAGTCGGCTCTCGCGCGGGAGACGCTCCAGGATCAGGAAGACCCTGGCGCAGCCGGTCAGCAGCCAGGCGGCGTTGACCCACCAGACGATCTTTGCGAGGGCGATGAAGATGCGCTCGACGACAGGCGTATCATCGGGCGCCACTTCCCAGGGAACGATGTGCGCATGGAGAAGCAGTGCCGTCAGTGCCACGAGGAAGACGAGCTGCACCAGCAGACGCCAGGTCGGGTACCTGCGCAGCAGAATGCGTGTGATGACTGCGCCCACCACCGCCAACACGCCGGCTTGAACGAGCGGATCGCCTACCAACTCGGTTAGCATCACTGTATCCATCAATGAGACAAGACGCCCATGCCGGGGGGGGGGCGAGCTTCCGTCAGCGCTGCATGCGCATCAATTCGGCCGTCGGCATCATTGCGTCGTTCAGGTTCGCCATGATCCACAGTGAGCCGATCACAATCAAGCCCACGATCAGGATGCCGAAGGCCAGCGCAAGCACATTATTGGTGTTGTCTGGCCCGGTGGTGATGTGCAGGAAAAAGACCAGGTGAACACCCATCTGGGCGATCGCCAGAACGGCAAGCCCCAGCGCAACGCCGGGTCCCCATAGCACGGAAGTGTTGGCGACCCAGAACGATGTCGCCGTCAAGATCACGGCGCCCAGCAAGCCGAAGGTGTAGACCAGTACACTGGACGATTTGGCCTCTTCCCTCTCGCCAGGTGTCTCTCCCGGTGCGCGGTCGTGGAGCGTGTCGGTCATGCGCGGACTCCCAGCAAATAGACGACGGTGAACAGCCAGACCCAGACAATGTCGAGGGCGTGCCAGAACAGGGAAAAGCAGTTGAGCCGGCGCTCAACGCTGGGACGAAAGCCACGTAGCGCAACCTGGGCCATCATCACGGACAGCCAAATCAGCCCGCCGGCGACGTGCAGTCCGTGGCAGCCAACCAAGGTGAAGAAAGCCGAGAGAAAGGCGCTGCGCTGCGGGGTCGCCCCTCGTGCAATCATGCCGGCGAACTCTTGCAGCTCGAGGACGAGGAAGATTGCGCCCAGCGCCGCAGTGACCGCGGCCCAGAGATAGGTGCCGGCACGGTTGCGCGATCCGACGGCCAGTGACATCAGCCCGCTGGTGTAGCTCGAGGCCAGAAGGCAGCCAGTTTCGATCGCGACGCTGACTTGGTTGAATAGCTCCACGCCAGCCGGGCCACCCGCGGTCGCATGCGCCAGCACCGCGTAGCCCGCAAACAGCGCGGAAAACATCACCACATCGCTCAGCAGGAAGATCCAGAAGCCGTAGGCGACGACGATGCGCTTGGGCGCGGGGCCGGCCTCGCTGGCTGACATCTCATGCCGAAGATCGGCCTGAAGGGCGGGAGAGGTAGCGGCAACGTCGGTCATTGCGCAGGCTCCATCTCATTGACGCGGTCGAAGCGCGCGATTTCGGCGGCCGGGATCTCGATCTCCTCTTCGCGGCGGAAGGCGAAGGCGAGCATCGTCAGGAAGGCGCCTGCGAGGCCCAGGCCCACCATCCACCAGATGTGCCAGATCAGGGCAAAGCCGGTGACGACGGCGAAGAAGGCGATAGTGAAGCCGATCGGGCTGTTCTTGGGCATCTCGATCGCCTGGTACGGTCGCCCCGGCGCGTCCTGCCTGACACGCATGGCTTGCTTCCTGCTCCACCAGGCGTCGATATCGCCGACCTGCGGCAGGACGGCGAAATTCCAGGCCGGCGGCGGGGACGACGTCGACCATTCGAGTGTGCGGCCGTTCCACGGGTCGCCCGTCAGGTCGCGCAGCAGCCGGCGATCGCGGATCGACACCGCAAGTTGGATGACCTGGCAGGCGATACCCGCCAAGACAACGGCGACGCCGACCGCGGCGACGACCAGCCAGGGCTGCCACGCGGGATTGTCGTAGTGCTGCATACGGCGGGTCATGCCCATCAGGCCGAGCGCATAAAGCGGCATGAAGGCGAGATAGAAGCCGACCAGCCAGCACCAGAACGACGCCCTGCCCCAGCGCTCGTCGAGCCGGAAGCCGAAAACCTTGGGAAACCAGTAATTGTAGGCCGCGAACACGCCGAACACGACGCCACCGATGATGACGTTGTGGAAATGGGCGACCAGGAACAGGCTGTTGTGCAGCTGAAAGTCCGCGGGCGGCACGGCCATCAACACGCCGGTCATGCCGCCGATGACGAAGGTCACCATGAAGCCGATCGACCACAGGACGGGTACCGAGAAGCGCACCCGCCCGCCGTACATGGTGAACAGCCAGTTGAAGATCTTCACGCCCGTCGGCACCGCGATGATCATGGTCATGACGCCGAAGAAGCCGTTGACATCGGCGCTGGCGCCCATGGTGAAGAAGTGGTGCAGCCAGACCAGGAAGCTGAGAACGCAGATCGCCATGGTGGCAGCGACCATCGAGCGATAACCGAACAACGGCTTGCCGGAGAAGGTCGCGACAACCTCCGAGAACACGCCGAATGGCGGCAGGATCAGGATGTAAACCTCGGGATGGCCCCATACCCAGAACAGGTTGATGTACATCATGGCGTTGCCGCCGCCGTCGACCGTGAAGAAATGGAATCCGAGATAGCGGTCGAGCAGGAGCATCGCGAAGGTCGCGGTCAGTACGGGAAAGGCCGCGACGATCAGCAGGTTCGAAGCCAGCGCAGTCCAGCAGAAGACTGGCATGCGCCCATAACCCATGCCGGGGGCGCGCATCTTGAGAATGGTGGTGACGAAGTTGATTCCCGTCATCAGGGTGCCGATGCCCGATATCTGCAACGACCATAGGTAATAGTCGACGCCGACGCCGGGCGAGTATTGCAGCTCGCTGAGCGGCGGATAGGCGACCCAGCCGGTCTTGGCAAATTCACCCACCACCAGCGAGATGTTGATCAGGAGCGTGCCCGAGGCGGTCAGCCAAAAGCTCACCGAGTTCAGGGTCGGAAAGGCGACGTCGCGCACGCCGAGCTGCAATGGCAGGATGATATTCATCAAACCGATCACGAATGGCATCGCCATGAAGAAGATCATGATGGTGCCGTGCGCGGAGAATATCTGGTCGAAATGCTCCGGCGGCAGATAGCCCTGCGCGCCACCGACCGCAACCGCCTGCTGAGCCCGCATCATGATGGCGTCGGTGAAGCCGCGCAGCAGCATCACCATGGCCAGCAGGATGTACATCACGCCGATGCGCTTGTGATCGACCGACGTGATCCACTCGCGCCACAAATAGGGCCAATACCCCTTGAGCGTGATCCAGACCAGGATGGCACCGACAGTCAGGATCATCAGGGCGGACGCCACCATAATGATCGGCTGATCGAAGGGAATCGCGCTCCAGTCGAGTTTGCCCAGGAGGTTCACTTTTCTGCCCTCTGTGGTGATGCGTGGTGATCATGCATGCCGACGTTCACGATATTGCCGAAGAGGTCTGGCACCACGGAGCGATACGTCTGCGGCGGGAGTGCGCTGCTGGGCCTGGCCAGGGCATCATAGGGGGCGGCGTCGAGCACCGGGTTGGTCGAGCGACCCACGGCATGGATCCACCGTTCGAACTCCGGGGCCGGCACCGCACTTACCGCAAACCGCATGTCGGCAAAGCCGTCGCCGCTGAAGTTGGCCGACAGCCCGCGATAGGTGCCGGCATGATCGGCCTGCAGCTGCAGGCGCGTCGTCATCCCGGCCATGGTGTAGATCTGGCTGCCGAGCTGCGGCACGAAGAAGCTGTTCATCACGCCCGAGGAAGTGAGTTCGAAGCTCACCGGCGTCCCTACCGGGACGGTCAGCTGGTTGACCGCGGCGATGCCATGGTCGGGATAGATGAACAGCCATTTCCAATCGAGCGAGACGACCTGGACTCGCAAAGGAGCGACATCGGAGGCGAGCGGCTTGCGCGGATCGAGCTCATGCGCACCCATCCAGGCGACGCCGCCAACCAGCAGCACCGTCATCGCCGGGATCGACCACACGATCATCTCGAGGCGACCCGAATAGGCGAAATCGGGCCGATAGCGGGCGCGCCGGTTGGACGCGCGGAACCAGAACGCCACGCCCAGCGTCGCGAGGATCGTGGGGATCACGATCGCGAGCATGATGCCCAACGAGTTGAACAGGATCTGCCGCTCGGCCTCGGCGATCGGACCTTTGGGATCGAGCACGCCCTCGGAGCAGCCGCAAAGCGCCACGAGAGCGATCAGGACGGAGATGAATGTACCGGACCGCATGTCAGACTCCCACCAGCCTGCTGCCGTGATCGGCCAAGAGGGTGGCAAACAGCAGGAAGAGGTAAAGGATCGAGAAAATGAACAAGCGATGCGCGGCGCGGCGATCGACCTCGCCGACGATACCGAGGCGGAACGCGAGCAGAAGGAAGGTCGTGCTCAAAAGTCCCGCCGTCACCCCGTAGAGCGCGCCGGCAAATCCCAGCACGCAGGGCAGCAGCGACGTCGGGACCAGAAGAAAGCTGTAAAGCAGGATCTGCCGCACGGTCGCGGCGTGGCCGGCTACGACCGGCAGCATGGGCAAGCCGGCACGGGCGTAGTCGTCGCGACGATTGAGAGCCAGCGCCCAGAAATGCGGCGGCGTCCACAGAAAGATGATCAGGAACAGAACGATTGGTGCGAGCCCGATGTCGCCCGTCGCCGCTGCCCAACCGACCACTGGCGGCAATGCGCCGGCAGCGCCGCCGATGACGATGTTCTGCGGCGTGCGCCGCTTCAGCCAGACCGTGTACACCACGACGTAGAAAAAGATCGTGAAGGCGAGCAGCCCGGCGGCCAGAGCGTTGGCCACCATCGCGAGAGCGGCGACGGCGCCACCGGCCAACATGAGTCCCAAACCGAGCGCCTCGACAGGCGCTATCCTGCCGCGCGGGATCGGCCGCCCGGCAGTCCGGCTCATGAGGGCATCGATATCGGCATCGCGCCACATATTGAGCACCCCGGCGGCACCCGCGCCGGCTGCGATGGCGAGCATGGCAAGGATCGCGCGCAGCAGATCGAGCTCACCCGGCGCGGTCAGGAATGCGACGAGCGCCGTGAAGACGGCAAGCGCCATGACGCGAGGTTTCATCAGCGCAACGAAATCCCCTGCGCGGCTGTGCGTGGCAGAAGCGAGAACCGATGTGTTCGTCATGTCGTCAGTCCTGCTTTTTCGGCAGTTCCGGGATCAAGCGCGAGCTGCGCTGGCCGGTGAAATAGGACCAGAGCCATTGGGTCTGGACGCGCAGGCGATTCTGTAGCTGCGGCAGCGCCAGCACATGAAGGAATATCCAGATGAGAAAAGTGACAAAGCCACTCGTGCGAAGGAATCCGCTCTCCAGGATGGCGAAATTCTTGCCGACGACCGCCATGTTGCCCTTGTTGGCGTAGTGGAACGGATTCTTCCGAGCGCGTCCCTTGAGTTGGCGCGCGATCAGCCGGCCCACATAACGTCCCTGCTGGATCGCCGCCTGTGCCACGCCGGGTACAGGCCGCCCATTGCTCATGACGGACGACGCATCGCCGATCACGTACACGCCAGGCGCATCTTCCAGATTCATGAACGGGCCGACCGATACCCTGCCCGCCCGATCCGTCTTGCCGCCAAGCAACTTGACGATCGGCGACGGTGAGACGCCGGCGGTCCACAAGACCGTCGCACTGGGGATTCGGTTCCCGTCGGCCACCACCCCGTTCTCGTCGACCTTTTCCACCTTCACGCCGGTCATGATCTTGACGCCGAGCTTCTCCAGCCGCTTGGCGGCCCTGGTGGCCAGCCTCTCGGCAAAGCTGGGAAGAATTCGCTTGCCGCCTTCGACCAGGATGATCGAGCTCTTGGCCGGGTCGATCCGCCGATATTGTCCCCGCAGGGTGACGGCGGCCATTTGCGCCATGGACGCCGCCAGTTCGACTCCGGCGGGGCCCGCACCGACCACGATGAAGGTCATCTGCCGCAAACGCTCAGCCGTGTCATCGGTCGCGTCGGCCCATTCATAGGCCCGCAGGATCTTGGTGCGGATAGCCTCGGCGTCAGCCAACGTCTTGAGACCCGGCGCATGGCGCGCGAACTCATCATGGCCGAAATAGTTCGGCTGCATCCCGGTCGCGACCAGGAGAAAATCGAAAGGGAGGACGCGGGTGACACCTTGGGAACAAGATACGGTCAGCGTTCGGGATTGCAGATCCACGCCGGTGGCTTCACCCAGGAGGACATCGAGATTTGCTTGCCCGGCCGCGAGCTGCCGCAGCGGCGCGGCAATCTCGGCTGGCGACAGCAAAGCCGTTGCCACCTGGTACAGCAGCGGCTGAAAAATGTGGTGATTGCGCCGATCGACGAGCAGCACGTCCGCCTTGCATCGCTGCAGGACGCGCGCTGCAGCGACGCCGGCAAAGCCGCCCCCCACGATCACGATCCGCTTTCGACCGGGCTTGCGCCCCTCATCGGTGGGCAGCGGCAGAGCCGCCCTCAAAGAGCGCGGCCGAACGTCTTCCAATGTATCGGCCATTCCAGCCCCCGGTCCGAGTTAGTTGGCCGCGACAGCTGACTGCTTCGCGGTAGGCGCCTTCTCGACCTTGCGGCGTGCCTCGAGAAGCGCCAGCAGGATCTCGTCGCGCTCGGCCTCCAGCTCGGCAATCGAGCGCGAGCCCACTTCCTCGCGCAGCCCGGCAATGAGCTTGTTCCGGACGGCCGGAGTCAGTTCAGGAGCGCCGAGCACTTTCCACCAAGCCGTCATGGGGCCGGTGAACTGGTCGAAGAAATGCTCGATGCCGCCCGGCCCGCCGCCCAGGTGATTGAGTAGAACCTGGCCCATGATGCCCCAGCGCAGTCCAGGCCCCCAGCACAAGGCCCTGTCCACGTCCGCAACGCTGACGACCTCCTCGGCGACCAGGTAGTAGACCTCGCGGGCCAGCGCCGCCTGAAGGCGATTGGCCACATGCCCCGGTACTTCCTTGTGCAACCGGACGGCCTGCTTGCCGAGTCCGGCATAGAAGTCGATGGCGCGTTGGATAGTGGCTTCCGACGTCTTGACCCCACCCACGATCTCGACCAGCGGTACCAGGTGCGGCGGATTGAAGGGATGGCCGATGACGCAACGCTCGGGGTGCACTTCGCAAGCGGACTGAATCGCGCTCATGGTGAGCCCCGAAGAGCTCGAGGCGATGATCACGTCGGCTGGCAGCAGTTCGTCGAGCTGCCGATAGAGCGTCTTTTTGAAGTCGATGCGCTCGGGCCCATTCTCCTGCACAAAATCCGCAGCCTTGAGGGCCGTCGGCAGATCCTTCGTGAACGTCAGATGCGATTGCGATGCGCCCGGCGCGAGGCCCAGCCGTTCGAGCGCCGGCCACGCTGCGTCGACGAAGCTCTTCAGCTTCGCCTCAGCATCCGGGGCGACATCGGTGGCGATGACCTCCAGCCCCTTGGCCAGGAACAAGGCGGACCAGCTCGCACCGATGACTCCGGTCCCGATAATGGCGATGCGGCGGATGGGCCGGTTGGACATGATGGTTCTCCTTCGATGAGTTGTCAGAGTTCGGCGAATGCGACGCCGGAGAGGTTGCCCTGCGCGTACAGAAGAGTGCGTTCCTTCGATCCATCGAGCTGGGCGACGTAGAGAGACCCTCCCAGATCGGTCACGAACATGCGCTTGCGCGGCATATCCAGTGCAATGCCGATCCCTTCCATCAGATGGGTCAGCACGATTTCCGGCGCCTGGGGCTTTGCGTCGATCGATGCGCGATTGACGGTGTTGCCGCTCGGCGGATCGCCGCGATCGGTCCAGTAGAGCGCGCGATTCTCGACGTCGAGCTCTAGGTCGATCGGCTCCGGCAGACGATCGAAGAAGACTTCGATGTCGGTGCGCTCATCGGGCGTCTCACCCCAGGGGAGATCGATGCCGGCGCGAAAGATACGGCCGAGCCCGCTGTTGTCCGAGCCCTTTTGGGTCCAGTAGATCTGGCTGCGCTTGTGGTCGATCGTGACGCCGACGCACCATCTCGTCTGATCGCGCCGATCGTCGTCACCACGGCCGGTCTCGATCAGCGTCTCGATCTGCGTGCCATCGAGATTCGCGCGCATCACGCGCATGCCCTCACGATCGCACCAGTAGAGCTTGCCGTTCTTCTTATCGAGCTGAATCTGCTTGGGCGTGAAGGTCGTGCCTGGCGGCACGATCATCTTGCGATGCTGGCCGTCGAGATCGGCGCGCTCGATGGAGCCGTCGTTCGTGGCAGGACTGGAGCCCATATTGGTCCAGTAGATGTGGCCGGCAGCGGCATCGACTGCGATGCCATCCGGCATATGGCATCCACTGACAATCACCTTCCGATCCGTGCCGTCGGGGCTCATCGAATGGATGCGGCCACCGCTCAACTCGAGGAGAAACAGTCGACCAGCCGCGCTTTTGGCGGTGGATCGAGGCTGAGTTTTCGGCGCGTGTGCTTCGGTCACGTTGATTTCCTTTTGTTGAGCTATGCCGCTTTGGGACGGTGCTTCTCGAGAAAGGCATTAAGCGCCTCCCTTGCATCGTCGGAACGAATCTGGCGGCTGAACTCCTCGTTCTCGGCCTTCATCGCTGCCTTGATCTGCTCACGGACGGCGCGCTTCATAAGTTTCTTGCTTGCCTGCAGCGCCCCCGGTGGTTTCGCGGCCAGCAGCCGTGCTGTCTCCATCGCGGTCGGCAACAAGGCCTGATCGGGAACGACCCGTGTGACCAAGCCCAGCTCGGCAGCGTGCGCAGCGTCGAACGGCACTCCCAGCAGGATCAGCTCCGCCGCACGGAGATACCCCGCGCCCGCCGGAACGGACCAGCTCGAGCCGAACTCGGGCACAACGGCAAGATTGACGAAGGGCATCTGGAACTTCGTCTTGTCCCCGGCATACACGAAGTCGCAGTGCGTCAGCATGGTGGTACCGCCGCCAATGGCGACACCCTGAACGGCGGCGACCAGCGGCTTGTCGAAATCGACTAGCGCATTCTCCAGGCGCGCATGAGGCGAATCCCCCGGCCCCGGTGGATTGTTCAGGAAGTCCTCGATATCGTTGCCGGCACAGAACGAATCGCCAGCGCCATGCCAGAGCACGACACGGGTCGAAGCGTCCCTGGCCGCATCGTTGAGGATATCGGCAAGGGCGATATACATGTCCCCTGTCATCGCATTCTTCCGCGACGGTCGATTGAGTTCGACGCGCACGATGCCGTCGGAGCGCTCGGTGATGATCTCTTCCACGGTCTACCTCGTCTGACAGAGCATTACGCTGCGCGCTGCTTGCCTTTGGGAACGGTGGCACTGGCGTGCAGGCCGTCGATTTCGGCGACGCTGAACCCGAGCTGTCGCAAGATCTCGTCGTTGTGCTCGCCGATATCGGGGGCCCGCTGGGCCGGTGCCTTGACGACGCCGTGTACCTGGATCGGGCTGCTGATGGTCGAGATGAGCTTGCCGCCCGCCCCTTCGAGGGGCACGACGATCTCGTTGGCCTTGAGTTGTGGATCGTCGATCACCTCCTGCGGTCCGCGTACCGCGCCGAAGGTGATGTGCGCGCCACTGAACGCCTGATACCAATGCGCCATCGGCTTTGTCGCGAAGACGACGTCGAGAATGGTAGTGAGCTGCGGCATGTTCGCCAGCAACTTCGCCGGATCGGAGAAGCGGGAATCCTTCAAGAGGTCTGTGCGGTCGATCGCCCGGGCCAGCGCCACCAGCTTGTCCGGCGTGACGAGGAGGACGAACCAGGTGTTGTCAGCGGACCGATACACGTTCATCGCGGCATTCGCAGGGTGCTTGCGATCGTGCAGGCCGTAGAACTTCGCTCCGGCGAGCGCTGCCTGGATCGACACACTGGCCGACCAGACGCCCTCGGCAAGCAGCGACGTCGTGACATGCGAGCCCTTGCCGGTGCGTTCGCGGCGATAGAGGGCGGTGACGATCGCGGAATAGAGGCCGACCGCGGTGGCGTTGTCGCCGCTGCCGGCCACCGGCCAGGTCGGCGGCAAGTCGGCGTCTCGCGTCATTGACAGCAAGCCGCTGCGCGCCCAGTAGGACGTGATGTCGAAGCCCGGCAGATTGGCATCGGGCCCCTTATCGCCGAAGCCCGTGATGTCGCCGTAGATCAGCCTGGGATTCCACGCCGCCACGTCATCGTACTCCAGCTTCAGGCGCTTGCGCGCCGGATGGGGCGTGTTGACGATCATCACATCGGCCCACTTGACCAGCCTCTCGAGAACCTGCTGGGCGTCGGCGGACTTGAGATCGAGGGCCAGGCCGCGTTTGTTGCGATTGGCGAGGTGCCAGGGGTAGGCATCGTCCGCCTGCGGCTGCGGTGGAAACTGATGCCCATGCCGCCAGTAGTCGCCGCTGGGCGGCTCCACCTTGATGACCTCGGCGCCGAAGTCGGAAAGGATCACCGCGGCACTCGGGCCGGCGATGAAGCTCGCCAAGTCCACTACCTTCAGGCCCGAGAAAATGTTGTCGCTTGCCATGGCTGTCCCTTTCTTCGCAGCAGATTTCCTCACCGCCCCTGGAAACGCGGCGCGCGCTTTTCCAGAAAGGCGGTCGTTCCTTCCTTCTTGTCCTCGGTTCCGGCGCACAGCCCGAAGTAGGAGGCCTCGAGCAACAGGCCATCGCTCTGGCCTGCCTCTAGGCCCTTGTTCACTGCCTCCAGCGCTAGCTTGACGGCGATAGGCGCATTGGTGGCGATCTTCTTCACGATCGCCTCGGCGCGCGGGATGAGATCTGCGGCCGCGACCACCTCATTGACCAGGCCAATGCGATAGGCGTCCTGCGCAGTGATCATCTCTCCACCCAGAATAAGCTGCAGAGCGCGACCTTTACCGACCAGACGTGGCAGACGCTGGGTTCCACCACCACCCGGAACGAGTCCAAGAGCAACCTCAGGCTGGCCGAACTTCGCGCAATCGACAGCGATGCGGATCGAGCACGCCATCGCGGTCTCGCAGCCGCCACCCAAGGCAAAACCATTGACGGCCGCAACCACCGGTTTGCCGAGATTCTCGATAAGGTCGAGCACCTCCTGTCCGAATCGGCTGGACTGTTCGGCCTCGAATCCCGAGAGGCCAGCGAGTTCGCCAATGTCGGCGCCGGCGATGAAGGCCTTGTCGCCGGCGCCCGTCAGGATGACGCCGCGGATCGCCGCATCGTCACGTGCATCTTCGAAGGCCTTGCGCAAATCCGACCACGTAGGCGTATTCAGCGCGTTGAGGACTTTCGGCCGATTGACGGTGACGTAGGCGATGTTGTCCTTGATCGCGTAAAGGACGTTCACGAGCGCCGGGACCGCTTTGTCGGAAGCCATTGTCGCATCTCCTTTTGAAGTGAACGGGAGGGGGCCAGCGGCGGCGGGGGATGGGAGAGGACCGCTGGCCCACCCCCTTCACACGAAGGCGCCGAGCCCGGTGATGGCTTTGCCGACGATCAGATTCTGCATCTGATACGTGCCTTCGTACGAGTAGAGCGCCTCGGCGTCGGCGAAGAAGCGCGCGACGTTGTAGTCGGCGACGATGCCGTTGCCGCCCAGGAGCTCGCGGCCCCAAGCAACGGTTTCGCGCGACTTGGCGGTGCAGAAGGCCTTCGCCAGGGCCGCGTGGTGGTCACCGAGCTTGCCGGCATCATCCATCTGCGCCAACCTCACCATAAGGCACTGGCAGGCGGTCACATTGGCGAGCATCTTTGCCAGCAGATCCTGAACCATTTGGAAGGAAGCGATCGGCTTGCCGAACTGCAGTCGCTCCTGGGCGTACTTCAGCGTCGCCTCGTACGCGCCCATCTGGACGCCGGTCGAGGCCCAACCGACCATGTACCGCGTCATGCGCAGCACGCGCGCGGTGTCGCGGAACGAATTGCCGGCCTGTAGCCGGTTCGCCTCCGGCACGCGCACGTCCTTCAGCGTGATCTGGCCATTCTGGACGACCTTGAGGGCAATCTTGTGCTCGATCTTCTCGACACTGAAGCCGGGCGTCGTCTTGTTCTCGACGATGAAACCCTTGACCTGGTTATCGGCGACATCGCGCGCCCAGATGATCGAGACGTCGCACCACGTGGCGTTACCGATCCAGCGCTTCTGGCCGTTCAGCACCCAGGTGTCGCCGTCGCGCTTGGCAGTGGTCAGCAGGCCGCCTCCCGTTCCCGAACCGACCAGGGGCTCGGTCAGGCCGAAGCAGCCGATCTTCTCGTAGCGCGCCATCGGCGGTAGCCATTTCTGCTTCTGCTCCTCCGAGCCGTCGAGATAGATCGAGCCCATCGCCAGGCCACTGTGAACCCCGAAGAAGGTGCAGAACGAGGCGTCGACACGAGCCAGCTCCATGGCGACGAAGCCGAACAGCTTTTGGCTGCCGCCGGCGCAGCCATAACCCTCGAAACCCAGGCCGCCGAGCGGCAATTGCTTGAACGACGGCAGCAGCTCGAAGGGAAACGCATCGTCGGACCAGTACTTGTTGATGATCGGCTGGACCTTCGTTTCCATATAGGTCCGCACCTGCTTGAGGAGCGCCACTTCCTCGTCGGTCAACACATCGATGAGCTGATAGAAGTCGCTGTTCGGCGCGGGAAGATTCAACGGCTTCTTCGGTGATGCTGAGGTCGTGGAGGCCGCCTTCACAGTCGTTGCCGTTGCCATGTCACTGCTCCTTCAATTCCCGAATGATCGTCGTTCTTTCGCGTATGAAGGTGGTCCAAACCCGAACCCAGGACGATCCCCCGAACGGGGGGCCATGTGATGAAACGACGGGGGATACATCAAAGGATCATTGGCGATCAGCAGATCGCAACGGTGCGTCGTCAGCGGGATTGAAGTGAGGCAACGTCCGCAAAGAAAAGCATCACCGTCAGAAGGGGCGGAACCACGAAGCACCACATCCCCCAAAAGACATAGCCTCCTGCCGCCAGGCCACAACCCAGCACAAAGGCCAATATCGCCGATGAAAGCTTCCCAAGTCGCGCTCGGATTTGCACGCGGCGATCAGCCGGGACGCCGTCAATCAAATCCGCAACGTCGAGCATTATCTGGGTGGAGCTGCCGGTCATCAACGTAGAGGGCGGCGTATCGGAGAGATGGGTGTAATGGACGGCGTTCTGGACGGCCATTGCGGCCACCAGCGTCATGCCCGTGGCAAGTGCCCAATGGCTGTCGTGATCGGAGAAGGGTCCGAGCGTGATTGCCAATGTCGCGGCCATCACGAGGAGTAGAAATTTAAGAGTGAGCATCGTCCGCACTTCAGGAAGATCCAGCCGTCGTAGGCCGAACTGCAACAGACGCACGGCCACCACTACTGCGCAGAACGTCGGCAGCGCGAGGAGCTTGGCAATCGCGCCGGAAGTCCCGTATATCGCAGACGCGCCGAATGTGACGAGGTTGCTGGTGACATGCGCGGTAAACAAACCTTGCAAAGCGAGAAAGCCGGCGGCGTCGACGTATCCGGCATTGAGACTGAGCAGGGCCGGCAGCGGCAGCCTCATCATCACCACCCGAAGGCCAATTGCACGCCGACATAGTCGGCGTCGCGACCACCGGCACGGCGAATGACGTCGCCGATGGCGAAATGCACCGCCTCGAGCGCGAAGGACACTTGCCTGGTCAGTTGCCAGTCGAACCGGAGCTGAAAGTAAGTCCCCGTGTAACTGTCTGGCTGCCCCGCCGTGCCAGGCACAGCGATATTCGGCTGGGTGTACACCGCATCGGCCGTGGTCTGCCGCCACTGCGGCGCCACGGCCAGTACGAGCTTGGTCGCACTCGTCGGATGCACCGTCAGGGACGGCTTGACGTGAATGATGTTTGGGAAGCCGGTGTAGCCCGCCAGGGCGAAGTAGTAGCCGTTGGGGAAGAGCGGATTGAAGGTGCCGAGCGTGCCGCCGCGTGGATCTGCAGTCCCCGAGGCGATGTCGAACTGCAACCCAAGGCGCGGCGACCAAGCCGTGTCCTTAAAGGTGTATCCCGCGATTGCGCCCATGTACCAGGCGCGGATCTCCTTGTCGCCGATCGAGCCGAGCTGGCCCATCGCCTCGGCATCCAGGTCCACGGCGCCGATCGTGCCGGCGAAATGCAGATCGAAGATGTCGCGCTGCTCGTTGCCGCTTGCAAACAAGGAGCGCGCACCGTCCTGGGTGAATCTCGCGTAGTACGCCGCCAGTCCCATGGTCTCGCCAAGCTTTCGCTCAACGCGAGCACCGCTAAAGGTTTGGGCGCCGGAACTATAGTCGTCGAACACGTAGATCGGGCGGTTCTGAACCGGCTGGCTGTAGAAGCCGATGAACCGCCATGGGCCGATTTCGTAGTCGGCCCATGCGGCATCATAAGTCTGCCGGACGTTTGGTCCGTCCCGCACCGAGACAAACCGCTGCAAGTCGAACGCCATCTCTTGGCGGCCAATGCGCACCTTGAGGGTTCCCTCCCCGAGCGGCTCGACCAGCGCGACAAAGCCTTGCTCCAGCCCGAGGGGATCCTGGTCGACGGGAAGGATCGTCTGCTTCCACGGAGCGTAGGCGTTCTCCAACTGGACGAAGAACTGGAACGGCCCGAGCCGAAGATCGGCGTGCGGCTCGATGCGGCTCAGGAGGTAGTTGGCATTGGAGGAATTGCCAATTCCGAAGTTCGGTGCATTGTTCGATTCGAATCGCTCGCGAATGTTCAAGCCGAACGACAGGTATGTCTGCGGATCGGAAGCGGACAACGGAATGTACTTCAGTGAGTCGAGGGGTTCGCGTGGCACGGCGGGATTGGCCAGGACAGACCAATCTTCCTGCCAGCGCTGGAACATGATGGACGGCCGCTTGTCGACCTGCGCATCGACACCGGAACTGGCTAGGCTGCAGCCGACGATGATGGCCAGAGCAACCGCCGGCCGGCAAAACTTCATGGACGGGCAGGCGCGTGAAGCTCGGCGATGTAGCCTCCTGGAAACTGGACAATCGCCACGTCCCGATCGCCGACCCGATACGGATGGACCAGCACAGCGGCCCCCGCTTCGATTGCCTTGTGCAGGGTAGATGCCATGTCGCCGACATCGTAGCCGGTCATTTCGCGCCCATAGGGATAGGGCAAATGGCCGTCTGTGACATGGACGACCAGCTTGCCGAAGCCCGAGTCGATGCGGATCCGCCGATAAGTTTCGTTCGGACGCCCGATTTCCACGCCAGGAGCGTTCCTGTCGTCCGAAATGACCTTGCCCTGCGCGAACCCAACGAAGTCGCGCACAAAAGCGTCGGCGCGCTCCGGGGAAACGTAGAGGCGGTTCTCCGGCACCGTCTTCAGGGGAGCGTAGCTCGGCTTGGTCGTATGCCAATAGAGCTGCATGTTCACGCCGCCCGCCCACTGGATCACGGCGTCGCGGCCAACCGGATCGGGGAATGGAGCGACCAGCACGTCCGCGCCATGCGCCTTGGCTGATTTGATCGCGGCGTCCATGTCGGTCACCAGGTATCCCGTGCGCTCGGCGCCAAAGGGATAAGGAATCGGAGTCTTGAAGCCGAACACCGACAGGGAGCCGACCGGCGTTAGCACCAGTTGCGACATCGTCTTGCTGGGCGTTGGCGTGACCTGGAACTCACCCTGCGGCGAGGTCTTGCCGCCGAACGTCTCTGAAAGGCTTTTCACGAATCGGCCGAAATCCTCCGGTGCCACATAGACATGCGTGGTGTCGTATTGTGGGGCTACCGAAACATCCTGAGCGAACGCTCCGCCACAGCTGCAAAACGCCAACAGCGCGATCGTCAGAAACCTAGTCATTGGGATGCTCCCTTTTGCCGATGAGCCAGGATCGCGGCCAATGCAAAGCCGCCAATCAACCCGACATGCTCGAAGAAGGCGTTGAGCGCCATGAAACGTGCGGACCCCTGCTGGGCCCAGAAGTCGTTGGCGACCAGCATGGCGACTGCCGTCAGAACGGAAAGCGCACCGGCTGCGAGCCACACGTAGCGGCCCGTGATCAACAACACCGGTCCGACGAACTCGACGACGATGGTGAGTGCGGCCCACAGGGGCGCGGGCTGCAGTCCGAAATGTGCCTGTTCGGCAACCGCGGCCTGGAAGTCGGTGACCTTGGTAACGCCACCGATCAGATAGGCCGATGCGAGGGCTGTGCGCGCTGCGAACGCGGTCGCGGGCCAGCCCAGTATGGCTTCGATCCAACGCGGCGCGTGCTGACTCGGCGCACCCATGTCACACCGCCCAGCAGGAGCACCCGAGCATGCCCCAGAAACCGCGGTCATCGGTCGGCGCGCTGCCAGCCCATGCTTGCGCATGATCATGGCCGTGCACGGTGCAACTCACGCCACACCGGCAGGCGGCCGTCAAACTCGGCGCGCGCGCCGTTTGCCGGTCCTGGTATCCGCCGAAGCGGCGCACCGGAGACCAATCGGGCATCGCCGGCGGCAACGGCGGCGCCATCGAGGCGAACGGTGCCGCGGCATGCACGATCTTGCCGCCCAGCAAGGTGAGCACCGACGAAATCTGACGGATCTCGTCCTCCGGCACGCTCATGTAGTCGGCCGACAGCACCGCGAGGTCGGCAAGCTGGCCGACGGCGAGGCGGCCCTTCTTGCCCTGCTCGGTCGAGAACCAGCTGTTGGCTTCGGTCCACAACCGCAGCGCCTGCTCGCGCCCGAGCCGGTTCGCGGGGGGATAGAGTCGCGTGCCGCCAACCGTCTTGCCGGTCACCAGCCACCACAGCGAGACCCATGGATTGTAGCTCGCCACGCGCGTGGCGTCGGTGCCGGCGCCGACCGGCACGCCGGCCGCCAACATCTTGGCGATCGGCGGCGTGGCTTCGGCCGCCTTGGCGCCGTAACGTTCGATGAAGTAGTCACCTTGATAGGCCATGCGATGCTGCACGGCGATGCCGCCGCCTAGTGCGGCAATGCGATCGATATTGCGCGGGCTGATCGTCTCAGCGTGGTCGAAGAACCAGTTCAGCCCCTTGAACGGAATCTCGCGGTCGACCTTCTCAAACGCATCGAGTGCACGGCCGATCGTCTCGTCGTAGGTGGCGTGCAGCCTCCACGGCCAGCGGTTGGTCGCGAGGATGCGCACGACTTGCTCGAGTTCGTCTTCCATCTGCGCGGGCATGTCGGGCCGCGGCTGGCGGAAATCCTCGAAGTCGGCCGCCGAGAAGACCAGCATCTCGCCCGCGCCGTTCACACGATAGCTGTCGTCCCCCTGCCCCGGCTTCACCATTCCGACCCAGCGCGCAAAATCCGCCGTCTCGCCGCCCGGCTTCTGGGTGAAGAGATTGTAGGCGATGCGCACCGTGAGCTGGCCGTCGGCATGCAGCTTCTCGATGATCTCGTAGTCCTCGGGATAGTTCTGAAAGCCGCCGCCCGCGTCGATCGCGCCAGTGACGCCCAGCCGATTGAGCTCGCGCATGAAATGACGCGTCGAGTTGAGCTGGTACTCGGGTGGAAGCTTGGGGCCTTTCGCCAGCGTGCCGTAAAGGATGGCCGCATTGGGCTTGGCCAGCATCAGGCCGATCGGATTACCCCGCGGATCGCGCACGATCTCGCCGCCTGGCGGGTTGGGGGTGTCCTTGGTGTAACCCACGACGCGCAGGGCGGCGGCATTGAGCAGAGCGCGATCGTAGAGGTGGAGGATGAAGACCGGTGTCTCCGGCGCGGCCGCATTGATCTCGTCGAGCGTCGGCAGACGCTTCTCGACGAACTGGTGCTCGGTGAATCCACCGACCACCCGTACCCACTGCGGCGGCGGCGTATTGCGCACCTGCTCCTTCAGCATGGCCATGGCGTCTGCCAGCGTCGGCACGCCGTCCCAGCGCAGCTCCATGTTGTAGTTCAGGCCGCCGCGGATCACGTGCAAGTGGCTGTCGATCAGGCCGGGAATGGCGCGCCGGCCGCCCAGATCGATGATCTGCGTTGCGGGTCTGGCGGAAGGAAGGATGTCACGCGCGGTACCGACAGCGCTGAAGCGACCGCCTTCGATTGCCACTGCCTCGGGATTGGGCACAGCCGGATCCAGTGTCGTGAACCGGCCGTTGGTCAGGATCACGTCGGGGGCCATCATGATTCCTTTCTCTGGGATTCTCCGGTCGGCAGCGCGCCGAAGATGTGCGGCACGCATTCTTTGTGGAGCCACGCCTTGGTGATCGGCTCGGGCCCGGCCAGGCGCTTGACCAGTGGCACGATCTGCTCGCCGGCCAACATGCCCAGCAGCCCGAGGAGAGCGATCACCGGCGGCGCTGGCGATCGCACGTTGATCAGGCTGTAGGCGACGCCGACCAGCAGGCCCGCGCCGAGCGACAGCAGATAGGGCTTCACGCGTGCACCTGGGGCTTCGGCGCGACCCACTCCTTGAGCTTGGTGGGCGCTGCCCCGTGGACCATGGTGTAGGCGTATTCGACGCCGATGCCGTAGGCGCCGCAGTGCGCCTTCACGATATCCATCACGGCGTCGTAGGTATCCTTGAGTGCCCAGTCGCGCTGCCATTCCAGCATCGTCGAGAGTGCCGTGACAGGCTTGGCGCCGGCCTGGATGACTCGCTTCATCGCATTGTCGTGGTTGAGCTGGCTGACGTCGCCGCAGCAATCCTCCACGACGTAGATCTCATAGCCGTCATGGATCGCCTGGATGGTCGGCAGCGCCACGCAGGTCTCGGTCCACAACCCGGTCAGGACAATCTTCTTGCGGCCGGTCGCCTTGATCGCGGCGACAAAGTTCGCATCGTCCCACGCATTCATGGACGAGCGCTCGATCGGCTTTTGATCGGGAAACACCGACAGGATTTGTGGCCAGGTGTTGCCAGAGAAGCCCTTGCTCTCAACCGTCGACAGCACGAAGGGCACGCCGAAGAGCTTGGTCGCCTTGGCGAGCAGCATGTTGCTGTTGATGATGCTCTGGCGATCGAAGTTGGCGGTGCCAAACAGCATCTGCGCTTGCAGGTCGATCATCGCGACCACGCAGTTGTCGGGCGTCAGCAGGCCTTTTTCACTACGCTTGGCGAGAGGCTTGGACATCGTAAATCTCCTTGACGTGTTGATCGTGCCAAGAAGGATCGCGTGATGCGGACGCCGGCGCGATCACCCGAACGGGGGGTCGCGCGCTGCGTCGAAGGGGGATGCGAAAAGAAATGGACCGCCGCGATGGCGCGAGTCTGCTCAGCGGCCGGCACTGCCGAGCAGTACTACAGCAACCTCAGCGACATCGCGCGAGACACGGCCTCGGTGCGCGTGTTGACGGAGAGCTTCGAGAAGATCCGCTTGACGTGGGACTTCACTGTCTCCGGAGAGATTCTCAGAGTCCGAGCGATGTGCTTGTTCGAGTGGCCCTGACTGATCATCGAGAGGACATCGCGTTCCCGGGCAGTGATTGCGTCACCTTCAACGACGGGCTGCCCGAAACCATCGCCTGAACTTGGCACGGCGTATTCGAACTTTTCCGCGCGGCCGTGGGCCTCCGTCAAGAGAGAGCCCAATCCTGCGCCTCCCTCCATGAAGACCTCCGAAATAACGACCGCAATCACCGCGAAACCGTCGTCCTGAAAGGCCAGCGCGACTGATCGGACCAAGTGTGATGCCGCACGATACCGCGTTGCGACCGGCGGCGAGAGATTGTCGAGCTGCTGCTCAATTGCCTCTAGGACCGTCAGCGCTTGGCCAATCTGTGACGCCAACGTCAGGCACCAAGCCCGCGCCAGGTCCCGCTGGATGTCCTGCAGGGTCAACGTTTGCGATTCCCGGAAGGAGAAAGCGACTTTGTTACTAGGCTCTCGATTGCAGCCGTCCGGCATATTTTCCTCCTCGAGTTACTCGTTGGAGACCACCGGTGATTACGACGAAGGGAGCTGGTGGGAAGGGTTCGTGTTCTGACTTAGCGCCGACAGATTGGCCCGTCAGGTTAAAGGAGGTAAAAATGCGAATGATCTTGGCCGCATAGCCATTAAAGGAAGCGGGACAATGCTTTCGACAAGGCTCGACCCGCAGTCTGATCGTGGTATTGCCTGCGCCCGTCCCGAAATTCGCACAACTGATTAGGTCGTTGGCCCATCGCCTGCTCCTTCCGGCGGAACAGGTAAATCGGCTCAGGATTGGACTGAAGGCTCGCTTCGGCCAAAAGCCGGTCAGTTTCGGACAGAATGCTCGTGATCGCGAAACTCGCGCGGACTCCTGCCGGTCCAGCGCCGGAAGGCCCGCCGAAAGATTGCGGCCTCGCTGAAGCCAAGCAAATGGGCGATGTCGTCGACCGTCAGCTCGGTATCGCGCAGGTATTTGACGGCGACCTCCATCCTGAGCTCGTCCACCAGCTTGCGAAACGATGTGCCTTCCTCGTCGAGCTTGCGCCGCAGCGTCCGTGTCGTCATGTGAAGGCGCGCTGCGACCGTCTCGAAGCTGGTCGGCCGCATGAGGTTGACCACAAGGATCTCGCGCACCTTGCCTGCAGTGCCTACACGAAGCTCCAGTTCAGCCAGCAGCGATTCGCAAAGCTCTACGACCGACGAATGAGTGATCTCGTTGCCCTGCTCGGGCCGGCGGTCCAGATATGCTGAGTCGAAGACGAGCCTGTTGTGCGCGCAATTGAAATGTATCCGACAGCCGAATGCAGCCTGGTAAGCCCCGACATCGCCGGGCGGTCTGAAAGTCACGGCGACCTCTCGCGGGGCAAATGACGGACCCATCACGTCCCGCATGAGCGACCAGTGGGTGCCGGTCTGAAGCTCGACCAGGAACTTGTACATCTGCGCATCGACGCGCGGATGCGAGACGGGAGTCATTGACCAGGATGCCCGCTCGCCGTCTTCGTGGAAGGCTATCTCGGCAAGCGGCGCGACGAGGCGGTGATACTTCACCGCGTCTTGCATGCTCTTGCGAAAGTCGGTGGCGCTCAGCAGCGCAAAGCCATACATGCCATAGGCCGAGACATGAACCTTCAGACCCAGATGCAATGCAAAGTGCGGATCCCGCGTGAGCCGCATGGCGTTATGATAGCATTCGATGATCTGATCGAGAGCGACGCGCGTCGTCGGCGAGTTGAGGGTTTCGTGCGATACGTCGACGCCGTCCAGCGCGGCAGCCGGAGATACGCCTTCGACGGCGAGCGCGTCCACGACCGCCGCGATCTTTGCTGCGGAGTAGATCCTTTCGTTCGAGCTTGCCTTAACCATAAGCGGGTCCGTCAAATCGTGCGGTTTGACCCCTAACCGCATCGCTCTGGCATAGGTCAAGTAAAATTAGGTAAAAGAGCGCCTCCAGCAACCTTCCTTCCATGGATGGACAAACGGTCTCATTCGGACCCTTTCGGCTCCTGGCAGCGCAGCGGCTCCTCCTCGAGGGCGACAAGCCGGTGCGACTGGGCAGCCGCGCCTTTGACATTCTGGCCGCCCTGGTAGAACGCCCCGGTGAGGTAGTCGGCAAGGAGCAACTGATCGCTCGAGCGTGGCCGCAAACGTTCGTCGAGGAATCAAACCTCAAAATCCAGGTGAGCGCATTGCGCCGCGCCCTGGGCGACGGCCAGGCCGGCAATCGTTACGTCGTCACTGTTCCGGGCCGCGGCTACAATTTCGTGGCCCCAGTGCGACACGAGGAGGTATCGCTTGCCGCGCGGACGCCCGCGGTTCCCACTACGACGCCGCACAATCTACCGTTCGCTGTAACGCGCATGATCGGCCGCGACGACGCGGTGGCGGCGCTCGCCACACGCCTTTCGCGCGAGCGTTTGGTGACGATCGTCGGGGCGGGCGGGATCGGCAAGACTACGATCGCTCTCGCCGTCGCCGAGCGCTTGATCGCACGCTATGAACACGGCGTCTGGCTGGTCGATCTGGCGCCGCTCGCCGATCCGCGCCTGGTGCCCAGTGCGGTTGCGACCGTGCTCGGCCTGGAAATCCGCACCGGAAATACTCTTCCCGAGCTGGTCGCTTGGCTCAGAGATCGTCGGACGCTGCTGTTGTTGGACAACTGCGAGCACGTCATTGATGCGGTGGCCGGCTTGACGGCGGCTATTCTCAGTGGGGCGCCAGGCGTGAGCATTCTGGCGACCAGCAGAGAGCCGCTCGGCATGGCAGGTGAAGGCGAATACCGCCTTACGCCACTCGCCATCCCCAAAGCGTCGTCAAGACTAACGGCTGCAAAGGCGGCTTCCTTCCCCGCCGTTCAGCTATTCGTCGAGCGCGTGACGGCGATCGTCGAGGATTTCGTACTGACCGATGAGAATGCCCCGGCGGTCGCCGAAATCTGTCGCGGGCTCGACGGCTTGCCGCTCGCCATCGAGTTCGCTGCGCCGCGCGTCGAGGTGTTAGGAGTCGAGGGCCTTGCCGTCCGCCTGGATGACAGCCTCCAGCTATTGGGATCGCGACACCGCACGACCGTGCCGCGGCATCGGACGATGCGGGCCGTCGTCGACTGGAGCTACGGCCTGCTTGGCGAAGACGAGCAGAGGTTTCTCCGAAGCCTCGGCATCTTTGCCGGCGGCTTCACGGTCGAGGCGGCGGCGGCCGTGGTTCCGGATGCAGCAAAGAGCCGCAACAATGCGATCGACTATCTGGCCGATCTGGTGGCGAAATCGCTGGTTGTCGCAGATTGCAACGGCATCCAACCGTGGTTTCGGCTGCTCGACACGACACGCGCGTATACCCTTAAAAAATTGCGGGACCATGGCGAGTTCGACGCCGCTGCGCGGCGTCACGCTGTCTTCTATTGCAATTATCTCGAGGAACTCGAGGACTCCTGGTCGTCGCTCTTGCCAGCGGAGGACAGCGTCTTCCACGGCAGGCAGGTCGACAATATCCGCGCGGCCATTGAATGGGCGTTCTCACCGGGCGGTGACGGTGCTCTGGGAGTGGCACTGACGGTCGCAGCTGTGCCGTTCCTCATGCACTTCTCCCTGTTCGACGAATGCGCCGTCGTCATTAGGCGCGTGCTGACCGGCGACAGAGCCGGCCATGCCCGGACGCGACGCCAGGAGATGATACTTTTCGCCGGACTGGCTTTCGCGCTGCTTACGCACGCGACCCCGGGGACGTCGGCAATGCTCGCAGCATGGAGAAGCGCCTACGAGATCGCCGCCGAACTGGACGACCCGGAGTATCGCCTCCGCACCCTGTGGGGTTTGTGGATCAATTGCTACTTCGCCGGCGACCTGATGGGCGCACTGGATGTTGCCGGGCAGTTCGCGACGCTCGCGCCGGACAACACGCCCCAAGCGGACCTGCTCGTCGGTGAAAGGATTCTCGGCCTGACGCTGCACGCCATGGGGGACCACGCGAATGCGTTGCGTCACATCGACCATATGCTCGAACATTACATCGCCCCACCCGACCGGTCGCACCTGGTGCGCTACCAATACGACCAGAAGGTCGCGGCGCGCGCTTACAAGTCGGTGATTCTCTGGATTCAGGGCTTCCCGGAGCAAGCGGTTCACCTTGCCGAGTACAACGTTCGCGAGTCCACCGCGACAGATCACCTTTTATCTGCTTTCTATTCGCTCGCGCTTGGAGCCTGTCCCGTGGCGGCGCTCGTGCGCGACGGCAGGTTACTCCGGCATTTCATCCAGCGCATACTCGACATCTCTGTGTCGCCGACGTGGACCGCCTGGGCTGAGCGCTTCAGAAATGTGCTCCTGATCGAGCAGGGCGATGCCAATGGAACGCGCCACCTCGCCGAAATGCTCAGGGAAAGGCCCCCGCAGTTGCTTTACTCCTGGTACTTCGGTGTGCTCGCCAGCGGTCTGTTGGCTCAGGGTGAATTCGGGGAGGCAAGGGGCACCATCCAGAAGGCGCTGGACGATGCGGCGCACAAGAAAGAACGCTGGTGCGAGCCTGAGCTCCTGCGGATCAAGGCGGAGGTAGTGGCGGCACTCGGCCATCGGGACGATGCCGGTGCGCTGTTCCGGCAATCTCTCGCCCTCGCGCAGGAGCAGGGCGCGCTGTCCTGGGAACTGCGGACGGCAACGAGCCTTGCCAGCCTGTTGCGCAATCAGGGCCGCCCCGCCGACGCCATCGCCTGCCTCAAGCCGGTCCTTGGCCGCTTTACCGAGGGTTTCGGCACCCCCGATCTCATCTCGGCCAAACAGCTTCTCGATGAGTTAAGCCAAAGCGATAACGCCTAGGTCCCCGCCCAGCCAAGCCATCGATCGTCCGATCGGCGGGTTCGCTCGTCAGGCCAAAATGGGTAAGAGTAGGGGTGATTTCGGACGGCGTGATCATGGACGGACAGGCGATTTCATTTGGGCCGTTCAGGCTCCTCGCAGAGCAGCGTCTGCTGCTTGAAGGCGACCGGCCGGTGCGCTTGGGCAGCCGTGCCTTCGACATTCTCATTGCCCTGGTGGAACGCCCCGGTGAGGTGGTCGACAAGGAGCAACTGATTGCCCGGGCCTGGCCGCAAACCTTCGTCGAGGAATCTAACCTCAAGATCCAGATGAGTTCACTGCGTCGCGCTCTTGGCGACGGCCAGGGTGGCAAGCGTTATGTCATCACCGTTCCGGGGCGCGGCTATAATTTCGTGGCCCCGGTACGACGCGAGAAGACGTTGCGCCCCGCTTGGGCGCAGCCGGTTCCTCCTGCGGTGCTAAAGAATCTGCCATTCTCCGTAACGCGCATGATCGGCCGCGACGACGCGGTGAAGGCGCTCGTCGCGCGGCTTTCGCGCGAGCGTTTGGTGACGATCGTCGGGGCGGGCGGGATCGGCAAGACCACGGTCGCCGTCGCCGTCGCCGAGCGCTTGATCGCAAGCTATGAGCACGGCGTCTGGCTGGTCGATCTGGCGCCACTCGCCGATCCGCGCCTGGTACCGACTGCCGTCGCGACGGTGCTTGGTCTGGAAATCCGCGGCGGAAATGCTCTTCCCGATCTGGTCGCCAAACTCAGAGATCGTCGGACGCTGCTGCTGTTGGACAATTGCGAGCACGTCATTGACGCGGCGGCGAGCTTGACGGCGGCTATTCTCAGTGGAGCGCCAGGCGTGAACGTTCTGGCGACCAGCCGGGAGCCGCTCGAGGTAGCGGGTGAACGCGAGTACCGCCTCGGACCGCTGGGCAGCCCGCGGGCGTCGGATGGGCTGACGGCCGGCGAGGCGGCGGCTTTCCCCGCCGTGCAGCTGTTTGTCGAACGCGTGACCGCGATCGTCGAAGACTTCGCGCTGACCGATGCGAATGTCCCGGCTGTCGTCGAGATCTGTCGCCGGCTCGACGGCTTGCCGCTCGCCATCGAGTTCGCCGCGCCGCGCGTCGAGGTGCTCGGAGTCGACGGCCTTGCCGCTCGCCTGGACAACAGCCTCCAGTCGCTGGGGGCACGACGCACGACCATGCCGCGGCATCGGACCATGCGGGCCGTCCTCGACTGGAGCTACGGTCTGCTCGACGAAGACGAGCAGAGGTTTCTCCGGAGTCTCGGCATCTTTGCTGGCGGCTTCACGGTCGAGGCAGCTGCGGCCGTCGTCCTGGCTGCGGTCGGGCTGCGCAACAGTGCGATCGACCACCTGGCCGATCTTGTGGCGAAGTCGCTGGTTGTTGCAGATGCCAGCGAAGCCCAACCCCGTTTTCGGCTGCTTGACACGACTCGCGCCTACACGATCGAAAGACTGGACTCCGGCGGCGAGCGCGAGCGCTTAGCGCGCCGCCATGCCGAATACTACCTCGCCCTCTTCAGACGCGCTGAAGTGGAAGTGCCAGAGCGGCCCACAGCCGAGTGGATCGCCGATTACGCCAGGGAAATCGACAATTTGCGCGCCGCGCTCGACTGGACCCTTCCCTCTGATCGCGATAGATCAATAGGGGTAGCACTGACCGCCGCCGCGGTCCCTTTGTGGATCCGTCTATCGTTGCTTGAGGAGTGCCGTAGTCGCGCCCGGCAGGCGCTTGGCGCTCTCGGAAGCGGAAGGATCCGGAACCCGCGCGAGGAGATGAGGCTGCACGCCGCGCTGGGTGCGTCGACACCCGAAACTCCGGAGATGGCCGAGGCGTGGACGAAGGCGCTCGACATTGCGGAAAGCCTTGGTGATTCGGATTATCAGCTGCGCGCTCTTCGGGGTCTGTCTTTCTATCACACCAGGAGAAATCAATACCGTGCTGCGCTGCCGTTTGCGCAGAAGTTCCATGATCTGGCAGCAAGGGAGGGGGACCCGAGCGACCAGCTATTCGGCGAGCGCATGATGGGCGTGGTCGAATATTTTCTTGGCGACCAAATCAGTGCGCGGCGTCATCTGGAGCAAGTGCTGACTCACCATGCCACCGCCGATCACGGGCAGGATGTCATTCGCTTCCAGGTTGATTCGAGATTGTCTGCACGCGTTTTCCTTGCGCGAGTACTGTGGCTGCAAGGGTTTTCGGATCAGGCAGTGCGAACTGCCGCCATGAGCGTTGACGAGGCGCAGGCGGCGGGTCACGCAATGTCGCTCTGTCACTCCCTTGCCTGGGCGGCGTGCTCGACCGCGCTGTGGACGGGCAACCTGACCGCCGCAGCGCGCTATACAAGAACACTGCTCGATTGTGCCAGGGAGTACGGCCTGACGATTTGGAGCGAACCTGGCTCCAAGCTTCAAGCAGTTCTCGGCAGCATCGGAGGCGATCTCGACGCACAGAACTGCGGCGGCTCTGCGCCAGCCCTGACCAGATCGCCGGGCACAACGTCGGCTACCGGTCTCATGGGTGAGCTGGCGGAAGCCTTCGTTCGTGCTGGGCGGATCGCCGAGGGACTCGCGGTGATCGAAGCCGGGTTCGGCCCGTCCGAGGCAGGCTGGATCGCGCCCGAGTTGTTGCGGCTCAGGGGCGAACTGTTGATATCGCAGGGCACGCCGGCAGCTGCGGAAACGGCGGAGAAGCTTTTCGGGCAGGCGCTCGATGAGGCGTCCCGGCAGGGCGCGTTGGCCTGGGAGTTGCGCGCGGCAACGAGCCTTGCCCGCCTGCTGCGCGATCGAGGCCGCCAAGCCGAGGCCATCGTCTGCCTACAGCCGGTTTACGACCGCTTTACCGAAGGCTTCGACACGGCGGACCTGATCACGGCGAAGCGTCTCCTGAATGAGCTGGACGATCGCCTTCGCGGCTAAGGGGTTACCGAGCGTCGGCTCCGATCAGCCATACGGTCATACCCGGCCTCAGCTCTTCCATCGGTCGCACTGGGTCAAACCTCAGGCGGAAACTGTTGAGATCGTGGTCGCCCACGGCGCGGGCCGCACGCCATGTCGCGAATTCACCGAGCGGTCGAAAGTCTGTCAGACGCGCGGCGATCCTCCGTCCGTCAGCCATCGCCAGATCGACACTGCTGCCGACCGTCAATCGACCGAGCGCATCCTCGCGCAGCGTGAAGGAGAACCACGGTTTGTCCGTCTCGATGACCAGGATAGGCTTTCCCACCGGCACGACCTCGCCTCGCTCGACAACGACGACGCCGATCGTGCCGTCTACCGGCGCCACAAGCCGTGTCTTGTCGAGCTTGGCCTGCAGATCCTCGACCGTGGCTTCGGCGAGCGTGACCCGCGCGTCGGCCAATGCCCGCTCTTCGACGGTCGGTCCAGCACTGGCGCTTGCATGCTCGGCGCGCTTGAGTTCGAAATCCGCCTCAGTCTTTGCCAGCGTCGCCGTTCGGTTGTCCAGTTCCTGGCGGCTGGCGAAGTCGCGCGCCGTCAGCACCGAGGTGCGTGCGATCTCCTGCTGTGCCAGTCGCAGGTTCGCCGCGGCGGTCTGCATGCTTCGGGCGAGGATCGCGACTTCCTCCGCCCGCACACCGGAGAATATCCTGTCGCGCTCGGCGTGCGCCGCGGCCAAGGCCGCCTTCGACTCACTGAGCGACGCTGCCAACTCGGGATTGTCGAGTATGGCCAGAAGGTCGCCCTTGTGCACCTGTTGGCCGGTCTTGACCGCAATCGTCGTCAACCGTCCGGTGATCTCCGGCGCGATGCGGACCTCCGTCTGTCGAATCATTCCGGCGATCGGCGGATGTACCTCGGGTCGGTCGAACAGGATCACTGCCGCTATGGACGCACCCAAGGTCGCTATCATCGCGGCTACGATTCCCTTATGAAGCGCGCGCATCGATTGCCCCTTCTCGGCTGGAAATTCTCGCCATACCGATCGTCAGAACAAAATACAGTGCCGTTAGAATCCACAACCGGGCCCAGCTTCCAGAGACGTCAGCCAAGGTCGAGTCCATCTGATTGATGCGCACCAGCCCATCAATCGCCGAGGTGCTGGGGAAAATGAGGCCAAGCGCGTGGACTGCCGGCGGGATGGCTTCGATCGGCCAGGCGACGCCGACGAGGAAAAAGAGCGGCAAGCTGGTCGCAATGAACAGCAGTACCGCCGTCTCGCGATGCTTGAACCAGGCGCTGACGAACTGACCGAAAAAGCTCACCGAAAGAATAAACGGTATCAACAACGCCAGCAGATCGCCGAGATGCGTCGTTGCCGAGAAACCGTAGAGCCGTGGCAAAACGACCAACAGCAACGTCGCCCCCGGCAACGCCAGAACGAGATGGGCAAGTCCCTGTCCGAGCAACGCCGAGGCGCCATTGCGACGACCCGCTCCAAGGGTCGCCGAGCCCATCAAAAGGGTTTGCTGCAGGATCAGCATGAAGGCGGCCGGAACGATGTAGCTGGCATAGCCGCCCGTAGGATTGAACAGCGGCTGGTTGAGGACCTCGACCGGCGAGTTGCGCGCGAGGGCGGCGCGATAAAGACTCCCGTCGGCCCGAGCCTCGCCTGAAAGCAGGTCGGCTGTGACTGCCCCACTCGATTCCACAATTCCCTGGAGCGTCCGGTTGTAGAGCAGGAAGTAGACCGAATCGACGTAGGCCGGCACACGCGCCTTGCGGCCGGCCAGCACCTCGCGCTCGGTTCCAGCGGGAATGCCGACGATGGCGAATACCTCGCGCCGCGCCATCGCCGCCTGTGCCTCGGCAAGCGTCGTGGGACGCGACACGACTTGAATGGCCTCGTGTGCATTGAGGCCTTGAACGAGCCGCCGGCTGACCTCGGACGAATCGTCGTCTACCACCGCAATCGGAATGGCGCGGACGAGCTGGCCGAGATATGGCTGCGGATAGAACACGCCGTAGATGATCGGTGCCATGACGATGAGGCCGAACGCGCCGCGATCGCGCAAGGCCCGGCAGTATTCGGCCGCAAAAGCGCCGGCGACGCCTGCACGAGCCGGTGCCGGCGCCGTGACGACTTCGTTTGGCAGCGGCTTGGCGGCGATCGCGCGCAGCCGAACGAGGGCCAATCCGAAGAAGGCCAAAGTCAGCGCGGCCAGAACGGCCAAAGGCTCGATCGACTGCACGGCCGGAGTGCCGCGCGCGGCCTGATCCGACAGGATCTGCATGTACCAGCGCAAGGGCAGAATATCGCCCCAGGAGCGCGCGAAGCCGCTCATGGCCAGCAACGGAAATCCGACGCCAACGAAGCCGAAAGCCGGGGAACAGAAGATGCCGGTCAGCGACAATCCGAAGCTGAGGTTCCGGGCCAGCAGCTGAAACAGGGCGCCGACGGACAGGTAGGCCAGGATGAGCAGGCATGCGGCGACGCCGAGAACAACCGAATCGCCGCGGAAGGATACTCCGAAAGCACCGTGAATGATGAATGCAGTCACCACCATGAGCATCAGGAAGATGCCGAGGTAGGGCACGAGCTTGCCGATCAACGCCGCCAGCGGATCGCCTCCCGCCGCTTCCAGCCAGTCCTTGATGTTGCGGCGGCCAAATTCGGAGCCGACCGCGTATGCGCCCCCGATCGCGATGGCGACATGCAGAACCATGGGCAGAATTGCACGCAGCAGAAACTGGATGTAATTGAGCGCCGGATTGGTCAGGACAAACTGTTCGACGACGAGCGGGCCGGGCGCATAGCGCGGCGTACCCCCAGCAGCGGCCGGCAGGTCGGCAGTCGCTGCGGAAACGGCCGAAGCGAGCGCCGATGAAGCGGTGTTGCCGGGCGTGAAGTACTGCTTGTTGTAGAAGATCACGATCTGCGGGCGTTTGCCGGCCACGATGTCGCGCTCGACCCAACGGGGGATGTAGACCGCCGCAATCACCTCCCCCGATCGCACCGCGCGCATGGCGCCGTTGAGATCGCTCGACCGTTGCGTCACGGTCACGCCCGGCGCCGCATTGATCGCCTGGACGTATTTCAGCGACGTCGTTGTCTGGTCCTGATCGACGACGTCCACCCTGAGGCCGCGAACCACGGCGTTGCTGAAGGTGAGCGAGAGTGCGGCAATAGCCAGCAACGGAATGACCAGCACCACCGCCAGAGCAACGCCGTCGTGCCGCAGCCAGTCGAGCTCGCGCGCCGCGACGCGGAGGAGACCGGGACGGGGCGGCGCACGCATCAAGGTTGCTTCTTCCAGTCGGCGTAGGCGCTCATACCCGGCCGAAGCTGAGAGACCGGGTCGACGGGATAGGCGCGGATCTCAAAAGTTCGGAGGTCGAAGTCGCCCGTCGCGCGCGTGGCACGCCACCCGGCATACTCCCCCCGTGTCGCAATGCTGCGGACGGCCACGGCAATCGCTTTGTTGCCAAGCGCCGGCACGCGCACTTCGAAGCGATCACCGATCTTGAGGCCCTTGGCCAAATCCTCTCGCAAGTCGAAGCGCAGCCAGACATCAGACAAATCCACGAGGGATAGAAGAGGCACACCAGGCGACACGTACTCGCCCTCTTCCGCGCTCGTTTCATAGATCTGCGCGGCCCGAGGCGCCTTCACGGTGAGCTCAGCAACCTGGGCCGCGAGCGTGGTGATGGTGGCCTCGGCCTTGGCGACGGCCGCTCGAGCCACACCCCGCTCCTCGGCGGTGTAGCCCGCGATCGCTTCGTCCAAAGCCAGCTTCGCTTGCTTTCGGTTGCGCCGTGCGACATCAAGCGTTGCCGTTGCCTCGTCCAGCTTCTGCCTGGAGGCGAAATCGCGCATCGTGAGCTGCTGCGTGCGATCGTACGTCTGCTCCGACAATCGCTCGTTAGCCGCGGCCGCAGCAAGCGCCGCGCGGCGCTGTGCGATGACCTCGGCGCGCGTGCCGACTTCGATGCGCTTGAGATCGGCCAGGGCGACCGCATTCGCAGCCTCTGCCTCCTTGAGACGTGTGAGCAACTCGGGATTGTCGATCGTCACAAGGACTTGACCGGCCGTGACGTCCTGACCGCGGTCGATCGGTCGCTTCGCCACGCGGCCGTCCACGCGGGCGGCAATGTCGATGCGTATGCCATCGGCCTCGCCTTGGACCAGCAAGGCCTGCGGTTGAACGAGGTACCAAAGCGAAATCGCGACGATCATCGCGATCGTCAGCGCGACAATGATCGCAGGCGCACGCGATGGCGGAGGCGGGAGCGGCGCGGCCGCCTGCACCTCTTCCGGCGTGCCTGGCGGCTCGGTCATCGTCTCATCCGCGATAGCCATCGTCGCACTCCTCCGCTTCGTCCGCGAGGCGGATCAGCTGGTGGATGTTCTCCACGAACATTTCCCAGATATCGCCACCCTTGCCTTGCAGTATCGCTTTGGCGGTATAGACGCCCATACCACGGCTTCCGGCGCCATGAAGGCAATGGCGGCATCACCAGCTGCATCGGGTTGACCTTCACGTCCAGCACCGCCGGCCCCGGTTGAGCGAGTCACGCCTCGATCCAGCGGCTTCCAGAGTCTCGACCACGACACCCGCCACTCGCTTGCTCATCTCGTCCCCTCATGTGTCGCTCGGTCGTACCCACGTGTGGGCCAGCCAAGAACACTAGGGCCACTCGCCGAGGCAGCCATATCCCCCGGATGGGGGATACTGTGTCCCGTGTAAGGTAGGTCGCTCGGCGGGCGCGCCGACAGGAGACGCCGAGCACAGGCGGCATCCCCGTCTTTTCGCGACTCGCGTTCAGTTACGCATGAAGCCTTCCAACTCACCTGCGGCCCATGCCAGCGTATTTTCCAACGACTCGCCCCTGAAGTAGCGAACGGCCATTTGAGTCTGAATACTCGCCGTGTTGATTTGCTCGGCGATCTTATGCGGCGCAGGCGCTGCGGCGACTGATAGGACTTGGTGATTGTGAGCATTCGGGTAGTGATAAAGCGTACCCTTGGGCGGCTCTGCCTCGGCCCATACTTTGAGGGTCGTCAACTTCTCGAATGAAGGCAGGTCGTACCCACCGGACGCAACGACCATCTTCTCCGCCGATGCGGGTTGCGAGAGGTACATGAGCAGGCTCTTGGCCGCCGCAATGTTCTTACTAAAATTCCAGATGCCCCAAAAGAACGGCGCAAATGGCGCAAAACGTCCATTCGGTCCAGCCGGAAAGCCGTGCGTCCAGCATTGTTCGGCAACCTTTGGTGCGTCGCGCTTGGCGACCGCCCAGGCGCTCGGCGGGTTCATGATCAGTGAGCCCTGACCGGAGATTAGGAACTTGTTGTTCGAGGCGTCGTCCCAGGCCGCGACGTCGCTGGGCAGGAACCGCATCAATTTCCTGTAATAGTCCAGAGTCTGGCGAACGGCATCGCTCTTCACGACGATTTCGCCCTTGGCATCGACCAACATGGCTCCGAAAGAATGGAAGATTGCCCCGATCGTGTCGGCACTGTCTCCCGTGTTACCGACGCCGATGCCGAACGGATTGCCGCCCTTGTGGCAGGCTTCGGCGGCCTTGAGGAAGGTGTCGAGAGTCCAGTCGTCTGCCTTCGGCGCCGCACCGGCAGGGTACATCGCCTGAATGTCGATGCCGGCATGCTTCTTCAGCAGGTCGATCCGCGAGCAGGGGCCTTTGATCTGACTACCTACTGTCGCTGGTATGGCGAGCCACTTGCCGCCAACCTTGCAAAGATACTCGACCGTGCCATTGACGGCGCCGTTGGTCTTGACCAATTCTTCCATCAGATCGTTGATCGGCACCATTTGCTCTGCGTAACGCGCTGGCATGAACGAAGTATGGGCAAGAATGTCGTGGCCGGATTTCGCTTGCGCCTCTGCCGCGCCGGTCAACAGCAGCTTGTTGGCCTGCGTAGTGATGAAGTCGACAGTTACGTCGACTTTCTCCTTCTCTGCCCACTCCTTGATAAGTGTGGATGTTGCGTCGTTGGCATTCGGAACCCAGTGATCCCACAAGCCGACGGACAGTTTGCCGGCAGCATGGGCACTGCGCACGAAAGGCGCAGCAACGAGGCCGAGGGTAACGCCTGCGGCCACGATTCGACGACGCGACAGATTGCTGGATTGCGGCATAACATTCGTCCTCCCTGAAGGAACGTTTGTGCACGCGACTGACGCTTACAGATTTTGCTGATCTATTGGCAGAGGCACTCTTGCCCGCAATGGCGGCTGCAGAGTCCCCGACACCTTCCAGCGCTAACAAATTAGCTGACGAACGCTGTAACGCCAAGCCTAGCTCAGTGGAGGCGTTGACCAATGTCGACTTGGGCGAATCGTCCCCGTCCTGGCCGGGACAGTTAAGAGCGTACGGTTGCGAGCAACGCCCGCAACTCGCGAGATTTTCCGTGGCTGCGCCTCCCACGGCGTCCCTGGCAGACCAATCACATGGCCATCCATTGCTGTCGATTGGGTCAGGGCTAACCCGCCGACTCAGCCAGGGGAGCGTCGGCGGAGCCTCGCTCTAGCCCCAGTCAAGTAAAATTGGGTAAAATGAGGTATTCTGGCGACCTCATGGACGAGCGCACGATATGGACGAGCGCACGATCTCGTTTGGCCCGTACCGGCTCCTTGCAGCGCAGCGGCTTCTGCTCGAGCGCGACCAGCCGGTGCGGCTCGGCAGCCGCGCTTTTGACATCCTGGTTGCCCTGGTCGAACGCGCCGGCGAGGTGGTCGGCAAAGAGCAACTGATCGCCCGAGCCTGGCCGCAAACGTTCGTCGAGGAATCGAACCTGAAGATTCAGGTGAGCGCCTTGCGCCGCGCCCTTGGCGACGGCCAGGGCGGGAACCGCTACGTCATCACCGTTCCGGGACGGGGCTACAATTTTGTCGCTCCGGTACGCCGTGAGGAACCATCACGAGCGCCGCTGCCGCCGACGGTTGCGTCTACGGCGGCGCACAATCTGCCGTTCGCTGTAACCCGGATGATCGACCGCGAGGAAGCGGTAGCGGCGCTCGTCTCGCGACTTTCGCGCCAGCGCCTGGTGACGATCGTCGGACCCGGAGGTATCGGCAAGACCACGGTCGCCCTCGCCGTCGCCGAGCGCACGATCGCCAGCTACGAACACGGCATATGGCTTGTCGACCTAGCACCGCTCGGCGCTCCCCGCCTGGTGCCGAGCGCGGTTGCGACCGTGCTGGGTCTGGACATCCGCACCGAAGATCCGCTTGCTGCCCTTGTCGCCGCCGTTAGAGACAACCGGATGCTGCTGCTGCTCGACAACTGCGAGCATGTCATTGACGCGGCGGCTGGCCTAGCCGCGGCGCTTCTCGGCGGAGCGCCGGGCATAAGCATCCTGGCGACCAGCCGGGAGCCACTCGGGGTGACGGGCGAATTCCAGTACCACCTCGGGCCACTCGACCTCCCACGCGCTTCGTCAAGACTGACCGCCGCAGAGGCGGCGACTTTCCCCGCCGTGCAGTTGTTCGTCGAGCGCGTGACCGCGATCGTCGAAGACTTCGCGCTGACCGACACGAACGCCCCACTGGTCCTCGAAATTTGTCGGAGGCTTGATGGCCTGCCGCTGGCAATCGAGTTCGCCGCACCTCGCGTCGAGGTGCTCGGGATCGAAGGCCTTGCCGCCCGCCTGGACGACAGCCTGCAACTCCTGGGGGGGCGGCGCCGCACGACGATGCTACGGCATCGGACCATGCGGGCCGTCGTCGATTGGAGCTATGGTCTGCTGAGCGAAGACAATCAGCTGCTTTTCCGGGCTATCGGCATCTTTGCCGGTGGCTTTACGGTCGAGGCTGCAGCAGCCGTGGCCATGAACGCAGCAAACACACGCACAGTTGCGATAGACCGCCTCGCCGATTTGGTGGCGAAATCGATGGTGGCCGCGGATGTCAGCGGCACCAAACCGCGGTTCCGGCTGCTCGACACCACTCGCGCCTACGCGATCGAGAAGCTTGGTACGAGCGGTGAGCGTGAGCGGGTCGCGCGCCGTCACGCCGAGTACTACTGCGGCCTGTTCGAGCGCGCTGAACGGGAAGTGCCGGTGCGGCCTACTGGCGAATGGCTGTTGGACTACGCCGGGGAACTCGACAATCTGCGCGCGGCGCTCGACTGGGCATTTTCGCCGAGCGGCGTTGAGTCGGTCGGGGTGGCGCTGACCGTCGCAGCGATCCCGCTCTGGTTGCAATTGCCAATGGTCGACGAATGCCGTGGCCGCGTCGAACAGGTGTTCGCTTCGCCGCCACGTGAGGCGCCAATCGATGCCCGCGGCGAGATGAAGCTGCAAGCCGCGCTGGGCGCGTCGCTGCTGTTTACCAAAGGTGCAACCCCCGCGGCCAGACGGGCCTGTACCGCGGCTCTCCGCCTCGCCGAGTCGCTCGGCGACACCGAATACCAGTTGAGAGCGTTGTGGGCGCTTTGGGCTCACCACACAAATACTGGCGAGCTCGCCGCCGCTTTCGCCGTGGCCCAAAGATTTTACACCATCGCGCGGGAACATGCCGACCCGGCCACCCTGCCGATTGCGGATCGGATGATGGGGATGTCGTATCATTACCTGGGCGATCAAACGAACGCTTGGCGACACCTCGAGCGGATGTTGAACGCCGATGTCGATCCGCAACGGCGCTCCCCGCTCATCCGGTTCTGGTTCGATCAGAAGGTCGCAGGCCGCGTCGTACAGGCGCGGATCCTCTGGCTCCAGGGTTTCGCCGACCAAGCGTGGCGCACCGTGCAGAGCGCCGTTGGCGACGCGGAGGCGCTCGCCGACCCGGCCACGCTGTGTTACGCCTTATCCCACGGTGGCTGCCTTGTCGCGCTGTGGGTGGGGAATCTTGCTGCAGCGGAACGTTACACGGAAATGCTGCTCGATCATTCGAGAAAGCACGGCTTCGCCGTCTGGAATGATTTCGCCTCGCGCCTGAAAGGCGTTGTACTCGTCAAGACCGGCGATCTCGACGGCGGATCGCCACTCCTGCGCGCAGGCCTCCACGAGATCACCGGACCCAACGCCGACCTCTGGTTCCTGACTGGCCTTGGTCAGATGGCGGAGGCGTTGGGCCAGGCGGGGCGGTTCGCCGACGGGATTGCAACGGTCGAGCAAGGCCTCGACCGATCCCAAAGAGGCTGGCTCGCACCCGAGCTTCTGCGCATCAAAGGCGAGCTTCTTTTGTTGCAGGGCACTACCGGAACGACGGAAACGGTGGAGGCTGTCTTCCGGCGAGCGCTCGATGGCGCGCGCGAGCATGGAACCCCGTCATGGGAGTTGCGCGCCGCGACGAGCCTCGCTCGCTTGCTACGGCATCAGGGCCGCACCGCCGACGCCACCGCCTGCCTCCAGGCGGTCTATGACCGCTTCACGGAGGGTTTCGGGACTGCCGATCTGATCGCGGCCAAACAGCTTCTGGATGAGCTGAGCGGCACCGCTCGTCGGTAGGTCTGCTGTTGGCACTTTTCGGACTTCGCACGTTTGTCTGATCTAAGTCTGCGCGTCACCCTCACCCTGATCGAACAGTAGTCGGACGCCGTGTTGATTTCGCGTCGGGCGACTTCAAGCTTGGTAAGGTGCGTCATAAGAAGCCGATCCAATGCAGGGCAAGGATTAGGATTCCGATCCCTCGGCGGAAATCGTGATTCAAATCGTGGGTGCGAATGTGAAAGTCAATTTGTGTCCTCCAATCGGGGAGGCCAATTATTCGCATCACGACCCGGGATCCAGCAATTACAATTGATTCAATTGTTTATGGGATCGATCCCAGGATGTGGGTTTGAAGCCGATTACAGGCCCTGGGAGGTCGCCCGAGGACTTGGGATGGGGAAAACACCGCTCTCGATCTGGAACGCGCTGTACGGGGCTCTAATGACTCAGGGCGTTGGTGGTGCGGGGGAGCATGACATCCGACCCCGGAGGGGCAATCGAATCGCGAGAGGCGATTGCCGCGCCGCTGTATTTAGGCCCGCCTAAACCCGCCCTGATCCAGCGATACACCCCGCAACCGACCAACCAGAACCC
>OUNM010505274.1_pt1 | contig 38799 bp, 36 predicted proteins | sample 1769961 | NCBI WGS metagenome assembly OUNM01 (sample SAMEA3914820, study PRJEB12502) | metagenome | biome: forest; material: soil | place: USA | collected 2012-03-12 | depth 0.3 m | reverse complement strand
CTTTTCCGCGTCCAGCGGAAAAGTTGGAATCCACGTCGCGACGGAGGAGCAGGTCCCGGCCCGACCTGCCGCAAGCACGGTCGTGGCGCGAGCGAAGCGTTCGTCCCTCTGACCCCGGCCCGACCTGCCGCAAGCACGGTCGTCCAACAGAGCGAAGCGCTCAACCCTCACTTCACCTCACCCCACCCCCCAAACCTCTCCAACACCACCCTCAACCCCGCCAGATACGACGCCCCCACCGGCAACTCCTTCCCGCCCCTCAGCCTCGCCACGAACTCGCCACCACCGGCCGGCTCCAGCGACACCAGCGCCGCCACGCTCACGATGTACGACCGGTGCAGCCGCACGAAGCGCCCCGCCGGCAGCCGCGCCTCGATCGCGCCGATCGCGTCACGCACCTCGTGCACCTCCGCGACGCCGGAGCCGCCCTCCGGCACCACGTGCAGCGCCACGTAGTTGCCCGCCGCCCGCACGTACTGCAGCTCGTCGAACGCCACCAGCACGAAGCGGCCCGCCGACTTCACCATCATGCGATCGGCCGCCATGGCACCGTCGTCGATACGACTAGGGGTATGCACCTGGTCCTGCCCCAGGTGCTGCCGCACACGCGCCAGCACGCGCTGGAAGCGCTCGCGGCGGAACGGCTTGAGCAGGTAGTCGACGGCCTCCAGCTCGTAGGCCCGCGCCGCGAAGCGGTCGTGCGCGGTGACGAACACCACCGCCGGCGGGCGGGCGCGGCCCGCGGCGCAGGACAGCACGTCGAGGCCCGAGCCGCCGGGCATCTCGACATCCAGGAACACCAGGTCGGGATGCAGGTCGGCGATGGACCGCACGGCGTCCTCCGCGCCGGCGCAGTGGCCGACGATGTGGAAGCCGGGCTCGTCCTCAAGCAGGGACGACAGGTTCAGCCGGGCCAGCGGCTCGTCGTCCACGATCAGGGTGCGGATGGTCTTCATCATCGGGAAGGTCGGAGGAAGGGGGGGCCAGCGCGGCGTTCCGGTCGGTGCGGTGGGCGTCATCGTCCACCACGCGCCACGGCAGCGCCAGCCGCACGAGGGTGCCCTGGCCCGGGGCGCTCGTGATGTCGAACGATTGCGCATCGCCGTACATCTGCCGCAGCCGCTCGCGCGTGTTGGCCAGGCCGATGCCGCCTTCGCGAGCGCCAGCGGCCAGGCCCACGCCGTCGTCCTGCACGATGAGCAGGAGGCGATCGCCCTCCCGCGACGCCCGCACGCGCAGCACGCCCCCGCGCGGCGCAGGCGCGAGGCCGTGCACGACGGCGTTCTCGACCAGGGACTGCAGCACCAGCGCGGGCAAGGCGGCGTGGTGCACGGCCTCGTCCACCAGCCACTCGATGCGCAGCCGGTCGCCGAAGCGGTGCTGCTGGATGCGCAGGTAGCAGCACACCAGCTCGCGCTCGCGGTCGAACGACGTCTCCTGCCCCGATGCGTCCGCGAACGAGGCGCGCAAGATATCGGCCAGGTCCGCCACCAGGTCTTCCGCCGCCCGCGGGTCGGTGCGCAGCAGGGCGGAGATGGCATGCAGCGTGTTGAACAGGAAGTGCGGCTGGATCTGCGCACGCAGCAGCGACAGGCGCAGGTCGGCCGTGAGCTGCTGCAGGCGCGCGGCCTGGCGCTCCTGCGTGCGCTCGCGGGCGTTCGCGTCCATCAGCGCGCGCAGGCCCACCAGCGGCCAGTACATCCAGAAGTCCGAGTACAGCTCGCCCAGGAAGCGCAGCAGCACCGGCGAGCCCCGGTACGTGTCGGGCAGGCGCAGCGGGTTGTCCAACACCTGGGCCAGCGCGCCATGGGCCAGCGACAGCGCGAGGAACATCGCGGCATGTGCGGCCATCGCCCGCGGCAGGCCCTGGCGCGCCAACGGCACCCGCCCCGCGAACCAGAAGGCCACGGGCGTGAGGGCGGCCCAGATCCACTGCTCCACCAGCAGGTGGCGGAACAGGCGCGCGGCGTGCAGCTCCTCGCCCACCAGGGCGCGCAACAGCAGTTCGGACGTGCCGCTCACCAGCGCGATGGTGGTCCAGATGGCGAAGACGAGCGCCAGGCGGCGGGCGGGCGTGGAGAACATGCGCGCAGCTTCGGCGATTCGACGCTGGGTGGCAAGCGGCGTCGCCCCGGGCCCGCCTGCACCGGCATCCGTCCCATGTGGCGCGGTGTTCGTCCCCGGCGCGCGCCGGCGCCGGCGCCAAGCCCAAGACTGCGGCCGGCGCGATGCCCTCGCCGACCGCACGTTGCCAGCGGCAGGCGCCGCCACCCCCACCCCACGAGGAGACCCCACCATGCGATTCGCCCTCACGCTCGCCGCCACCCTGGCCACCGCCGCCCTGCACGGCACCGCCGCTGCCGGCACCTACGGCTTCACGGTGATCGACGCTCCGAATGCGCTGACGACCGCCCTCTACGCGCTCAACAACGACGGGAAGGTGGTGGGCGCCGAGCGCGACCTCGTCACCCACCTGCACCATGCCCTGGTGGGCACGCGCGATGGCGTCGGCCTGCTGGATCCGTCCGGGCCCGTCGGCACCGCCACCGAAAGCTGGGCGTTCTCGGTCAACGGCCACGGCGACATCGCGGGCATGGTGGCCGACGCCTCGGGCGCGCACCACGGCTACCTGCACCACGCCGATGGCCGCTACGAGCCCATCGACTTTCCCGGTGCCACCAGCACGGAGGCCTACGGCGTCAACGATCGCCAGGACGTGATCGGCGTGTACACCGCGGCGGACGGCAGCGAGCACGCCTTCACGCGCCGCCACGGCCACTACGCCACGGCCGACCTGGCCGGCGGCCTCGCCACGATCCCGCTGAGCATCAACGACGCGGGCACCATCGTGGGCGAGTTCGTTCAGACGCCGGACACGATCGGCTACGGCTTCATCGAGCACAAGGACGGCCGCTTCCAGCTGGCCTCCGACCCGGACGCGCCGCCGGAATCCACGTACTACATCTCGATCAACAACCGCCACCAGGTCGTGGGCGTGTACGCGGACAGCGACGGCAACGCGCACAATTTCGTCCGCAAGGGCGGCGCGGACGTGCCGTTCGACGTGCCGCAGGCCTGGGGCGCGACCCTGGTGTCCGCGCAGACCATCAACGACTTCGGAGACATCGTGGGCTACTACGTGGATGGCAACAACGGGGTGCACGGCTATTTCGCGGCGGCACGCGCTGGCCGGCCCGAGGCGGCTCGATGAAGCGGCGGGTCGTGCTGCTGGCGTCGACGGGGCTCGCGGGCGGGTCCCTGGCCGCGCCGGCCTCGGCGCCAACCGCCGTGCGACGCGTGGTGCCGCCCGGCGTGGCGGTGCCGTCGTCCACCACCGGCCTGGAGGAGACGGTGGCCGCCCGCGAGCGCGCCTTCGCCCGAACGATGGCGCAGCGGGACCTGGCGGCGTTCGGCGGGTTCGTGTCGCTGGAGGCCGTGTTCCTCAACGGCCACGCGGCGCTGGTCGGGCGTGCGGCGGTGGTGCAGCGCTGGGCGAAGCTCTTCGACGGGCCGGACGCGCCGTTCGACTGGTGGCCGGACACCGTGGCGGTGCTGGCGTCGGGGCGGCTGGCGTTGACGTCGGGGCCGGTGTTCGATCCGGACGGGACGACGGGGAGTCGGTTCCAGTCGACCTGGCGCAGGGAGGATGACGGGGAGTGGCGGGTCGTGTTCGACAGCGGGTATCCGACGCGGGCGTGTTGAGCTGATCAGATGGTGCCAGGCATTGCCCCCCGCTCCCTGCGGGAGCAAAGGGCAATGCCAGGCACCAGGAGGTTAGATGGGCGTCAGCTTCGCCACCCCCAGCGCCAGCCACTTCATCCCGTGCCGCCCGAAGTTGATCTGCGCGCGGGCCTCCTCGCCGCTGCCCTCCAGCGTCACCACCACGCCTTCGCCGAACTTGTTGTGGAAGACGCCCTGGCCCGCGCGGAACTTGTGGCCGCCCACGGCTTCCTCGCGCTTGGCCTGGAAGGACGGCACCGGGGGCGCGGGCTCGAACTCCCGCCGGCCGGTGCCCACCATCGACTTCAGGCCCGAGCCGCGCTCCCACGCCTGCTGGTAGTCGCGCGCGTAGCCCGAGCCGAAGCCCTGCAGCTTGGGCGTGAGCCACTTGAGCGTGGCCTCGGGCAACTCGTCCAGGAATCGGCTCTTGATGTTGTAGCGCGTCTGGCCATGCAGCATGCGCGTCTGGCTGAAGCTGATGTACAGCCGCTGGCGGGCGCGCGTGATGGCCACGTACATCAGGCGGCGCTCCTCCTCCAGGCCGTCGTCGCTGGTGACTGAGTTCTCGTGCGGGAACAGGCCCTCTTCCAGGCCCGTGATGAACACGCAGTCGAACTCCAGGCCCTTGGCGGAGTGCACGGTCATCAGCTGGATGGCGTCCTGCCCGGCCTGCGCCTGGTTGTCGCCGGCCTTCAGCGCCGCGTGCGTGAGGAAGGCCGCCAGCGGCGACAGGATCTCGCCCGTCTCGGCGTCCGGCGTGGTGGGCAGTTGCGGGATGCCCTCGGGCCCGGGCGGCGCGCGGCGGTCGGCCAGCGTGCCGGGCGAGAGCTCGTCCACCGGCAGTCCCACGGCGTCGCGGCCGAAGCCCTCCTGCGTGACGAAGGCCTCCGCGGCGTTCACCAGTTCCTCCAGGTTCTCCACGCGGTCGGAGCCGTCCTTCTCCAGCTTGTAGAACTCCAGCAGGTGGCTGTGGTGCAGCACGTGCTCGATGATCTCGCGCAGCGTCAGGCCGCGCGTGGCCTCGCGCATCGCATCGACCAGGCCCACGAAGCCCGCCAGGTTGTTGCCGCCCTTGCCCGCCACCGCGCCCACGCTCTGCGACAGGCTGCGCCCGCTCTGGCGCGCCGCGTCCACCAGCTGCTCGATCGTGCGCGCGCCGATGCCGCGCGCGGGGAAGTTGACGACGCGCAGGAAGCTGGTGTCGTCGTTAGGGTTCTCGATCAGGCGCAGGTAGGCCAGCGCGTGCTTCACCTCGGCGCGCTCGAAGAAGCGCAGGCCGCCATAGACCCGGTACGGTATGCCGGCGTTGAACAGCGCCGACTCGATCACGCGCGATTGCGCGTTGCTGCGATACAGCACCGCGATCTCGGAGCGCGCGGTGCCGCCGCGGTGCAGCTGGCGCATCTCGTCCAGCATCCACTGGGCCTCGGCGAAATCGCTGGTGGACTCGAACACCCGCACGGGCTCGCCCGGGCCCTGGTCGGTGCGCAGGTTCTTGCCCAGGCGGCGCGAGTTCTGCGAGATCAGGTGGTTGGCGGCATCGAGGATGTTGCCGAAGCTGCGGTAGTTCTGCTCCAGCTTGATGACCTTCTCGACGCGGAACTCGCGCTCGAAATCGGCCATGTTGCCCACCAGCGCGCCGCGGAAGCCATAGATGCTCTGGTCGTCGTCGCCCACCGCGAACACCGCGCCGTGCGACCCCGCGAACATCTTCAGCCACGCGTACTGCAGCCGGTTGGTGTCCTGGAACTCGTCCACCAGGATGTGCGCGAAGCGGCGCTGGTAGTGCTCGCGCAGCGGCTCGTGGTCGCGCATCAGCTCGTAGGTGCGCAGCATCAGCTCCGCGAAGTCCACCACGCCCTCGCGCTGGCACTGGTCCTCGTAGGCCTGGTAGATCTCCACCATCTTCTGCGTCTGCAGGTCGTGCACGGGCACGTCCCTGGGGCGCCGGCCCTCTTCCTTGGCCCCCGCGATGAACCACGTCATCTGCTTGGGCACGAAGCGCTCTTCATCCAGGTTCATCGCCTTGATGACGCGCTTGACGGCCGAGAGCTGGTCCGACGTGTCGAGGATCTGGAACGACTGCGGCAGCGCGGCCACCTTCCAGTGCGCGCGCAGGAAGCGGTTGCACAGGCCGTGGAACGTGCCGATCCACATGCCGCGCACGTTGACCGGCAGCATGGCGCCCAGGCGATGCTGCATCTCCTTGGCGGCCTTGTTGGTGAAGGTGACGGCCATGATGCCGCCCGGCGACGCCTGCCCCGTCTGCAACAGCCAGGCGATGCGCGTGGTGAGCACGCGGGTCTTGCCCGACCCGGCGCCCGCCAGGATCAGCGCGGGCCGCGCGGGCAGCGTGACGGCGGCCAGTTGCTCGGGGTTCAGGTTCTCCAGCAGGCGACCGGTCGACGGCGGTGCGGGATCGAGATCAGAATGCTGGATATCCATCCACCCATTTTACGAGGGCGGCTCCTGTCGAGGTGCCGCGAACCCGCGTGGAAATTTTCGACTACGACAACATCCTGTTGCTTCCACGCAAGTGCCGCGTCGAGAGCCGCAGCGAGTGCGACCCCTCCGTCACCTTCGGCGGCCGCAGCTTCCGCCTGCCCGTGGTGCCGGCCAACATGAAGACGGTGATCGACGAGCCGATCGCGCGCATGCTGGCGCAGTCGGGGCACTTCTACGTGATGCACCGCTTCGACCTGGACACCTTCGCCTTCGCGCAGCGCATGCGCGCGAGCAACCTGCTGGTGTCGATCAGCGTGGGCGTCAAGCCCGACGACCATGCGCTGGTGGACCGCCTGGCAGCCGAAGGCGTGGGCGCCGACTACGTCACCATCGACATCGCGCACGGCCACGCCGACAGCGTGCAGCGCATGATCGCGCACCTGAAGCAACGCCTGCCGCAGGCCTTCGTGATCGCCGGCAACGTGGGCACGCCCGAGGCGGTGATCGACCTGGAGCACTGGGGCGCCGACGCCACCAAGGTGGGCGTGGGCCCGGGCAAGGTGTGCATCACGCGGCTGAAGACGGGCTTCGGCACGGGCGGCTGGCAGCTGTCGGCCCTGAAGTGGTGCGCCCGCGTGGCCACGAAGCCGATCATCGCGGACGGCGGCATCCGCCACCACGGCGACATCGCCAAGAGCGTGCGCTTCGGGGCCACGATGGTGATGGTGGGATCGCTGTTCGCGGGCCACGAGCAGAGCCCGGGCACCACGGTGGAGATCGACGGCCGCCGCTACAAGGAGTACTACGGCAGCGCGTCCGACTTCAACAAGGGGGAGCGTCGCCACGTGGAGGGCAAGCGCATCCTGGAGGAGATCAAGGGCCCGCTGGAGGACACGCTGCAGGAGATGCGCGAGGACCTGCAGAGCAGCATCTCCTACGCGGGCGGCGCGGTGCTGGCGGACATCCGCCGCGTCAACTACGTGGTGCTGGGGGGCGAGAACGCGGGCGAGCACCTGTTCCTGTGACATTCCTCACGGCCCGGATGCACGCTCTAGAGGGCACACCTGAGCCGCCGGACCCCGTCGGGACGCTACCATTCCGCGCCGGGTGCACAGCGCCACGGCCGCGCAGCCAGGCGCCTGGCGACGACGACATCACAACGAGCCAGACCCCGAGGAGATTCCCCCATGTCCGACGACATCAGCGTGCGCATCGGCAACCCGTTCGCGCCCCCGCGCGCGGACGTGCGCGACGCGGCCCCGCGCGCGGCCGAGGGCCAGGTGCTGGCCACGCGCAGCGCCCGCTTCGGGGCCACCATGATCGACTTCGGCTCGGTGGCCGTCATCGGCATCGTCGCGGCCGTGGCGGTGCCCCGCATCCACGCAGGCTCGACGCCCATCTCGAACGTCCTGATCGGCGTCTTCGTCGTGCTGGGCATGGCCTGGCTCGCCATGAGCATCTTCAGCATCGTCCTGTGTCATCGCCAGGGCCAGACCGTCGGCAAGCGCCTGATGGGCGTGCGCGTGGTGCGCACCGACGGCAGCCGCGCCTCCTTCGGCCGCATCGTCCTGCTCCGCAACATCGCGCCCAACATCTTCGCCAAGGTGCCCTATGCCGGCCCGTGCTTCTCGCTGGTGAACTACCTCTTCATCTTCGGCGCCAGCCGCCGTTGCCTGCACGACTGGATCGCCGACACGATGGTCGTGACGGCGGATTCGTCGATCGACGCCACCCTGGACGGCGCGAAGCGCTGGCAGCGCTGAGCCGCCCGGCGCGTGCGCCGTGCGCCCGCCGCAGAGCGGGCCACGACGCCAGGACACACTCGCTCACACAACGACGTTCAGGGAGAACGACATGAACCAACCCTTCGATCCCGCCGGCACGCCGGCCGCCGCCGACGATCGCTTTGCCCCGCCGCAGGCCACGCTGGTCGACACGCCCGAGACCTATGACGGCATGGAACTCGCCAGCCGGGGCCAGCGCTTCGCGGCGGCGCTGATCGACGGCATCCTGCAGGGCGGCGTGGTGTGGGGCGCGATCTACCTCATCGCGCCTGGCGGCATGCTGGCCTACCAGCGCACGCACGTGGGGGTCACCGTCGCACTGGGCCTGCTCTCCTTCCTCGTGCTGCATGGCTGGCTGATCGCCACGGCGTCCCAGACCATCGGCAAGCGCCTGCTGGGCCTGCGCATCATGCACGTGAGCGGCGACCGCGCCGGCTTCGCGCGCATCGTCGGGCTGCGCACGCTGCCGCAGTTCGTCGTGGGCATCGTTCCCCTGCTGTCCGCCCTGTACGGCCTGGTGGATTGCTGCATGATCTTCCGCGCCTCGCGCCGCATGCTGCACGACGAGATCGCCAGCACCGTCGTCACCACGGTGGCCGCCGCGCCGCGCGCCGCCTGAGCGCGCGGCTCGCCTGATCTCCGCTGCCTGACCGCCGCTGCCGCCCGGATCCCGCGTGAAGCTGGACACCACCCGGCCCGCGGAGACGCCCGAGGGCCTGTCCCTCGTGCTGCGTCCCGCCGGCGTGCCCGCGCGCTCGCTCGCCTACGCGCTGGACTTCTTCATCCGGCTGGTGGTGTTCGGCATCGCGGCCAGCATCCTCGCACCGCTCAAGGCCTTCGGTTCGGGCATCGCGATGCTGCTGTATTTCGGCCTGGAGTGGCTGTACCCGATCCTGTTCGAGCTGTTGCCCGGCTCGGCCACCCCCGGCAAGCGCGCGATGGGCCTGAAGGTGGTGATGGACACGGGCCTGCCCGTCACCGTGGCAGGCGCCACCGTGCGCAACCTGCTGCGCGCGGGCGATTTCCTGCCCTTCGCCTTCCTGGTGGGCATCCTCTCGATGCTGCTGCGTTCCGATTTCAAGCGCCTGGGCGACCTCGCCGCGGGCACGCTCGTCGTGCACTGCGACGCCCCGCGCGCGCATGGCGCCCTGCCCGCGGCCAGGCCCGCGGCGCCGCGCCTGCCGCTCACCCGCGAGCAGCAGATGGCCGTGATGGCGCTGGCCGGCCGCGCCGCGCGGCTCACGCCCGACCGCGTGGACGAACTGGCCGCGCAGGCCGAGGCGCTTCTGCCGCCCGGTGACCCCGAGGACGCGGGCGCGCGCCTGCTGTCCGTGGCGCAGTGGCTGCAGGGGCAGCGCGCATGACGCCCCGCCAGTTCGAGGCGCTGTACGAGGCCGACTGGTCCGAGCTCGCGCGCGGCCTGGACGCGCTGGAGAAGCCCCGGCGCAAGGCCCGCAAGGCGCTGGCCACCTTCCCCACCAGCACCACGCCGCCGCCCGGCGCGGCGCGCGTGGCGCACTTGTACCGCCAGTGCTGCGAACACCTGGCGCTGGCGCGCGAACGGGCCTACCCGCTGCACCTGGTGGAGCGGCTGGAGGCGCTGGCGGCCCGCGCCCACGAGCGCATCTATCGCCGCACCGACTACGGCCTGGGCGCGCTCGCGACGCTGCTGGCCGACGACATCCCGCTGGCCGTGCGCGCGCTGCGCGGGCCCGTGCTGCTGGCCACCGTGCTGTTCCTGGTCTCGACGCTGCTGGCCGGCTTCGCCGCCTGGCACGACCCGCACTTCGTGCTGCACGTGGTGGACGCCCGCACGGTGTCCCAGTTCGACGACATGTATGGCCCCGACTCGGAGCACCTGGGGCGCACCGGTGGCGACGACGCCGCGATGTTCGGCTACTACGTGATGCACAACGTCGGCATCGCGTTCGAATGCTTCGCCGCGGGCCTCACGTTCGGCGTGGGGCCGTTGCTCGTCGTCGTCTTCAACGGCGTGATGCCCGGCGCCGTGGCGGGCTACCTCGTCACGCGCGGCGACGCCCTGCGCTTCTTCTCGTTCGTCGTCACGCACACGGCCTTCGAGGTGACGGCGCTGGTGCTGGCGGCCGCGTGCGGCATGCGGCTGGGCCAGGCGCTGCTGATGCCGGGGCGCCTGGGCCGGGCCGAGGCGCTGCGCGTGGCCGCGCTGCAGACGGCGCCGGTGGTGTACGGCCTGTTCGCGATGCTGGTGGTGGCCGCCACGCTGGAGGCGTTCTGGTCGTCCTCCGCCTGGGTGCACCCGTTCGTCAAGTTCGGCGTGGGCGGCGCCTGCTGGGCCCTCGTGCTGGCCTGGCTGGGCGGCCTGCTGCGCCGCGGGCGCGGCGGCCAGGGGCGCGCATGAAGGCCGAGCACCTGCAGCTGTCGCTGCGGCCCCGCCGCGCGTTCGAGGCCGTGGACCTGGGCGTGCGCATGACGCAGGCCGCGGCCCCGTCGTTGCTGCGCGCCTACGTGCCCTTCGCGCTGCTGATGGCCGTGGCCTGCGGGTCCACGCTGGAGCTGGCCGGCTGGCTGCCCCCGCTGCTGCTGTTCTGGTTCCGGCCCTGGCTGGAGCGCGGGCTGCTGTTCATCTACGCGCGCCAGGCCTTCGGCGAGCGCACCACCTTCGCGCAGGCCTGGACCGCCCGCGCCGAGGCCCCCTGGGGGCCATTGCTGTATTCGCTCACCCTGGGCCGCATCTCGCGGTGGCGCCCGTTCCTCGCGCCGGTGCGGCAGCTGGAAGGCCAGTCCGGCGCCGCGCGACGCCGCCGTGCCAAGCAGCTGCTGAACGGCCAGCGGGGCGCCGTCGTCGGCGTGTCGTGGGCCTTCGCGCTGCTGGAGACGGCCCTCGCGCTGGGCGTGCTGGCCGCGGTCTGCACGCTGCTGCCCGGCGTCGACCTGGAGGACTTCCGCCGGTTGCTGTTCGATTCGAGCTACGACACGCTGAACCTGGACCTGCTGGCGACGATCGCCTATGGGGCCACGCTGCTGTTCATCACGCCGTTCCACACGGCCGCGGGGTTCGCGATGTACCTCAACCGGCGCGCCGACCTGGAAGCCTGGGACGTGGAGCAGGACCTGCGCGCGGCGTTCGCGGGGGCGGCGCCATGAGCGGCGTGTCGGCTGTCCGCGCGTGGCGCGTGGCCGTGGCCGCGACGGTCGCGGGGGCCGGGGTGGCCGTGGTGGCGGGACTGGCCTCGGCATCGGCCTCGGCATCGCCGTCGAGGGCCGTGCCGCCATCGGCATCGCCATCGGCGCCCGCGCCGGCATCGATGCCGGGCTCGGCCCCGGCCCCCGCGGCCCCGGCTCCTCAGCCGCCCGCCCCCACACCCGCGCTCACCCAGGCCCGCCTGGACGCGGCCATCGCCACGCTGCGCACGGACCCGCTGCTGCCCGGCCAGCACACCGTGCGGGAACTGCGCCTGCGCCCGGCCAGCGCCCCGGCGGACAAGCCGCCTGAAGCCTCGAGCGATTGGTTCCGGGGCATGAGGTACCTGCTGGCGCTGCTGGCGGGCACCAGCCGCCTGTTCGTCTTCGGACTGCTGTTCGTCGCGGTGGCCATCCTGACGGTGATGCTGTGGCGTTTCGTGGGCTGGCGACGGGACGAGCGCGCCATCCGCCCGGCGGGCCCGGTCAGCCATGTCCGCGACCTGGACGTGCGGCCCGGCAGCCTGCCCGACGACGTGGGCGGACACGCCTGGGCGCTGTGGCGCGGCGGCGAGGCGGCGGCGGCGATGTCGCTGCTGTACCGCGGCGTGCTGTCCCGGCTGATCCATCGGCACGCGGTGCCCATCGAGTCCGCCAGCACGGAGGGCGAATGCCTCGCGCTGGCGCGGGCGCGCGTGGCCACGCCGGTGCACGCGTACGCGAGCGCCGTGGTGCAGGCGTGGCAGGCCACCACGTATGGCGGCCGCGCCCCCGACGCACGCGCCGCGCTGGCCCTCTGCCGCGGCTTCGCGGCGGGGGTGGGCGACGCTGCCGTGGCCGCATCGTCGTTGCCCGGCGACGATCACGCGCCCACCCAGCCCGGAGACGCCGCATGAAGCGCCTGGCGATCGTCGCCGGCGCCCTGCTCGTGGCGGCGTTGCTGGCCTGGGGCGTGGTGGCGCTGGGCCGCAACCTCGAGTGGCACGACGAGGTGCACGCGCTGCCCGCGCGCGGCCTGGCCGCCACGGACGCGAACTACGCGATCGGCAGGCTGGTCGCCGCCACCGGGGGCACGTTCGTGCACCGCCCGGACCTGGACACCCTGCCCCCGCCCGGCGCCACGCTGGTGCTGTCCACCGACCAGTGGGCCCTGTTTCCCGACCGGGTGCCGCGCCTGAAGGCCTGGGTCGAGGCCGGCGGACATCTGGCCGTGGAGGCCTACTTCCTGGGCGGCGACGCGAACCTCGGCTGGGTGCCCCTGCGGCTGTACGACCCGGTGAAGGCCGACGCGCGACGCCGGGCACGCGCGGCTGCGGCCGCGTCCGCCGCGTTGGCGCGCCCCACCTCCGCTCCCACGCCGGAACCCGCGCCGGCCACCTCCGCCACCCACTCGCACGACGACGACGACGACGAGGACGACGACGACGACGCGGTCCCGGCCAAGGCACCCCCGCCCGCCTCGAGCGCGACCGCGAGCGCCGCCAGGCGCGCGGCGAATGCCGCGCCGCCGCCCGAGTGCGAGCGCTTCGAGGAGCCCTCGGGCGTGCCGCCCGCGCAGCCGTGGCACCGCGGCTATCGTGCCTGCCTGCACCATCGCTGGCCCACGCTGTGGCCGGTGCGCACGCAGCCCACGTGGGCGCTGGCCGACGCCGGTGGCGACACGATGGCGTTGCGCGTGGCCGTGGGGCGCGGCACCGTCACGGCGCACCACCTGACGCACACGTGGGCCAACGGGCAGCTGGCCCGCGAAGGCCACGCGGCCGCGGCCGCGGCCGTGCTGCAGCTGGGGCCGGGCCGCCAGGTCTGGCTGGTGGACGACGAGAACAAGGACCCGCTGCCGCAATGGCTGTGGCAGCAAGCGCGCACGGCCATCGTGCTGGGCGCGTTGGCGGTGGCCGCCTGGCTCTGGCGCCGCGGCGTGCGCTTCGGCCCGCGCGTGGCCGACGACGCCGGGGCGCGCCGCTCCATCGCGGAGCAGGTCCGCGGCACGGCCAGCTTCCTGCACCGCCACGATCCGGCCGCCCTGCACGCCGCGCAGGTGCGCGCGCTGCAGGAGCTGGCGCGCCGCCACATCGCCGCGTTCGACACGCTGCTGCCCGTCGACGGCTGGCGCGCCATCGCGCGGGCCGCGCAGTTGGACGGGGCCGCCCTGCTGCGCGCGGCCCTGCCCGCCAACGCCAGCGCCACGGGCACCGTCTCGCGCACGCAATGGCTGTCGGCGCTGTCCACCCTCGAGCACGCGCGCCGCGCCCTGCAGGACACCGTGCGCGCCGCCGCGCAGGACCCGGCGCTGGCCGCCGCCCGCTTCTTCCCGGTCGACGCACCGGACACCGCTTCCCCGCCGCCCCCGCCTTCCCAGGACCCGACATGGCCATCGACACCCTCGAACTCCAACTGATCAAGGAAACCCTGGATCGCCTGCGTGCCGAGATCGGCAAGGCGGTGGTCGGCCAGGGCGACGTCATCGACCAGACGATCGTCGCCTTCGTCGCCTCGGGCCACATCCTGTACGAGGGCGTGCCGGGGCTGGGCAAGACGCTGCTGGCGCGGGCCCTCGGGCAGGCGATGTCGCTCACGTTCTCGCGCGTGCAGTTCACGCCCGACCTGATGCCCTCCGACATCACGGGCCACGCCGTGCTGGAGCCCGGCGCCGACGGCCGCCTGGGCCAGTTGCGCCTGCGCAAGGGCCCGGTGTTCACGCACCTGCTGCTGGCCGACGAGATCAACCGCGCCCCGGCCAAGACCCAGAGCGCGCTGCTGGAGGTGATGCAGGAGCGGCAGGTGACGCTGGAGGGCCAGTCGATGGCGCTGCCGCGGCCGTTCCTGGTGCTGGCCACGCAGAACCCGATCGACTCCGAGGGCACGTACCCGCTGCCCGAGGCGCAGCGTGACCGCTTCCTGTTCAAGATCGACATCGGCTTCCCGTCGCAGGCCGAGGAAGTGGCCGCGGTGAAGGCCGCCACCGGCCACCAGGTGGGCGACGCGCTGCCGCTGGAGCAGGTGCAGCGCTGCCTCAGCGAGGCCGAGGTGGTGCGCCTGCAGCAGCGCGTCGGCGACGTGCGCGTGGACGACCGCGTGCTGGACTACGCCGTGCGCCTGGCGCGCGCCACGCGCGGCGCCGTGGGGCTGGCCAACGGCGCGGGCTCGCGCGGCGCGATCGCGCTGGTGCGCGCGGCGCGCGCGGCGGCGCTCATCGCCGGCCGCGATTTCGCCACGCCCGACGACGTCAAGGCGCAGGTGCTGCCCGCGCTGCGCCACCGCGTGATGCTGTCGCCGGACGCCCAGCTGGAAGGCCGCCGGGTGGACGACCTGCTGCGCCAGATCGCCGCCACCGTCGATGCCCCAAGATGAGGTTGGCCCCCACGCTCCCTAACAGGCGGATCGGCATCCTGAGCGTCCGCGCTGGTCGCTGCCCCCCGAGGGGGCTCATGCAGCGGCCTGGCAGAGCCAGCTCCGCGAGAGATGTCGGCCCCCACGCTCCCTCCGGTCGCTGCCCCCCAGGGGGGCTCATGCAGCGGCCTGGCAGAGCCAGCTCCGCGCATGGTGCTGGGGTGGGCCTGCGGCCGGCCAGCCTTCGCTGATCCACCATGCGTGCTGTTTCGTTCATCCCCACCCCTCGCCTCGCAGTCGCTTTCCTGGCGCTGGCCGGCGGTGCCGTGGTCGCACGGTTGCTGGGCGTGGACACCGGGCCGGTGGCCATCGGCGGCGTGCTGGCGGGCGGTGCGCTGGCGGCTGCGTTCGCGGCGGACGTCGCGGTGGCCGCGGCGCGGTGGCGGCGGCATCCGGTCAGCCTTGCGCGCACGTTGCCGCACGCGTTCGCCATCGGGCAGCCGCAGGCGGTGGGGATCGTGCTGGTGCATGAGGGGCCGCGGGCCTGGCGCGTGACGTTGCACGACCATGTGCCGGCCACCTTCCGGGCGCCCACGATGCCGTTGGCCCTGCGGCTGCCGGCGGCGCAGCAGCTGGAGACGCAGTACGAGGTGGTGGCCACGCGGCGTGGCCACGCCGCGTTCGAGCCCGCCGCGCTGCGACTGCGCACGCCGCTGGGGCTGGCCGAGCTGGTGCGCCGCATCGGGCCCGCGGAGTCGCGGCAGGTCTATCCCAACTTCGCCGCCGTGGCGCGCTACGCGTGGCTGGCGGGCGATCGCCGCCTGGCCGAGATCGGCATCAAGAGCTTCCAGGCGCGTGGCTCGGGCACCGACTTCAAGCAGCTGGCCGACTACGTCGCGGGCACGCCCGTGCGCCACATCGACTGGCTCGCCACCATGCGCCACCAGCGCGCCGTCGTGCGCGAGTTCCAGGACGACCGCGACCAGTCCGTGCTGTTCCTGCTGGACTGCGGCCGCCGCATGCGGGCCGACGACGCCGACGGCAGCCTCGCGGTCGCCACCGGCCTGGCGGGTGCGGCCGGCGCGGCGAGTGCGGGCACCGGCATCAACGTGGGCAGCCACTTCGACCACGCGCTCGACGCCCTGATGCTGATGGCCTACGTGGCGCTGAAGGACGGCGATGCGGTGGGCGCCATGACCTTCGGCCATCCGGCGGGCGAGCAGCGCCACGTGCCTCCCGCCAAGGGCCTGGTGGCGCTGAACGCGCTGGTGGCCCGCCTGCACGACATCGAGCCGTCGCCCTCCCACACCGACTACCTGGCGGCCGCGCGCGAGCTGATGCTGCGCCAGCCGCGCCGCGCGCTGGTGGTGGTGCTCACCAACTTCCGCGACGAAGACAGCCCCGAGCTGGCCGCGGCCCTGAAGCTGATGCGCACCCGCCACCTGGTGCTGCTGGCCAGCCTGCGCGAACGCCGCATCGGCGAGCTGATGGCGCAGCCGCTCACCAGCACAGACGCGGTGGCCACCACCGCCACGGCGCACCTGTTCGAGCAATCGCGCCGCGACGCCTTCAACCGGCTGGCCGCGCGCGACGCGCTGCAGCTGGACGTCGAGCCGCAGCAGCTGGCCGCGGCGCTGGTCAACCGCTACCACGCGGTGAAGCGGGCGCGGCTGTTGTAGCCCGCGCGGCGGTGCCTGGCCGGCCGCCGACGACGGCGATTGGCGCGCGGGGCGCCTCCTTACAATCGGGCCATGTCCGCCTCCGAACTCGCCAAGTCCTTCGAACCCGCCGCCATCGAGGCCCGCTGGGCCCCCTTGTGGGAGCAAAGTGGCGTCTACGCGCCCACGCTCGACCCCGCGCGGCCGTCGTTCTCCATCCAGCTGCCGCCGCCCAACGTCACGGGCACGCTGCACATGGGGCACGCGTTCAACCAGACGATCATGGACTCGCTCACCCGCTACCACCGGATGCGCGGCTTCAACACGCTCTGGGTGCCGGGCACGGACCACGCGGGCATCGCCACGCAGATCGTGGTGGAACGGCAGCTGCAGGAGCAGAAGATCTCGCGCCACGACATCGGCCGCAAGAACTTCGTGGCGCGCGTGTGGGACTGGAAGCAGGAGTCCGGCTCCACCATCACGCGCCAGATGCGCCGCATGGGCGATTCGGTCAGCTGGCAGCACGAGTACTTCACGATGGACGACAAGCTGTCGTCCACGGTCACCGAGACCTTCGTGCGCCTGTACGAGGAAGGCCTGATCTACCGCGGCAAGCGCCTGGTGTCGTGGGATCCGGTGCTGAAGTCCGCGGTGTCGGATCTCGAGGTGGAGAACGTCGAGGAAGACGGCTCGCTCTGGCTGATCCGCTACCCGCTGGTGGGTGACGCGGTGGACGGCGTCGACGCGCTGGTGGTGGCCACGACGCGCCCCGAGACGATGCTGGGCGACGTGGCCTTGATGGTGCACCCCGAGGACGAGCGCTACACGGCGCTGGTGGGCCGCGAGGTGATGCTGCCGCTCACCGGCCGCACCATCCCCGTCATCGCCGACGACTACGTGGACCGCGCCTTCGGCACCGGCGTGGTGAAGGTGACGCCCGCGCACGACCCCAACGACTACGCCGTGGGCCAGCGCCATGGGCTGCCGATCATCGGCATCCTGAACTTCGACGCCACGATCAACGAGAACGCGCCCGAGCCGTATCGCGGCCTGGACCGCTTCGTCGCCCGCAAGCGCGTGGTGGCGGACCTGGACGCGCAGGGCTTCCTGGTGGAGGTGAAGAAGCACAAGCTGATGGTGCCGCGCTGCGAGCGCACGGGCCAGGTGGTGGAGCCGATGCTCACCGACCAGTGGTACGTGGCGGTGAGCAAGCCGGGCGCGGACGGCACGTCCATCGCCCAGAAGGCCATCCGCGCGGTCGAGTCGGGCGAGGTGACGTTCTTCCCCGAGCAGTGGGTCAACACGTACAACCAGTGGATGAACAACATCCAGGACTGGTGCATCTCGCGCCAGCTCTGGTGGGGGCACCAGATCCCGGCCTGGTACGGCAGCGACGGCCAGGTGTTCGTGGCGCGCGACGAGGGCGAGGCCAAGACCCAGGCCGCGGCGGCCGGCTACGAAGGAACGCTCACGCGCGACGAGGATGTGCTCGACACCTGGTACTCGTCCGCCCTGGTGCCCTTCAGCACGCTGGGCTGGCCCGCGAAGACGGTGGAACAGGACCTGTTCCTGCCGTCGTCCGTGCTGGTCACCGGCTACGACATCATCTTCTTCTGGGTCGCCCGGATGATCATGATGACCACGCACTTCACGGGCAAGGTGCCCTTCCGCCACGTGTACATCCACGGCCTGGTGCGCGACGCGCAGGGCCAGAAGATGTCCAAGTCGGAAGGCAACGTGCTGGACCCGGTGGACCTGATCGACGGCATCGCCATCGAGCCGCTGCTGGCCAAGCGCGTGGTGGGCCTGCGCCGGCCGGAGACGGCCCCGCGCGTGCAGGCGCAGACGAAGAAGGAGTTCCCCGACGGCATCCCCGGCTACGGCGCGGACGCGCTGCGATTCACCTTCGCCGCGCTGGCCTCCCTGGGCCGCAGCATCAACTTCGATTCCAAGCGTTGCGAGGGCTACCGCAACTTCTGCAACAAGCTCTGGAACGCCACCAAGTTCGTGCTGATGAACTGCGAGGGGGAGGACTGCGGGCTGGTGGAGCACGCCAAGGCGGACTGCGCGCCCGGCGGCCCCGCGCACGGCTACCTGAAGTTCTCGCAGGCCGACCGCTGGATCACCAGCGCGCTGCAGCGCACCGAGGCCGCGGTGGCCCAGGGCTTCGCCGACTACCGCCTGGACAACGTCGCCAACGCCATCTACCAGTTCGTGTGGGACGAGTACTGCGACTGGTACCTGGAGATCAGCAAGGCCCAGCTGGCCGAGGCCAGGGCCGCCGGCGACGCGGGCGCGCCCGCCGCGCGCGCGACGCGCCGCACGCTGCTGCGCACGCTCGAGACGGTGCTGCGCCTGCTGCATCCCATCACGCCCTTCATCACCGCCGAGCTGTGGGAGACGGTGGCCGTGGCCGCCGGCCGCAAGCAGCCGGGCGACGGCCAGTCCATCGTCACGGCGGCCTACCCGGTCGCGCAACTCGAGCGCGTGGACGAGGCCGCCTGCGCGTGGGTGGACAAGCTGAAGGCGGTGGTGGGCGCGGCGCGCGCGCTGCGCAGCGAGATGAACCTGTCGCCGGCCGCGCGCATGCCCCTGCTGGTGCACGGCAACGCCGCGTTCGTGGCCCAGGCCGCCCCTCTGATCCAGGCGCTGGCCAAGCTGAGCGCGGTGCAGCCGATCGCCGACGAGGCCGCTTTCGCGGAAGCCACGAAGCTGGCCCCGGTGGCGGTGCAGGGCGACCTGCGCCTGGCGCTGCACGTGGAGATCGACGTGGCCGCCGAGCGCGAGCGCCTGGGCAAGGAAGCCGTGCGCCTGGAGGGCGAGATCACCAAGGCCAACGCCAAGCTGGGCAACGAGAGCTTCGTGGCCCGTGCCAAGCCCGAGGTGGTGGCGCAGGAGCGCGAGCGGGTGAAGACGTTCGGCGAGACGCTGGAGCGGCTGCGGGCGCAGTTGAAGCAGCTGGGATAGGTCTGGCATTGCCCTTTGCGCCCGCAGGGCGCGGGGGGCGATGCCTGACCCTGGAAGGGAGCGCGATCGGGCAGGGTCAGGCATCGCCGCCCGCCCCCCGCTGCGCGGAGGGCAAACGGCCATGCCAGACCCTAAGGCGCCAGGTGCCCATCCACCCCCGTCGCCGCCGTCCTCACCGCCGGCCCGTCGTCCTCCGACGCCGCGCGCGCCGTCATGTTCGCGATCGTCAACGCCGCCACGTCCGCCGCGGCCACGTGCAGGTCCGTCACGGCATCCGAGAACACCGCGTCGATCACCGGCGCCCACAGCGCCCCCAACTGCCGGTAGCCGTGCGCGCTGGGGTGGATCTCGTTCTCCCAGTCCAGCGTGGCACCGGGATCGTCGTTGCCCGCCGGCCGCAGCGTGCCCTGCGAGTGCACCACGTGGATCGACCCGTCCGGCGTCGTGGCCGCGATGTGGTCCAGCAACGTGGACAGCCGCGCCAGCAGCGTGGCCGCCAGCGGCGTCCAGTCGTCCTTCGGGATCCCGAACGCGACCATCGTGGGTTGCAGCCAGGGGCCCGAGCCCGGACCGGCGGCGGCCGGGCGCGGCGCCGTGACGTCGTAGGTGTGCAGCAGGATCGGCATGCCGCGGTTGATGCCGCGGTCGCGCTGGGCCAGCAACTGGGCGAACACGGCCTGAAGGTGGTCCGAGAAGGTCTGCCAGCCGGCATTGGACAGGTAGCGCTGCGGCCCCCGCGCCGAGGTCCACTCGTCGCGCGTGGCCATCAGGCGCAGCCGCGCGGGTGCGCTGGGCGGCGACTGCGCCGCGTCGATCAGGTCATTGCCGCCGCCCGACAGCAGCAGCCCGGACCAGGCGCGGGCGTTGCGGCCGTTGAGGAACGACAGGAAGGTCTTCTCCCTTGTCGTGTCCACCATGTGCGCCAGCTCGGCGCCGGGACGCGCGCAGTTGATGGCACAGGCCGCCACGGTCGAGGCCATGCCGTCGAACAGGTTGGACGTGCCCGACGGCGGCAGCGCGCCGATCGAGAACCACGAGTCCCCCTGGGCGAGGAACTGCAGGTTGAACTGCGAGGGGGACGGCCCGCGGTCGGCGAGGACGTCGTCGGGGCGGAGGACCTGGATCGGGGACATGGCGGCGGCTCCCTGGGGTCGATGGCGATGCATCGATTGAAGCGCCGATGGCGGCCCCCGGCAAGGGGTCGGGTCTTGCCCCTTGCCACGGCGTGCCGTTGCCCCGGGGACGCGCGCCAAGGGGCAAGGGGCAAGACCTGACCCTCTCCGCCCGGGCGGCCCCCGATGTCAGCGCCGCCGCAACAGGTGGATGTAGTCGCTCTCGACCTGCTGCTGCTCGATCAGCTCGTTGCCCGTCTGCCGGGCGAACGCCTGGAAATCGCGCGTGGAACTGGGGTCGGTGGCCACCACCTTCAGCACCTCGCCGCTCTGCATCTCCGCCAGGGCCTTCTTGGCCTTGAGGATGGGCAGCGGGCACGTCAGGCCGCGGGTGTCGAGTTCCTTGTTCACGTCCATGGTGTGTGCCTGAAGGGGAGGGTCGATTCTACGAGGCCAGGCGCGTGGCCATGTCCATGAACGTCGGCTCGATGCCGCGCGAGCGCAGGAACGTGGCCATCGCCTGGCCCGTGCCCTGCGGCCAGCACACGATGTCGCCGGGCGCGAACAGCTTGTATTCGGCCAGCTCGGGCGACAGCACGATGTCGCCGCGCGCCACCACGTGGTACGCGATGATCACCTGGTTCATGCGCTGGAAGTCCCACACGCCCAGCAGGTTCAGCTGCTCGGCGTCCAGGTTGGTCTCCTCCTTCACCTCGCGCGCGATGCCGGCCTCGGTGGATTCGCCGGCCTCCATGAAGCCCGTGATCAACGCGAACGCGCGGTGCTTCCACGCGGCGTTGCGCGCCAGCAGGATGCGGCCGTCGCGGTCCGCGCACTCGATCACCGCGGCCAGCACGGGCGTCGGGTTGTTCCAGTGCGTGAAATCGCAGGCGGGGCAGCGCAGGCGCGCCTTCGGGCCGCCGTCCTCCTGCTCCTCGCGCAGGGCGAGCGGCGTGGCGCACTGGGGGCAGAACCTGAAATCAGCCATGGATCAGTTCCAGCGGGGTCGAGGGGCGGCGCCCCTCGGCCGGCGGCCGGCCCATCCGAGGGCCATGCGCGGAGCTGGCTCTGCCAGTCCGCTGCATGAGCCCCCTCGGGGGGCAGCGACCAGAGGGAGCGTGGGGGCCGACATCACGCCGGGAACACGCCGGTGGACAGGTAGCGATCGCCGCGGTCGCACACCACGAACACGATCGTGGCGTTCTCCAGCCGCTGCGCCACCTGCAGCGCCACCCAGCACGCGCCAGCCGCGGAGATGCCGCCGAACAGGCCCTCCTCGCGCGCCAGCCGGCGGGCCATGTCCTCGGCGTCGTCCTGGCGCACCGACACGGTCTCGTCGATGAAGGTCGGGTCGTAGATCTTCGGCATGTACGCCTCGGGCCACTTGCGGATGCCCGGGATGCGCGAGCCTTCGGCCGGCTGCGCGCCGATGATGCGCACCAGCGGGCTGCGCTCCTTCAGGTAGCGCGACACGCCGGTGATGGTGCCGGTGGTGCCCATCGCGCTCACGAAGTGCGTGACCTGCCCGTCGGTGTCCTGCCAGATCTCCGGGCCCGTGGTCTCGTAGTGCACGCGCGGGTTGTCCGCGTTGGCGAACTGGTCCAGCACCAGGCCCTTGCCGTCCTTCTCCATCTGCGTGGCCAGGTCGCGCGCGTATTCCATGCCACCGGACTTGGGCGTGAGGATCAGCTCCGCGCCGAACGCCTTCATCGTCTGCGCGCGCTCGCGCGACAGGTCCTCCGGCATGATCAGCACCATGCGGTATCCGCGGATGGCCGCGGCCATCGCCAGCGCGATGCCGGTGTTGCCCGAGGTGGCCTCGATCAGCGTGTCGCCGGGCTTGATCTGCCCGCGCGCCTCGGCGCCGCGGATCATCGAGATGGCCGGGCGGTCCTTCACCGAGCCGGCCGGGTTGTTGCCCTCCAGCTTGGCCAGCAGGACGTTGCCGCGCGCGGCGATGTCCGGCCCGGGCAGGCGTTGCAGGCGCACCAGCGGCGTGCGGCCGATGGCGTCTTCGAGCGTCAGGTACTGCGGCATGGCGGGCGGGTGGACGGGGAGCCGTCGATTGTGGCGCATGCCATAATTCCCTGCACCGACGCCGCGCCTCGTGAGAGGGCCCGGCGCCCACGGCCTTCCCCTTGCCGGAATGGCGAAATCGGTAGACGCAGGGGACTCAAAATCCCCCGCCGCAAGGCGTTCCGGTTCGAGTCCGGATTCCGGCACCAACGCTGCACCGCCCGGTGTACATTCGTCCCCACCACCACCCGCAGGGTGGCCCGAGGGGAGGAGGATCGACGGCAGCCCCAGACGCGCCGCGCCTTCATGGACACGAGCCATCGGATCGTCGGCGATGACGCCCGCTTCCCCAGACCAGACCGGCCACGAGGCCCTGGAACGCCAGGGCCTGTACCTCGTGGTGGCCATCGTGCTGCTCACGCTGTGGGGCATGATCCTCTGGTTCTCGGCGCAGCAGAAGGCGCGGCTGCTGGCCGACAGCTCGCGCGAGCTGTCGTTCATGAACGCGGCGGTGGCGGCCAACGCGTCGTCGCTGCTGCAGACGATGGAGACCGACCTGCGCCTGCTGGACGACTGGCTGCAGCAGCACCCTGGCGCCGATCCGCTCACCGATCCCGCCTTCATCGCGCTGGTGGACGAACTGCGCCGCTCCTCCGGCGGCCTGCTGGACCTGCGCGCGGTGGGCAGCGACGGCGGCCTGTACTACCTGCCCGCGGCCGACCACCGCGCCCGCACCAACGTGGCCGACCGGGACTACGTGTCGGCCCTGAAGCCGCCCGGCTCGGCGCCGCTGCGCATCGGCCAGCCCGTGCTGAGCCGCGTCACGGGCCTGTGGGGCCTGCCGGTGTCCTGGCGCCTGGCGCATCCCGTGGGCGGCGTCGGCATCCTCTTCGCCAACATCGAGCTGGAGCGCCTGGGCCAGCTGCACGAGACGCTGCGCATGCAGCCGCAGGGCACGATCTCCTGGGTGCGCGGCGACGGCATCCTGCTCACGCGCGTGCCCTACGACGCCGCGCTGTTCGGCAAGGACATCTCGGCCAGCCCCCTCTTCCAGCAGGAGCTGCGCACGCACGCGCGCGGCAGCTTCGTGTCCGACGGCGCGGTGACGGACGGCGTCCCGCGCCTGTTCACCTACCAGCGCCTGGAGCGCTTCCCCGTCACGGTGCTGGTGTCGCGCGGGCAGGCCGAAGTGCTGGAGACCTACTACCAGCGGCGCACCGTGGTGCTGCTGATCGCGGGCGCGGTGACGCTGCTGGTGATCGGCTTCACCGTGGCGCTGCGGCGCTCGCTGCTGGCCCTGCGCCGCACGCAGCGCGAGTTGCGCGAGCTGGCGGGCACCGACCCGCTCACCGGCGTGATGAACCGCCGCGCCTTGCTGGAACGCGCGGCGGTGGAGGCCGACCGCGCCCGCCGCTTCGAGCACCCGCTGACGCTGGCCGTGATCGACATCGACCACTTCAAGCGCCTGAACGACGCGCACGGCCACGCGTATGGCGACCGCGTGCTGCGCGAGTGCGCGCGGCTGTGGGAGCGGCACCTGCGCGACGCCGACCTGCTGGGGCGCATCGGCGGCGAGGAGTTCGGCCTGGTGCTGATCGAGGCCGACGCGGCCATGGCGGCGGAGGTGCTGCAGCGCCTGGCGCAGGCCACGGCGGAGGCGTCCTTCGGCCCCCCGGTGGTGCCGGGCGGCAGCCAGGTCACGGTGAGCATCGGCGCCGCTTCATGGCGCATGCAGGATCCGGACTGGTCCACCGTCTTCGCGCGCGCCGACCGCGCGCTGTACGAGGCCAAGGCGCGCGGGCGCAACCGGGTGGAGATGGCGGACGACGCCACGGCTCCGGCCGCGCAGGGCGGCCCCGCCGTGCCGAGCGCGCAGGCGCCCGTGGCACACTGACCGGCTCCCGCTCGTCCCCTTCCGAACCGCCATGCCGCCGCTGCCACCGCTCACCCGTTCCCTCCTGATCGCGCTGCTGGCGGTGTTCGTCCTGCAGTGGATCCCCGGCATCGGCCCGATGGTGGAAGGCTACGGGGAGCTCTGGCCCGTGCAGTCCGGCCAATTCTGGCCGTGGCAGCTGGTGACGTACGCGTTCCTGCACTCGCGCACCGACATGGGCCACCTGTTCTTCAACATGCTGGGCCTGTTCATGTTCGGCGTGGAGCTGGAGCGCATCTGGGGCCAGAAGCGCTACGCGCAGTTCCTGCTGGCCAGCACCATCGCCGCCGGGCTCACGCAGATCCTGCTGTCCACGCTGCTGGGCAACTTCGCGCCCACGATCGGGGCCTCGGGCGCGGTGTACGGCCTGCTGATCGCCAACGCGATGCTGTTCCCCCGCCGCCAGATGCTGCTGTTCATGGTCTACCCCACGTCGATGACCACCGCGGTGATCATCTTCGGCGTGCTGGAGCTGGTGTTCGGCATCATGGGCCAGGGCGGCGTGGCCCACTTCGCCCACCTGGGCGGCATGCTGGGCGGCTGGCTGATGATCCGGTTCTGGCGGGGGCAGGCGCCGTTTCCGCGGCGCAAGCGCTGATACCAGTGCTTCTTCAGCTTTCCTGTCGCAGGGCCTGCTCCACGGTCGGGTAGCGCAGGCGCACCCGCAGCTCGCGCTTCATGCGCCGGTTCGACAACCGCCGCGATTCGTTCATGAAGCTCCACTGCATCGGCGTGAAATGCGCGGCGGCCTCGGCCCGCGGCACGCGCGGCAGGCGGGGCAGCCCCAGCGCGTCGGCCACGGCGTCGTAGTGTTCGCCGGTGCGGCGGTCCCCGTCGTCGCAGACGTTCACCGCGCGGCCCGGGCGGCCCCGGTGCAGCGCGGCCACGCAGGCGCGCGCCAGGTCGTCGGCGTGCACATGGTTGGTCCAGCCGTCGTCCGCCGCGGCCAGCAGCGGGGTGCCGCGCAGCAGGCGGTCCTGCGGGCGGCCGCCGTCCCGGTCCGAAGCGTAGATGCCGGGGATGCGCAGGGCGGTGGTGGGCACCCCGCGCGCGCGGCCCCAGGCGCGCACGCGCAGCTCCGCGTCCACGCGGCGGCGCGCGCGGTCCGTCTGCGGGTGCAGCGGCCGGGTCTCGTCGACGAGCGCCCCGCCGCAATCGCCATACACGCCCGTGGTGCTGGCATAGACCAGCCGCGCCGGCGCGCGCCGCCGGGCCAGCGCGGCCAGCAACGCGGCGGTGCGCGTGTCGGCCGCGCCCCGCCCGGGCGGCGGGGCCAGGTGCAGCACGGCGTCCGCCAGGCCGGCCAGGCGGCGCAGCGTGGCGGGGTCGTCCAGGTTGCCGGCCAGCGGCACCGCGCCCGCGGCGCGAAGGGCCGCGTGCCGCGCGGGAGAGGACGTGAGCGCCAGCACGCGCCAGCGGCCGCGCAGCAGGCGCAGCACGCGCAGGCCCACGTCGCCGCAGCCCACCACCAGCAGCGTGGGGCGGCGGAGCGGGCGGGAGGGGATCACGGCGCGGTGGGCGTGCCGGAGGGGCCGGAGGGGCCTTGCGTGTCCGGCATGCCGGCGCCGCCGGCGCGCGCCGCCGTCGCCGCCGCCGCCGCCGCCACCTCCGCCCGCGCATCCGCGCGCCAGGCCTCCTGCAACGTGGCCCAGCCGTCGCGCCCCAGCGCCTCCATCGTCGCGATGTTCGCCTCGAAGATGCGCTCCGCCTCGGGGAACGCGGCCACGGCGCGGTCCACGCTCTCCTCGCGCAGCAGGTGCAGCGTGGGATACGGCGCGCGGTTGGTGGCGTTGGACACGTCGGCGGGCGCCGTGTCGGCGAACTGGAACGCCGGATGGAAGCTGGCCACCTGCAGCACGCCCTCCAGCTGCAGCTGCTCGACGGCGGCGTCGGCCACTTCCAGGAAGTCGTTGAAGTCCTCGAAGTCGCCCAGCACCGCCGGGTGGATCAGCAGCGTGGTCTCCACCACCGACGCGTCCGTGTCGGCCAGGCGCTGCAGCTCCACGCAGAGCACGGCCAGCAGGGATTCCACGTCGGTGACGTCGCTCACCACGTAGCGCACCTGGCCCTTGGCCTCGGGCGCCTTGGCGAACGGGCACAGGTTCAGGCCGATCACCGATCGCCGCAGCCAGGCGCGGGTCTCGGCGATGACGGGATCGGCGGACGGCGGGCTGACGGGCGGGTCGACGGGTGCGTTGTCGGACGGGCCAGCGGGCGGCGAGGAGGCGTCGGGCGAGGTCATGCGGTCGATTGTCGATGCTGCCGGCCGTGCCTGCTGCGCGGGGTGGGTCGGCACGGTCATTCGTCGCGCCCGAACGGCGTCACGGCCAGCACCACATCCGACGTGGGCTGGGCCACGCAGAGCAGCACGTAGCCGTCGGCGCGCTCGTCCGGGCTCAGCGACGGCCAGTCCACGCGGTGCCGCACGCTGCCCTGCAGCAGCCGGCACATGCACGCGCGGCAGGCGCCGTTGCGGCAGCTGCTGCGCAGGTCCAGCCCGGCCTCGCGCGCGGCCTGCAGCAGCGGCCGGTCGGCGGGGGCCGGGAAGCGCACGCCGGTGGCCGCGATGGTGGCCTGGAAGACGTCGCCCATCTCGTCAGGGCGCGCGACGCGGGTCCACCGACGCCACGCCCCGGCGGAACAGCAGCACCAGGTTGTTGGCCGGCATCGCCACGCGCTGCACCAGCCCCAGGCCCGCGGCCTCGGCCGCGGCCACCACGTCCTCGCGCCGCCGCAGGCCCCACGCCGGGTCGCGCGCGCGCAGGTCGGCGTCGAACGCGGCATTGGACGGCGCGGTGGCCACGTCGTCCTCCAGGTACGGCCCGTAGGTGGCCAGCCACCCACCCGGCCCCAGCGCGCGCGCCGCGCCGGCCATCAGCGCCGCGCAGGTGGCCCAGGGCGAGATGTGCAGCATGTTCGCGCAGAACACCAGGTCGAATGCGCCGGAGGCCACCGGCCAGGGCGCCTGCAGAACGTCCAGCGCCAGCGGCGCGGCCACGTTGTCGACATGCTCGTGTGCGCACCACGCCGCGATGGAGGACCGCGCGTCGGCCGACGGATCGCTCGGCTGCCATTGCCAGTGCGGGAACGTGCGCGCCAGGTGCACCACGTGCTGCCCGCTGCCGCTGGCGATCTCCAGCGCGTGCCCGCGCGGCGGCAGCACGAGCGCCAGCAGCTGGGCGATGGGGGCGCGGTTGCGCTCGGCGGCGGGGCTGGTCTGTCGCATGCGGCGATATTAGGGGCTGCGCGTCGGGGCGTCCCACGGGGGGCACAATGCCGGATTCCGCCGCCCACGCCTGCCGCCGCCGCCCTTCCAGATGACGTTCCAAGTCAAGCTCCAGCCCGCCGACCGCCAGTTCGAGGTCGCCCGCGACGAGACCATCCTTGCCGCCGCCATGCGCGCCGGCGTCGGGCTGCCCTACGGCTGCCGCGACGGCGCCTGCGGCTCGTGCAAGAGCCGCCTGGTGGCGGGCCGCGTGATCCACGGCGCGCACCAGCAGAAGGCCCTGTCCACCGTCGAGGAGGACGCCGGCTTCATCCTCACCTGCTGCGCGACGCCGCAGACGGACTGCGTGGTCGAGGCCCGCGCTGTGCCCGGCGCCGGCGAGTACCCGGCGCTGAAGATGCCCGGCCGCGTGCTGACGGTGGAGCGCCCCGCCGGCGACGTGGCCGTCGTGCGCGTGCAGCTGCCCGCCAACCAGCCGGTGCGCTACCGCGCGGGCCAGTACGTCGAGTTCATCCTGCGCGACGGCGCGCGCCGCAGCTATTCCATGGCCAACGCGCCCCACAACCTCGGCACGCCGCCCGCCATCGAGCTGCACATCCGCCACATGCCCGGTGGCCGCTTCACCGACCACGTGTTCGGCGCCATGAAGGAGCGCGACATCCTGCGCATGGAAGGCCCGTTCGGCAGCTTCTTCCTGCGCGAGGACAGCGACAAGCCCATCGTGCTGCTGGCCTCCGGCACGGGCTTCGCGCCCATCAAGGCGCTGGTGGAGCAGCTGGCGGAACTGCGCAGCACGCGCCCGGTCACGCTCTACTGGGGCGCGCGGCAGCGCGCCGACCTGTACCTGCACGACTGGGCGGCCGGCGCCGCCCGTGCCCTGTTGCCGCAACTGGTCTACGTGCCCGTGCTGTCCGAGCCGGCCGCCACCGACGCCTGGACCGGCCGCACCGGCTTCGTCCACCACGCCGTGATGGAGGACCTGCCCGACCTGTCCGGCCACCAGGTGTACGCCTGCGGCGTGCCCATCATGGTGGAGAGCGCGCACCGCGATTTCGTGGCGCGCTGCGGTCTGCCGGAGGACGAGTTCTACGCCGACAGCTTCACGTCCGAAGCGGACAAGCACGGAGCCTGAAGGCGCCGTCCACGTCCGCTCGCCACGACGTTCGCTGCCTGCCACTCGCCGCCATGATCCGTCCCTCGAATCGTCCCGACGCCGCCCGGCGCCTGCCGGCGTTGGCCGGGGCGGGGACACGGGCACCGGCGGTGGCGCTGACGCTCGCACTGGCCGTGGCCGGGCTCCTGGCCAGCACGCCCGCACGCGCCGACGACGAGGCGAGCCTGGTGCTGCGCATGGCCCTGTCGCTGCAACTGTGGCGCGCCATGCCCGCCGCCACGCTGGCGCACTGCGACCGCGAGGACCCGCCAGGCGCCCCCGCGCGCGCGGAGGCCTTCGCGCGCTGGAACGAGCCCCGCCAGGACCTGCAGCGCCACGTCGATGCCACCATCGCGCAGGTGGTGCCGCGACTGGGCCGCGAGGACCCGCCCTACGACTCGGTGGAGCACTTCCGCGCGATGTTCGCGGTGGACGCCGCCGCCCCCGCCGCCAGCCACGCGCCCGACGCGAGGCACCCGGACCCGGCCTGCGCCGACTTCGCCGCGATGCTCGATGCGCTGTCGCACCACGAGCACCGCATGGGCTTCTCCAGCTGGCTGGGCACGCTGGATTTCTGGGTGGCCGCGCGGGCGTACGAGGAGACGCACGCGGCGCCGCCGGAGCCGGTGGCCGACGGCCGGCCGCCGATCGCGATTCGTTGAAGGGCGGTCCTATTCGCCCAGGTAGGCCGCCCGCACCTTCGGATCCGACAGCAACGTGGCCGCCTCGCCCGTCATGGTGATCTCGCCCGACTCCATCACGTAGCCCCGGTCGGCGATCGACAGCGCGCGGCTGGCGTTCTGCTCCACCAGCAGCACCGTGGTGCCCAGGCCGTGGATCATCTCGATCGTCTCGAAGATGGTGTCCACCATGATGGGCGACAGGCCCATCGACGGCTCGTCCAGCAGCAGCACCTTGGGGCGCGCCATCAGCGCGCGGCCCATGGCCAGCATCTGCTGCTCGCCGCCCGACATCGTGCCGGCCAGCTGCTGCGCGCGCTCGCGCAAGCGCGGGAAGCGCACGAACACCTTCTCGATGTCGGCGTCGATCTCGTCGTCATGGCGCAGGTGCGCGCCCATCAGCAGGTTCTCGGTGATGGTCATGCGCGTGAACGTGCCGCGGCCCTCCGGCACCATCACCAGGCCCTGCTTCACCAGGTCCCACGCGCCCTGCCCCTTGATGGGCTTGCCCATGAACTGGATATCGCCGGAGGCCACCGGCTGGATGCCCGTGATGGCCTTCAGCGTGGTGGTCTTGCCGGCCCCGTTGGCGCCGATCAGGCTCACCAGCTCGCCCTGGCGCACCTCGAAGGAGACGCCCTTGACGGCCTGGATGCCGCCGTAGGCCACCTTCAGGCCGTCGACGCGGAGGAGGACTTCTTGTGTCATGGATGGATGCCCCTCGCGGCTCAGTGCGTCTTGTGACCGGCGCCCAGGTAGGCCTCGATCACCTTCTCGTTGCGCTGCACGTCGGCCGGCGTGCCCTCCGCGATCTGCTTGCCATAGTCCAGCACCGTCACGCGGTCGCACAGGCCCATCACCAGCTTCACGTCGTGCTCGATCAGCAGGATGGTGCGGCCGTCGTTGCGGATGCGGTCGATCAGCTCGCGCAGCACCACCTTCTCGGTGGCGTTCATGCCGGCGGCGGGCTCGTCCAGCGCGATCAGCTTCGGATCCGTGGCCAGCGCGCGCGCGATCTCCAGGCGGCGCTGGTCGCCGTACGACAGCGTGCGCGCCTTGTATTCCGCGTAGCGGCCGATGCCCACGTAGTCCAGAAGCTCCTGCGCGCGCGCCGCGATGGCGGCCTCCTCGGCCTTGAAGCCGGGCGTGCGGAACACCGCGCCGATCAGGCCTGAGCGCGTGCGCACGTGGCGCCCCACCATCACGTTCTCCAGCGCCGTCATCTCGGCGAACAGGCGGATGTTCTGGAAGGTGCGCGCGATGCCGGCCTTGGCCACCTCGTGCACCGCGCTGGGCGTGTAGGGCGAGCCGCCCAGCCGGAAATCGCCCGCGTCGGGCACGTACAGCCCCGTGAGCACGTTGAAGAAGGTGGTCTTGCCCGCGCCGTTGGGGCCGATCAGGCCGTAGACCTGGCCCTTCTGGATGGTGATGCCCACGTCGGACAAGGCCTGCAGGCCGCCGAACCGCTTGGACACCCCGCTGACCTGGAGGACTGCTTCGCTCATGTGGTGGTTTCCTGGGTTCGTCACTTGACCGGCGCCGCGGCGGCCTTGCCGTGTTCCGGCGAGGGCCACAGCCCGCGCGGGCGCAGCAGCATCACCACGATCATCGCCAGCGCGATCAGCAGCTGGCGCAGGATGGCGGCGTCCAGCCGGCCGTCCGTGGCCTGCTGCAGCGGGCCGGCCACGTAGCGCAGCACCTCGGGCAGCGCCGACAGCAGCAGCGCGCCGAGGATGACGCCGGGCAGGTGCCCGATGCCGCCCAGCACCACCATCGCGACGATCATCACCGACTCCTGCAGCGAGAAAGACTCGGGCGACACGAAGCCCTGGAACGACGCGAACACCGCGCCCGACGCGCCGCCGAACGTCGCCCCCATGCCGAACGCCAGCAGCTTCAGGTTGCGGGTGTTGATGCCCATCGCCTTGGCGGCGATCTCGTCCTCGCGGATGGCCATCCACGCGCGGCCGATGCGCGAGCGCTCCAGCCGGTAGCAGATCAGCAGCGACAGCAGCACCAGCACCACCAGCAGCACGTAGTAGTTGGTGACCTTGGGCACGTCGTGGCCGAAGAGCTGGTGCGTCTGGCCGAAGTCGAAGCCGAACAGGTGCATCGAGTCGATGCTGGACACGCCCATCGGCCCGTTGGTGATGTTGACCGGGTGGTCCAGGTTCTGCATGAACACCCGGATGATCTCGCCGAAGCCCAGCGTGACGATGGCCAGGTAGTCGCCCCGCAGCTTCAGCGTGGGCGCGCCCAGCAGCGCGCCCGCCCCGCCGGCCAGCAGGATGGCCAGCGGCAGCACCACCCAGAACGACGTGTGCAGGCCGTTGGGGAACGACGCCGCGATGGCCTCGAAGTTGGACGTGAGCTGCGGCGACGCCATCAGGCCCAGCAGGTAGGCGCCCAGCGCGTAGAACGCGACGTAGCCCAGGTCCAGCAGGCCCGCGTAGCCGACGACGATGTTCAGGCCGAGCGCCAGCAGCATGTACAGCAGCGCGGTGTCGAGGATGCGCACCCAGGCGTTGCCGAAGTACTGCGCCACGATGGGCAGCACGATCAGCAGGACGAGGCCGGCGATCCAGGTGGCGGGGGAGTTCTTGATGTGCATGTCGATGTCCTCCCGTCGCTCAGGCGCGGTCCGCCACGCGTTCGCCCAGCAGGCCCTGCGGGCGCAGCGTGAGCACGATGATCAGCACCAGGAAGGCGAAGATGTCCTTGTAGTCGGAGCCCAGCACGCCGCCGGTGAGGTCGCCGATGTAGCCGCTGCCCAGGGCCTCGATCAGGCCCAGCAGCACCCCGCCCACCATGGCGCCGGCCAGGTTGCCGATGCCGCCGAAGACGGCCGCCGTGAAGGCCTTCAGGCCGGGCAGGAAGCCCATGGTGTGCTGCACCGAGCCGTAGTTGGCCGCGTACATCACGCCCGCCAGCGCCGCCAACGCGGCGCCGATGACGAAGGTGGCCGAGATCACGTTGTCCGGCCGCACGCCCATCAGCGCGGCCACCCGCGGGTTCTCGGCGGTGGCGCGCATCGCGCGGCCCAGGCGGGTGCGGTTGACGAGCCACATCAGGCCCACCAGCGTCACCGCGGTGATCACCAGGATCAGCACCTGCGTGAGGTTGATCACCGCGTCGGCGATGTGGAACGTGGTCTGCGGCAGCAGGATCGGGAACGACTTGTAGTTCGGCTTCCAGATGATCATGGCCAGCGTCTGCAGCAGCAGGCTCATGCCCATCGCCGTGATCAGCGGGGCCAGGCGCGGCGCGTTGCGCAGCGGCCGGTAGGCGACCTTCTCGATGGTGAAGTTGAGGATCGTGCACACCACGATGGCCGCGGCCAGCGAGATCAGCAGGATCACCCAGCCGGGCAGCGGCACGCCCATCTCCAGCAGCTTGGTGGAGATCGTCCAGCTGGTGAGCGCCCCCACCATCAGCACCTCGCCGTGCGCGAAGTTGATCAGGTTGACGATGCCGTAGACCATCGTGTAGCCCAGTGCCACGAGCGCATACATGCTCCCGAGCACCAGGCCGTTGATGACCTGTTGAATGAAGGTTGAGTAATCCATCGACGGTCTCCGAATCGAACCACTGCGCGGTGCCGGTGAGCCTTCGTTCACTCACGCCGCGAACCGCGTGTACATCGTGCTTGCGGGGCCGATTCTAGGGTTGTCACCAACCCGCCACGGACGGGTTTCCCCCCATGGGAAGAGGCCGGGTCAGGTCTGCGACCTGACCTGTCAGGGGCCTTCGCCCGCCTCGTCGTTCAACCGCCGCAGCTCCGCCAGCTTCTCGCCGATCCGCTGCTCCAGCCCGCGCGGCGCCGGCCGGTAGTAGGCCTGCGGCGGCTTGCCCTCGGGCCAGTAGTTCTCGCCGGCCGCGAAGGCGCCCTCCTCGTCGTGCGCGTAGCGGTAGCCCGCGCTGGCGCCGATCTGCTTCATCAGCTGGGTGGGCGCGTTGCGCAGGTGCATCGGCACGGGCAGCGTGCCGCCCTGCTTCACGTCCGCGCGCGCCGCGTTCCAGGCCTTGTAGACCGCGTTGGACTTGGGCGCCACCGCCAGGTACACCAGCGCCTGCGCCAGCGCCAGCTCGCCCTCGGGCGTGCCCAGGCGCTCGTACACCTCGGCGGCGTCCAGCGTGATGCGCAGCGCGCGCGGGTCCGCGTTGCCGATGTCCTCGCTGGCCATGCGCACCATGCGGCGCGCCAGGTAGCGCGGGTCGGCGCCGCCGTCGATCATGCGCGCGAACCAGTACAGCGAGGCGTCCGGATCGGACCCGCGCACCGACTTGTGCAGCGCCGAGATGGTGTCGTAGAACTGGTCGCCGCCCTTGTCGTAGCGGCGCATCTGCTCGCCCAGGGCCTGCTCCAGCGTCTTCTCGTCCACCTCCTGGGGCGCCTGCGGGTCGGCGCGGTCCATCAGCGCCTCGTAGGCGTTCAGCAGGCGCCGCGCGTCGCCGTCGGCGTAGGCCACCAGGCGCGCGCGGGCGCCCGCGGTCATCGGCGGCGCGGCGGGCAGCGCCATCGCGCGGTCCAGCAGCCGCTCCAGGTCCGGCGCCTCCAGCGCGCGCAGCACGTGCACGGACGCGCGCGAGAGCAGCGCCGAATTGACCTCGAACGACGGGTTCTCGGTGGTGGCGCCGATGAACGTGAACAGGCCCGACTCGACGTGCGGCAGGAAGGCGTCCTGCTGCGCCTTGTTGAAGCGGTGCACCTCGTCGACGAAGACGATGGTGCGGCGGCCGCGCTGGCGGGCGGCCTCGGCGCGCACCACCGCCTCGCGGATGTCCTTCACGCCCGCCAGCACGGCCGACAGCACGATGAACTCGGCGTCCGCCACGCCCGCCATCAGCCGCGCGAGCGTTGTCTTGCCCACGCCGGGCGGGCCCCACAGGATCATCGAGTGCAGCCGCCCCGACTCGAACGCCGTGCGCAGCGGCTGCTTCGGCCCGATCAGGTGCTGCTGGCCGATCACCTCGTCCAGCGACGCGGGGCGCAGGCGCTCGGCCAGCGGCACGGCGCCCGGGGGCAGCGGCGCGGCGGCGACATCGGGGCCGCCGGCGGCCGCGGCGCCGCCGCCGCGCGGGGGCGGCGGGGCGGCCGGCGGATCGCCGAACAGGGTGTCCTGCGTGGTCATCGGGTGATTGTCGCGCGGTGGGTCATGCGGCCTGCGAGGCACGATCCGGACCCGAATTGGACCGCCGGAAGCCGCCTTTTCCCCCGAATCGCCGCGGGCGCCCCCGGCACACTGGCAGGCATCGAACGACCGACCGCGCAACCACTGCGCAGCCAGCCCCGCAGGAGCCCCGCCCCATGAGCGCCATCACCGCCATCGACCAACGCCCCACCGCCGCCGGCGCCGCTGCCGCCACCGCCGTGGCCGCCCCGCGCGAGTACCTGTCGTTCAAGCTCGGCAACGAGGAATACGGCATCGACATCCTGAAGGTGCAGGAGATCCGCGGCTACGAGCACCCCACCCGCATCGCCAACGCGCCGCACTTCATCAAGGGCGTCGTGAACCTGCGCGGCGTGATCGTGCCGATCGTCGACATGCGCCTGCGCTTCGGCCTGCCGGACGTGCAGTACAACAGCTTCACCGTCGTCATCATCCTGAACGTGGCCGGCCGCACCATCGGCATGGTGGTGGACTCCGTGTCCGACGTGCTGGAGATGGGCGGCGACGCCATCAAGCCCGCGCCCGAGTTCAACGGCGCGATCGAGGCCAGCTACATCACCGGCCTGGGCACCATCCGCAGCGGCGACACGCAGCGCATGCTGATCCTGATGGACATCGAGCAGATGATGACGGCGTCCGACATGGGGCTGATGGACGACGCCCTGATGCACTGAGTTCCCTCGAAGAGACGGCCTCTGCGGAGGCAGTTGCTTTCGCGCCCCGTGGCAGTTCGTGCTTCGGGGCGTTTTTCGTTTGTCGTGTTGGACGAGGAAACTGGGAGCCGGCTCGCGGACCCGTCAGGGCGGGGAGGCCTTCTGCTCCAAGTCCTCCGCTTGGCCTGGACGCCTCGCTCCCCCTTCACTTCCGCAGAAGGCCTCCCCGCCCTGCCGTGTCTTCGGCGTGGCTGGCCATTGGGAGGTTTCCACCTGGGGGCTGGTGGGTCCATGCGACAGGTCGGCCCATCGAGGGCGCGACCTGTCGTGCGGGGTCGGGGTTCGGCTCGGGCCTCACCCTGGTCGTCGCTGTGGGGCTTTGGCTTCGCCCCGGCCTCGATCACTGGCTGACGTCTGCGCCCTTGGGGATCGCGAAGGTGAAGTCGTCCGACTTGACCGGGGCATTCGGGGCGAAGCCCTCGAACTTCAGCACGGAGTGCTGGCCGAAGCTGTCGGCGATTTCCAGGGCCGCGAGTTGGTGGTTCTGGAAGCCTACCTTCAGGGAACGGATCGTGGACGTGTCCGCCTGCTTGGGCGTGGCCAGCACCCACTGCAGGCCGCCGGCGTCGGGTTGGGCGGCCAGCGTGAAGTTGCCGTCGATCGTGGACGACACCAGCACCGCCGCGGGCGTGGAGCCCAGCGCGTCGCCCAGCGGGCGGATGGTCACCTGGTTCAGGTCGGGGTCGTGGAACCACACCTTCGTGCCGTCGGAGACGATGGTCTGCGCGTAGGGCTTCTCGTACGTGAAGCGGAAGCGGCTGGGGCGCTGGAACTCGAAATGGCCGGTGGACGTCTTGACCTTCTTGCCGTCGGGCGACGTCACGGTCTGCGTGAAGGTGGACTGGCCGGTCTTCACGTCCTTGACGAAGGCGCGCAGGTCGTCGGTGGCGCTGGCATGGGCCGTGGCCGCGCACAGCGCGAGCGCGGCGGCGGGGATCGCGGCGACGAGCGTGGCCAGCGACGGCGTCGACATCGACTTGTTCTTCTTCATGGGGCGCTTCACTCTTCTCTCTTCGGGACCAGGATGTCGCGGTTGCCGCTGGGGGACAGGCCCGAGACCAGGCCCGACTTCTCCATCTGCTCCAGCAGGCGGGCCGCGCGGTTGTAGCCGATGCGCAGGTGGCGCTGCACCAGCGAGATCGACGCCCGCTTGTTCTGCAGCACCACCGCCACCGCCTGGTCATACAACGCATCGGACTCGTCGCCGGTGGACCCGGGCCCGCCGCCGCCGCCGAATTCGCCGCCATCCTCGCCGTCCAGCACGCCGCCTTCCAGCAGGCCCTCGATGTAGTTGGCCGGCCCCTGCGACTTCAGGTACTCCACCACACGGTGCACCTCGTCGTCGCTGACGAACGCGCCGTGCACGCGCTGCGGCACGCCGCCGCCGGGCGGCAGGAACAGCATGTCGCCCTGCCCCAGCAGCGCCTCGGCGCCCATCTGGTCGAGGATGGTGCGGCTGTCGATCTTGCTGGAGACCTGGAACGACAGGCGCGTCGGGATGTTGGCCTTGATCAGGCCGGTGATGACGTCGACGCTGGGCCGCTGCGTGGCCAGCACCAGGTGGATGCCCGCGGCGCGGGCCTTCTGGGCCAGGCGGGCGATCAGCTCCTCGATCTTCTTGCCGACGACCATCATCAGGTCGGCCAGCTCGTCGATCACCACCACCACGAAGGGCAGTCGCTCCAGCGGCTCGGGCGCCTCGGGCGTCAGGCTGAAGGGGTTGGGGATCAGCTCGCCGCGCTCCTTGGCGTCGTCCAGCTTCTTGTTGTAGCCGGCCAGGTTGCGCACGCCCATCTTGCTCATGAGCTTGTAGCGGCGCTCCATCTCGGCGACGCACCACGTGAGCGCGTTGCCGGCCTGCTTCATGTCGGTGACCACCGGGCACAGCAGGTGCGGGATGCCCTCGTACACGCTCATCTCGAGCATCTTCGGGTCGATCAGGATCAGGCGGACGTCGCGCGCCTCGGCCTTGTACAGCAGCGACAGGATCATCGCGTTGATGCCCACCGACTTGCCCGAGCCCGTGGTGCCGGCCACCAGGCAGTGCGGCATCTTGGCCAGGTCGGCCACCACCGGGTGGCCGACGATGTCCTTGCCCAGGCCCATCGCCAGCATCGACGGTGCGTCGTTGTAGACCTGCGAGCCCAGGATCTCCGACAGCTTGATCGTCTGGCGGCGCGCGTTGGGCAGCTCCAGCGCCATCGTGGTCTTGCCGGGGATCGTCTCCACCACGCGGATGCTGACCAGGCTGAGCGAGCGCGCCAGGTCCTTGGCCAGGTTGACGATCTGCGAGCCCTTCACGCCCGTGGCCGGCTCGATCTCGTAGCGCGTGATCACCGGGCCCGGCTGGGCCGCCACCACGCGCACCTCCACGCCGAAGTCGCCCAGCTTCTTCTCGATCAGCCGGCTGGTCATCTCCAGCGATTCGGGCGTGACGGTGGCCTCGATGCGCGACGGCGCGGCGTCCAGCAGGTCCACCTGCGGCAGCTTGTTGTCGCCCAGCTCCACGAACAGCGGCTTCTGGCGCTCGCGCTGCACGCGCTTGCTCTCCACCACCTGCACCACCGCGGGCTCGATCAGCACGGGCTCGTGCGCCGCCTCCTCCGTGCGCACCACGTCCACCAGGATCTCGCGCTCGCGGAAGGCGATCTCTCCCAGGCGCACGTCCTCGGCATGCTCGCGGCGCTCGGCGCGGCGGTCCCGCTGGCCGTCGATCCACGCGCCGATGTGGTCGGCCAGCGCCAGCCACGAGAAGCGCAGGCTCCACGCCATGCCCAGCACCAGCGCGGCGATCCACAGCACGCCCGAGCCGAGGAAGCCCAGGTGCGCCATCGATGGCGGCCCCAGCGTGACGCCCAGCACGCCGCCCGAGTAGCCGGGCAGGCGCGGCTCGTAGCCGTAGAGGCGCGTCCATTCCAGCGCGGTGCTGGCGCAGAACAGCAGCACGAGGCCGGTGGCGAAGCGGGCGCGCGGGAACCGGCCCACGGGCGCGGCCAGGCCCACGGGCGTGCCCTCGTGCAGGCGCGTGCCCTCGCGCACGCGGGCGACGCGGCGCAGCGTGTGCAGCAGGCCCAGCGTGGGCAGCCACACGGCGCTGAGGCCGAACGCGGCCAGCAGCACGTCGGACACCCAGGCGCCGGGGCGGCCCAGCAGGTTCAGGACGGGGCCGCCGTCGCCGGAAGTGGTGAAGCCGGGGTCGGACGCGCGGTGCGACGCCAGGGCCAGCGCCACGGCCAGCCAGGCCAGGCCCATCGCGAGGGTGGCCAGGCGCGAGCGCAGGCGGGGGTGGGCGGCGAGGACGGCGGCGGGAGGCATGCCGCCGGCGGGCGCGAAGGGCGGGTCGTTGGCGAGGTTCAAGGCAGGCGGATCAGCACGACGTCAGCACGTCATCAGGAAGGCCGGTTCTGCACCTTCAGCGAGCCGTCTTCCTGCGTCTCGATGATGCCGCGCTCCTCCAGGTCCTTCATCACGCGGCTGACCATCTCGCGCGACGCGCCGACGATCTTGGCCATGTCCTGGCGCGACACCTTCTGGCGGATGATCTTCTCGCCGTCGGCGTCCTCGGCCATGTCCAGCAGCGTGCGGGCCACGCGGCCGTACACGTCCAGCAGGGCCAGCGACTCGATCTGCCGGTCGGCGCTGCGCAGGCGCGTGACCAGGCCGCGCATGATGGCGTACGACAGGCTGGAGTTCTCGGGCAGGCAGCGCGCGAACTCGGCGCGGCCCAGG
>OUNM010200707.1_pt1 | contig 38799 bp, 30 predicted proteins | sample 1769961 | NCBI WGS metagenome assembly OUNM01 (sample SAMEA3914820, study PRJEB12502) | metagenome | biome: forest; material: soil | place: USA | collected 2012-03-12 | depth 0.3 m | reverse complement strand
CCCACGGCCAGCTTTGATGAAGTGAAGGAAGTGACCGAGGCCGAAGGCAACCGTCAGTCCAGCCTGCTGCTCTCGCGTATTGCCTACCTGGGTGATGTGGGCGCCGTGGCTCCCATGCTGGGCCTGCTGGGCACCACCATCGGCATGATTCGCACCTTCCATGAAATGACCGGCCGCACGTACGGCGGCGGCGGCCAGCTCGGCCTGGCCCAGGGGGTTTCCGAGGCGCTGCTGTGCACCGCCTCCGGCCTGGTGATCGGCATTCCTTCGCTGATCTTTTATTCCATCATCCGCGGCAAGGTGAACCGCCTGATTTCGGAGATGGAGGCGGCCACCACCCACCTGATGGCCTTGCTGGCGGTGCAGTACAAGCGGGCAGCACGCGCCGTTGCCACGCGCCAGGCTGCCGGGGATTGATTCCGGATCGTAACTCCTTCCGCGCCGCAGTCTCCTTCCCATGAACTTCCGCAAGACGCACTCCATTGATCCCGTGCCCATGCAGCTTGCCCCGCTGGTGGACGTGCTGTTCCTGCTGGTGATTTTCTTCGCCGTCACCTGGAAGGCCGGGCAGGATGAAAAACTCATGGATGTGAGCGTGCCCGCCGCTGAGAAAGGCGAGGACCGCAAGCCCACCTCCGTGGGCGAGATCATCATCAATGTGAAGAACGACGGCACCATTGTCGTCAACGGCCAGACGCTCACCGTCGATGAACTGCTCGCCAAGCTGCAGAACATCGCCTCCATTTACAAGGACCAGGCCGTGATCATCCGCGGCGACACCAAGACGGAATACGACAAGATCATCAGGGTGCTGGATACCTGCCAGAAGGCCGGCATCTGGAACATCGCCTTCGCCACCCGCGATGTGAAGGACGTGCCACCTTCGAACTGACATCCCCGATGAAGTTTTCGCCCGCTCTGCCGCCATTGTCCCCGCGCCTGCCGAAGGTGTCCTGCCTGCTCGCCCTTGTGCTCGCGGCCACTCCCGCTGCCCATGCTCAAAAATCGCGCCGTGCCGTGCCGGTCGATGATGACAAGCCGGTGCCAAGGGCTGTGCCCGTGGGCCCCGACGGCATTCCTGTGGCCCCTCGTGCCAAGGCTGTGGAGGACGACAAGCCCAAGGGACCGGACCAGGACCTTTTTGACTATGCGATGCTCGCCTTTGGCCAGAAGGACTCTGCGATCGCTTCGCAGTCCTTTGGCAAGTACCTGAGCACCTATCCGCAGGGCAAGCAGGTGCCCTGGGCCTTGTTCCGTCTCGGCGAGTGCTACCGCTTCCTCGGCCAGAAGGACGAGTATGAGCGCTGCTACACGGAAGTGCTCAACCGTTACCCCAAGAGCGAAGCCGCGCCCAATGCCGCGTATTGGCTCGGTGTCAGCAACTACAATGCGGGTGAGTTCAAGGCCGCCGCCGCTTACTTCGGCATCTGCCAGACCAAGGCGGTGGTGCCTGCCGTGAAGATCGCCGCCTCCTTCTATCAAAGCGAGGCCTACGGAGCCCTGAAGGATGAGAAGAGGCAGCTTGAGGCGCTCAAGCCCGTGCTGGAAGTGAAGAAGGGCAATGACTTCCTTGAGCGGGCCCTGCTCGCCAGCGCCACCGTCCTGCAGCGCCAGAAGAAGAACGCCGAGGCCCTGCCCATCCTCACCGAACTGCTGTCCACTTCCACCGATGCCAAGGTGCAGGCCGATGCCGCGCTGAAGGCCGCCATCATCAATGGCGAGCTGAAGAAGCCCGAGGAAGCCGGCAACCTCTACAGCCAGGTGCTCGCCAACAAGGACGCCAACCCTGAGCAGCGCGGTGCCGCTCTCGTCGGCCTCGTCGGCGAACTCAATGCCCAGGGCCGCTACGATGCCGTCATCGACACGTACAACCGCAATGCCCAGCTTCTGCCGCCCCCGGAGCTGCGCCCGCGCCTGCTCATGCAGGTGGGCAACGCCCAGCGTCTCAACAAGAGCTACTCCCGCGCCGTCGATCTTTACGACATGATCCTGCGCTTCTCGCCCGACAGCGAGCTGGCGTTCGAAGCCGCCTACTGGCGCCTGTACTGCTATTACATGCTTGAGGACCGCCGCCTTGGCGACCTCGCCCGCGAGTTTGTCTCCACGTACGGCTCCGCCCACAAGGACCACGAGTTCATCAACAAGGCCCGCCTGCTGGTGGCCGACCACCATTTCAACCGCCAGGAATACGCCCAGGCCGCGGCCGAGTACGCGCAGATCAAGGTCAACACCCTGCCGGAAAACCTTCGCCCCAGCACCTGGTATCACAAGGGATGGTCAGAGGCTGAAACCGGCAAGAATTCGGACGCCGTCGCCTCCCTCAGTGAATTCATCAAAGGCTCCCCCGAAGATCCCGGCGTGCCCAAGGCTCTCGCCAAGCGTGGCCTTTGCTACAAGGAGAACCACGACAGCGACAAGGCCCTGGCTGACTTCCAGCACCTGATCAAAGACTATCCGAAGGATGAAGCCGTCGAGCTGGCCTACTATCTCAGCGCCGTTGTCCACGGCGAACAGCATCGCACCAAGGCCATGGTGGATGATTTTGAGAAGCTGTTGAAACTCTTCCCCGGCACCCAGGCCAAGGCGGAAGCCTCCTACCGTATCGGCATGGGCTACATTGAGCTCAAGGACACCGAGAAGGCCCTGCCCTGGCTGCGTTCCGCCGTCAGTGCCGACAAGAAAGCCTACGGCAACACCGGCTCCGTGCAGATCCAGCTCTGCCTTTGGAACAAGGGTGATGCGGAAGGTCTCGCCAAGGAAGTGGATGCCTATCGCGCGGCCTACAAGGATGCCACCCTGCAGCCGCGCATGATGGGCTATCTGGGGCTCACTTTCTTCAATCGCAAGGACTATGCCCGCAGCGCCCGTTACCTCACCTGGGCCTCCTCCCCCGATGCACCGGGCAACACGGATCCAAGCATCTGGAATTTCCTCGCCCAGTCCCTCCTGGAAGTAAAGAACTATGCCGAATGCGTGCAAGCGGCGGACAACTTCCTTGCCACTTCACCACAGCCGGCGCCCAAGGCTGTCATCCTTTTGGTCAAAGCCCGGGCGCAGCTTGGCCTGGACAAGTTTGACATCGCCCAGTCCACCGCGGATGAAGGCCTGCACATCGTCAAAGGCGGTGTGGAGCAGGGCCGCCTCTTGATTGTGCAAGGCGATGCCCTGCTGGCCCAGGGTGACAAGCTCGAAAGTGACGGCGATCACGATGCGGCCGCCGCCAAGTGGCAGGAGGCGGCGAAGAAGTACGTCACCCCCAGCCAGTTGATTTCCGATCCGAAGGTCACGCCCCTGGCGTTGACGGATGAGATCAAGGCTCTTGAGCGGCTGGGCGACAAGGCCAAGGCCGAGCAGATGCGCAAGGAGCTCCGCCAGCACTATCCGAATTATCAGGCGCCGTAAGCAGGCCGGCTTGCATGTTGGCTGCAAGGTCCCACGTATGTGTCCGACCATGCGCTCCCCATTGATCTTCGACTGCCACCTGGACCTCAGCCTCAACGGCCTGGAATTCAACCGCGACCTCCGGCTGCCGGTCGCTGAACTCCGCCGTCGTGAGGAGGGCATGGTAGGCAAAGGGCTGGGCTGCAACACCACCGCTTTTCCTGAGATGCGCCGGGCTCGTCTGGGCATCTGTGTGGCCACCCAGCTCGCAGGCTGCATGAAGGGCGCGCGCCCCATCGCCAACTGGATGTCTCCCGAGCAGGCCTGGGCGCAGACCCAGGGCCAGCTCTCCTGGTACAAGGCCATGGAAGAGCAGGGCGTGATGCGCCAGATCTTCAATTCCAAGGACCTGGAGGCCGCCATTGCTTTGTGGACCAACGATGAGCCGGACGACGGCAAACCCATCTGCTACATCCTCAGCCTGGAAGGGGCTGATTCCATCCGCACCGTCGGTCATCTGGAGCGGGCCTGGGATCAAGGCCTGCGCGCCATGGGCCCCGCCCATTATGGCGTCTGCCGCTATGCCCTCGGCCACGACATGGTCGGTCCGCTCTCTGAGGCAGGCAAGGAGCTGGTTCGTGAAATGGACCGCCTGGGCATGATCCTCGATGTCACCCATCTTTCCGATGGCTGCTTCTGGGATGCGCTCAAGATTTTCAACGGCCCCGTCTGGGCCAGCCATTCCAACTGCCGGGCTCTTGTCCCCGATCCACGCCAGTTTGATGACGACCAGCTAAAGGCCATCGTCGAACGCGGCGGCGTCATCGGGGCCGCCCTCGATGCCTGGATGATGATCCCCGGCTGGATTCGCGGCAAGACCACGCCGCAGGAAACCGGCCTCAAGCTGGAGGTCATCTGTGACCACATCGACCACGTCTGCCAGCTCGCCGGCAATGCCCTCCACTCCGGCATCGGCACTGATCTCGACGGTGGATACGGCACCGAACAAACTCCCGAAGACCTCGACACCATTGCCGATCTCGCACGCATTCCCGCCATGCTGCAAAAGCGCGGCTACAGCGACGAGGATGTTAACAACGTCATGAGCGGCAATTACCTGCGCTTTTTGAAGGAGTCGTGGGCGAAGGCCGGGCTGTGAGGCTGCAGCTTGTCTGCTCAGGCCAACGGCAGGTCCTCGAGTGCGCGGCAGTAAACGTCGTGCGTCTCACGGACTGCGTCGGCCTGGGGATGCACCTCCTGGCTGCCGAGAGATTCAAGAAACCGGCATGAAGCGTATCGCACGGCATGCTTGTCATAGGCGGCAACCCATTGGTGCCGCCGGGGCAGGTCTTCCGGTGGAAAAGGCCACTTCGTTTTTGGCAAGGTGACCGGCGGCCGGTAATTCATGCGCCAGTACTTCGGGCTGACCCGCGCCCGGAAGCAGCCTTGAACGGCACATAGGTTTGCAAACGCCTTGTCCGCCTTCAGTTCATCGAACGCGTCTTTGGCCGGCGAGCCGGCGGGATCAAAGACTTCATGCATGGCGAGGAGCCGGTATCCCGCGGGCGTTTCGTACACGCGAAGATGCCAGGAAGGATGGGCGCTGGCAAAGGAATGGATGACTGCAAGGGCCTGTTCCTTGGCCTTAACCTCGGCGGCCGGGCGGCGGGCTTGGTTCACCTTGTGAACGATAATGGAATACAGGCATGGAACCCCGAGGCAGATGCCGAAGCCAATGAGCCAGGACTTCATCCACAGGCCGGCGAACAAACCAGTGATCAATATGAGAAGGCAACCGACGGGATTGAGCCGCAAGGAAGGCTGCCAAAACGTGTCCACGTCCGCGAAGAACACATTCGGAGTGTTCAGGCACAGAGAGCCGTAGCTGTTGCGCGTGATGACGACCGGATCATGCCGGGCCACCACTTCTTCACGAATGGGAACACCGTCGGCTCCAGCGTAGGCAGCCTTGGGTTCCCGCCGCCGGAGGTCCTCACCTGAGAGGATGCGGTTCATTGCGTCCTGCGCCCGCTGATCGGCCAGTGCCTGCGCTTCCTGCTGGCTCGCATCCGACCATCCCCACCGCCGCACCGTGATCTGACGCGGTGGCGGTGGATTTTGCAGCCGCGCCTCCGCCCAGAAGCGCGGAATCAGCATGCGTCCTGGTTGCGGGGAAGTGGGTGGAGAGGAGTCCTGCATTTTTTTTCAGATCCTGCTTCGTTCGCGGGCGAGGCGCCAGGATAGGCCGGGCACTGCGTTTTTGCAAAAGCACGGAATGAAAACGCCCGGTCACTCTGTTTCAGTCACCGTCAAATGAAACTGAACATCCTGCTTTGCCTCGCCACCAGCGTCGTCTGCCATGTCGTAGCCGCCGATCCTGCGCCTTCTGGAGTGGTCCACGTCGACCATGAAAAAGTGGACGCTACTTGGACCAAGGGGGCCAAGCTTCTGCAAACAGACGAGTTCAAGATCATGACCAGCCACCGCGACGGGCCGGGCAAGGTCGAAATCCATGCGCATGACACCGATATTTTCCACGTGATCGATGGCACCGCCGAGTTTGTCACTGGCGGCGTGGTGGTGGATTTGAAAACCGGTGCCAATGGTGAAAGCAGCGGCAAGGAGATCACCGGTGGCGAGACCCACCACCTGGCCAAGGGCGATGTGATCGTGATTCCTCGTGGTGTGCCGCACTGGTTCAAGGAGGTGAAGGGCCCGTTTCTCTACTATGTGGTCAAAGTGACGAAGTGAGCGCCGGCATCCCGGGCTGCGCTTGAAGGCCGGAGAGTTCGCCAAGTTCGCTGTTTTGCCTTCGTTCTTGTGCACGGACGATGAAAACACTTCGAAGTCTTCCGCGCCTCCTCTGGCCGCTCCTGCTTGGCATGACGGCGACGCCAGCCCTGGCTGCGCCGGAGCTGGACCACTCATCCGCTGAAGAGCGCATCGACCAACTCAGTGAACTGGCCAGCCGGCGGCACATCAAGCCGTTTGAGGGGCTCCGAACCTCCGTGGGCGAGTATCCCAGCGAGCGCACCATCTTCAAAGATGTCACCACCGGCACGGTGATCTGGAAGATGAGCCACAACCCTGGGTACAACTACCACACCTATTCCAACCTGGCCGTCTGGAACATCGACGGCTCACGGCTCCTCTTTAGTAGCACCCGCCCTGGCGTGCGGAGCCGCAACTGGCTGGTGGCTCCAGATGGCGGCCGCTGGACGCCCCTGCCGGGACCGGATGCCGCCTGGGTGTACTGGAGCGAGCTGAGCAAGGACCGGCTCATCTACGAGGATGCCCGCCACCAGATTGTCGAAACCGATGTCGCCACAGGGCAAACCCGGCAGCTCTGGGATCTTTCCAAGGAGCCTGGCGAATTGAAGCTCTTCCGGCCCAGCCGTGACGGGAAGAAGCTCGTCGTCCGGCAAATGCGCGTTCCCCTGGCCGGCACCACTCATTCGTTTGCTCTGGTCATGAACGCTGATGGCTCGGGGACGGTCCAGCGCATCGATCTGGGCGTCGAGGCGGGCCAGGTCTGGTTTCTCAAGCGGGCAGACCACTCCTTTACCTTCAACCAGGAAAGTGGCGAGGGCGAACGCTGCCAATGGATGTGCGAACCCGACAACGGCGGTGCCATTCACAAAATCACCCCTTACATGTTCTATCACGCCAGCATCAGCCCGCTTGGAACGCATGCCGTGTCAGGACAAGTCCGCACTCCGAAGGCGCTCTGGATGACCGACATTGACACCGGCGCATCGAAGCCAGTCATTCCCGTGACCGAGGCGGAGTCACAAATCGGCGGAGGCCACTTCTCTTGGGAGGTGGACGAAAAATGGCTCGTCGGTTCCATCGGCAATGCGATTTACGAAGTGCAGGCCGATACTGGCCGGCGGCGGCTAATCTGCGTGCCTAACACCCAGCATAGCGCCAGGGCCGAGTCTGAGCCGGAGAGCTCTCCCGACGGAACCAAGTTCGCCTACAACTCCACCATGCTGGGCGACTGCGATGCCTACGTCGCCGTGCAGAAGCTTCCTGACGCTCCGCGAAACGTCCGGCGACAGGGGCGCACTCTCACCTGGGATGCGCCGGAGCACGCCAGGGAACTGGCGGGCTATGGCATCTACCGAGGCTCGGAACTCCTTACGGCTGAGCCTCTCGCCTCGGGGCAGTACGCGCTTCCCGATGATAAAACGTCCTACACTGTAGTGGCGATTGAGCGCAGCGGGCTGCAGTCTCCCTCCCCGGACCGTGAGCCGCCGCCGCCACCGACTGGCCTCGCCGCCGGCCTGCGGTCACCCTTTGTGCTCGATCTCACCTGGAAAGCTTCCGCTGCCAGCGACGTCAGCTACTACAACGTCTATTGCTCGACCGAACCCGGAACCAGGCCTGTGCAGAAAAACCTGGTGGCATCGCCTTCCGAACCCCACGTTCTCGACTGGGGCCTGCAACAGGGCACGCGCTACTTTTACGTGGTGACCGCCGTGGACCGCGCCGGAAACGAGAGCGCCCCCAGCGCGATTCTCGCGACGGAGACTCCGCCAATCCAGCGGCGCGTCTTCCAGCAGCACGTCCTCGACAAGCCCCTCGGCGGCATGCCCGTCGAAGTCACCTTCGAGCTTCCCCAAGATGACCGCTGCCTCGTCTGGATCGAACTCAAAGGCGACGGTGTCCCGCTCAGACAGGCCCTTCGCGTTGCATGGGATGGAGCACGGCCCGTCTTTGATTTTCCCATGTGGGACTATGTGGCGACCGGGCATGACAAGCCCTCCTCCACGGCTTTCTTTGACACGCTCAAATCCGACGGCCAGTGCAACCCGTGGTACGAACTCAAGGCTGGCTCACACCGCCTCGCTCTGTCAATGCCTGGCGCCAAGGGAACGCTGCTCTCTGTGACGGTGACCAACGACGCTGGCTATGTCCCCGATGGAGTCACGTCGTTCCGCCATTCCCGTTAGCACCCAGTTGCTGCCGGTCTTGATTCAAGAGCTGCTTTTGTGCGACGCCCTGGCCGTCCTAGAACCCATCATCCTTCCCAGTTTCATCCATCCCGATTTCGCGCAGGCCTCGCGCAGCTTTTGCAGCTTCTCCACTGGCCCCTTGCCATCATTTTTGAGAAGGGAGCGACCGAAGCCAAGGGCAGCACCAAGGGCGATCCAGCGGGACTCAAGGAGCTGCTGCTTTAACGGCAGCAGTTCGTTCCAGGCATCACGTTCAGCGGCCCATTTGGCCTTTTCGCCTTTCAGGGCATCGAGCTTCTGGCCGAGCGCGGAAAGGGAGGGCAGGGGTGTGCCGTCGAAAGATCCGGCCAGAGTGTTGTTTGGGAAGACGTCGAACTCAGGGCCTTGCAGGGCATTGACGATGGCTTCGATACCGGTCTCGGGAACTTCGGCGGCGAGCTGGGCCACGGCCACATGGAACAGCGGGGCGTGGAAGGAGGAGAGGTTGTCCCACAACGCGCGGCAGTAGTCGCCAAAACGCACCCGCATGTTAGGATCGGAGGCGAGTTCAGCGGCGTGATGGTGGAAGAGGTCCAGGTGCATCCGCAGCATCTCACGGATCAGCGGCTCTGGCTTGGTGGCAATGGTGTTGCTGCCGTGCACGCGATACTGGATCAGACACTCGGGTACGATGGCCAGCAGGTCGCGCCAGGCCGCACCGGTGAGGAAGAAGTAGTCGTGATTGAAGCGGTAGGGCCGGAAGGGGTTGGCCAGCAGGTAGTCGGTGCGGGCAAAGACATTGGTGGTGGTGGCGATGAAATTCGCTCTGCCCAGCAGCTCGCTCACGTTGTTCGTGCCCGGGTCGGTGAGCGACTGCACGCCGTAGAACCAGCGTGCCCGCGCCACGTCAGCAGCCATCACCTGGTCCTGGTCATCGATCACTTCCAGCCGGCCGCAGATCACCTGTTTGGCGGGACTGGCTTCCGCAAGCGCGGCGCAGGCTTCCAGGCGGCGGGGCAGGAAACGGTCGTCGCTGTTGAGGATGTTGATCCAGTCGCAGCCTTCCTTGGCTGCCCAGGCGACGAGTTCGTTGATGGTGTTGTGGGCTCCGCGGTTCTCACGGCCGAAGGACTGCACGCCTTTGGACTCAAAAGTCTTCACCACCGCCAGCGAGTCGTCTTTGGAACCGTCGTCGATGCATAGGATGCGGTCGGCCTTGCGGGTCTGGTCGAGCACGGATTGCAGGGTCTCGCCGATGTATCTGGCGTGATTGTAAACCGGGATGATGACGGCGATGCGCATGGGAACTTCGAATGTTGTGCGGGCGATGACCGGGTGAATCAAGGCGTTATTTCCCCCTGTGCACCTGCAGGCCGGACGCTCTTCGGTTGCGCGGGCCACCCGTCGCGCCATCTTCATTTTGCATGCCAGCCAAGCCCCGTGTCGCCTATCTTTTCAGCCGCTATCCGGTGGTGTCCCAGACGTTCTGCGACTCGGAGATGCTGGCGCTTGAAGGCATGGGCTTCGATCTGGAGATCGCCTCGCTCAACCGGCCGCCCAACTCCTTTCGCCATGAGCGGCTGGACCGTTTGCGCGCTGAAATCCACTATCCGCCGCCGCCCGAGGTGCTGGACGCCCTGGCTTCCGATCCCGAGTTCGAGCGGGTGCTGGGCCCGTTGATCAAGGATCACGACCGGCGCTATGGAGCCAGCTACAAAGCAGCAACCCGCGCGCGCAACGCCTGGTACTTTGCCGGTCTGTTCCGCCGGCTGGGCGTGCAGCATGTGCACGTGCATTTCGCCAATCGCGCCACTCACACCGCCCTGTTTTTGCGCAAGCTGGGCTTCACTTTCAGCTTCACCGCACACGCGCAGGATTTCATGTTTGACCTGGGCAGCGTCGAGCTGCTCGCTGAAATGGCCAGGGGGGCGGAGTTTGTGGTGGCGGTGAGCGAGTTTTCCCGCCGCTTGCTGTGCGAACAGTGTCCGGACAGCGCCAGCAAGATTCGGTGCATTTTTAATGGCATCGAGGTGGCCCATTTCCAGCCGGTGGCGGCCAAGGACCGCTCGCCAGTGCGCATTGTGAGCATCGGCCGCCTGATTGAGTTCAAGGGGTTCAAGCATCTTGTGGGTGCCGCAGCCCTTCTGAAACAGCGCGGCGTGGCGGTGGACATCCGCATTATTGGCGACGGCCCATGCCGGGCTGAGCTCGAAGCGCAAATCGCGCGAGGCGGGCTGGCGGATACGGTCACCTTGCTCGGTGTTCGTTCGCAAGACGAAGTGAGCGCCGAACTCGCCAGCGCAGACCTGTTTGCACTCGCGAGCATTTTCGATTCACAGGGCGCTTCGGACATCCTGCCCACGGTGATCACGGAAGCCATGGCGTGCGGCCTGCCGGTGGTCAGCACCACTGTCACCGGCATTCCCGAGATGGTGATTCATGGCGAGACCGGCCTTCTGGTTCCACCGGCGAATGAGGACGTCCTCGCCGCCGCCATTGCTGAGTTGGCGGCAGACCCGGCAAGGCGCGGGCGCATGGGCCAGGCCGGGCGTGCGCGTGCCGAGGCGCTGTTCACCTTTCCGGTGACCGCTGGCGTGCTGGGCGAAACGTTTGCCGCTACCTCGGCCAGCGGCGGCCAACCGGCTGCCCGCACCGCCTCGCCGCTGGTGTATCTTTGCCATCAATGGAACGGCGAGCCGCTTGCCAAGGAAGCTCCCGGTTCCGCTGAAGGCGTACGTTGGATCGCCGAGCACGCCGCCTGGCCAAAGTCGGGAGGCGATGAATCAACGCTGCATGCCATGGAGTGCCTGCCCGATGCCTGCGTGGTGGAAAGCATCTGGCTGCGCCGCAGCCGTGAACGCGCCAGCCTGGAGGCGGCACGCGGCCAGCTTGGCGATGCCATGGACTCAGCGCTCTTTTATCAGAGTGCGCGCCATGCCGTTTACCTCGCCGATGTGCTGGAGAAACGCGGCACACGCGTGGCGCATGCCTGCCGCAGCGATGCCATGGTCACTCTCTGGCTGCTCAAGCAATTGCGCCCTGGCTTGAAGATCACCGCCGCCATCGAGGAAAATCCCGTGCTGCCACGTGGTCTCCTCGCGCGCCTGCTGAAGGACTTTGACCTCGCAAGCGTGAGCGATCCCCGGCTCAATGAGCAGACGGGCGGCGTCTTTCCGGATGTGCTGAAGCTGCAGGCGCCCTTCGCCCACAAGGAAATGCGCCTCGGGCCGCTCAAGCTCAAAACCAAAAGGGCCGCGAAGCCGGTGAACCGGCGCGAGGTGGAGATTGCCTGGCTGAAGCAGCTCGAGAAACTGATCGCCTGACCCGCCAAAAACACACGGGTTGCGTTCGCCCACCCCTGTGCTTGTTTGGCTGCCCCTACCTGTCATGGCTCACACACAATCCTCTAGTTCCGCAAGCGGTGGTTCCGTTTGGTCCTTTCTCAATGTCCTGCTCGCCGCCGCTTTCGGCCTTGTGACTCTCTGCTTTGGTGGTTCCCTGGTGCTGTCGGGCATCAGTGCCCGGTTGGAGAAGAACGCGCCGAAGGCCGCCAAGCCGGCTGAAACTCCGGCAGCAGCGGCTGCGGCTCCAGCCGCCCCGGCCCCGGCCGCAGCCTCTGGCTCTGCTCAGGAGCTGGCCCTTTCCCCCGACGCGGTAAACCCCATGGCCTATGCCATCAAAAGCCTTTCCGTCAAGGCTGGTCAGCCTGTCAAGCTGACCTTCAACAACAGGGGCGCTGCCGCACCGCTGCCGCACAACGTGGTGGTGGGCAAGGCCGGCTCCAAGGACGCGCTGATGGCCGCCGCCATGAAGATCATGACCGACCCGGCCGGCATGGCCAAGGGCTACATCCCGGAAGACTGCCCGGAAATCATCGCCCATACCAAGCTGGTGCAGCCAGGCCAGTCCGAGACCATCGAGTTCGTCTGCCCGGCCCCTGGCGACTATCCCTACATGTGCATGTTCCCCGGCCACTCCGTGCTGATGAACGGCACGATTACTGCGAAGTAAGCACCCCGGCCGCCTCCCTGTCCGTATCCTCTTTCAATCTGTACGTGTATGTCTGAAAATCTTGTCACCCTCACCGAAGCGAACTTCCAGGAAGAAATCGACAATTCCCTGGTCCCCGTCATCGTGGATTTTTGGGCCGAATGGTGCGGACCCTGCCGCATGCTGACCCCCATCCTTGAGTCTCTGGCCACGGAAAAGGCCGGTGCCGTCAAGATCGGCAAGGTCAACGTCGATGAGAACCCCAACCTCAGCGCCCAGTTCGGCGTGCGCAGCATCCCCATGCTCGCCTTCTTCAAGGGCGGCAAGCAGGTGGACACCGTCGTCGGTGTGCAGTCCAAGGATGCGCTGAGCAAACGCCTCGCGGCCCTTTCCTGATCCGTCAGGCCAATCATTGCTGAAAGCGCCGGGCGGCACCGCCTCCGGCGCTTTTTTCTTGTCCACGCCATGCTTGCGATGTGCTGGAATCGCGGCATGACGTCAGCCTTATGACCGCCTCCACCGATCAGTACGAGAAGCTCGGCAGTTTTTATCTGGGCCGCCTGTATGACCAGGCCCCTCAGCAGCCCGGCGAAGGGCTGGTGATGTACGATTCCAAGGACATGGTCACCCACGGGGTTGTCCTTGGCATGACTGGCTCCGGCAAAACCGGGCTGTGCCTGGCCATGCTGGAGGAAGCCGCGCTCGACGGCATCCCGGTCATCGCCGTGGATCCCAAGGGAGACATTGCCAACCTGCTCTTCACCTTTCCGGACCTGGATGCCGCTCATCTACAGCCCTGGGTGAATGCCGATGACGCCCGCCGCCAGGGCGTGAGCGTGGAAGACTTCGCCAGCAGGGAGGCTGCGCGCTGGACCCAGGGCCTGGCTGACTGGGGGGAGGGGACTGACCGCATCCGTCGCCTGCGTGAAGCTGCGGACATGGCCATCTATACCCCTGGCAGCAATGCCGGCCTGTCGGTCTCCATCCTCAGCTCGCTCGCCGTGCCAGAGGCCGCTTTCATGGCTGATGCTGAGATGCTGGCGGATCGCATTGAAAGCACCGTCAGCAGCCTGCTCGCCTTGTGCGGCATCGCCGCCGATCCCGTGCAGTCGCGCGAGCATATCCTGATTTCCTGTATCATCGGCTTCTGCTGGCAGAAGGGGCAGAACGTCACGCTGGAGAACCTCATCCGGCAGATCCAGCAGCCGCCTATGCGCAAGATTGGCGTGGAGAATGTCGATGATTTCTACCCGGAGCCGAAGCGCCACGACCTGGCGATGAAGCTCAACAACCTGGTCGCCAGCCCTGGCTTCAACCTGTGGCTGCAAGGCGAGCCGCTCGACATCCAGCGGATGTACTACACCCCCGAGGGCAAGCCGCGGATCACCATCTTCAGCATCGCCCATCTCAGCGATGCGGAGCGCATGTTCTTTGTCTCCCTGCTCATGAACCAGCTCATGGGCTGGATGCGCGCGCAGACCGGCACCACCAGCCTGCGCTCGCTCTTCTACATGGATGAGATCGCCGGCTATGTGCCACCCGTGGCCACTCCACCCTCCAAGAAACCGATGATGACCCTGCTGCGCCAGGGCCGCGCCTTCGGCCTGGGCCTGCTGCTTGCTTCACAAAATCCGGTGGACCTCGACTACAAGGCGCTGTCCAACATCGGCACCTGGTTCCTTGGCCGTTTGCAAACCGAGCGCGACAAGCTGCGCGTGCTCGATGGCTTGCAGGGAGCCCTGGAGGCGCAAGGCGCCAAGTCCGACCGCGCAGCGCTGGACAAGCTCCTCAGCGGCCTGGGCAGCCGCGTGTTTCTCATGAACAATGTGCATGAGGACGGCCCGATGGTCTTCATGGTGCGCTGGACCTTGAGCTACCTGCGTGGCCCCGTTTCCCGCGCCGAGATCAAGACCTTGATGGACCCCGTGCGCCCTGCGGTTGCAGCCCCTGCTGCGGAAGAAGACGATGGCTTTGCCCCTCCCGGTAGGAAGGCATCATCAGCACCCCGCAACACCCTGCGCCCCAGCCTTCCCGATGGCGTGGCGGAGTACTTCCATGCCGTCAACGCAGGCGTCAGCACCAGCGATCTCTGCTACCGGCCCGCGATGTTCCGCAGCGCCACGGTGCATTTCGAAGATCCGAAACGCGGCATTGATGGCATCACCCACATCACCCAGGTGAATCCTATCGACGTGGAAAAGCAGCGTGTGGACTGGGACAAAGCACTGGCCGTTCCCGCCAGTATTGACTTGTCAAAACTATCCCATGAACCCCAGCCGGGCGAAGTTGAGTACCTCGATCTGCCCGGCGCAGCGCTCAAAACCAAAACCTACGAAGCGATCGAAAAGGACTACACCGACTGGGTGTTTGCCAACCACCGGGCCGAGGTGAACTATTGCCCGCTGCTCGACACCTGGTCGCAGATTGGCGAAGCTGCCGGCGATTTTCGCGCCCGCATGGTGCAGACCGCCCGCGAGCGACGCGATCAGGCCATCGAAGCTCTGAAGCAAAAAATGGCCCGGCAAACCCAGGCCTTGGAGGACGATCTCGCCCGCGCCCAGTCGCGGGTGGAAAGCGAAAAAGCCCAGGCCACCAGCGCCACTCTTTCCACCGTTGCCCAGGTCGGCGTTTCTTTGCTCGGCGCCTTGTTTGGCAACAAAGGCGGCACCATAGGCGCGGCCCGCTCCATTCTGCGGCCGTCCACTGTCAACAGCGCCTCGCGTGCCTGGAAGCAGTCGAAAGATGTCGGCATTGCCCAGGCAGAGGCCGACCGGATCAAGGGGAACTGCGAAGCCCTGGCCCAGGAGCTGGCCGCCTCCACCGAGAAGATCCGCGCGCAATACGATGTCGCCGCGCTGTCGCTGGAGCCGCAGCCGCTTGCACCCTTGCGCAAGAACATCCAGGCCGTGGCAGGCATTCTATGGATGCCTTGCGAACGCCGTGGTGGGAGTCTGATTGATGCATGGACGTAGAACGAGTTTTCAACTCGTCCGCTGGTCTGACGAGTTTGAAACTCGTCGTCATTTCCTTTTCAGCGGGCCGGTTTTTCAAAACATGCAGGGCGAGTTTTAAACTCGCCCGACCAGTGTACGAGTTGAAAACTCGTTCTACCGCGAGCCAGCCTGCCGTCACGTTCACTTCCCAGGTGAATCCCGCACGTACACCGTCTATGGTCCATTTTATGTGCCGAGCGCCCTTGTCTGTTCATCCCTTTGCCGCCTTGAGCCTGGCTGCGTGCCTGCTGGCTCCTGGCAGCCTATGGTCGCAGTCACCGGTGCCACCTTCGCCTGTCCCACCAGCACCAGCTTCATTAACGCCGCCAGTCCAGCTCTCGCGCCTCAGCCCGCTCACCGATGCGCCGCCATGGTCGAAGCTTCAGGACTTGTCCAAAACTCTCACCGCCGAAGAGTTCGACAGCGCTTTTGACAATGTTTACACCGATTCACGCCGTTTCCCACCGCCCTGGCAGCGGGATGCCGGGGGCATCACCGTGCCCACTGGTTCCATCGACGGCGGCAAGGTGCGCATCGATTTCCGTCAGGCGGCGGACAAGCCTGCCAGTCCGCCACGCTACTGGCATCGCGTTGCCGAGCTGCCGCCGCTGGCCGGCCGCCCGGTGCTCAGTGATCTCCGCATCGCCCTTGATCCCGGCCATATCGGCGGTGCCTTCGCGCAAATGGAGGAGCGCTACCTCAGCTTTCATCCGAATGAGTACATTGCCGAAGGTGAAATCAGCCTCAAGGTGGCCCAGCTTCTCAAACCGCGGCTTGAAGCCCTCGGAGCCAAGGTTTTCATGGTGCGCGATGCCACCGAGCCCGTCACCACCGCGCGCCCTGCCGACATGCGGTCCGTGGCGGAAACCACCCTGCGCGAGCACGGCATCATCCAGCCCAAGGACAGCTATGTCGGGATCAATGGCGATGAGAAGGTGCTCACCCTTCAATGGCAGGCGGAAAAGATCTTCTACCGCGAGAGCGAGATCCGAGCCCGTGGGAAAAAGGTGAACGAGCAGTTGAAGCCCGACCTGGTCATCTGCATGCACTTCAATGCCGCGCCGTGGGGCAACCCCACCCGGCCGCAATACTCGCCGGAAAATCATCTGCATGTGCTGGTGAACGGCTGCTACTCAGGGGATGAGCTGCAGTTTCAGGACATCCGCTTTGAAATGCTGCAACGCCTGTTCCTGCGCATTCACGAAGAAGAGGAGCCGCTTGCCGAACATGTGGCCGGCGCCATGGCAGGCACCACCGGCCTGCCGCCGTACGTCTATGTCACGCCTAACGCCCGGCTTGCCGGTTCCTCCGGCTATGTCTATGCGCGCAACCTGCTGGCCAACCGCATCTACATGTGCCCGGTGATCTATCTGGAGCCCTATGTGATGAACAACGAAGACACCTATCTGCGCCTGCTGATGGGCGACTATGTGGGCAGCACCCTTTTCAGGGGGCGGCTGCGCACCAGCATCTTTGAGGACTATGTCCAGGGCATCGTGGACGGCCTCACCAACTATTACCGCCTGAAGCGCGCCTCATGATTGTCATTGCTGGATGCGGCTATGTCGGCAGCCCCCTCGCGGACCTGCTGCACGCGGCCGGGCACGCGGTCTGCGGCCTCACCCATTCCCCCGCCTCGGCGGAGCGCCTGGTGGCCGCGAAGCCCTGGCGCGTGGCCCCCTGCGACATCAGCGACGCCGCCGCGGTGCGGAGCCTCGCGCAAAACCTTGGCGCTGATCAGGTGAAAACGGTTGTCCACTGCGCCAGCTCCGGCCGCGGCGGGGCGGAGATGTATAGGACAGTGTACCTGCAGGGAATGGAAAACCTCGCCGCGGCCTTCCCTCAGGCGCGGCTGGTCTATGCCAGCAGCAGCAGCGTCTATGCGCAGACCGACGGTTCGGTGGTCACCGAAGACTCACCCGCCGAGCCGGACCGCGAGACCGGCCGCATCCTGCGCGCGACAGAAGACCTTGTGCTGGCGAAAGGCGGCACGGTCGCGCGGCTGGCCGGCATTTACGGGCCGGAACGCAGCTTTGTGTTAAAAAATCTGCTGGAAGGCAGCGCCACCATCGAAGGCAACGCCGGCGCCGGCCGCGCTCTCAACCAGATCCATCGCGATGACGCGGCGTCCGCGCTCGCCCATCTCGTGGAGCACAAGCTCACCGGCATTTACAATGTCTGTGATGACGAGCCGGTGTCCCAGCGCGACTGTTTCCTCTGGCTCTGCCCTTTGTTCAACCTGCCGCTGCCACCGGCGGTGCCGCCCAACCCCGACCGCAAGCGCGGCTGGACCCATAAGTTCATTTCCAACAAGCGCTTGCGTGGCACCGGCTGGGCGCCGCGCTTTCCCGGTTACCCCTCCGCCATTGCCAACGATCCCATGCTGGTGCCTTCCATTCTCGAACAGGCGCAGGCCGGGGCGACCCCCCTGCCGCGCGGCCCGAACATCGTCATCATCGGCCTCATGGGCTGCGGCAAGAGCAGCGTCGGCCGCATCGTCGCCAGCATGATCGGCTTCAAGTTCGTCGATAGCGACCACCTGGTCTGTGAAGAAGCGAAGACGACGATCCCCAAGATCTTCGAGCGCGAAGGCGAGCCCGGCTTCCGCCTGCGCGAATCCGCCGCGCTGCGCTCCTTGCTCGGCGCACGCGGCCATGTCATCGCCACTGGCGGCGGCATCGTCACTCAGCCGCACAATCTGGCGCTGTTGAAGCACCTCGGCTACGTGGTGTGGCTGGATGCCAGCGTGGCAACGCTGCACCGCCGCACCGCCGGCGGACATGACCGGCCGCTGCTCAATGAGGAGGACCCCAAGGCCAAGCTGGAGCGCCTGCTCCAAGCCCGGCGGCCCCTTTATGAGGCGCTCGCGGACCAGCGCATCACCACCGACAACCTTTCGCTTCAAGAAACCAGCTACGGAGTGGCTGAGAGCGCCCGTGTCTGGTTCGCAGCGCAGGCCGCCCATCGATGAGCGCAGAGATCAAAGCCCGGCTGCAGGCGGAGGCCCGAAGGCTGGGCTTCGCCGATTGCCGCATCGCTCCGGCCCTGCCCGCCGCGCACAAGCAGGTCTTTGAGCAATGGCTGGCTGAAGGCATGCACGGCGACATGGCCTGGCTGGCCCGCAACGTGGACCGCCGCACCGACCCGCGCGTGGTGGTGCCCGGGGCCCAGGCAGTGATCGTTTTGGCGATGAATTATTTTCAGGGCCCGCCGCCATCGGAGACTGGCTATCGCATCGCCCGCTATGCCTGGAACGAGGATTACCACGACCTCATCGAGCCCAAGCTCTACGAGCTCGATGCCATGCTCAAAACCCACGGCGGCGTGCAGCGCCAGTACGTCGATACCGGCCCGGTGCTGGAGCGTGATTTTGCCTCCGAGTCCGGGCTCGGCTGGAACGGCAAGAGCACCATGCAAATTCATCGTGGGCTAGGCACCTGGTTCTTCCTCGCCAGCATCATCACCACCCTGCCGCTGGAGCCTGATACAGCGGCCCATGACCTTTGCGGCAAGTGCACGCGCTGCATCGATGCCTGCCCTACTCGTGCCATCACAGCGCCGCATCGCATGGATGCGCGGCGCTGTGTTTCCTACCTCACCATCGAGCACAAGGGCGAGATTCCCCTCGAGTTCCGGCGCCTGATTGGCGACCGCATCTATGGCTGCGATGACTGCCTCGTGGCCTGCCCGTGGAACCGCTTCGCGCAGGTGTCGCATGAAGCGACGTTTCAAGCACGCGAGGCTGTGTTTCATCACCGGTTGCGCGACTTCCTGGCACTGGATGATGAAGCCTTCCGCACTTTGTTTCGCAAAAGCCCCGTCAAGCGCATCAAGCGCCCAGCTTTCCTGCGCAATGTCTGCGTGGCCCTCGGCAATGTTGGCACCGCGGAAGATCTTGCGGCGCTGCGCCTCGCCGTCCAGGACCCCCATCCGCTCATTGCCAGCCACGCGGAGTGGGCGATTGCGGAAATCAGCACCCGGCTTGCCGTGTAGGCTCGTACCCTCCTTTCCCCGGAGCTGCCGAACATCGCATCCGCATTTGAATCGCGCCGCAGCCTGTGCATAGTGCGCGCCCCTCTTTCAACGAAAAATCCCTTTGCCCCCATGAATCCTCATCCCACGGAAGAATCCCTGCCCGCCGACGCCGATGCCCATGCTGAGGCTCAAGCTCAGGCCGCTCCTGCCGATCCCATGGCGGCGTTGCAGGCCGAAGTGGAGCGCTGGAAAGACCTCGCCTACCGCAGCCAGGCGGAGCTGGACAACTTCCGCAAGCGCACCGCCCGCGACATCCAGGAAGCCCGCTCCTACGCCAATGCTGACCTGCTTCGCAGCCTCTTCTCCATCCTCGACAATTTTGAAATGGGCTTGGAAGCCGCGCGTGCCGAGTCGGAAAAGTCCGTCATCTTCATGGGCATGAGCATGGTGCTCCGCCAGGTGAAGGACTTCCTCGCCGAGCAGAGTGTGCAGGAAGTCGAAGCTCTCGGGAAGCCCTTCGATCCCAACGTGCATGACGCCGTCGCCCAGGAGCCCGGCAACGGTCAGCCCGAAGGCACGGTTCTGCGCGTTACCCGCCGTGGTTACAAGCTCAAGGACCGCCTGCTGCGCCCCGCCAGCGTCGTCGTTTCCAGCGCCGCCCAGTAAAATCAAACAGGCCGGCTGCCATCCCCCCGGGCACCCTCCTCCCACCCCCGAACAATTCTACCCTGCATGGCCACCAAGCGCGATTACTACGAAGTCCTGGGCGTGAGCAAGGACATCCCTGCGGAAGACCTCAAGAAGGCTTACCGCAAGCTCGCCGTCCAGTACCACCCGGACAAGAACCCGGGCGACAAGGCCGCAGAGGAGAAGTTCAAGGAAGTGAGCGAGGCCTATGATGTGCTGAGCGATGACCAGAAGCGCGCCGCCTATGACCGCTACGGCCACGCGGCCTTCGCCGGTGGCATGGGTGGCCCGGCGGCCGGCGGCTTTCACGATCCCTTTGACGTCTTCCGCGAAGTGTTTGGTGGCGGTGGTGGTGGCGGTGGAATCTTTGAACAGTTCTTCGGCGGCGGTGGCGGGCGGAAGCGGTCTTCGACCGGTCCTCAGCGCGGCTCCGATCTCCGCTATCCGCTGGATATCACGCTTGAGGAAGCCGCCTCTGGCACTGTCAAAGAAATCGAAATCGAGCGCCTCGTGCCTTGCAAGACCTGCAATGGTTCCGGCTCCGCCAGCGGCAGCGGCAAGAAAACCTGCCGCACCTGTGGCGGCGCGGGCCAGGTGATCAGCGCCCGCGGCTTCTTCCAGATTCAGCAGACCTGCCCGGACTGCGATGGGGAAGGCGAGACCGTCGCCGATCCCTGCAAGGCTTGCCGTGGCGCTGGTCGTCAAAAAGAGCGCACCCGCATCCGCTTGAACATTCCCGCCGGCATCGAAGAGGGCAATCAGCTCCGCTCCACTGGCAATGGCGACCTGGGCATGCGCAACGGCCCTGCCGGTGACCTGTACGTCCTCATCCGCATCAAGGACCACGATGTGTTCCAGCGTGATGGCCACGATCTCCACTGCGAGATGCCCTTGTCCTATGCCACCGCCGCTCTTGGTGGTGAGCTGGAAGTGCCCACCCTTGGCGCCCAGGCCACCGTCAAGGTGCCCGCCGGCACCCAGAACGGCACCACCTTCCGCCTGCGCGGCAAAGGCATCAAGGTCATGGGCCGCGACCAGTTCGGCGATCTCTATGTGCACGTGCAGATCGCCGTGCCTAACAAGCTCAATGCCGAACAGAAGGAGAAGCTTCAGGAGTTTGCCAAGGCCCTGGGCGAGAACAACTCGCCGTTGCATGAAAGCTTCTTCGCCCGGGCGAAGAAGTTCTTTCAATGAGGGGCTCCTTACTTCCCTTCCTTCAGCCCCAAGAACCTCGTTAGCTCCCGCACGGCCTCCGCAGACTTGACGCCCCGCCTCAAGGACCGGTTCACCACCACCAGTTTTCCGGCTGCCCGGTCCGCCTTCGGATCAATGTGTCCGACAATCTCCGTGCCTGTCAGCACCGGCAGCGCGTAGTAGCCGCGCACCCGCTTCGCCGGGGGCGTGTACACTTCCCAGGTGTAATCATAGCCCCACAGGCGCTGGGTAAGCTTTCGGTCGTAAATCAGCGGATCCAGCGGTGCCAGCAGCACGGTCGTTGCTGGGGATGCCTCGATGTCAGGCAGCGCCAGATCCTCCCTCAGGCAATACAGCGGCGCGCTGCCTTCGATGGCCACGCCTTCTACAACATCCTCCACATGGCGCAGTTCCGCGCGAGTGAGTGCGGCCAGCCGGCGCTGGCGCAGCTTGAGCAACGTCACCCACCGCGCTGTGTCGGCAGCCGAAGGTTCGGCATTTTCCAGCATTTTTGACGGTAGCACCCGCTCTGGCAGGTCGTAAAACCGTCGCTGTCCTTCCCGTTTCGCAATCAGCACCCGGCCATGGAAGAACAGCTTGTGCAGTGTGGTCTTCGCCAGCGATGCCTGTGCTCCCCAGCCCTGGTGATCTCGTTGATCGTCGTCAATATCGTCCGAGCATAGCGCCCCGCGATCCTGCATCTCCGCCAGAATCACCCTCGCCAGCGCCTGTTGCCGCGCATCCAGTTCGCCCCACCAGGCGCTTTCGCCGGCCGTTCGCTTGCGCATGGCCGCCTGTAGAAAAGGCCATGCTTCCACCGGCATTGCCGCCAGGTTGTTGCTGCCCGGCAGATGATGCTCGAAAGCCACGCGTTCGCCTGCCGCCCTGTGCAGGTAACGCCCGAGATCTCCCTCTCGATAGCCGGCCACACGGTTGCGCAGAATCAGGTCCTGCATGCGCCCGCATACATTGATCGGGTCAATCTGGATGAAGCCATGATGCGCCAGCGCCGCCTCCACGCTCGCGGCCGGTGCATCGAGCAGCACCGCGCGCCGGTGAAAGCGCCTGGCTTCGACAATCGAGAAAGTAGTCATGAGCTTTAGCTCGTGAAGGCTTTGGCAGTGGTATGCCTCCCCCGGCACCCCAGAGCCCCCGTGGGCGTCGCGGTCATTTGATGGTTGGTGTGCCATCGCTGGGCACGTTGAGTTGGAGAGCGATGGTGCGCAGTCCTCCTCCCTTGATCTTGGCGGAAACTTCAACGGTTATATTGCCGGCTGCGGTCCAGTTTGTAGGCCGCTGGCCGGAACTTATAACGCGCTCCCGGCTGATTCCCCAACGTTGGCAAGCCGCGAGAAGCAGGTCTGGAACCGCAACCGTCTGAAATTGCGCTCCTTCAAGCCGACGAATCTCCAAAACGCTATGCTTGCCCAGCGAGTCGTGGATCGCAACGCCGCTGCTGTCTGGGGACCAAACGATGGTCGTCCGACCCTGATACGGGATGTCAGTGCTCCAAACCGTTGTTATGGGCGCGGCTCCAAGGCTCTTGCTTCGGTCAGCGGTCGCGAAAATGACAGAGGTCTGCGTAGTATCGCCGTAAAAGACCTCCAGCAAACATAGCTTCCTGTCAGGCGACGTACTGCCCGGCACGAGTTTTCCTGCGTTGATGTTCTCGGGACGGATGCTTTCAGCAGGGAGCCATGTGGGAAGCGCAATGAGCAGGAGGAGATGGAAAAATCTCGCTCTCATAGGAGTGAAAGCAGCATCTGCGTGACGGGCGTTCAACTGTTGAGTCATCCGGGGCTCACACCTACATCCCTGCCGCCCGCACCTCGTCCACCCAGACCTTCTTGCCCTGGCCGACAAGGAACACCAACCGCGACTTGGCCACATCAAGGACAGTGCTTTTGCCCTGGAGCTTGTCTTTGTCGTTCACGGTCACCGTCACGTCCTGGCCCTTCACCGCCACATCGATCTTCATCCACTCCCCGGGCTTCACGGCGATCTTCTTCATGGCCAGCCGCTCGGTGCGGTAGAACTTCGGATCGGCGAGCTGCTCCTTGGTGGGCACAGGTATGGGCTGGCCGGCCTTGCGCAATTCGGCGACGGCCTTGCCCTGCTCAATGTGGGACTGCGGAGTGCCTCGGTCCTGGGCAAGAACGAGCATGCCATTGTTCAGGCTCACGCGCAGCAAATGGGCGCTGCCGCCGAACGCTGATTCGCCATCCAGCAGGGTAAGGCAGTTGCCTGCCTCATCGAGCTTCACCTTGTAGCTGAAGGTGCCGTCATGCATCCCGGCGACAGGTGCAAAAACGGCGGGACCATGGGCATCGGTCTTGTCGCACACGCCTTGCAGTGTGCCGTCCACAACGGTCCAACTGTTGGGCCGGCCACCTGTTTCCCAGCCTTTGGGAAGGCCGGGGCCGTTGAAGTCTTCGTGGATGATTTCGCCAGCCTGGGCCAGGCTGCAAAAACAGAAGAGGGCGAGCAGAGTGCGCATGGGGATCAGGTCGGTTTACTTGCGTTCCTGCAGGAAGACGAAGATGCCCTTCTTGTTGCTCACCAGGATGTCGGTGAGGCCGTCCTTGTTCAGGTCGCCGGTGGTCACCTGCGTGCCCACGCCGGAGTCGTCATCGATCATGTGGGGAACGAAGTCCGCGCCGCCCTTGCCGTCGCGCTTGATTTCGAACCAGTAGAGCACGGCAGGCGCGCCGGGTTCTTCGTCCTTGTTCGGCCCGTGGGCCCAGTAGCGCTTGCCTGTGATGAGGTCCTTCACCCCATCGCCGTTGATGTCGGCCATGTCAGTGGCGTGGAGCTGGGAGAACTTCACGCCGTGCGGGCTGTCCTCGGCCTTGCTGCCCATGATCTGGTGCTGGGTGAAAGCGCCGTCTTTGCCCTGCTCGTACCAGGCAAGGCCATAGCCATGGGCGTCCCAGCTTGCGATCACATCGTTGCGGCCGTCGCCATTCACATCATAGACCTGCATCTGCGAGCCGCCGCGCGCGCCTTCAGGAGCGAAGGGCGTGGCATGGAAGACCCAGTCCTCGCTCGGCGAGGCGGGATGCTCGCGCCAGCCGTCCTTGTCCAGGATGTCGATGCGGCCGTCGCCGTTGATGTCGCCGAAGCCGTAGCCGTGGGTGTAGCGAAAGTACTTCTTGATGTCCACCTTGCCGATGGGATGGAAGGTGGCGCGCTCGGTGGGTTTCGACCAGTCCAGCTCCGCATAGCCCAGGCGGCCGCCGGTGTGCACCACCAGCTCCGGCTTGCCGTCGCCGGTGACGTCGCCCATCTGCGGGGATTCATTGTCCGTCACATCAAAGATCACGTGGCGCTTCCAGGCTCCGTCCACCCTCTTGCCAGGGTTCTCGTACCAGGCGGTGATTTCGCCTGGCCAGGAGAAGACCACGATGTCGGCAAAGCCGTCACCGTTGAAGTCGTAGGTGTAGCTCAGGAAGTAGTCGGAGTAGCCGTGGGGATCGTAGGCCTTGAAGTTCGGTCCGGTCTTGGCAAAGGCCTCGTAGTTGGCCTGGTAGCCTTCATCTGTCACCGGCTTCTTGGGGTCGGCCTTGGGCGCGCTGTAGGCCGAGCGGGTCTTGAAATCGGGCCCCCACCAGATGAAGGGACCGGCGCAGATGTCGATGCTGCCATCGTGGTCGAAGTCCGCGAAGTGCGCCCCCTCGCTCCAGAACTCGTTGGTGACGGTGATCTTCTTGAACGAGATCTCAGCGGCATGGCTGAGGCCGGAGCCAACGAGGGCAGTAAGGGCAAGGCGGGCGATGGTGTTCATGCAATGGGGCGGGCGGTGACAAACGATGAGCGGGCGGGAGGTCTTGCGGCGGGGAATGCGAAGCCATTCTCCAGCGGCACGCGTTCCTCACAACATTCGCCGCGCATTCATTGCAAAAAAGAAACGACTGTCCATACTCCGCGCACTCATCGCTTCGCTATGCTCTCCTTTATCAAGATCAAGAACCTCGCCCTTGTCGAAGACGTCACCTGGGAGCTGGGCCGGGGGCTGGTGGGAGTGACGGGTGAGACCGGCGCGGGCAAGTCCATCATCGTGGGCGCCCTGAAGCTGATCCTGGGCGAGCGCGCGGATCGTTCGCTGATCCGCACCGGCCAGGAGCAGTGCAGCGTTGAGGCCTCCTTCCAGCTTGACGATGTGAAGGCCATCGACGCCATCCTGGATGCGGCGGGCATCGACAAATGTGAGGACAGCACCCTGCTGTTGAAGCGCGTGGTGAGCGCCAGTGGCTCCAACAAGCAGTTCGTCAACGGTTCGCCTGCCACCACCCAGGTGTTGAAGGATGTGGGCGAGTTCCTCGTGGACCTGCATGGCCCCCATGACCACCAGTCGCTCAATTCGCGCGAGCGGCAGCTTGAGATGCTCGACCGGTACGCAGGCCTGGAGTCCCAGCTCGAAACTTATCGCGCCGCTTGGAAGCAATGGCGCGCCACAGTGACCGATCTGGACGATCTCACTACCAGCGACCGCGCCAGCCAGCAGCAGATTGATGTGCTCAAATTTCAGGTGAACGAGATCGCCAGCGCCAAACTGAAGCCGGGAGAGGATGAGGAGATCGAAGCCCGCCACCGCGTGGTGGCCAACAGCGCCCGCCTAGGTGAGCTGTGCAGCGCCATTTCCGACCGGCTGGGAGAGGGGAGCGGCAGCGTGCTCTCCAGCCTGCGCGAGGTGGCCAAGATGATCCATGAGCTGGAGAAGATCGACCCCGCCAGCGCCCGGCACTTTGAAGAATTCGAGAGCGCCCAGGTGTCCCTTCGCGAGATGGAATCCAGCGTGCGTGAATATGCCGAGGAGCTGGATGTGGATCCGAAGGAATTCGCCAACCTGGAGCAGCGCATGAGCCTGATCCAGACGCTCAAGCGCAAGTATGCGCCCACGGTGAAGGAGATCCTCGCCCACCAGGCCGAGTGCGAAGGCCGGTTGGCGCGCATGGAAGGCCGCGGCGAGGAGATCGAGCGCCTGACGAAGCTTGCCGCCGAACAGCGCGCCAGTGCCGAAAAGCTTGGCAAGGCCCTCGGCAAAAAGCGCGCCGATGCCGCCCCAAAGCTGGCGAAGGACATCGCCGGCCACCTTAAGGACCTGGGTTTCAAGCAGAGCATCTTCGAGGTGTTGCTCAGCCCTCTGGCCGAGCCGCAGCGCGACGGCCTGGAGGAGGTGGACTTCCAGTTCGCCCCCAATCCCGGCGAGCCTTTGAAGCCTCTGCGCCTCACTGCTTCCAGCGGTGAAATGAGCCGTGTGCTGCTCGCCGTGAAGAGCGCCCTGGCCAGCCAGGATGCCGTAGGCCTGCTCGTGTTTGATGAAATCGATGCGAATGTCGGCGGCAACATTGCCGAGGCCGTGGGCCGCAAGATGGCCGCGATTGGCGACAAGCGCCAGGTCATCGCCATCACCCATTTCCCGCAAGTGGCCAGTCTCGCCCGCCATCACTTCGTGGTGAGCAAGGAAGTGGAGGCCAACCGTACCCGCTCCACCATCCGTCAGATCCAGGGCGACGACCGCGTGGAGGAGCTCGCCCGCATGCTGGGCGGCAGCGCCGCCAGCGCCCGGGAGCATGCGAAGAGTTTGCTGGCGGGTGGCAATTGAGGTACTGGTGTGCCAGCCATGCCGACGCTCGTTTCCATTGATACCAACCTGGAGTACCAGCTTTTAACGGCTCATGAGTTCCTCGACTGGCTGGAGCCTGGCAAGCATGCCGACCTCATAGGCGGCGAGATTTTTATGCACTCCCCGGTCAATTTCAAACACGCTCGCCTGCTCAATTTTCTGAACCACCTCCTGAGCAACTACTTGGAGAAGGCAAAAGTGGGCGGTGAAGTCTTCCGCGAAGTGGTCGCCATAAAGCTCGGCGCGCGCAACGTCTTCGAGCCGGACCTCTCTTGGTTCAGTGCTGAACAGATCCCCAAACTGGCGCCCACCCATGCGCCGTTCGCGCCGCTCTGGGTCTGTGAAGCCTTGTCGCGCCGCACGGCGGACCGAGATGTGGGGCCGAAGTTCACCGCCTACGAGGACCATGGCGTACAGGAGTATTGGATCTTGGATCCGCAAACCTTGCGCCATCGCTTCTATGCGCTGGAAGATGAAGTATTCGTGGAGTTTGCTGCGCAGGGGGAATGGATTGAATCCCGCATCATCCCCGGCTTCAAAGTCGCCCGCGCCTGGCTCAATCCCGAGGCCCTGCCATCGGTGGAGGACTGCCTCCCTCAGCTATTCAGTCACTGACCGCGAATGAACATCGACAGCTCCTCCCGCATTCTCCTCACCGGCGCCTCCGGTGGCATTGGAACCCATCTTTCCGAAGTGCTCGCACGCAAGGGCGCGCGGCTCATGCTGGTGGCCAATCCCGGTGTGGACCTTCGGGTGGTGCAAAAGCGCGTGATCGAGCTCGGCGGCAAGGCCGACTATCTTGTGGCCGACCTGCGCACGGATGAGGGCATCATTGCCACGGCGGAGGAAACGCAGCGCGTGCTTGGTGGAGTGGACGTGCTCATCAACAACGCCGGCATCGAGTACACCATCGCCTACCATGATCTGGCGGAGCAGGACATGCTCGATGTGATGAACGTGAACCTTATCGCGGCCATGCGCCTTACGCTGCGGTTGCTGCCCGGCATGCTGGCGCAAAAGAGGGGACACATCGTCAACATGTCCTCGCTGGCAGGGCGCGCCGCTCCGGCTTTTCAGGAACCCTACGCCGCCAGCAAGGCCGGGCTTGTGGGCTTCACCTCCTCGTTGCGTGCCACGTATCGTGGCACTGGTGTCAGCGCCTCGGTCATCTGCCCGGGTTTTGTGGAGAGCGGCATCTACAAGCGCTTGTGTGAGCAGACCGGGCTGAAGGCACCCTCGCTCCTCGGTTCTTCCAAGGTCGAGGCGGTTGGTGCCGCGATGCTGCGTGCCATCGTAAAGGACCTCCCTGATGTGCTCGTCAATCCCATCCCCGTGCGGCCGCTGCTGGCGATTGCCCAGCTTTTCCCCAAGCTGGGGGAGAAGCTCATCATTGCCACCGGCGGCCACGAGTTCTTCCGCCGTGTGGCAGATCGTCTCAAAAAGTAGCCGTGGAACCGCAAACGAAGGCAAGAAAATGCTTGCGCGCCGGACCTCTTCAGGCATCTTTCGGGCCCTTCACGGGATTCCGATGTAGCTCAGCGGTAGAGCGGGTGGCTGTTAACCACTAGGTCGTAGGTTCGAACCCTACCATCGGAGCCAACCATGCACGCCCCTCCAAGCCCCGTATTCACGGGGCTTTTTCGTGTCGTGAAGCAGGCCTTTTTGAGCTGAACGTGAATCTCTTTCACCCTTCGGCGGCACTCCGCTTGCTTGTCGGCATTGCATCTCCCGTGCGGGCTATGTCTCCCCGCCTCGGGTAATTTGTTCAGTGTGATTACGGACCTTGGTGGTGCACCTGCATCAATCTTGGCCCGCATATTGCTTTGTCGAAATTCGATTGCCTACACTGATGGTTATGGGAAATATGCACCCTAGACGCCTATTTCCCTCTCCCTTTGGGACGGGTGGTCATCTCAAGACAACAACATCATCAACACTGCACAAACATACATGAAGACAACGATCACATCGTTCCTTAGCGTTCTCGCTGTGGCGGGTGCCCTGCACGCCGGTACAGCCGAAGACAAGACTCCCGCCCCCGTGGCGCCGCCTCCCGCCGACGACTCCCTTGGCTTCAGCCTCACCGCTGGCTGGGACTCCACCTACATTTACCGTGGCGTGCGTCTGGGCGACAATCTCATCTCGGCCGGCCTCACCGCCCCGATCAAGCTGAGCGACAAGGCCACCCTGACCTTCACCCCCTGGTATGGTGACATCGCCAGCAACCACAGCGCCGGCATTCACAACTACGACGAGCTGGACCTTCCTGTGTCCCTCACGTATGACTTCGGCTTCGTCACCCTGGGCGCTGGCTACGAGTACTACCTGTTCCCGTTCAGCCACTTCCACACTTCGGAGCCGAACGTCACGTTCTCCAAGACCATTGGCAACCTGAGCCTCTATGGTGGTGCTTATTGCGATGTGAACGCTCGTGGCGGCAACGCCATCGCGAACATCAAGGGCAATCCTGGCTGGTACTATGAAACCGGCGCTGCTTACACCATCAAGGTCGCTCCCTGGCTGTCCATCGTCCCCGAGGCGAAGATCAGCTATGCCGAGAACTACTACGGTGTGAAGGGCTGGAACAACGCCATCACCAAGATCTCCGCCCCGATCACCCTGTCCAAGAATGCCTCCCTCGTTCCCTACGTGGCCGCTTCCTGGGCTCTTGACCCGCTGCACGATCTCGGCCAGGGCAACTACTTCTTTGGTGGTGCTGCGATCACTGTCACGTTCTAATTCCGGTTAGAAATCATCATCACAGGGCCGCCGTTTCATGGTTGGAGGCGGCCCGGTGCTTCTCGGTCCGGTGGGATTGTTTGGATCCCGCCGGACCTTTTGCTTTTCGGGGCATGCCGCTTCGTCGAGCGTCCGCAACGCCTAACGAAGGGCATCGGCATCAAACATCTTCCTTGCGGCAAAGCGCGGCCCTTCCGGGGAAACGTCAAAGGCCGCTGGAAAATGTTCAATTTTTCAAAATACTGCCTTGCATTCGCGGCATGTTTTTCTACTTTCTGATCCGCTTGTGAAAAATTTCACAAGCATCCCGTTTCCTCCAACGAACCAACACTGATCATGGGCAATTTCTTTCCGCGCTGGACCAACTGGCTGCCGTTAAAGCTCGCTATTGCCGTGGTTTTCGCTGTCACCGGTCTTTCTGTTGCGACTGCTTATTACATGACGCCGAGCTATGCGCGTGTGGGCTACCAGCCGACGCAGCCGGTGCCGTTCTCGCACAAAATTCACGCTGGCCAGCTTGGCATGGACTGCCGCTTCTGCCATAGCTTTGTGGACCGCTCCAGCCATGCCAACGTGCCTGTCAACCAGGTGTGCTTCAACTGCCATGGCGCGGGCAAGGGCCAGATCAAGCTCAACAGCCCCGCCCTTGAGCCGGTGCGCAAGGCTGCCGAAACCGGTGAGCCGATCCACTGGGTGAAGATTCACAAGGCGCCCGACTTCGTTTACTTCAATCACAGCGCCCATCTGAACCGCGGCATTTCCTGCGTCTCCTGCCACGGCAAGATCAATGAAATGCCAGTGGTGTTCCACCATGAGTCCCAAAGCATGGGCTGGTGCCTTGACTGCCATCGCGCTCCTGAAAACAACCTTCGCCCGCTCTCCGAGGTCACCAACTTGAACTGGAAGCCTTCGGATCTGGACCGCAAAGCCTTTTATCAGGGTCTGATTGACAAGCAGTACCCGACCAAGGACATCCTGTCGGCCATTCGGGGCGCTCCCCAGGATGAAGTGCCGGCAGATGCAGCGGGCTTCGCCAAGGTGGCTACCAAGGCCTATGGAGGCCAGGTCACCCAGGAAGAAGTGGGCCTGCAGCTCAAGAAACACTGGCAGATCCAGCCCTCGGAAACCTGCGCGACCTGTCATCGCTAACCCTTTAGGCTCGGCATCACACTTTCATGAAACGGATCTGGCAACACCCTGAGGAACCCAAGACTGGCCGCCGCTACTGGCGCAGCATCGGCGAGCTCGAGCGCCGTGAGAGCTTCCTCAAAAACCTGGGCCGCGAGTTCCCCAACGGAGATGAGCTCACCGAGGAGGAGCGCGAAGGCTCCCGCCGTAATTTCCTCAAGCTGATGGGTGCCTCCGTGGGCATGATGGGTCTGGCAAGCTGCCGCCGCCCGCTCACCAACATCCTTCCCTATACCAAGAGCGTGGAGTGGATCGTGCCGGGCAAGCCCCTGCTGTACGCCACCACGATGCCGCGTCCCTATGGTGCCACTCCGCTGGTGGTCACTACGCACGAAGGCCGTCCCACCCACCTTTCCGGCAACCCGCTGCACCCTTCCGTCGGTGGCGGTCTGGATGCCTTCGCGCAGGCTTCTGTTCTCGATCTTTATGATCCCGAGCGTTCCCAGAAGGTGAAGAGCAAGGGTGCGAACGCCAAGTGGGAGCTGGTCGATGAAGAGCTGGCCAAGCTTGTTGCCAGCGGTGGTGACGGCGTCGGCATCCTTGTCGGTGCCGAAATCTCCCCCACGCTCAGCCGCCTGCGCACCGAAGTGGCCAAGAGCCTCGGCAAGGCCAAATTCTTCCAATACGAAGCGGTCAACCGCGACAAGCAGAAGGCGGTCAACAAAGAGCTGCTCGGCGCTGGCACCCAGCCCGTAGTGAAGCTTAACAAGGCCCTCGCCATTCTGTCGCTCGACTGCGACTTCCTTGGCATTGACCCCGTCTCCGATGATTCGCCTGCCGACTTCATCAAGAACCGTCAGGCCGACCGTCCGTCCGATGCGGACAAGATGAACCGCCTGTACGCCATCGAGAACCGTTACACTCTCACGGGCGCGATGGCTGACCATCGCAAGCCGCTGCCTGCCACCCTTCTGCCGGTCGCTGCCGCCCTTCTTGCCGATGAGATTGGCAAGCTCGCCGGTAACAGCGCTCTGTCTCAGGCTGCCGCTGCTCTTTCCACCTCCGCCGATGGTGCTCTGATCGAATGGATCAAGCCTGCCGCTGCCGACCTCTTCAAGAACAAGGGCAAGGCCGTGGTTCTCGCTGGCAGCCGCACTTCCGAAGCCGTCCAGGCTCTGGTCGCTGGCATCAATGGCGCCCTCGGTGCCTATGGTTCCGTGATCGAACTGTTCAAGGGCGAAGACAACACCTTTGGTTCCTTTGCTGACCTGGCCGCTGCGGTCAACGGCGGTTCGATCCACACCGTGCTTTCCTTCACTGGCGCGGATCCGGTCTTCGACTCCCCGGTTTCGCTTGGTTTTGCCAAGGCCGTGACCGACAAGAAGGTGAGCGTGATTCACCATGGCACGCGTTTCAACGCCACCGCCAAGGCCGCTACCCTGCACATCCCCGGTGCCCATTACTTGGAAACCTGGGGCGACACCCGCACTCTTGACGGTGTCTATTCCATCGTTCAGCCGATGATCCAGCCGCTGTACAACGGCGTTTCCGAGCTGGAAGTGTATCTCGCCCTCCTGGGCAAGAAGAAGTTCGGTGCGGCCAAGCCAGCCGCGGGCGCGAAGCCTGCCGCCGCTCCTGTGGGCCCAGTCGAAGACCCCGCTTATGAAGCGGTCCGCGAAACCTTCGGCGCTGTCGCTGGCAGCCTCGACGAAAACAAGTGGAACCTCACTCTTCGCGACGGCTTCCTCAAGGGTTCCGCCGGTGCCGCAGGCGGCACGTTCAACAGTGGCGCAGTCGCTGGCATCGTCGGCAAGGCCAAGGCAGCCGTTGCTCCCAATCCGGATGCGCTTGAAGTCGTCCTCGTGCCGGACTCCTCCATCTGGGATGGCCGCTATATCAACAACGGCTGGCTGCAGGAAGCTCCTGATCCGGTGACCAAGCTCACCTGGGACAACGCGGCCTTGATCGGCTCCGTTACTTATCACAAGCTTCAGCTCCGCTCCCAGAAGGAAGGTCTTACCCCCCAGATCAAAATCACCGTCGATGGCAAGAGCCTTGTCATCCCGGCTCTGGAAGCTCCCGGCCACGCTGCGAACTCGATCACCATCCAGCTCGGCTATGGCCAGAAGGTCACCGGTTTCATCGGCAAGGAAGCCGGTGTGGATGCCTACTCCCTCCTCGCCGCCACCGGCGAATACGTGCTCAATGGCGCCACCATCCACCCCACGGGTGAAGAGGTGCAGCTCGCCATCACCCAGGAGCACGACACCATGGCTGGCCGCGCGCTTTACCGCGAAGGCACCAAGTACGGTGAAGGCAACAAGGAGACCCCGGACAATTTCGCCCAGATCACCGGCCTCGACGCCCACATCCCGCAGAGCGTGAGCCTGTACGGTGGCCAGTTTGGTCCCAAGTCCGCCGAGAATCCGGCTGGCTTCGACTTCGAAACCCGCCACCAGTGGGGCATGAGCATTGACCTGAGCAAGTGCATCGGCTGCACCGCCTGCTTGCTCGCCTGTCAGTCCGAAAACAACATCCCGATCGTCGGCAAAGACCAGGTCCGCAAAGGCCGCGTGATGCACTGGATCCGCATGGACCGCTACTTCGCCACGCCTGAGCCGGCCCGGATTGATCAGCCCTTCAAGCCCGAAGATCTTGAAACTGCCGAGATGGTGCACCAGCCGGTGGCCTGTCAGCATTGCGAATCCGCTCCTTGTGAAACGGTCTGCCCGGTGAACGCCACGGTACATACGGAAGAAGGCATCAACGCGATGGCCTACAACCGCTGCATCGGCACCCGCTACTGCGCGAACAACTGCCCGTACACCGCCCGCCGCTTCAACTGGTTCGACTATAACAAGCGCCCGCTTGATGAGCTGTACTGGGGCCCGCTCTCCACACCGGAAAAGACCGGCATGCGCGAAAGCCTCCGCCTGCAGAAGAACCCGAACGTCAGCGTCCGCATGCGGGGCGTGATCGAGAAGTGCACCTACTGCGTGCAGCGCCTCGAAGCCGCCAAGATCCTGCAGCTCCAGGTCCAGCGCGATTCCAAGAACTTCCGCATCCCCACCGACAGCGTGAAGTCCGCCTGCCAGCAGGCCTGTCCCACGCAGGCCATCGAGTTTGGCGACATCGGCAACAAGGAGAGCAAGGTGTTCAAGATCAAGGGCGACGGTTCACACGAGAATCCCGGCTCGCCGCGCAACTACCAGCTGCTCAAGTACATCAACACACGGCCGCGCACCAGCTACCTGGCCCGCATTCGCAACGTCAACCCGGCCATGCCTGGCCACGAAGGCATCGCCGCCTGGAGCAAAAAAGACTTCTAAGCCATGGCCGCCACCGAAACAGCTTCCGCCCACGCCGCCTCCGACGAGCATCTCCTTGTGCTCGAACGCGAGCCGCTGGTGCTCAACAACCGGTCCTTCAGCTGGATCAGCAACCGCATCTGCGGCATCATCGAGAACAAGCAGCCCGCCCTCTGGTGGTTCCTGTTCATTCCTTCGGTGCTGCTGACGGGCATGATGGCCTTCTGCTTCACCTACCTCATCTCCACCGGCGTTGGTGTCTGGGGGCAGAAGCAGCCAGTGGACTGGGCCTGGGACATCACCAACTTCGTGTTCTGGATCGGTATCGGCCACGCCGGAACTCTCATCTCCGCCGTGCTTTTCCTTACCCGCCAGCGCTGGCGTACCTCGGTAAACCGCGCTGCGGAAGCCATGACGCTTTTCGCGGTGATGTGCGCCGGCTTGTTCCCGGCCTTCCACGTTGGCCGTGTGTGGATGGTGTGGTTCCTCGCCCCCATTCCGAACGCCAACGCCATCTGGCAGAACTTCAAGTCGCCGCTGCTGTGGGACGTGTTCGCGGTCTCCACCTACTTCACCGTGTCCGTGATCTTCTGGTACCTGGGCTTGGTGCCTGACCTCGCCACCTTGCGTGACCGTTGCAAGCCCGGCCTGCGCAAGGCGCTGTACGGTCTTTTCGCCCTCGGCTGGCGCGGTGCGAATCGCCACTGGAGCCATTACGAAACGGCCTACATGCTCCTGGCCGCTCTCTCCACCCCGTTGGTGCTCTCCGTGCACTCCGTGGTGTCCTTCGACTTCGCTACTTCCGTGGTCCCGGGCTGGCACACCACCATCTTCCCGCCGTACTTCGTGGCGGGTGCTATCTTCGGCGGCTTCGCCATGGTGCTCACGCTCATGATCCCGGTGCGCAGCATCTTCGGCCTGCATGACCTGATCACGCCCAAGCACATCGACAACATGGCGAAGGTGATCCTGCTCACCGGCACCATCGTCGGCTACGCTTACTGCATGGAGTTCTTCATGGCCTACTATGGCGCGAACCCCTTCGAGCTGCAGTGCTTCCAGCTGCGCGGCTTGTATGGCCCCAGCGTTTTGTACTACTACGCGATGATGTCGTTCAACGTGATTTCGCCGCAGATCTTCTGGTTCCGCAAGGCCCGTACCAACCTCTTCATCGTGATGTGCGTGTCGATGTGTGTGAACGCCGGCATGTGGTTCGAACGCTATGTGATCATCGTCACCTCCCTGGAGCGTCACCTCACGCCGGGCGCCTGGCGCGTGTTCCACGCCACCTGGGTGGATAACCTGACCTTCGTCGGCACCTTCGGCTTCTTCATGATGCTGTTCCTGCTGTTCCTGCGCTTCCTGCCGGTGATCGCCATCGCGGAAGTCAAGGGCGTCACGCCCCAGGCCGATCCCCATCACGGCGACAGCCATGAACATGGTGTCCAGGAGGACACGGTCATGGGCTACGAAACCCCTTCCTGCATCGGCCCCAAGGGCTCTGCTGCCACCGCTTAACTGAAACCACTGTGAGCACCACCCTCAAAAGAGTTCACGGCTATCTCGCTGAGTTCGACAGCGCGAAAGACCTCTATCACGCCGCCGAGCAGGTGCGCGATGCAGGCTACCAGCGCTGGGATTGCCATACTCCGTTCCCGATTCACGGGCTCGACGGCGCGATGGGCGTCAAGCGTTCGAAACTGCCATGGCTCGTGTTTTTCGGCGGCATCACCGGCACCACCACGGCCTTCCTGCTGGAATACATCACCCAGGGCGTGATCTACCGCACGGTGGTGCAGGCCAAGCCGGCCACCATCATGTCGATCCCGGCCTGGTTCCCGGTGATGTTCGAGCTCACCATCCTGTTCTCCGCCTTCACCACGCTTTTCGGCCTGCTGGGCATCATCGGCCTGCCTCGCTGGAATCACCCGCTCTTCGCTTCCAGGCGTTTCCTACGCTTCTCCGATGACGGCATGTTTGTCTGCATCGAAGCTCGCGATCCGAAGTTCTCCCAGGAAGGCACCAAGACCTTCCTTGAAGGCATCGGTGCCAAGAACATCGAACTCGTGGAGGACGACATCTGATCGCCGGGCTCCTTCAAGCGATCACTGAAACGCCATGAAATACTTTTTTATCAGCTTCTTCTTCGCCGCCGTCCTCATTGTGGGAGCGGCTGGCTTCCGCGGTGAGAAGTTCTCCCGCACCCCGCTGCAGATCTTCCCTGACATGAAGGATCAGACGAAGGTCAAGTACCAGGCGGCAAGCGGCTTCTTTGCCGATGGCATTGGCAGCCGCCCGCTGGTGCCGCATACCGTGCCGATGGGCTTTGAGGTTCCCGCGAAGGCTGCTGCTGATGGCGCAGCTCCCGCGAAGTTTGGTTTCAGCAACGGCCTCGACTTCTATAACACCGGCAAGATGGGCGACTACTATGGCGACGGCTTCCCGGCCGAGCTGGTGGTGGACAACGATCTGCTGCTGCGCGGCCAGGAGCGCTTCAACATCTATTGCTCCGTCTGCCACGGCCAGTCCGCCAACGGCAAGGGCATCACCTCGAAGTACGGCATCCTTACCGCGTTTAACTTCCAGCAGCCGGGGGCGACCGACCCGTCGAATGCCGCCGCCTACCGGCCCACCGGCGCGATCTTTGATACCATCACCAACGGCAAAGGTCTCATGGGGCCCTACGGCGGCGTCGTTCCAGCTCGCGATCGCTGGGCCATCATCACCTACATCCGCACGCTGCAGATGGCAGGCAAGGAAGTCGGCGGAGTACAGTAACGGCAGGAGTTTTTCGGCATGAGTCATCACCACGTCAGTTTCAAAGATCTGCCTGCAGGAGGCGAAAAGTTCGAAGCCGCAAAGGCATCGAAGCTCACGAGCGTGCTCGGCGCGCTGGGCGGGCTTGGTTTGCTTGGTTCGGTGATCCTGTTCAGCATGGGAGACACCCGGCCCGGCTTCGCCTACAGCTGGTTGTTCGCCATTTTCATCGGCTTCACGCTCTGTGTGGGCGGCGTTTTCTGGACGTTGCTGCACAATGCCATCAATGCGAGCTGGGGTGTCTCGGTCCGTCGCTTGTTTGAAACGCTGGGCTGCATGGCCATTCCGCTGTTCTTCCTGGCCCTGCCGCTGCTGTTCCCCTTTGTCCAGACCCACCTCTGGCCGTGGATGAACCATCACCGTGAGGCCGGGACCCTTGAAGGCCTGGAAAAGATGGCGGAGGAGAACCCGCATCTGCACGTGCTTACGGAGAAGTTCGGCTACCTGAATCTCTATTTCTGGTACTTCCGCTTCGCCTTCTACTTCGGTGCGCTTGGTTTCATGGCCTGGTACATGCGCAAGCGCTTTCTGACCCAGGAAGTGGACGGCAGCATCAAGCACACGGTGCGCACCCGCCAGTTTGCCTGCACAATGCTGCTTCCCTTCGCCCTTACCGTGACGTTTGCGGCAGTGGACTGGCTGATGGGGCTCGACTTCAACTGGTTCTCCACCATGTGGGGCGTGTACATCTTCGCCGGCTGTGCTTGGTCCTCGATGGCGCTTGTGATCCTCGTCACCGCCTACCTGCGTTCCATTGGCTATCTCAAGCAGGTGGTCACCGGCGAGCATTTCCATCTGATGGGCAAGCTGCTGCTTACCTTCACCATCTTTTGGGCCTACGTCACTTTCAGCCAGTACTTCCTCATCTGGTACGCCAACATCCCCGAAGAAACGCGCTTCTACCTGATCCGCAACACGGAAGGCTGGAACTGGGTAGCCGGCCTGGGGCTTCTGCTCGGCCATTTCGTGATTCCCTTCGTGCTCCTCCTTCAGCAGCAGTTGAAGAAAAACATCTCCTTCATCTGCGGCATTTGTGTCTGGGTGCTTTGCATGCACGTGCTCGACATATACTGGAACATCATTCCGATGCGTGGCCCTACCCTCGGCGTAGGCGTCCTTGTCCCGGGTGCCTGGTGGGGGGATATCGTTGCCTTCTGCGCCGTCATCGGCACCCTTGGCTTCTTCTATTTCCGCGGACTGAGCCGTCACAGCCTGTACGCCTGGCGTGATCCCCGCCTGGTCGAATCCATCAACGTCCGCAACTAACTGGCATGTCTTCCGATTCCACCACTCATCACCGCGCCCCGGGCTTCCTTTGGATCCTCTGCGTCTTCCTGAGCTTTGCTGTCCTCGCTTTCGTGCTCCAGGGTTTTTTTGGTGAAACCCGCACGGATCCCCGTGAAACGGACCGCCTGACCAATCTTGGCGACATCAAGGCCGCCCAGGCCGCCAACGTCAAGAAGCTCGGCCTGGAGGTCGGCCATAGCACGGAACGCCTTGCCAAGGCTGTGGACGTTCTCAAGCTTCAAAAACCCGTGGTCAGCTCCATGGTCGTCCCCGGCTCTCCCACTCAGTTGAAGCAGTCCGCCGCTCCAGCCCCTGCACCCGCTGCTCCGGCCTCTGCTGTAAAACCTGCTGAGGCTCCCGCGCCCAAGCCCATTGAAGCTCCAGCACCTTCTGCTCCTACCCCGGCTCCCGCGCCCAAGCCTGTTACAGCTCCAGCGCCCGCTGCTCCTACCCCAGCTCCCGCTCCCGCGCCCAAGCCTGTTGTAGTCCCAGCACCTGCTGTTCCTACCCCGGCTCCCGCTCCCGCGCCCAAACCTGTTGAGGCTCCAGCACCTGCTGTTCCTACCCCGGCCCCCGCTCCCGCGCCCAAGCCTGTTGTAGTCCCAGCACCTGCTGCTCCTACCCCGGCTCCAGCTCCCGCGCCCAAGCCTGTTGTGGCTCCAGCACCCGCTGCTCCTATCCCTGCTCCCGCGCCCAAGCCTGTTGTAGTCCCAGCACCTGCTGCTCCTACCCCGGCT
>OUNM010354673.1_pt1 | contig 38860 bp, 31 predicted proteins | sample 1769961 | NCBI WGS metagenome assembly OUNM01 (sample SAMEA3914820, study PRJEB12502) | metagenome | biome: forest; material: soil | place: USA | collected 2012-03-12 | depth 0.3 m | reverse complement strand
TGGCTCAGTTGGAAGAGCGCAGGTCTCATACGTTTGTGTGATTCGGTGTCAAATCGAAATATCCTGAGGTCGTGAGTTCGAGCCTCACAGTTCCCATTTATTTTGCCTTTTTTTGGCTTCATGAATTTCTTGACAAGTTTTATGGGCAAGGGTGACGGCGACGGAAAGCTGCTGGATTCTGATGATTTGGGCGATGCATGGGAAAAGATGCAAGCGGGCTGCGTGGGTGGCTGCAAACGCGGGCCAGGCAACTGGGTTGCAACATGCTATCTCACACACAAGACGATGCTCATCGCTGTGCAAGGCAAGGCAGCTTGCTTGTCTATTTGCATTTCCCTGGCGTCCGACCCCCCCGCCACATCTCGTCATATAACGTTACAGATACAAGCCCTCTGGTTCGCCCTCCTGCTTCGTGCGCAGCACCCGCTCCCGCGCCGAGCGGAAGTCAGCCATCTGCACGCGCATGCGGCGCTCGCGGAGGGCCATGAGACCGGCCTCGGAGCAGATGGCCTTGATGTCGGCACCGGACAGATCGTCCTTCTGGGCGATGAACTCCTCCAAGTCGACGTCCTCGTTCAGGGACATTTTGCTGGTGTGCAGGGTGAAGATCTTGCGCTTGGTGTTTTGGTCGGGGTTCTCGAACAGGATCTTGCGATCGATACGGCCCGGGCGGATGAGGGCTGGGTCGAGCGTCTCGATCTTGTTGGTCGCCATGATAACTTTGACGTCGCCACGATCGTCGAAACCGTCCAGTTGGTTGAGGAGTTCCAGCATGGTCCGCTGCACCTCACGCTCACCACCCGATGTCGAATCGTACCGCTTCGTGCCGATGGCATCGATCTCGTCGATGAACACGATCGAGGGGGCGTTCTCGGCGGCAACCTGGTTTACATTAGCATAAGCTGCTTTCATGCTTGGGAGGGGCGCTTACTTGGAACAACTGGCGAACCAACCGGGGACCATCGCCAAGGTACTTCTGAATCAGTTCGCTGCCGACAATGCGCAGGAAAGTCGCAGAAGTCTGGTTGGCCACGGCCTTGGCGAGGAGCGTCTTTCCGGTGCCGGGTGCGCCGTAAAGAATGACACCCTTGGGCGGCTTGATGCCCATCTCCTCGTACAACTCGGGGTGTAGCAACGGTAGCTCGACCGACTCTCGCACCTCCTGGATCTGTTGCTCCAGACCGCCGATATCCGCATACGACTCTGTGGGCGCCTTGTCAAGCTTCATGACGCTCACAAGCGGATCCGTGTCGTCTGTGAGAACGCCAACAATGCTCACTGTCTTGTGGTGTAGCAGCACGCTGGCGCCGGGCTCCAGCAGGTCCTTGTCGACAAAGCTCATAATGCTGACGTAGTACTCTGGGCCTGTGGTGCTGGAAACGATGGCATGGTCGTCGTCGATCATCTCCTCGAGCGTGCCGACCCCCATGGGGCTGCCCCGCATGTCGTCGACACGGCTGCGCTCATCGGCCATGCGGTCAGTGGCATCCATCTCCGAAGTGGGGGCTGCGTCGTCCTTGACGGCCTTTGCCTTGCGGAGGCGCTCTTGGTTCTCGACGTATTCCTCCTCGAGCAGCAGGTGGTCGTGGATACGCTGCATGCGCAGTAACCGGAGTTTACATCGGCTCGTCGGGTAGACGGGAGGCATCTTGGCGGCGGCGCTGGTGCCGCCGGCCTTCTTCTTCTTGCGGCCGATGCGCGTGGTGGGCCTCGGGGGCGGCTCATACTTGGGCTTGTCCTTCTGTTGTGGCGAGGATTGTCAGCAAGTGAGGCTGGCAGCTTGTTTGGCCACACAGCGGTGATGCCCATCTCCGTCGCCGGCGTCATCGGGGGAGCCAAACCTTCTTGTCCTTCTCATCACGCCCATCCTTGCCTCCCCCACCCATGCCCGATTGATTCTGGCCCTGAGATGCGTCAGCATGCGACCACCTCGCACCCTGGATGAGCGACTGTACCATGGCGCCGGTGTGCAACCCTGGCTGGAGATGTGCGGATGATTATGGGGTCGAAATAAAAGTGCAAGCTGGCAGCGAAGAGTGTGTCTCTGTGTGCTCCTCAAATGGGATGCGATGCCGCAGACAATGCGGGTGTGTGATGTGTGATGGCAGGGTCGGGTGTTTGCTGCAGTTGCTGGAGTTCGCTGGAGTTGTTGGCCCTGGCTGGAAGCTTGCGGCGAGCTTAGGTCGTTTGGAGCCACCCCAGGCCAGGCGGCAGGCGACGCGCCAACCAAGCACGGACCACATTACTCGGGAGCGGCCAAGCCGCATGGCGCACGGACCCACCGCTGCTGGAGCTGAAAGCCTGAAGCTTCCAATTTCTTGGCTGGCGCCAGGCGGCTGCACCAGCAAACGGCCGTCTCCGTGCCCCTCATTCCTCGAATGACAAGACCGCCTCGTCTCAAGTTCGCCTCCACCCTCCGTCACAGAGGGTAATTGCGCGGTTGGCTGCATGGTCAGCTCGATGAGATGGTCTCTTCTTGACCCGGCGACGACGCTGCGTTTGAAGCGCCCAAGGGAGCCCGGGAGGCAAGATTAGGCCGACAAGCAGCCAGCCGCTGCCGCAGCATGCTGCTTGCTGGCTGCTGGCTGGTGCTGCGGCCCGCAAGGTGCATGCATTCACGCACGGCAACTCGGGGCAATCACCAGGCGAGGCGAGACTCGCGACTCGGACTGGACTGTATTCTGTAGTTAAAGGCAAGGCCGCCCGCGCCCACATGCCCAACGCTTTCCGACACTTCAGAGCCCGCTCTTGATTACGTAGAAGCCCCGTTCACCTCCAACCTGCAACATACACACTGTACATTCCCCGACCTCGCTCGTTGCCACACATTCATCCGTCAGACGAACGCATTTTTTGGCCGTTTTCCCTCGGTCGCATTTACCCCTCCAAGCATATTTGCTGCCGCCGCCCCCTCTACCGCCCGCATCTCCTTGCAGCTGTCCGCCGCAGCGGGAACCGCAACGTCCCGTACCTGCTTCTAGCTGACACGCACAAACCGCTGCGCGGTCCGACACTCGCCCTTGGACATCGCCCACCATGTCCACCACCCGCGAGCGCCGGATTGCCAAGGAGCTGGCCGACCTTCATAACGACAAGGACGCCTCGGGGGTGGTCGCAACCCCGGTCGACAACACCAGCCTGACGCATCTCAAAGGCACTTTTCCCGGGCCGCCCGACACGCCGTATGCCGGGGGCACTTTCCAGATCGACATCGTCATCCCGGAGATGTACCCGTTCAAGTCGCCCGCCATGAAGTTCGACACCAAAATCTGGCACCCGAACGTCAGCAGTGTGACAGTACGTGCACACGGCGTGCCTACTAGGGATGGAATCAGGCAGCGCTGGCCGGGGCCGGGCTGGCTAGATACGAGAGAAGAGACTCGAGCTAACCTGCCGTGCCTCGTCTAGGGAGCTATCTGTCTCGACACGCTCGGTTCCGGGTGGTCGCCCGTGGGCACGATCAAGATGGCGCTCATCTCGCTGCGCATGCTCCTCGAGTCGCCGAACCCCAAGGACCCGCAAGACGCCGAGGTCGCCAAGATGATGATGGAACATCCCGACGAGTTCGCCGCCAAGGCACACGACTGGGCCGTTAAGTTCGCCGGCGCCCCGCGCAAGGACACGCCCACACACAACTACATGGCCACGGCGGTGCCTGTGGTCAAGAATGACCCCTCCAGGTATGCTTCCATTTGCGGGGAACCCGGGCTCTGGAGCAAATGCTAACCGGTTGCCTGTCTGGACAGATACAAGGGCTACAACAAGGACCTGGTCGACCGATTCGTCAACATGGGTTTCGACGTTGATGCCGTAGTCGATGCGTTCGTCTTCGTGGGTATCGACCGTAATGGGGGCGAGGACTACGAGTTGGAGGAAGCATATATGGGTGATATCACCGCTCGGCTGCTTGGGGAGCAGTGATGCATCCCTCGTCTTGCAGAAAAGGACACTGGCCGTATGGGAGTAATCAAGGAATCAAGTACGGCCTACGTATCTACATTCCGTCCCGGAGGCAAATCTGGCAGCTGCCGGTAAAGAGGAGGAGGAAAGGAAGCGGGGCGAGGACCGCCGCAGCGGAACCTGGCTCGAGAGCACATCTCTCTCTTGTCACATTAAGCATCAGGAATGGAGTTCAGGGACGGGGTCCAGGCGAACAGTTCTATGGGATTTGCGTTTTTCCTCTCTCCGTTATTTTTAGATCGATTCGAGAATGCCAGGCATTGGTTCGAGCACGTTTCTGTGGCCCGATCTCGGCAGCGAAACTCTTGGTATCGCGTGATCTTGTGCTCCAAGGCCGGCAGGGGGTGGGCGAAAGGATGCGTATTGCCTACAAAAGGTTGCCAACGGACTGGCAAAAACTAGATTCCCGTCCCCCCGGACCGCCTCCCCCGCAACCGACGAACAACGAAGTTGAGACTTGAGCCAACTGTTTCCGTACGCACACTGCAAAATTGCTGCAGAGATCAACGATACTCGCACCACGCTCACAATGACACAAGGAACTCGGGATGCACAACATATTATGCCATAACCCCTCCCCACCGTCTATAAAGTTCGATATTCCTCAGGCTCCTCCCGCTCCCTGAGCGCCCCTTTACTCTCACACTCTACACGCCTCCACCACACTCGCGGGTAACCAATGAAAAGGATCAACATGTACAAAGCCCGGTGGAGGCGCCTGGATAGTATTGTCATACTACAGCGCCGGAAAAACGATTAGAGGAGGTCCCGCCTGACGAACTCGTCGCGGAGGGCCTTGCCGAGGCCGGCAGGCGAACGCTCGACGATGACGCCAGCGGCCTCGAGGGCCTTGATCTTGGAGTCGGCACCGCCCTTGCCGCCGGAGACGATGGCGCCGGCGTGGCCCATGCGGCGGCCGGGGGGGGCCGAGATGCCGGCGATGAAGGACACGACGGGCTTGCCGCCGTTGACCGTGTTGTTCTCGCGGAGAAAGTCGGCGGCGTCCTCCTCGGCGGAGCCGCCGATCTCGCCAATCATGATGATGCCGTCCGTCTCCTCGTCTTGGAGGAAGACCTTGAGGCAGTCAATGAAGTTGGTGCCGCTGAAGGGGTCGCCGCCGATGCCGACGACGAGCGACTGGCCCAGGCCGGCGTGGGTCGTCTGGTTGACGGCCTCGTAGGTGAGGGTGCCGGAGCGGCTGACGATGCCAATGCGGCCGCGCTTGTGGATGAAGCCGGGCATGATGCCAATCTTGCACTGGCCGGGGGCGATGATACCCGGGCAGTTGGGGCCCACCAGGCGGGTCTTGCTCTGCGACTTGAGCATCGACGTGATGCGCACCATGTCTGCCATCCCGTGTCAGAAGAGGTGCCATAATGTCACGCCAGCAGAGCACAACTAACCATGCTGGGGGATACCCTCGGTGATGCACACAACAAGGGGGATTTCGGCGGCGATGGCCTCCTCGATACCGGCAGCGGCGAGTGGGGGCCTGTTCGGGTCGGGGGTTGTTAGCGCGGCTTCTCCCGGGTTCAGTCGGAGGGTCGCTTACGGCACGAAGATGGCGGTGGCGGTCGCACCCGTCTCCTTCACGGCATCGCTAACATTGGCGAAAACAGGGAGGCCGAGATGCGTTTGGCCGGCCTTCTTAGGGTTTGTGCCGCCAACAACCTGGGTGCCTGGACAATCGCGGATCAGATCCAATGTTCGCCCGAGTGTACCCGACCGATCCCGACCGTCGCCGTCCGCGGGGGAGGAAGTTTACCATAGTCGATCGCCTGTTGCGCGTGGAATCTGCAGAAAGGCCCGTCGTCAGTGTTGAACCCAAACACGAGTAGTTCCCAAGAGAAGTTGCCAACTGCCAGCTTGCCTCGCAAACTGCAGGGGCGCGATAAGCTGCGCAAGGGGATTGGAGGCGGTGGAAGGGAGGGGGCGCAACTTACGTTCCCTGCTTGCCCGTGAAGCCCTGGAAGAGCACCTTGGTGTCGCCGTTGATGCGGAGGTTCTGGATGGTCGCAGCGTAGGGGGAGGCTGACGAGCTGTAGCTGCGCTGGGCGAGCTGCCGCAGGAGAGCGCCCGCGGGCCTCGATTGTCTTGTGAACGCCTGCATCGTGACGGCGGTGTGTGTGTGTGCGAGAGTCGGTAGCAAGCAACCAAATGAGCGCGGAGGGGGTGTCGGAGCAGGAGGAATGAGCGGAGATGGGGCGCCAATGCAATGCAAGAGGGCGATGCGATGCTGAGTCGACGGCGTTGTTCAATCTTCAAACAGAACGCAGATGCAGCACCTTCGTCATCTCCAAACCGCGCGACTTACCCAAAATTGTCTCTAGCTCCAGCCAACAGCCCGCCAGCTGACCCGCAGGGGTCTGCCCGCCATCATTGGCCCAAGGCTAAGGTGTCGGCAATTGCGATGGCACTGTTTTTCCGATCATTCCACAGCAGTCTTGGCAGGCAGCATTCGGGCCCGGGGTTTCGGCCCCTCGACTCGGGAGTGTTGGCGCCGGCAAGGTGGGGCCGTACGTGAGCGCGTGCACGGCCGCGGGGTGGAGCGAATGGAAGTTTGCCCCGCCAAAAGATCTCAGATCCTCAAGCCAATCCTTGCCGCCGCATCAACCATCAACGACCGACAACAGGCGAAAGCGAGAAACAAAATCACCGAGCACCCAAAACCAGCAACCGTTTCTGTTGGCGAGATCAAACACAAAAGAGAGACGAAGAACATTGAATGGGGCACGAGAGCCCATAAAGTCCGTCAACAGACCCCGCACAATGGCCACGACAACGGCGACGGCGACGGCGACGGCGACGGCGCGCAAGAAGGACACGAACCTCCCGCCAGAGAACGAACGCTTCCTCCGATGCTGCGCCGACATCGCCAGCGCTCTGATCGAAGACCATGAGGCGGCCAGAGATCCGACCCGCCCTCGCAAGGACATCAACCTCAACACAATCCGGTCCAAGTTCGCGAAGAAACACAGGATCAACAATGTCCCGCCCCTGACGGCCATCATCGCTGCCGTGCCCGAACACTACAAGAAATACATCCTCCCGCGGCTGATTGCCAAGCCAATTCGTGAGCACTCCCTCTTTGAAGGTATGAGACTTGGTTGCGGGTTGAGTGCTGACGCCTGCCAGGCACTTCCTCTGGCATCGCCGTGGTGGCGGTCATGTGTAAGCCGCACCGCTGTCCGCACATCGCCTACACAGGCAACATCTGCGTCTACTGCCCCGGCGGCCCCGACTCCGACTTCGAGTACAGCACACAGTCCTACACGGGGTACGAACCGACGTCGATGCGCGCCATCCGGGCGCGGTACGACCCCTTCGAGCAGGCCCGCGGGCGAGTCGACCAGCTCAAGGCGCTGGGCCATTCTGTGGACAAGGTCGAATACATCATCATGGGCGGGACGTTCATGTCGCTGCCGGAATCCTACCGGGACGAGTTCATCTCGCAGCTGCACAACGCGCTGAGCGGGTACGGCACGCTGGACGTGGACGAGGCCGTCCGGGCCGGCGAGCAGAGCAGCATCAAGTGCGTGGGCATCACGATCGAGACGCGGCCGGATTACTGTCTCCAACCACACCTCTCCAGCATGCTTCGGTACGGGTGCACGCGACTCGAGATCGGCGTCCAGTCGCTGTACGAAGACGTCGCGCGCGACACCAACCGCGGGCACACAGTCGCGTCGGTGGCCGAGACCTTCTGTCTGGCCAAAGACGCCGGCTTCAAGGTGGTCAGTCACATGATGCCCGACCTGCCCAACGTCGGCATGGAGCGCGACCTGGACCAGTTCAAGGAGTACTTTGAGAGCCCCGCGTTCCGCACCGACGGCCTCAAGATCTACCCGACGCTCGTGATCCGCGGCACCGGCCTCTACGAGCTCTGGCGCACCGGCCGCTACCAAAACTACACCCCCAACGGGTTGATCGACCTCGTCGCGCGGCTGCTGGCCCTCGTGCCGCCTTGGACGCGCATCTACCGCGTGCAGCGCGACATCCCCATGCCGCTGGTGACGTCGGGCGTCGAGAACGGCAACCTGCGCGAGCTGGCGCTGGCGCGCATGAAGGACTTTGGCACGACGTGCCGCGACGTGCGCACGCGCGAGGTCGGCGTCAACGAGGTCAAGCACAAGATCCGGCCCAACCAGATCGAGCTGGTGCGCCGCGACTACGCGGCCAACGGCGGCTGGGAGACGTTCCTGGCCTACGAGGACCCCAAGCAGGACATCCTGGTCGCGCTGCTGCGCCTCCGCAAGTGCAGTACCAAATACACGTTCCGCGAGGAGCTGGTCGGCCAGCCGACGAGCCTGGTCCGCGAGCTGCACGTCTACGGCATGGCCGTGCCTGTGCACGCGCGCGACCCGAGGAAGTTCCAGCACCAGGGGTTCGGTACGCTGCTGATGGAGGAGGCCGAGAGGATCGCGCGCGAGGAGCACGGCAGCGAGAAGATTAGTGTCATCTCGGGCGTGGGGGTGCGCAGTTACTACGCCAAGCTGGGGTACTGGCTAGATGGGCCGTACATGTCTAAGTGGCTGGATGGGAGGCCAGGGCCAGAGGAGTGAGTAGGGGACTACCGGAATGGGGAGCATCTCAGGGGTGGGTCGGCACTCAGGCGGTGTGTCGGCTCTCAGGAGAGTGGCCGGGCTTTCGCGAGGGTGGGTTAGTCCATTCCGGTGCGACACGAGCATCGACCCTCGGGAGGGTCGGTTGGGATTGGTGAGATTGGGTCGGCCCTCGTGAGGAGGGTGAGTTGGCCTCACCGGGTAGGTCCGCTCTCGAGATGGAGGGTCGGCTCTCGCCTGGGTTGGACTTAAGACGGCGGGTTGTCACGGTTGCTGTTCAGGGGCCATACCGGCGTTGGGTGGCACGAAACTCGCATGGCATGGGATGGTGTTCGCGGTGACATATGGACAAACCTGGGACACGGGATAGATGAAGCACAAGACCATTGGACATTATGTCGTTTGCGGGCCATTCTGCCAGGTGCGCTCCCGAGTCGTGCCTGTCATGGTGCCAAATGGTGCGACCAGATTGAACGAGAGGTCTCTCGGTCGGACGAACTCAGAGGGGGCAATGGCTTCTTTGCATGTTCCGTGGTCTCACGCCTCGCCAGGTTCAAGGGAACTAGTGCCAATGTGTAAGACAACCCGCCGACGACGCACCTCCCAGCCCTGGCAACTACATCAAGAGGGGCGCACCGCCCTGGAAACAGTTGGTCTCGGGGGCTCCGATGCCCCCACTTGAAGAAACCATCATATGCACGATCGGAAATCTCGCCTGGTTCCATCGGCGAAGCACTTGTGACATACATGTTGCTTGGGAGTGGGTGGCACTGCTGCAGGTTGGCTGCTGGTGGGCGCTGCCCCCATTCGCTGCGTCCTCCTCACCGCCTGGCTAACCAGGCAGCAACCCACTTAGCCAGTCCATGCCCTTTCCAAGGTGACTTGCGGACGTCGACGTTGCGTGGATGCCAATGAGTGCCGCTACCTTGGCAGTTTTGCCCGGCTTCAACTCTGCCGGTCTCCGCGGTCTTCGGCAGACTGTCTGTGTCTCTCTCGCTGTCTAGGTACGCTTCCATCTTGCTCGTCAGTCGAAGCGTGTGGAAATTGCCGTCCCTCGGATGGCCAGCGGCATTATTGTGCGACATGCATGCAGGCGCAATCTCACCCCAATGCAGCCCACGCAGGTCTCGGGCTCCAGCCAAGGTCACACGCCGATCTCTGTGGAACGGTCGTCATTGCAGGCCCAGCAGAGCCGCATCCGCAGAAGGTGGACGGGGAAAGCGGGAGGAAAAGCGGAAGGAAAAGCGGCTGGAAAAGCGGGAGACGGGGAAAGGCGAGCAGCACCACCACCACCACCACCAAGCCGCGATGTGCGGCTGGCTCTGATTCGCTGCGCTCTCATGCAAGTTTGCTGCACGGCTCCTCACCGACTTCGTCTCCGCAGGACCTTGGGAAATTCAATTTCCCCACCCGCCCGTCGACATGCTCCCTGGTTCGCCGCTCGGGCTGGTGAGAGCCTCGGATTAGGCCGAAGGTGCAGACCAGGTCCCCGAAACAGGCCTTGGGGCTTGGGACGCATGGATTGGGGCTTGGAATCGGTGGGTTTCTTGCAAAACCCTCCGGGTTCTGCCTTGAAGGGACTGTTGAAGAAAGACCCTGCGATGACCTCGGGAAATTAAAGACTGGCCGCATTGCATGACGCCTTTCAGCTGCATGCGACTTGCGTCCACCACTCCACCGCGCTGGAGGTCTGCCTGCCTGTGTGGTGTGTGGCAGTGTGCTTGCGGAGAAGCCCATAAGATGCCGACTGCAGCTAACAACGGTACTGGCACCGTGGAATCCGACAACGGGGCTGAAGTCAAGATATTGACCTGCTTGGACTCTGGACTGCACCTCTGGTTGGCTGTCGATCGTATGTCACGATGACTTTTGCTGCTCACCGACATGATACATCCATGACACCCAAGGCTAGCCCGCTATTCCAGCAATCACAGTGTTCCTCGGCGTTCCACGGCTTCCATGGGTGTCATCAGGTGTCTCTCTAACACGTGGAGGCTTAAATTAAGGTGACACAATCAATGTCCTCGAGTCCTTGCCTGCTTCCTGTGTCCAGCCCAGCGCGTCGCCCGCCCCTCTCAGGATCTCGCAGGGCCAGTCCAGCCGTCCTCCCGACAATCAACCGTCGTGTCGCGTACATGACATCGTAGGTAGTTTTCTTTATACATCGGAGGTTGGAGCCAAGTAACTGCAGCTCCAGCATGACGCTGCGTCATCCTGGTCGACATGATCGTGCCGCGTGATGAGGATCCCGGTTTGCTGCAGCTCGGTACCGGTCCCGCCGTGCTCACGGTGGTGCTGCGCCTGCAGGGGCGTCCAAGGGGGCGCATCCGCCCAGAACTGGTTCGTGAAGTTCTCTTCCCACATCGTTGCCCAGGCTACAACGAGTCAGAATCGTGTTAGGGGGCAGGATATACTCTTGCACTCACCACCAGGCAACGGATCAACGAGAACTTGTAGACTCCATATAATGTCTATGGGGTAATAACTCGGCAGCGCGGGAAACAACTCGCCAATCCCTCGAAGGTGATGCTCCATGCGGAGGTTGTGGCTTTGGAGAGCTGCAGCGTGGTGGCAGACTTTCGTCAGTTGCCAAATCAGTCCAGATTAGGTACCGTGCCACAATTGCAATTCCGACCTGGGAGACGGCTGCGGCGCTCGATGGAGGGAAGATGAAAGAAGTGACTTACACATCTTGCCTGCGCCAGCTGCTGAGAGTTTCCGGCAGAAGTTCAAGTCTGAGTGGTGTCCGTGGTGAATGAGCCGCCGAGAGTGGTGGAGAACTTGGGAATCAAACAAGAAGGGCTTGGAAAAAATCTGTCCAGCATGGTCTAGAGTTCATGTTTATCAACAAGGTGACGGTCTAATTCCGACACGTCAGTCATTCGATCACTCCTCGAGGCATCACATCAGAGCCCACATCCGAATACCGGGAGCTGATGGAGTGCCGGAAAGGCCGGGCACTGCTAGGGCGTAATGCAGCTCCCCGGAAGCGCAAATTGCAGCTAGTGGTGATAACCAGTGAGAGCGACAAACGAGAAAAGAGGGTGTCATCAGCGGTGAAGAAGAGCATTTCGGACTCGACGACAGCAACGAACCACTAGGCACCTCCGGCAAACGCCGCGGGCCTCCTCTTCTGCACATATTTCAGGTGTCCTATTCGATTTCGTGTCCACTGCCGGCGTTGATATGCCGCTAGACTCACCGGTTCCGCTGGGTACCTACCTAAGCTGCCACTAGCCCATCGGCGGGAAACTGGTGCATGGGCTACGGTCCGATGGCTCAGGCTCGGTGTTCACGCTATTTAGTGGCGCTCACCCTGGGCTCGGAAATGTCGAGAGCTTGTGCCGGAGAATGATGAGAAAGCGTGAATACCTATCCAAGTTGGAATGAAGCTGCAGAATGGCGTCTCCCGCCCGGTCAAGGGGCTTACTCCTGGCCATTCTGAGGAGGAAAACGGGGGTGTTTTCCCCGCGTTTGACAGGGCCGGAGATGGGGTGGCGGTCCTGACGGTTCATGTGTGGATGGGCACCGGCCGGATCGTAATTAGGTAAATGAATACTTCCGTCCAGTGTGACAAGAGATTCGCGAGGACCGGATGATCTCCCGAGCCAACTGAGATGTGAAGGCTCAACGCCCCAACCCCCAACCTTCCCCCATCCCAAGAACCCCAAGAAGCCCCAAACCCCCACGCATTGCCAGGATGTCACTTAGCAAGTATGAGCTTAGCGTACGTGGTACAAGACATGCACATTGGCACCACCGAAAGCCGCAACAGGCAGCAAACCCGGACCCAAGAAACGAATCGTAGCCCTTCAGGCTGATAGGATAACCTGAATGCTCACCGCCTCTCAGTCCGTCTGGGTCTCGGGCCCGAATCAGATCCTCGGAAATCAGCAGGCGCCAAGAGTTGATGCGATCGACTCAAGGCGTCCTCCCTGACCGCGGCCCCGCCACGAGCATGTCAGACGCCTTCTATCATCCCATGCCGCAGTGCCTGGCAGGATGGTATGCCTGCCCGATCTTCGGTGCATTTCATGATCGAGTTCTCACTGCGGCCTTCCCGCGCTAGATTCGGCGGTGCATGTTCGACTGCCCCCCTCCCTGTTCCTTGCAGGTACTCACCTTTCCGCAAGATGGAAATCCGTCGGTGATGTTTTCTGCTTCCAGAATCCGGAACATTAGTTAGATCACTGTCCATCCAGTGGGTCTTATCCCCGAAAGACAACCTACATTCTACAACTGGTCCGACGCCCGGGATCCCAATCACCGTCGCATTCCTGACCACACGATCGTCTCAGGGAATCAGGGGCCAGCAGAGCGCCTCAGGGGTGTCGGAGTCGAGGTGAATGCGACCCGCCTCCCCCACAGTGTCTGTGATCATGATGTGGATACTCGCTCTTGCACAAAGTGTTGTGCCGGACACAAAGATGCGCAGATGTTGATTGACGTTGCAGAATCTCGGGATCTCCCGCACGCGTTGCGCTCTGAGCCCGAAGTCCCTCCTTCGGTTTCCCTTGCCCCTGCTTGTCCGTTTGAGATTTTGGGCGGGTCACATCCAGAAGATCTCTCGAAACGGATGCCGCGAGCCGTCCAATTGGTTTGAACGCGCCCAGGGGCCAGGCACTTGGCTGGTTGGCGCAGAGGCACTGCATGCTTTCGGCCTTGACCTGCTTACCCCTGGCAGTTTCCCGCTCGCGCAGCTCGGCTGCTCGCATCGAGCCCGAGAGAAGCTGTCGTGGACAGCACATGTACAGTGCAAGGTCAGTGGGTGCCTAGTATTAGGGACCTGTATTCTCGTGCTGCTGGTCGTGCCAGGGTGGTCAAGTGGTGAAGGAACCCAGCCCACCAAAAAGGGGGGAAAAGAGAGAAAACGAAAGTAAGAAGAAACGTGAGAAAAAGAGAAGGGGAAGCAATTACGAGAAGCGCCGCCGCCGCCTTAGGGGCGCCGCATACCGGACCTCCATAAGCCGGGACAAAACCGCGCCCGTCTCGGAGCAGTTTACGAGCAGCGAGCGGCTCATGGTCTTGAGCAGTGCTTTCCTTAAGCCGTGTAGTAATGGCTCTCGAAGGCCGGAGCCGTTATCCTCCCGCTCAGAGAGAGAGCCGCCCGTTTTGTGAGCCACTCGAGGGCCTCAAGCGAAGTGGACCGTTATCTTCCGGCTTAAGGCATCTGAGCTATTCATTTTCAGGAGCCGGGACAAAACCGAGTAAAGGGCGAGCCGTTTTAGGTTTTCCAGACCCGACTGCACTCGCCTAACTGAGAAGAATGATGGCAAAATGGTGGGGAGCGGGACAAAAAAAAGGGCGGATACCGTACCTAGAGAAGGAAAGGGGCCATAATGGATGAACAACAAAACTCAAGGATTTTTAAAAACATCTTATGCTCTTGCCGGGACGGGTTGCTCGCTTGTTGCACCCTCTTGTCTGGCTGGATTACAGGAAGAAGACCGGTCGCTGATTCTCTCGGCGCCGTGCTGGCCAGAAGACACTTGCATGGTGGAGGACGAGATGAAGAACAACGAGACGTTGTGCATATGTGGTTGGCGACGTTCTTGCTTGGTAGGGTACCTGCGTCAACACCAACGACAGCCCTCAAACAGGCTTCAGCTTGGTGCCACAAGTTTCTTCTTCAGGGAGGGGGATTTGGGAAGCCACCACCGCGGAGAGCCGAGGCCTGGTACTGCTCGAGAGATGCTTCGATGTAACGGGGAACCTGTCGGTCTTTGCGGACATCTTGAGTTTGTGTCTGAACCCGGTATCGAGTTGGCTGCCTCTCGTTTCTGTTAGCATCGGCCTTTCCAGACGCGCAACAAAGAAGATTTCCGAGAAGGAGAACTGGGATATCTGGCACCAACTGCCGAGGCTTCGTTGACCTGGATGGATGAAGGGGGATGTTGTGACTTCACCGTTTCTGGGACCTGGTGTAGCAACAACGACTGGATCGTTCGTGTTTGGACACAGGACATGTCGACGCTTTTCGCGGACGCCTGAAATCTCTGACCACGTGGTTTCGCGTCGTGTTCAGGTCCCAGGTACTTACCAGACCGCAGGTATTTAGGTATGCAGATAGATAGTTCCAAGGCTGCAGCTCGTTCAGGTGGTCCAAGGTGGATTGGGTTCGAAACTTGGCTGGGATGATAACTTGGTGCTTCAGGCAGGATGAGACAACGCGTCAAGGAGGGGGCTCTGGCCCGGGCCCGTCTCTATACAGAGGCCATCGGAGCGCGAGGCTCTCACTCTCCATGTGCCGAGCAGACAGCAGGGGGGCACTGCCGGCCGGCAACCTTGTGGAGGGGGTTGGGGCCTCTAAATGCAACGCTGCGTTGGCATCAGGGCTCTGCCCTGGACGAATCTCGACTCCCATCAGCTATCGAATGACGTTTGCATATTGAAGCAACGAAGGCATTCAAGATTTTGGCTGGGTAACCAGTGAGCATGGGTCTGATCTGCGGATTGACGCCACTCCGCGAAGCCCAATCTCGACTAACTATCCCCTGCCATCCAGGTTCTCGCGGCCTCGTTGGGATTCTCGGTATTTGGTGGCATATTGCTGCTATAATTAGGCATGGTCTGCCGTGTCCCGGCCAGGGGCCAGGAAGCTTCATCATGTCTGGATCTTGGTTCTCAAGGAGCCAGGGCATGATCTTCAAAAGATCCCAAGGACGACTCGGAGGCTGCGCCCCTTGGGTTAGTTAGGCAAGTGGCTTGACCTGGCACGCGGTTTGGGCATGCAGCCCTATTCTCCAATCTTGGAGAAGAATGACAAGCACGTCACACCCACAACTTCTTTTAGCAGTACCAATCTCAAAATCCAGAAATCTACAATTGCCTCCTTACGCCTCCGCGCCCGGGTCGAGGTGGGTGCGGTAGATAAGATCATCAAGACCAGCCCCCACGGATCCTCTCTCCTCCGCGGTCGTCAGTCATGCGTTGTTTTTGTCTGCAGCAGGGCCCAAGTACCCCCAGCTTCATGCCAAAGCCCGTTTGATCGTAGTAGACACCCGTGACTGACGTGCCCCGACATGTCAGCGGCCCGGTCCCATGGGTGAATCCAGCCCGACCCCAGAACGGCGACAACCCACTGCCAGACACCCCTTTCCGGCGAGCTACCTAGCTACGCACCAACCAGAGGTATTTGATGACGTACATGCACTGAAGTTTGGCTTATGAAGCTGTCCTCACCAGTCGGGGTTTAGGCTGCCGAGAATTAATGAAAAAGATAGGAAACTGTTGGATTCCAGATCTCTCTACTCACGTGGCGACGGGGTAATCAAAACGGCAGCGGGGATATCAGTCGGACGGTCGGGTTGTGACGGACACCATGCGCCAATCCCTCGGAGGAGGAAGTCGATGGTGATGTTCTTGTCTCGGAATACTGTGACACCGTGACCAAAATCGGTAATCAGATTGGTTCATGTTACACTATCAGCCAGACGTTGGTTCTCTGCTGAACAACCGGAAAGACTTACACATGTTGATGGCGGCCACAAGGGTTTGGTCTGTTGATCTTAACGGTTGCTCGGTTGGCATTGCTTGTTGGACTAAGGACGGGAAAATGAGAGCAGGTTGGGGCGAGGGGCGACACCAAGCGTCGCTCCGTCGGCGCGATTCTTATAGACAACAGAGACATCCTGGTTCTGTCAACTCATCAATGTGGCTGATCGCTCCTCCACTCATCTTGCCCCTCTCCTCCGCGTCTGCCCGGCATTGACTGCATCTTATCTCCCACAGTACGTAGGTACCGCCGGGTACAATGTCCATCAAGTCCAGCAAGCCACTGCAGATAGCTAGCAAGGAATCCCTGTGCCAACCTCGACGAGATGTCTTTGCTCGCCCCAAGTCGCAACCGTGGCCCCGAGGGAGGCCACTGAAGGGGTGGCACTCAACCCGTGCCGGGGGAACAGGCGCTCGAGCACTCGATGTGTCGGGCCAGAGATGATTGGCAACGCCCTAAAATGACAGGGCCCGGGGAGTGAATGTAGGCACTCCGCGAAGTGTTGTCTCTCTCGGCGCGATACGGGCATGCAAGGCGGGGTCGTTCGTCGAAACTCGTGGAACAATCATCTTGATCGAGAATTCGAGATCACCGTGGTCGATTTCGAGGGGATTCCGGCATTGCTCTGCAAAGGTATTTCTCGCCCACAAAACTTGAGAACAAAAAGATGGCTGGACGGGCTGATACGTTAGCTTTCCTGCCATGTTGGTCGTCATGCATATGTCCTGTCCAGTGTCCGGCCACTTACCACGACGCCTGCATCAAGCAACGCAGCAGGGAACCGTGCAGAATTCGCAGCCTGAAATCTACCGCGCTTTGCTTGTTGGACCATCCTAGTCTCTCGCCAACAAACGTGGCACGCGTTGACGAAGCAAAAGAGATGCAGGAAGGAGGGGAATATTGTCCAAGAGGGAGAGGGCAAGTCGCTGGATGTTCCAAGATCGTGCAAGGCTCTCTCATCTCGGGTACCAGGCCCATCACAACAAAACTGCGGGCCTTGTCGCTCGGGGCAAACACTCCTGCTGCCTGCAAGGCAGGGTCGCGCACCAGTTACCCGAAGGGGGAACTGTAAATTCGTCACGGTATCTTTGACGGCCGTAATTATACGCTCTCTGACAAGATGGAGCACGTGGTCTGCTCCTTCACGATTCGTATACCGTACGGCCTCCCCTGCTTGTTTGGCTCCCTGAATCTTGGTCTGCCCATCCATGGTGTGGCGGCAAGCCTCGGTGTGGGAAGCGGGAGGGAGCCCTTGAAGGTTACCGCACCAGGACGCGCTTCGAAGGGATCGCCGCTTCTTTTTCATGCAGGGGGCGGCCGCGCGGGCTCGCGACAATTTTTCTTGTTTCAAGCCCAACAGAACCGTCATCAAAGCTAAAGCCCAGCACACGCTCAAGGAACTCGGCGGGTTCGGGTCCTTCGGGCACGATATCCCGCCCGGCCACAGTGGGCGCCATCCCTGCCTCACCTTTGGGCCGCACACCTGCAGCCGGTGCAGAAGTTGCCTACCGGGCCCAGACTCGAACTCTGACCGCTTCTTCGGCGTTTTTCCATTCTCGCCATTCCGAATCGAGTTATTTTACAGGCGGCGCTCTTCCCAGCCTGCCTTTTTATTTTTTTTCCCCACAGCCGCGCAACGCGTTGGGTCCATGCCCTTCTCTCCTGGTCCACGGGTCCAGGCTGACGTCTGGTCACTCGGCAGAAAGTTGCAGCGGCGACGACTCCCCCTTTCCGCCACTTCTTTCTCGCCTCGAGGTTCTGGCTTTCTTTACTGTCGGTCGCCAATCAGCCTGCCAACTCTTCCATTGGCATCGACAGGGTCTCGAGGGTGCCTCAACGCCGTCGAACCGACACACAAAGGGTGTTTGGCGTTCTGCGGCGCGGTTGTCCAGCTCCTCTGGCTTTTGCCGGGCGATGAAGAAAAGTGATGTGGCAAGGCCCTGGCTGCCCTTCCCGTTCAAATACTCACCTGTGCTTCTCTGCAAGGACACCGAGGTCGACTGCGCGTGCTCTCTAGATGCGGGCCTCAAGCTCCGCTTCACCTGATCATCAACCCTGAATCTCAAGAAACGTCAAACGCCAGCTCGATCATCGACCCACAACAAAAACGTCTTGGTGGTGCTCATGGCATCAATACCACCGATGTTGGGTGCTCAATTCGCTGCCCCGATTACCGCGAGACATCTCTGATCCGGTCCGTGAGCGTAGGAGGATATCGGAGCCAAAAATAGCATCACTCATTCCAAGAGATTGAGACGCATGCCGTCGACTTCCACGCCAGCTGCGATCTGGCCCGGCGAGACGGTACCGGCGGGAGCTGGGAGAGCCGAGACTATGGGGAGACTCAGCACGAGATATGTATCTGGCGAGGTGAAAAGCTTCAACTGGGGGTCCTTGCTGATACCGCCTCCGCCGACAGTCCTTCTGCGAGCTGATGGCTATTCAAATGCTATCGAGGTGGGTGAATCTTGGTTTCTTGGTCTTCGAGTTCAGTCTCTCATTTGGGAGGGACATTGGGTTCCTCTCTTCCTGGTTACCATTATTCACGACGAGGTGTGGATCTTGTCGAAGCCTTCCACAATCCAAATAATATCTTCAATCGGCCAGCCGCTTGGGTTACTGTTATCTGAAGCCCAGCAAGACTTCCCGCACATATCAGTCACAGTTGGCCGTCGCTTTGGCGTCAAACAAAAATAGCACAAGACAGAGTATCTCATGGCCTGACGTTGCAACACAGTGGCAAACTGGCAAGTCCGAAACCCTACACCTCCACTGATTCGCCCATCGAGAGGCTTAGGTGCAGCATGCAGCACGGGATGCAGGAGCACATTCCCGCCAGTTGCCGCCCCGCTGCGGGTTGCTTGCATATGGGAGACGGGCGAGACATTTTCACCTTTTGCCACGGCGGAAGTTCGTGTCATTCGCGCCTTGAGAGAAGCCTAAAATGCAGAACGAGCAAAAGAAACAAAAACAAAAGATTCTTGACAAGGGCGAGATTCGAACTCGCGCCCCATTACTGAGACCAGGAAGTTGAACTGTGTTCAAGCTGAATTCAGGTGGACCTGAACCTGGCGCCTTGGACCGCTCGGCCACCTTGCCGTGTGTTGTGATGTGGAGTGGCTGCGGGTTGTGAGGTTTTGTTCGCAGACTTGGTGCGCAGGCAGGAGCGCAGCCAGGGCACGCGCCAAGCGAGCACGTGAACTCACATGGCGCTCAAAAACCCCCGCACCATTGGCCCAAATCCCACGATAAGGTCCCCAGCCAACCCCACCACGCCAAACAATCACGTTTCTGGCCCCACCCCCAATTCCCCAAACCAAACCGCAAGACGAAGGTTCATCCCAACCCGCCGCCGCGTGCGACCCGCCCGGCCACCATCGCGCGCCATCCACTTCCAATCCACACCACATATTCTGTACATTGATCACCATCCCATCTGACCCCACCCGACAATGGCAACCCACCTAGACCACGGGCACACCGGCCTGCCCGCGACGACGACAGCGGCGATAACAATCACCCCAACGACCCTCCCCAGCCCCTCTCTCCGCAAAACCGCCTGCCTCGCCCTCCTCCCTGCCCTCCCGCTGTGCATCACACACGGCGCCCTCTCCCATGACCTGGTCCCCGCGCTTGGCCTCATACCGCTCACCTCCTCGGCGGCCGTGTCCTTGTTTTTGGTGCTGAGGGGTCGGGGACGGCGTGGTGCTGGTGAGGACGGTCGGGTGGGCTTTGAAGGGGAGGTTGAGGAGGCTGGGATTGGGCCGGAGGAGGATTATGAGGAGGAAGCTGCGGGTGAGCAGGGTGGTGGGGTGCTGACGCATCGGATTTCGGTGTTTGCTGTTGACGTGGTGCATGCCGCTGGGCTGATGGTTGTCTTGGTGTTTACGTGGATCCGCGCTGGAAAGGTCGGGGATGGGAGGCCGGAGCTGGCGATGCTGGCTGCGTATGCCACGGTGCCGTTGCTGGTCAATTTGTGAGTCTGCCGGGGTCCCGTGGTGAGTGGCTTGTGAGAGGGCGGGAGTGCTGACTGGATTGCAGCTTGATCCATCTGTACCTTGCCGCGCGCGAGTTCGTCGCGGGCTTGGCCATCCCCGGCTTGATTGAGTACACGGCCTGGCGCGCAGTGCCGCCCGACTGCCCGCACTGCGGGCACCGGCTACGCCCGGACGTGCTGCCGCCTATCCCCTGGTACGAGACCGTCTCGCGGCCGAACGTGTCGTTCCCGCAGGTCAGGGTACCAGCCATCTCCCGGCCGTCGCTGCCGGCTTTCAAGCTTCCGAAGTTCTCGGGGCTGAAAGTCCCCAACTGGATGAGAGGCCGGAATCAAGAGTACGCCAGCCTGTTTGTGGACGACGAGCAGAATGAGCGCGACAGGTACCGGGACGACCCGGAAGAGCAATTTGGGGCCCCGTCGGGTTCTACAACCGTGGTTGCCACTGGGTCCGCGGATCCGGCTCCAGTCGAAGAGGTCGTGGTTGGGAAGAAGGACAAGAAGAGAACGGCCAGCACTTCGTTGTTTGGAGAGGACGGAGGTTCTTGGGCGTGAGCTCGGGTTCTGAAGTCTTGTGATTTAGCGAGCGAGTTGATGGCTTCTGTTCGATCGTTCCGTTGTTGATGTTGACAGTCTTAGATACCCCGGGCTTTCTGATTACTCTGCGAGCTTAGCTTAGACTGCTTCTTGCTTTCCCGTTTTTATGCGTTTTCTTTTTCGATTGTCTTTGGATATCCCGGCGTACAGAGACATGAGAGGCAGATGATGAACAGGATGGAGAGCGCTGCTCATCGGCGATATCCGGGAAGCTTTCACTCCCAGATATGGGTGAGATGGTGTGAAGGGATTGTCGTACTCTCTAGCCGGGCACTATGCTAGGCACTCTGGCATATTTGTCCTGGGCACGATAGCTCTAGTCCGCAGGATTGGCCCAGACACTAGTCACACGGGAAGGAGTTGAATATTGAGAATCTAATTGGACGCCACAATGCGCAGCATCCAAGTGCAGTGAAACGAGGAGGGGGTCTGGCGATTCCCAGAGCCTGATCAGCTGGATGGCAGTTTGACACTGCCCGTCACGACTTAATGGAGGCTGGCTGTCACTCAGGGATGCTCGCCACATCCCTTCTCACCATCCCTCTACCACCAACAACCATGCCACATGCAAGACAAGACCAATGCCCGGACTAACAATCTCTCAGCCTGCGCACCGGGATATTTTCCCGACTCCCAGCAACGAAGAGTTTCACGGCCGACGCATCTACGAGGCTTTGGACCCCTCTCGTCAAGAAATACGCCTGATCCGGCTCCATCTCGACAACAACAACGGCCCTGTCCAATGCGATCTTCTCCCCGCCGTCTCCCTCTCCCTAGCCAAAGGCCGATACACGGCCATCTCGTACTGCGCCGGGGACCCCACTAACACCACACCTATCCTGGTCAATGGCGTTACTTTCAACGTCTTCGCAAACGTGGGACTCAAGTCGCCTTTTACAGAACAAGCGGAAGCATAGCAGAATCCTAACATTAAATTCTAGCTGGCCCACGCCCTCGACATAACCCGCGACTTCTGGACCAAGTCCTTTTCCGAGTCCGAGTGCCTCCTCTGGGCCGACCAAATCTGCATCAACCAGTGCAACCTCACCGAGCGCTCCCACCAGGTCGGCTTCATGCGCAGCATTTACTCGTCGGCGGCGCACACCCTCGTCTGCCTCTCCACCTCGCACCGCTCGCCCGAAACCGACACGCTCGGCATCGAGTGGCTCAATCAGCTCCACGAATCCGTCGTTCCCGGTGATGATTACTACATGTACTACTTTGAGCTCGAGCGCCACCTGCGAATGCAGCTCGCTTCACCAACGCCACCAGCCTCCCCAAGCAGCAGAAACACTGCCACCAGCAGCTTAAACACTACTATCACTCCGACCGACACCCCGCCTCGCCGCCGCTCCTCCTTCACTGACGGCTGGCGCGCCTTCTATGCGACCATCTTTGCCAGCCCCTGGTGGCTGCGCGCCTGGGTGTACCAAGAGTTCGTGTCGTCCGCCAACCTGTACTTCCTCTACGGGCGGTCGTCGGTGGCCTGGTCGCGGGTCAGCGAGGTCCTGCCAACGCTGCGCAAGTACCACGGCAACTTTGGCTACTGGGACCAGGGGGAAGTCGAGGTGATTGGCGACCGCGGGGTAGAGGACGCGGTCAACTTCTTTGTGGTCAGCAAGATGCGGTCTGACCGGGCCGGGCCGTACGAGCTGATGGATCTGCTCGCGCAGACACGGCATTTGAGGCGGGCGGATGCGAGGGACGGAGTGTATGCTTTTTTGGGGTTGGTGAGGGAGGATTACGGGATTGTGCCGGATTATTCGGCGGGGAATGGGATGGAGCGTTTGTTGTTGGACATGGCGGGGAGGATCGTGCGGCGGGACGGGAGGTTGGATATCCTCTCGTATGCGTGCCTAGCGCGCGGCGAGCTTTCGCGGCGGCTGCCGTCGTGGGTACCAGACTGGAGTTGTGGGAGGTGTGGCAAGGTGAGGGAGAGGACAATACGGGAGACGCATGAGAAGTTGGCGGCGGCGCTGATTCCGAGGGTACGGGAAGGAGGGGAGTTGGAGGTTCAGGGGTACAAGATTGGGACTTTTGAGAACGGGCAGAGACTTGTTGTTCACTTGGATGGGGTTGCTGTTTGGATAGGATCGGGGCAGGAAGATGACGAGGTGTGGGCTTTAATTGGCGCCCGGAACCCGTTTGTGTTGCGGAGGGTAGGAGGCGTGTATCGTGTCGTCAAGGAAGCTGGGTTCAAGTGGCAGATTGATCTCCCCAAGATGGCTTGGAGATGCGGGTTGCAGAGCCGGGCTTTGTTGATTATCTAGCGGTGTCGTTAGACTTGAATACGCGAAAAACACCGATATTCTTCATTTGTGCTAGAAGAAGGTAAAGAAGGAAAGAAAGAAGAGAATCAGCAAAAAGGGGAAAGATACGGGGAGAACGAAGACAAAAGCCGCCTCCAACCGTCGTTGGCTAAGATCCTGGGTACCTAGGTAGAGAGCCGGATCAAGCTGCAGGTGATACCCAGCCCCCCGCACTTGAGCCCACGACTGGAACTGCGGAAACCCATCATTCCATAACAGTACCCAACCACCATCATGACCATGTCCAACAGCGAACAACTCCCTGATCCGCCCGCGCAGTGGGATATCGACTCCCATCTTCCCCAGCTCGAAGAAAAGAGCCAAAGCGCAACCCAAGAGCATCTCATTCTCGCGCTGGACCATGTTGGTGCACAGTTGGATGCCCACGGCTTCTCGTGGGCGCTCATGGGCGGCTTGGCCCTATTTATGCATGGCAACCAAAATCGTGACACCTTGGATGTCGACGTGGCCGTTGACGCGAGGCCCAAAGACATTATTGCGGCGTTGAGAGGCAACAGGTGCGGATCATGCTTGCGACTTTTCTTTTTTTTTTCCTCCTCCTCCTCCTCCTTCTCCTCCTTTTCTTTTTATCTTCTACTTTGCCTCTTAATTCTCTTCTTCAGGAGCGTTTGTTGGGCCTGCATATACTCCATCTGACTGCCTGCTTCCAATGATACGTAGAGTCTACACGCCACCGTTGCTGTCTATGGCCGGGGCCGGCTGTGGCCGGTTCTACGTTTTGGCAGGCCCCGAGGGGCAGATCGTCGAGGTTGACCTCATTATGGCTGGCAGGGCATACCTCCAAATTCCGGACCATGTGGTGGTAGAGGGCGCTGACCAACCCAGGACACCTCGGCGCCCCGAAGATCCTGGCCGGCGCCACCATCAAGAAGACGGCACAAACGGCGGCAGGCCGGCGTACCTACGACGTGCTCTCATCCCAGCAATTATTTCGCGCCAAGCTCCACGCCCTGAACCAACGGGAAGCCAAGAGGGACTATAACGACCTTATGTGGCTGTGTATGAACTATGGCCGTGAGATCCAAGCGCTGGCGGATACCTTGGACAAACAGGAGCGAATCGGCTTTCTGGACAAGTTCCTGGAGACTCATCCAGCGGAGAACGCCGTCACGGCTCTCATGGATGTGTTGAAGCTTACGGTTCAGAGTCCCGGGGACCTACCAAACCCAATAGGGTATAGTTGATACTCTGACAGGGTCTCTGGCATTTCTTATGCTGTCGCTTCAATGTTATCGGTTCAACTGGTCTGTCGTGCGCCGCCCACCAAAGAACAGACAGTGAGGGTTGGGGTTCTTTGTGGGAAGGAGGACAGTCTCACAGATCAAGTGCGGGGTGGGGTCCGATAGGCCCAAAATGGCCCACATCTCCCTGAAGCCCGAGTCTCACAGGCTTTCTCTTTCACAAAGCACCGAGTCACCGAAAATGACCAACGACAATGACAGCCCGACGGATGCTATACCGTCTTCTGGTGGCCCGGGTGACAGGAACTGCGGCTTCGGTGTTGCTGAGGCACTCGGCGTCATCCAGGCACTGGAGCGGAGAGGAATTGCGACCTGCGTCACAGGGGAAAAGGCGCTGCTGTACTACGGCGCTCGCAAAGTGGCACGAGTAAGGCTTTCTCAGGATCAACAAAGCGCTGTGCTGATGATGAATGTGCCCCCTAGGATTGGGAATTCGCCGTGCCGGACGAGCTGTTCGAAGAGGCGAAGACCTTGTTTGCCCAACATCCCGACTATACGATGTTGAAGTCGGTGATGCCAGAGCCCAGGTCGCTCATCCACACCTACCCGTTCTTCAAGTTGCAGGGGACCGTCTTCACCTTCTTCATCGTCCCCGCCCATGAGTCCAGCATCGATTGCAGCCCAAACAAATGCGAGCGCAGCCACAGCGGCATCTCGTATCCCAAACTCGAGCACTTCGCTCAGGGCCTGCTCGACGCGCAGAAATACCACGACCTGGAGGACTTGGTGGACGGCATGGACCTGGACGACGTGTGGGGCGTGGCTAATCTGCAATTGGGCCGCATTCCGATCGACTCTATCAACCGCAAGAACGAGGTGATCCGTGAGTCCCTGCCAGGCCTCCCTGGCTTGATAGCATCCCTTTCGACTGTCCCAGATGGCAGGCGGAGTTGGACTGCGGCTGTCCAAGGGAAACGTTCCAGGATGTTCCCCAAGCGCTCGGAAGCCATCTACGCAACAAGATTCCGCCTCGTCGGCTCGCCTGACCCTAGGTTGGACAGGGACCGTCAGGTGTAAGTCGATGGGGCACGGCCGTCATCCTGCCGCGAATGGGTGGGTGCCATCCGTAGCTGGGTGGTTCAACGCCTCGCGCTGTTTTGTGTTTTCTGCGACAAGTGACATGCAGCCGACAATACACGTGGCAAGATTGGTGGAGGCCTGTTGCTGCTAACCGTTGCCAGCTTGTTGCCTTTTTGTGAGGCCGTCCGATCTCTGAGCAATGAACGCGTTGTCAAGCTGTGGCCGACAGGGGCCGGAGTGGGCGATCCGATAACCGAGATCGTGGCTGAGCTGGACTCTGCCCCGTCTTCAGCCGCAGCGCGCCTGCCAGCGAGCCTTGTGGGCCCAGCCCCCTGACGCTGATCGAGGCCGAGTCATCCACAGCTCGAGTCCAGGCAGCCAAGATGGCGGCCCACAACTGGTCACGCTTCAACAGCGCGATTCCCTTGCGCGTTCCATTGCGCAGGAGGAGCCGGCTCTTTTTATTCCCCATGGCCAATTCCGGGTTTGGTTGACGGCCATCACTCTACAATTCCACCTTCTAATCTCGGGTCGCGATGCCCTTTTACGCCAACACGCCCGAGTCCCGCTTGGGCCGCGCCGACTCCAAGAACCCCGCGACGACATGCAGAGGCATCACCTCGGGCGGCCGCCCGTGCAGGCGCCCGATCGCGGCAGCAAACGCGATCCCCGAGAACTCGCGTCTGAAGCCCTCCGCGATCCGCACCGACGATCCGACCGACGAGAACCTCTATTGCTGGCAGCACAAGGATCAAGCGAGCGCCTCGGCAAAATCGAGTCCGGGTCCTAGGATGTCCCATACTCCTATTCTCGAGGAGAGGACAAGCCTGGATACGCTTGCAGATCGACTGGGGCTCATCCACACACAATCTGAAGGGGCCCAGAAGCCAGGAAAAGGAGCGGGGAGACCCAATGGAAGCGCGGGTGGGAAACAGCAACGTCCTCGCCCGAGGCCACAAAAGGAAACCACTTTCTGCTTTTGCTTCCGGATCCCCGTTGACGAGGTCGAGCTCCCGCCACGCCCGAGACCCCACCCCGTCCAGCCAACGTCGGTGTCGACCCCGCCCAGATCCAACGGAAGGAAGACCTCGAGTCAACACCTGGCGCCGTCGCCGTCTCCCTCGCGACCCCGGCCACACTCAGCCCAATCCCCAGGCCGCAGCTCCCGGCGCACCTCGGGAGCCTCGCAGACGGGACAATTCATGTCTCTAATTCCCGACGACACCCCGCCCGAAACAGCCTCCCGCCTCCTGGCGGAGCTCGCCAAGCCCGTCTCCCAGCAAGACGAGCCCGGGTACATCTACATCTTCTGGTTGACCCCCGAGTCGGACCCCTCCACGCCCCCAGCCGAGGCCGCCCGCTCGCTGCTCGCCCCTCCGTCCACACCCACCCGCAGCGGCGGTCGCCGACCAAGCGACGTGCTATCCTCCTTCGCCCGGCTAACCGTCGACGATGAGGATGCCGAGAACAACGACACGGCTGCTGCTACTGCCCCTGCGAAGGCCAAGAAAACAGTCCTCCTCAAGATCGGCCGCGCCACCAACGTGCAGCGCCGCCTCAACGAGTGGCAGCGCCAGTGCGGCTACAATCTGTCGCTGATCCGGTACTACCCGTACGTGCCGTCGAGCAGCCCGTCCGGGGGCGCGGTGCCGCGCAAGATCCCGCACAGCCACAAGGTGGAGCGGCTGGTGCACATCGAGCTGGCCGGGCGCGGGCTGCGGGTCGCGGACCGCGAGAAGTGCGAGGCGTGCGGGCGGGAGCACCGCGAGTGGTTTGAGGTTGAGGCGTCGAGGGCGGCGGTGGCGGATGTGGATGAGGTGGTGAGGCGGTGGTCGGATTGGGATGAGGGGGGTGTTTGAGTGGTGATGGGAGAGGCGTCTTGTTTTTGCGTGGGATACATCAGGAGCATAGCATTGGCGTTTGGCGGTGCATTGTGCAAGAGCATTTGGGTTTTTCAGTTCACCGTATATCTCGGTAATATCATTACGCGTTGATCTGCAGTGCTCCGTTCAACCGGTTGTACCTGTGCTCAGAACCTTTCCGAGCCCAACGCCAACTAACAACGCCAATCACAAACCCAACCTCCAGCAAACCCACCCAATGCAACCCGAAGCACCAAAACGCCGCCCAGTAGCACAATCCCACACCCTCAGTTCCCACAGGCACCAAATCACCAGGTATTAAACCCTACAATCCCATCCGCCAACAACTCCCCCCCGCGGCGCATCGACACCCGCCGCCCGATGATGCCGTCCCGCCCGCCAACGCTGAGCGCCACGGTCGCGTCCAGCGGCATCATTTCCACCCGGCCGTCGTCTTCTTGGGTAAGACCGGAGCGAGGGATGGCGTGCTGGTGCTGGCGCAGGGTGAATTGCCGGAGGAGGCCGGCGGAGGAGAGAGGGGCTGTGAGGTCGCCTGTCTCGCTGTTCTTGGGTTAGCATTGGATAGGAAGAGGGAGGCGGGAAGCGGGGTCGTACTGGATGGAGACGAGCAGGGCGTTGTTGTTATTCTTGTCGTCGTTGTTGAGAGGGGAATGGTGTTGGAGGAAGCGGACGTGGGTGGCGTGGCTGCTTGTGGGAGAGGTGGGGTTGACGAAGAGGAGGTTGCCGAGTGGGAGATGGGACTGGGTGTGGCCGGGGGCGGGGAAAAAGTCGACACGTGCGCCGATGCGGGGGGTGGAAGAGGGTGTTTCTTGGCCGCACATTGTTGAATGATGTAGACTGTGTTGGAGATATATCGTGGTTGGTGAGGGTCCAGTTTGAGGTTCGAGGTTGAGTTCCAGGCTGAGTTCGAGGTTGAGCACTTGAGGACTGAGGTTTGGAGGGTAAGATTTGAAGAACGGATGGCATCTCAAAGATGGCAATATGTTATATACCGACAAAGATAACCTTACAGAAACAACCTGCTCGTTTTCAGGGGCCGGCATGCCTCTTCTCCATCACTCCTCCAACGCCTCTGCAAGCCCAGACCTCAAGGTTGCCCAGCAAGGTGGTCGAGGCCGGAGCCAAACTCCCCAGACCCCGGCGAAATCGCCCCAAAAGCCAAAGCAGGGGAGCATCGACAGGCCAATCAGGACCAACCAAGGCGATGAAACAGGCCCAAAACGGTCAATTTCGGCCGGCAAAACGTCTCACCCTGGCCCGCAAAGGCCAATTGAGCAGGTTTGCGCGGGTATGGAAATTGTGGGCACCTCGACGACCGCCTGACGCGTGGCAAGATGCCCGGAACTCCGGGCGGACCTGGGCCTGACCTGACGCGACTTCGAGTGTTCGGGGCTAACAACGCTAACAACTCTAACTTGCTCATCCCACGCACACGCACCTTGATGAGCACGTTTCATCATTTTCTTGCGCAAGAATATCCATACCTGTCTGGGTAGTCAAAATGGTCAACATCAGCAGCCTGTGGCAGTACCTGGCGCTGCAAGCGCCGCTGCACTCGTCCCTCACCGGCGACTCGCTCAACCTCACCAAAATGGGACTCTCTGCCTACACCCTCCCGGCTCTGCCGTACGCCTATGACGCCCTGGAGCCGCACATCTCAGCCCAGATCATGGAGCTGCACCATACCAAGCACCACCAAGCCTATGTGACGAACCTCAACAAGGCCTTGGAGTCGCACGTCGCCGCCGTTGCCTCTGGTGACGTCGCCGCCCAGATTGCGCTGCAGCAGACCATCAAGTTTAACGGCGGCGGGCACATCAACCACTCGCTGTTCTGGAAGAACCTGGCCCCCGCGGGCACCGAGGAGACGGCGGTGGGTGCCGCCAGCGGGCTGGTTGCTGAGATTGAGAAGACGTGGGGAAGCGTTGAGAACTTCAAACAAGCCTTCTCAGCCGCCCTGTTGGCGATTCAGGGGTCTGGCTGGGGTTGGCTGGCCAACCAAGAGGGCACTGGTGGCGGCCTGCGCATTGTCACCACCAAGGACCAGGATCCAGTCGTTGGAGGCCTTGTGCCAGTTTTTGGCGTCGACATGTGGGAGCACGCCTACTATCTCCAGGTTGGTCCCTTGCTGTTCTCGTTAGTCCGACACACTGCTCACATGAAACAGTACCTCAACGGCAAGGCTGCGTATGTCGAGAATATCTGGAACATCATCAACTGGAAGACAGCCGAGGGGCGGTTTCTGGGAAAGTCACAAGAGAACCCAGACGAGAAGACTGAGCTTTGAACATGTCTCGGTGTAATTCACTTTTGGATATCCGTAACCGAATTCCGCGTTCCTTGTTCTATTAATGGTCTCGCAGGACGAATACCTGGTACATAACCATGACACCCCCAGCGGCCGGCGTAGATGCTTTGCCGTGTTCATCTCAGCTTCCACCGTGCCAGAGCCAGGCAAAACCATCAAGTCTCGCCGAACATGGGCTGCGCCTCCTGTTTGTGCCCCCCCTCCCTCCAATTTGCCCCCTGTCAGGTGCCTGGTCTCGCGTGTATACGAAAGTATTCCACTCCAGCATTCATATACCTGACACAGGCCACCTTGCTGTTCGAACCATGGCGGCGGAATGCAGCAGGGCGCCGAACCAGGGCGTGGCGCACACAGCAGAGCTGGGATGCAAGATCTGTCCCTCGGCCACGACGCCTCCTCACCTGGCGGCCAAGTGTTGCGCTACAAACCCGGATATTGACCCATCTCCCCCTGTGCTACATGGAGGCTTCGTTTGTGGTATCCCGCGAGCGGCCACCTGCATCTCAGCCGCTGCAGGAACGAGCAAAGTAAGCCTTGGGAAGATCAACGCCACCATATCCCGTTCGTGGATTTGTCTCGGCTGAGAGTTCTTCCACACTCACACCATCATTTCTTTCCGCCTCACCTGTGGTGACACCGGTAAACACCCTTCCATCACGGACTAGATCGTTGCCTCACTGAATCCCATCCTCGTCTGTTCAAGCCATCTCTCAGTCGGCTTTCCGCCGTCGTTGCAAACGGCGCCCTCTTGTCGTACAGCAAATGTGCAATAACCCCCCAGTGACGGAAGCACGGTGCCGCCGCCAGTGACTGGGCAAATCCCTCCGGCTGGACCAACTCCGCTGGGCCGTCGCGACTTTGCGTCGCCATCCGAGTTCCACGATGTCGCACGACCTTCCCAGACGAGACAACCACGGCTACCGTGTCGGACAACTGCGGACCACTCTTTCAAACCAAGACACAACGGGAGGTTCCTTCGCCCATCTCGCGTTGCCAGGCCGAGTGAGGCCGTCAACGGATCAATATCCATCGGCAACCTGCTGCTGTGGGAGGAGATGGCGGATCGGTGCAGCTTCATGCGGGCGCAAAGTACACACTGGGACCTGGTAGTCTCAGCGGAGATAACGGACCCTGCGTTGTTTGTCTCTCTCTTCGGCCCAATCTGCAACGGCAACCAGGTTTTCTCGGCTCACCAGCCTGGCCTTTCAGGGTACTTTACCAGCATCCCCTCGCCATATCCATGGATCAACAGATCATTTAAGGAAGGAGAGATGTCCGGATGGCTGAGCGCAAACAGACTCGTTGTGGAGCCGCGGCCTCAGGGGTGTCAAGGTGCAAACGCGGGAGAGGGCCTGTCTCTGCGGTTAGGATGGTGGGATGACGAGAGTCTATAAGAAAGTTCGCGACTCTTCTCTCTTCTCTGATTTCTCAATCTGCTGTGCATCCAAAGCCTGACTTCAAGTCGACGCTCACACTCGTTTCTAACTCCTCGAACTCACGGTGTTCACCATGCCGAGGCCTTTTCACTCGTTGGCGCTCCTGAGCCTTGGGTACGATGCCACTCGTGTTGCCTTGAGTTTGGTCTTGGTTGCTGACTGAACCGCAGTCCTCGTCTCGCACTTGGATATGGCGCACACTCCATGCATCCAGTTACAGTCACTGCCACAATCACCATGACAGAGGCCTCGACTGTCACACTTGGTGAGGCGGCGTGCAACAACGTGGTCTACGTTCCGACCACGGTGACCGTCTATGGGGGTTATTCCTCCGCTTCGGGCTTCTCCAGTGTGTCTGGACTGCCGACCGGTAGCGCCAGTGATCATGGTCCCTGGCTCAATGCTACCTCGGCCTCGAATGCACCGTGCACGCATGGCTCGCCGTCTTCAACGGGCTTCGGAACAGCCACCTCTAGCCGAGCCTTGACTAACACCAGCCTCGCTTCCCATCCGACGTTGACTGCGACAGCCGGCACCACCATCGAAAGCGCCGATCCCATTGGCACCTCCATCCCTCGGACTAACTCAACTCGGCCTTCGAGCACCGAGCAGGATGTGACGACGGTGGTCACACTGACGGTTACCTCCTCCGCAGTAGTCACTGTGACCGGGACTGCTCCAGGTTCCGGCTACGGCACGGTGACCGGGCTTCCTGGAAACAATTCCACGCCCGCTTCAGCGCCCTACCAGCCCAGCCTGACCTATCAGACTACTGCCTCGGGTAAGCTCAAGCCAGCCACCCACTTGCCTTCCCCGAAATCTAACCCTTGACCAGCACAATCCACCCACCCGACTACCGCAAACGAAACCGCAGCCAAGTCCTCAACCTCTAAGGCCTTTACTCTGCCCTCCAGCTTGAGCCTCAGCACCATCCTCAACCCAAGCACCACAGCAACCAGCATCCCCCTCCACAACAACACCTCCATCTCCAAGACCACAACCGCCATCTACTCTACCGAGTCCAACGACCCCCTTTTCACCACCTCCAACACACCCCATCCCTCCACCACCCAGCATACCTCCGCCGCTCCCACCACCACCACCGACGGAGGTGCCAACAACGGAGGCGACTACGGCAGCTACTCATACCCGTCTCCCACCATCCCTGGCACCACCAGCCACACTGCAACCGGCCCGAGCACGGCCCGTGGCAGCAGCGTCAGCAGTGTAGTCTCTGTGGAGCCGATCGGCGGTACGACATCGGGCATCACGGGTCCGGGCACGGGATTGCAGCCGACGCTGACCGTGACTCGGACGACCTTCTTCACTGAGACTCGGGCCAGCTTGACCACGACTGCTTCGGTGTCGGATGGGTATGGGGAGGGGTATGATGGGTATTATTGAGTGGGTTGGTGGTAATGTGGGTGGTTGGTGGAGAAGGGAGAATTTTGGGAAAGGGTGTGTTGGGTTCAGTTCGATTCGCTTCAATTCTTGTTTGATGGTTTGTTTGTACTTAGGTTGAGGTATTGGGGTATGAGAGGCGTACTGATGAGTTGGCATGGTTCAACAATCAAGCTGAAAGAGGTGCAACTCGTCATTCGGCTGTGAAACACCACGCACCATGCACGGGAACTGTCGTCTCTGAACAGGGGGTGACGCCTCGCCGAAGGCTCCAAAGCATGGAGTTTATTTGAAAGACCAAGCTCTCCGGCGTAGATAATCCTGGTAGTTTTTCCGGCACTGAAAAGTATGGAAAGCATGGAAGGCATTGAAGGATGAGACCGCGGTGTGCGGCGCAGTCTTGGAAGAGGATCCGGCACAGCATGATGCCTTTTTCGCAACGTCAGCTTGTTAACGGGAAGAGAAACAATTGGCTGCCGCTTTTGAGAAAGCCCTGCATCTCCGAAACACTCGGCCCTATTTTGTTTTCAGTGGCGTGAGGGCGGGAGCTGAACGATAATAGAAGGCGGATTCAACTACCTAATTAATAGTAGCGCAGGATATACTCAGGTCCCGGAATCCTGCATCCTCTCAGCCTCCTCCCGCCCATCAAAGGATGTCAATGGCTGGCTGAGTGGTGTGGTAGACAGTTGCACAGTCTTGTTGAGTCCAAAGGCCGGACGTGTATATAACTGCCATCAACAACCACCCAATCCTCCTTGACACAGTAAGTCTCCCACCATTGATTCCCCCCTTCTCGTGATCCACAATGAAATCCTTTCTTCTCGCCCTCGCCGCCGCCACGGCATCAGCAACCGACCTCCTCCTCCCTCTCTACCAATACCCCGCCAACAACGGCGCCGCCTGGAACCCCATCGTCGAAGCCCTGACCCTCAACAAGGCCCTCACCGCCAAGATCATCATCAACCCCAACAACGGTCCCGGCAGCGGCAAGGAGGGCATCAACGACCCGCAGTACGTCGCGGGCGGCAAGGCCCTCACGGCGCTGCCCAACGCCCAGCTGCTCGGCTACGTGCACACGTCGCTCGACTTCGGCACCACGCGCTGCACCGTGCCGTATGCCGACATCACGGCCGCCGTCAAGACCTGGACGACCTGGGTGTCGGCCGGCATTGCGATCCGCGGCATCTTCGTTGACGAGGCGCCCGCTGATGACACCAACGCGGCGTGCGTCAAGTACATGAGCGATCTGACCGCGTTTATCCGCGCCCAGACTGCGTTTGGGACCAAGCCGATCGTGGTGTTCAACCCCGGCGGCACGGGCAGCCTGCAGGGGTATTATAATCTGCAGCCGGAGCAGCCGGACCTGATTGTAGCCATGGAGACGTGCTTTGTGGTGCCGGAGCTGGCTGGAGAGGATTATGACCAGTGTCCGAAGGCAGGCGGGTATGAGAGGTATGATCATGCCGGGGTGGGCAGCTCGATTGATACAGTGTTGCTCCCGAACGTGGGCACGACGAATGCGCCGCGGACGGCGGTGTTGGTGCACGGGTTTCATGACTACAATGGGGCGGCGGCGAACCTGAGCGCCACGGCGGCGGTGCTGCAGCAACTGGTTGGGGCGGTAGTGAAGAAGAATATCGGGGCGACCTTTTTCAATACGGCCGGGTATCATACTTTCTCGGATGGGCCAGCGTCGATTGGGGCTGTGGCGGGGTTGTTGAAGGCTGCGAAGGGGGTGTAGGTGTGAGCATTGGGAACTCAGACTGTGTGGTGCGTCGAGGGACTGTAGATTTTCTAGCTCTGTATCTGTATGGAAGTTTGCTTAGAGTTGACCGGGAGGTACATCATTAAACGTTGAACTGGACATTGCTCCTAGCAAGCAGTGCCCTTGTTGCTGTAGCACTCCAAAACGCCGTTGTTATTGTCGACAACCAGGTCTGGGTTTGGGATAGCCCTGGTCAGCCGAGCAACAAAAAGACTCAAGGGGTCTCAGGGGATCCACTGACTGATATCAAAGACGGCAGTCGGCCAGTCAGCTTGGGCGGCACCGGTACCGGGATTGCATTTGCAGTAGATCACAGTCGGTCCGCCGTCAACCACCAGACCGCTGGTTGGTTTGGTGTTGGTGCAGTTGACACATTGGTCGCCGAAGTGTGGTCTGTCTTTAATGTCAGCCCCGAAGCGGTGAGTCTTTTGTTAAATGGGAGGATCCTTACCCGGCCCCGAGAGGATCCTCCTGCAGGCGTCCGTAGTTGTTTTTAAGACAGCGGTTCAGGTCCAGCTTGGAGCACTTGAGCTGCCCAAAGATGTTATTGCAGTTGCCCGTCAGTATCTTGCCACTGACTTTGAGTGTGCTGGCATCGCAAGAGCCAACAAAATCAGAGGCGAGAGCGCCCGTGGCCCCAAGCCCGAGAAACAGAACGGAGAAGATAGACTTCATCGCGATTGCGTAGCTGGATGGCAACTGAGGCTGGAAAGAGGCTGGGGGCTGTCGGGGTGGGGGCTGGCCGTCGGTTGCGATTAAACGAGACTTCGACGATCGAGTCCGGGTGAATGTTCAAGGCTGGCCTGGTCGACGGCTGTTATACCAGATGTTCGCCGAGGGGGGGGTCTGCCCAGCCCGGAGGCGAGGACGTCTAGGCCCTGGGAGTCCTGGTCCGGAGGTCATTGATGGGAATGCACCTGAGATAAGTGAAAGCAACACAAGACTGCAACCGTGTGCTAGGAGGAGGGAGACGTTGATATTAACGTGGCCGTTAGCGTTGTGATACGCTGGATTGTGTCGGGCAGCTAAACCGGGTTCCGGCTTCCGGGATAGGTCAGGGGCTGGGTAGCCCCCTTAGCCAAGGCCTGGCATGATATCCGTCGAAGCGGAGGCTAAGCAGGAGTTTCCGATATTGGACCTAATAATAGATATCTGCCTTCAAAGTTAAAAACTTAATCAACTCTGCCCGGGTAAATCAAATTGCGGATCCTTGTGGCTGGGAGAAGACGGCTTGGCCGGCCCCCACGATTGGCTGGCAATCTACCGGCACGGAACCGAGCTCTGGAAAGAGAAAGGAAGCTCCGGCTTTTAAAGATGGTCGCGGTGAGTCTCGACTCTTCATAGTTCTGAGAACGGATGGGCGAGACTGACCAGGGTGAGCGACTTACACCGAGCCCGCCCGGCCTGCTTGGGACTTCGCTTTTGGGACGTCAAGTCGCGTCGCCTAAGAACACATATAATCAATGGAGCGACATTGACCGCACACAATAAATCACAGTTCTTGGAGAACTCGGGCCGCTGCTGTGACGTGTGGCGGTAATCCCTACCCTTGGTGCGGGATAAGAAAACGCCCAGACATGACCAGCTGGTCAGAATTATGGATCTGGGTGCCATTCTCATGCTGCTTGACAGCCGGCGACGCCTAGAACAGACAATTTGCGCCGGACCCAGGGCAAAGATGCAATTGCGGACGCTTGGGGAGCGGGTGAGGAGGGAAGCAACGGGGTCGGCTTTTCAAAGCAGAACGGTCTGATGCCGGAGAGTTCAACGTCTCTACGTGGCGTTCACCTCACGGGAACGGTCCCGGGAAATCCTCGAGAAAACGCGGTTCACAGCCGAGAGCAATCTAATCACTCGTCAGAGGTGTGCACACTTCTGATTTTTACATATCACATCATACCAAGCTAACGTCCCGTGTCCATCACCAGCCCGCTCTTACTCCTCTCTCGGCTGGTAACTTCAAGCACCTCTTGAGCATTGAGACGTGACTTGATCGTAGAAACAAGCGAGTACGGCCTGCCTACCTATCATATTTTGGATTTTCTACCTCCACCCCAGGGATCAGTCGCCAGCTACATCTCACACTGGGAAAAAGAGAACACGGAGCTCTATCCATCGCCCAAGTTGGCTCTTTCGTCTGCCGGCGATGTTAACCTCCAAGTCGAAACAGCCGCGAGCCGACGCACGTGGTGTCAGCTTTGTGGTTGAAGCACGAATCGAGGTGGTGTTGTGCCCACAGCCGAGCGGTAATAATCACACCAACAACTGGAACTAAATGCATGAGCCCAAGCTTGACATTACAGCCTTCGCTACCCCGACTACCTGTTTCAAACGGCGCCGCCACACGCGGCTTAGGTTCCCTTCGCCGAGCTTAAGTGGTGTAGAGCCAGATTTCTGGTGCCGCGAGATAAACCCAGGGATTTTGGTTGCAGAATGTCTCGCGCTCTAAATCCTACCTGCGCCCGAGTCTCAAAGGATCTGGAATCAAGCTAATAACAAGAAAAGACCAAAAGAAAAGAGAGAAAGGGTAAACCGAAGAAAGGGTGGGCATGTTCCTGCCATGGAGGCGGCCCAGTTTCTGCCATGGAGGCGAGCTGTTCCATTCCTAGTGATCAGAGGAGGTTGCCAGTACTTGGTTAACTGCAGGGAACTGGCATAAACATCGTGATTCGTGAAGGTCCGAGTTTGGGACTGGCGGCGAAACGGGCCGAAATAGGATGGTCGTCGCAGTCCGGGCCGGCCGTCGGCAGGTGGCGACCCACTGAGACCCCGGCTCGATCCCACTGGTTGCCCTGTTTTCAGCCTTTCCAGCTCCGTTTCCCCCGGGCAAAACCAACCTCAGCCCCAGGCCTGAGGAACACTCACCCTTCTTCGAAGCACTCAGCCACCCAACCATGGACAACACCGAGACCGGGCCAACGACGGCCATACCAAACCAGGTGCCGTACCTGGAATATCCCTCAGCAAGACGGAACGATCCCGGCCGGCAGCAATGTCTGGTTTTTGTCATCCCCGGCAATCCCGGCCTCATCGCATACTACGAGCCGTTCATGAAGACGCTGCGCCAGCTGCTGGATGAAAAGGAGGCAAAAGACGGCTGCCACTCAGCCTTCCACATCCACGGCCGCAACTTACTCGGCTTTGCTGACGCCGACCACTCACCCCATTTTGGCACCCTGTCGCCCTCGGGCACCTCCACAACCGAACCCTTCTCCCTTGAAGACCAGATCAACCACACCTCCACCGGCATCATTGAACTCACCCAAGCTTCCAGCACCACCCCCGCCTTCACTTCCGTAATTCTAATCGGCCACTCCGTCGGCAGCTACATCGCCCTCGAACTCTTCAACCGCCACCACCACCACCCAACTCCCTCACCAACGCCTCCCATCCCCCACCTCCTTCACTCCGCAATCCTCCTCTTCCCAACCATCACCCACATCGCCCTCTCCCCAAGCGGCAAACGCCTCGACCTGCTCCGGACCACGCCCCTGCTGGACCGCACGGCGCACCACATCGCCAAGGGCTTCGTGGACCTGCTCCCGCGCTGGGTCCTCGGCAACGTGGTGCGGCGCGTGCTGCGGTTCCCCGCGCACGCCGCCGAGGCGACGCTGCAGTTCCTGGCCAGCCGCGACGGCATCTGGCAGGCGCTGCACATGGGCAAGGACGAGATGCGGGTGATTGGCCCGGAGGTGTGGGGGAAGGAGCTGTGGGAGGCTGTGGATGCTGTTGAGGGGGGTGAGGATGAGGAGGGGGGTGGGTTGGAGAAGAAGGCGGGGAGGGTGAGGTTTTGGTTGTATTTTGGGGAGGGGGATCATTGGGTTGCGGATGAGTGGCGGGATGAGTTTATTACGCGGCGGGAGAGGGAGGGGGGAGGCGGGACGAGGGTTGTGCTTGATGAGGCGGGGGTGCCGCATGCCTTTTGCATTCGTAAGTTGTTGGGTGGTGGGTTTGGGGCTGTTGTGAGGGGGTTGTTTGCTGACGATGTGGCAGATCACAGTGAAGCGGTCGCGGAGAAGGTGGGGAGATGGATTGGAGAGGCTGTTGGGATTTGAGTTGAAGGCGAGCGAGACAGCCACGGTGACCATGGCGAAGGCGACGGTGAAGCCTCGGGCTTGAGAACCTGGCTCAGCCGTCGGATCTGTCAAGGACTCAGGGTTTTTCCTGGCGGCACCGGCGACCAACACCCAGCTTTTCACAGCAGCAGCCAACCATTTCACCGTGTCTGGCTTTTCTGGACGGAAGTATTCCGGCTTGGCCCTTCCAGTTGACCGAGGAGGCCGGCCTTCTTGGCTGATTAGTGATGCTCTTGTTCTTGGCCTTCAGCGCTCTTGGAGCCGCCATGAACACGCCATCGATCGTCGAGCTGGCCCGGGCCGGACCGCAAGAGCAGGGGCATCCTGTTCGAGGACCAGAAGGAGTCCGTCCCCGTCTCGCTCGCCACGGGTTTCGGTCGAACCTCGCGTCAACGTGGCTGGCGAGCGGAGGAGAATACCGCGCGGGAGACGCAGTTGGATTTACGACCAACCCAATTGGATTAGGTCCAGCTGAAAGTTCTGCGCCCAGGCCAACGCTCGGTGGAGCGAGCGCCCAGTTTGAAGGAGAGCGGCTAGCCGGATGGTTGCAGCAAGTTTAGGCACCCGAATTCTCTGAACCAAGATTGGCCGCCCCAGCTCCACCAGACGATCACGACTCAGGTCAAGGTGTCGGGTACTGCCGCGCTCAACCCTCTTCGCTGTTGGGGAGAACTAACACTCGCCAACTTGGCAGGAGACCCCTTCCGACGCCCTTCGGGGGATGCAAGCTGGAATTTGCGCGGTCTCAGGCCCCGTTCAATCAGAAAAATCAAATTGCCATTTGGGGTA
>OUNM010705408.1_pt1 | contig 38907 bp, 38 predicted proteins | sample 1769961 | NCBI WGS metagenome assembly OUNM01 (sample SAMEA3914820, study PRJEB12502) | metagenome | biome: forest; material: soil | place: USA | collected 2012-03-12 | depth 0.3 m | reverse complement strand
GATCAGGCCGCAGACGATGGCCGCATAGACAATCGTCATTCCTCTTCCCCTGCTGGACGCGTGATGCCGGACGGCACCCGCGCACTTTCCCTAGGTGGCGGAGGGTATAAAGGGCGGCCGGGCGAGCGCAAGCGCCTCGCTCAATGTTGAAATCCGAGACTGGTTGGGAGCGGGACAGGCGTGCTCGCCCTGGTGATCGAGAGCCCATTGCCCGAACTGAAGGTGCCGATGCGTGTCGCACCCACTGGCGGACGTGCGCGGGGATGAAGCGCAAAGAGCAGCTCATAGTCGTCGCCCGCGGTTGCTGCGGCGAGCGCATCGGCTTTGAAGGCCTGCAGCGCGGGCGACATCGGCACGGTGTCGAGATCGATCGTCACCGCCAGCCCGCTGGCCGCAGCCATCCGCGCGGCATCGATCAACAGGCCGTCGGAGACGTCCATCATGGCATGGACCTGGGGAGCCAGCCGCTGGCCTTCCCAAAGCTTCGGCCTTGGATGTTCATAGGCGTAGCGCAGGGAGCCAGGCGACCCGGGTATCAGATCTAGGTTCAGTTTATCCCGCACGATCTCTAGCCAGGCACCCGCATCGCCAATACAGCCGGTCACCCACAGCGCATCTCCGGCCTTTGCGCCGTTGCGCGCCGGGACGCGCTTCGTCGTCGCCCGCCCGAGCGCCGTGCAACCGAAGCTGGCAAGGCCGACAGGGCGGACGGTATCGCCACCGAGTAGCGGCACGTCGTACGTTTCCAGTACATTTTTCAACCCCGCCACGAAACGATCGTTGCGGTCGACCAGGCTGGCGCCGATCAGAACGCCGACCGGTTCCGCGCCCTTGGCAGCCAAATCGGACAGGTTCACCGCGACCAGCTTCCAGGCGATGTGAAACGGATCGGTCCCGGCGAGGTAATGGACGCCCTCGGCAATCATGTCGTGCGTCACGATCAGCGCCTCGCCGCCGATCTCGATCATCGCGGCATCGTCTTCCAGCCCGCGCGCCCCCGGATGGAGCGGCAGGCCGCGCAACGCGGCGATGAACTCGGCTTCGTTCACGGCTCGCGCTTGGCGCCGTCGAGCTCACGCTCGCGGCGTTCGGTCTCGGCTTTCGCGGCCTGCTTCTCGGCCTTGGTCCGGCCGTGCGCCACGCGATTGGCCGCCGCCGTCGCCGCCGCTTCGGTCCGCACTTTCGCCTTGCGCGCGCGATTGAGGTTGACGATCTCCGCCATGCCGGCGGTCAGGCCCGCGCTTCCCTGGCGACACCGTCGAGGATGCCGTTGACGAAGCCCTTTTCGCGCCGCTCGTAGAAAGCGTCGGCGACGTCGAGATATTCGCCGATCACGGTGCCGACCGCGACGTCCTTGCGTGCGAGCAATTCATAGGTCCCGGCGCGCAGGATCGCCTTCATCGGCTTGTCGAGCCGGTCGAGCTTCCAGTCGGCGGTGACGTTGCGGCCGATCGCGGCGTCGATCTCGTCGAGCCGCGCGAGCGTGCCCTTCACCAGATCGTCGAAGAAATCCTGGTCGGCCTCGGCATATTCGGCATCTTCGATCACAGCGCCCAGCCGGTGCTGGTGGAATTCGTGGAGCAGCGAAACGATCGGCGTCCCCTCCATCTCATGCTGATAGAGAGCCTGCGTGGCGGCGAGGCGCGCGGCGGCGCGGGCCTTGGATCGGGCGGCGGTACGTTGGGACATGAAGCGTGCCTTAGGCGCAGGAGGCGCCAAAAAAAAGTGGCGATGCCCCACGGACGGATACGGTGAGGGCCATCACCAATCCCCTTTGGCGGGGAGGATTTACCCTGAGCTAGCGTTCCAGCCTGAGCGCGACCGAACGGGCGTGCGCCGGAAGCCCTTCCGCCTCGGCCAGCGTCACCGCGGCGGGCCCGACTGCTGCCAGCGCCGCGGCGTCGAGCGACAGGAAGCTGGTCCGCTTCATGAAATCGAGCACCGACAGGCCGCTCGAGAAGCGCGCGCGACGCCCGGTCGGGAGGACGTGATTGGGCCCGGCGACATAGTCGCCCACCGCTTCCGGCGTGTGGCGGCCGATGAAGACCGATCCGGCATGCTTGACGAGGTCGAACAACGCATCGGCCTCGTTACAGGCCAGTTCGAGATGTTCGGGCGCCAGCCGGTTCACCAGCGGCATCGCTTCGACCAGATCGGCGGTGACGATGATCGCGCCATGCTGGTCCCAGCTTTCGCGCGCGACCTTGGCGGTCGAGAGCGATCCGATCTGCAGGTCGACCGCAGCGGCCACCGCGCGGGCAAGCACGGCGTCGTCGGTGAACAGGATCGACTGGCTCGACGGGTCGTGCTCGGCCTGGCTGAGCAGGTCGGCGGCGATCCATTGCGGATCGTTCTTCCCGTCCGCCACCACGACGATCTCGCTCGGTCCGGCGACCATGTCGATCCCGACCACGCCGTAGAGCTGGCGCTTGGCCTCGGCAACCCAGGCATTGCCAGGGCCACAGATCACGTCGACCGGCGCGATCCGCCCGGTGCCGTAGGCAAGCGCGGCGACAGCCTGCGCGCCGCCGATCCGCCATACCTCGTCGACCCCGGCGACATGCGCGGCGGCGAGTACCAGCGGGTTCACCTCGCCATCGGGCGTGGGCGTGACCATCACCAGCCGCTCGACCCCGGCCACCCTGGCCGGAATCGCGTTCATCAGCACCGAGCTGGGATAGGCAGCGCGCCCGCCGGGGACGTAGATCCCCGCGGCATCGACCGCGCGCCAGCGCGCGCCGAGCCGGGCACCCACCGAGTCGATCTCGTCGCGATCCTCGGGCTTCTGCTTGATGTGATAGGCCGCGATCCGCTCGGCGGCGAGCTCGAGCGCGTCGCGCAGGTCGGGGGCGAGCTGCTCATACGCCAGCAGCCAGTCGGCGCGTTCGATCCGCCAGCCGGTCTCGTTGAGGTCGTGGCGGTCGAACTTGCGGGTAAAGGCATGGACCGCCGCATCGCCTTCGTCGCGCACGCTGGCGATGATCGTACGGACATCGCGGGCGACATCGCTATCGGCCTCGCGCCGTGCATCGACCAGCGCCTGGAACTGGCGCTCGAAGCCGGGTTCGGAAGTGGAGAGCTTGATCAAATTCCCCTCCCGCTTGCGGAAGGGGTCAGGGGAGGGCGTGTCCCGTTTGCGTCGGCCCCGACAGGCCCTCCCCGGTCCCCTTCCGCAAGCGGGAGGGGAGAAGAGACCGCGCGCCGGAACGCATCGACCAGCGGCACCAGTTCCGGCCGCGTCTTGAACGCGGCGCGGTTGACGATCAGGCGGCTGGTCACCTCGGCGATCACTTCGACCTCGACCAGGCCGTTCTCCTTGAGCGTGCGCCCCGACGAGACCAGGTCGACGATGCGCGGCGCAAGGCCCAAGGTCGGTGCCAGTTCCATCGCGCCGTTCAGCTTGACGCATTCGGCCTGCACGCCGCGGCGCTCGAAATGCGCCTGGGTGACGTGCGGATATTTGGTCGCGACGCGGACGTGACTCCATCCCCGAGGGTCGTCGGTCGCGGCCATCTCGGCGGGCTCGGCGACCGACAGGCGGCAATGACCGATGCCGAGATCGACCGGCGCGTAGAGCTCGGGATAATCGAATTCGGCAAGCACGTCGGACCCGACGATGCCGAGCTGCGCTGCGCCGTGTGCGACGAAGGTCGCGACGTCGAATGCGCGCACCCGGATCAGGTCGATATCGGCGCGATTGGTCGCAAAACGCAGCGCGCGGCTGTCCTCGTCGCTGAACGCGGGCTCGGGCTCGACCCCGGCGCGCGCGAGCAACGGCACGGCCTCGGTGAGGATGCGGCCCTTGGGGACGGCGATGACTAACGGGTGCGCCATGCGCGGGGCTTTACTTGTGCACCTGCGAAGGCGCAATGCGCGAGGAGTCGTCCGCCCAACTACCGTTAGCCCCGAGCTTGTCGAAGGGCGGATCGATGCGGAAAGCCGTGCTTCGACAAGCTCAGCACTAACGGAGTCCAGATGGGCACTGAGGCTGACAATCGCGAAGCGTTCCGGATCCAGGAATTCTACTGCTCGAAGATGGGGGCGCCGATCTACGCGCGATTATGCGCCACGATCGCAGACGGCCTGACGCGCGACAGCCGTACGGGCACGCGAATCCTCGATTGGCCGGGTGAGCCCACGCGCGATGCCTTGCCGCTCCGCTTCATCGGCGGGCTGCATGCGCTGGTCCGGGCCGGTGCCGATGGCGGGATGGATGCGATCTTCCGTGGCGAGACCAGTGACCCACAGGCAATCGCCGCGGCCCTCAATGCGGCGCTGATCGCGCATGACGACACGCTCTGGCCGTGGCTCGACGGTCCGCCGCAGACCAACGAGCCCGGGCGGTCGGGGGAATTGATCGTCGGGCTGCTGGAGATCGCGCGGCGGCACGGTCCGAAGATCGAATTGCTCGAAATCGGATCGAGCGCGGGGCTCAACCTGCTGATCGATCGCTACGCTTTCGATCTCGGCGGAGTGCGGGTCGGGCCGCCCGAGTCGCCGGTCACGATCACGCCCGACTGGCGCGGCGAGCCGATCGTCCCGGCACCCCTCGACATCGTCTCGGTGCGCGGCAGCGACATCCAGCCGCTCGATGCCACCGATCCGGCGATCGAGGCACGGCTTGCGGCCTATGTCTGGCCCGAGGCGCCGGTACGCGGCGAGCGGCTGATCAAGGCGATCGCGATGCAGCGGGCCAAGGCGGTCGACCTCGTCCAGGCCGATGCCGCCGACTGGATCGAGGAGCGGCTGGCTGAGCCGCAGGAGGCGGAAGTCACGCGCGTGCTGATGCACTCGGTCGTCTGGCAATATCTTCCCGAGCCGGTTGCCGAACGGATCCGCGCGGCAATGAACGCGGCCGGCGCGCGTGCCACCGCGGAGCGGCCGCTCGGCTGGGTGATGGCCGAGCCCGATCGAGCCTTTGCGCACCATGTGATCAGCGTGAAGAGCTGGCCAGGCCATGCCGAATGGGTCCAGCTCGGCACCGCGCATGCGCATGGCGCATGGGTCAAGCTCGGCATCGAGGAACGCGACCTGCGCCGCTACGACATTCCCGAAACGGCCAAGGTGACGGCGGGCTAGCACACGAGAGAGTCAGCCCCCGCGCTCGCCCAACCACTTCTGCATCGCACCGGTAACCTTATCGGGCGCTTCCCATGGCGCGAAGTGACCGACGCCGTCCAACCGCACGATCTCGAGATCCGGGATCAGCGGTTCCAGCCCCTCGATCTGCACCGGCAGCAATGCCTTGTCCTCCATGCCCCAGATCACCAGCGTCGGCATCCGCAGCGGCGGGAAGGGCGCGTCGAGGAACGCCGGCCGCTCGGGCGTCGCATCCATCGCCGGCACGTTGAGCGCGCTCGCGCGGTACCAGTTGAGCATCGCGGTCATCGCGCCCGGTTGGCTCCATTGGTCGAGATAGACCGGCTTTTCCTCGCGTACCTGCTCGAAATTGGTGTGGCGCATGAAGCTGCCGTCGAAGAATTGCGACAGGCCGATCCCGTCGATATACTTTTCGAACTCGGGATTGCGGAACGCGATGATGTACTGGCTCGCCTCGCGCTGGGCCATGTCGTCGAACAGCGAACGCTGGAAGACGAAGGGGTGGGGCGCGTTGACGATGATCAGCCGCGCGACCCGGTCGGGATGGTTGAGCGCCGCCATCCACGCAATCGCGCCGCCCCAGTCATGGCCGACCAGAGTGAAGCGCTCGATGTCGAAGCGATCGGCCAGCGCGATCAGGTCGCCGACCGGTTTGTCGGGCGCGTAATTCGCGACGCCTTCAGGTTTGGACGATCTGGCGAAGCCGCGCTGGTCGGGAGCGAGGACGAAATGGTCCGCGGCGAGTGCGGTGATCTGGTTGCGCCAGGTGCGATGCGACTCGGGAAAGCCGTGGAGCAGGATGATCGCCGGGTTGGTCGGATGGCCCGCGACCGCTACGTCAAGCTCGACTCCCGTGGGCAATGCCACCCGCTGCAGCTCGAAATCCGCCATCGCGCTCTCCTGTGGTTGGAGAGACCCTGCCGCCATACCGTGCATTCGACAAGGGAGCTCCATGGGTCGCGCCGCCGGTCGCCGTGGAGCTTGCGGCGCGCGGGTGCGCGTTAAAGTGAATCGAAAGTTTTCTCTAAGTTTTCGAGAAACGGCCAAAACGGTTTGATTAGTCGGCCGAGAGTCTACGGCAATAAGTTATACCGATGACGGCGACTCGGTGTCGCTTTTTGGGGAGACAAGATATGTCTATTCCTCCGATTCGTCGTGAAGCATTGACAGTCGCGAGCCTGATCAAGCTGCTCGATCCGCATCGTGTATTTTACCGCCCGGTGATCATCGACACGCTCGAGCATGGCGATCTTGCCGAGATCAATACGTTGATCGCCAATGCCAAGGAGCTGAAGACGCAATACAAGGATTTCGACGGCCTGATCCACGCCGCCGAGGCCGCCGCGCGCAAAGCCGGCAAGTGATCACCGAACGGGCCGAGCTGACGCTGCCCGTTCGCTATTCCGGCCTCGACGACATCCTGAATCGCATCCCGGTGAGCGTGGTCTGGGAGATCACGCTCGCCTGCGACCTGGCGTGCCAGCATTGCGGGTCGCGCGCCGGGCGGCGGCGGCGCGACGAGCTGACCACCGCGGAAGCGCTCGACCTGGTCGAGCAGATCGCCGAGCTCGGCACGCGCAGCGTCGGGCTGATCGGCGGCGAGGCCTATCTGCGCAAGGACTGGCTGCAGATCGTCGCCGCGGTGCGTGCGGCGGGAATGGAATGCGACCTCCAGACCGGGGGCCGCAACCTGACCTACGACCGCGTTGGCCAGGCCGCGGCGGCAGGACTCAACGCGGTCGGCATCTCGATCGACGGGATCGGCGCGACGCACGACCGGCTGCGCGGCGTGGTCGGATCATTCGAAATGGCGCTGGCCGCCATGCGCAACGTCCGTGCGCACGGGCTCGACCTCGGCGTCAACAGCCAGGTCAATGCCGAGACCTTGCCGCAGCTGCGCGAGATCATGGAAGTGATCATCGATGCCGGCTGCCGCAACTGGCAGCTCGCGATCACCACCGCGATGGGCAATGCCGCCGATCATCCCGACATGCTGCTCCAACCCTGGCAGATGCTCGAGGTAATGCCGCTACTCGCCGAATTGGCGGTCGAAGGGCGCAAGCGCGGGCTGTTCCTCCAGCCGGCAAGCAATATCGGCTATTTCGGCCCGCACGAAACGGTCTTGCGCAACGTCATGAACGACGAGGTCCATTTCCACGGCTGCAATGCCGGCGACACGGTGATGGGGATCGAGGCCGACGGTACGATCAAGTCGTGCCCCGGCCTGCCCAGCCCCTATGCCGGCGGCAATGTCCGCGAGCGGAGGCTGCGCGACATCTGGGAGAATGCCGACCCGATGGCATTCGTGCGGCGGCGCACGGTCGACGACCTATGGGGCTATTGCCGCACCTGTTATTATGCCGAGACCTGCATGGCGGGCTGCACCTGGACCGCGCATGCGCTGATGGGCCGCGCCGGCAACAACCCGATGTGCCACCACCGCGCGCTCGACTTCGCATCGCAGGGACTGCGCGAACGGCTGGTCAAGGTGAAGGACGCCGAGGGCAAGTCGTTCGACCATGGCGAGTTCGAGATCGTGGTCGAGCCGATGGAAGGCGCCCGCGCGCATGGCTGAACCGGGGCGCATTCCCGTGCCGCTCCGGCTGTGTCGCGGCTGCCGCCGGTTCGTCCGGATCGAGAATGAGGCGTGCGATTTCTGCGGCGGTGATCTCGCCGCGTTCGAGGCGGAGCACGATGCGGCCATGGCCGAGTTGCGCGCTGCCAAGGAAGCGCTGCGCGCGGCGCTCGCGGCAGCCAGGGCCTGATCCGCGCGCTTGCTCGCCCGACGCGCGGGTCAGGAAAGGGGTTTCGCCGTTCCCGGGCCGGGCCGGCCGCGCGACCAGTCGACCATCTCGATCCGCCCCAGCAACAGGCTCCAGCACAATACGCCGAACAAAGCGACGCCCGCCGCGATCGCGAAGGCAGCGCCGAAATTGCCGTTGCGGTCGACCAGCCAGCCGGTCAGCGCGGGGGCGATGATTCCCGACAGATTGCCGATGCAATTCTGGAATCCGATCCAGCGCCCGGCGGCGGAGGGGCCGGCAAGGGTCTGGCCGGTCGCGAACAGATTGGCGCTGGTCGCGCCGCTCGCGATGCTGCTGACGAACAGCGCACCGATCGCGACAGGGGCGCTGCCATAGGCCGCCGCGATCATGCAGCCCGCGGTGGTCAGCAATCCGCCGACCAGCATCGTCTTGCGCGCGCGATTGGTTGTCGCGCCCGCGGCGATCCAGCGATCGGAGAGATAGCCGAACGCGATCGAACTGACCGCGGTGACGAGATAGAAGAACCCGCCCAATGTCGCCATCTCGACCATCGACAGGCCATGCACCCTGACCAGGTAGATCGGCAGCCAGGCGAGCATGAAATAGAAGCTGTAATTGATGGTGAAATGGCCGAGCGCGGCGACGATCGCCGGGCGGCGGCGCGCGATCTCCAGTATCGACGGACCGGGCGCGACCGACTCGTGGATCCGCGGCGCGTCGCGCTTGAGCGAGAGCCAGGGGACCAGCCACAGCAATGACGCCGCCCCGAACAGGATGAAGCTCGACCGCCAACCCCAGGAGGCCATCAGCAACCCGCCGGCATAAGTGCCAAAGGCAGGACCGATCGACAGGCCGACCGCGGTCGCGGCATTGGCCTGGCCGAAGCGTTCGGGCGGCACGTGATCGGTGATCAGCTTCGACGCGCAGGGAAAGGCCGCGCTTTCGCCGAGCCCCAGCACCAGCCGCAGGACCAGCAGCGCCATGAATCCCTGCGCCACCCCGACCAGCATGGTCGCCACCGCCCACAGCGCGAGTCCCGCGGCCAGCACGCGATACGAGCAGTAACGCTGCGCCAGCCAGCCGGCGAGCAGCTGGGCCGGGGCATAAGTCCAGAAGAAGGCGGAGACGAGCAGGCCGAACTGCGTATTGGTCAGCCCCATCTCGGTCTTGATGAGCGGACCCGCCGTCGCGAGGTTGCCGCGATCGACATAATTGATGAAAATCGCGATCCCGAGCAGCAGCACCAAGGCGCGTGCATGACCGGAGCGCACGGGTTCCAGCACGGCGGTCGCCATGGCCCATCCCTCCTGCGGCGAGGCTGCGCCCCGGCAGGAGGGGAGTCAAATCAAAACGAAGGCGGAACGATGGGTGCCGGATCGGGCCGCATCGCCTTGCTTCATTGGCGGGCGACGGCGTTGGCCGGGGCTCATGGGCATTGAGGGCTTCAGTCCTCCAAGCTCACCCGGAAGGTCGCGCGGCCGCGTGCGACGGTCTCGCCATTGGCGGTGATGTCGATCTCGGCATGCCACAGCGCCCGGCCGCCCTGGGTGAAGTGCGTATCGAACTCGAGCCATTGCCCGACGCTCGCCGGACCGAGATAGTCGATCGTCAGGCTGGTGGTGCGCAGCCCCTTGAGCGGCCAGCCGAGCGACCGGATGGTGAGGCTGCAGCTATATCCCATCGCCTGGTCGGCAAGCGCGGCGTAGAAACCGCCGTGGACGGTACCGCGCGAGTTGCAATGCACTTCGCGCACCGCGACGCCGAGGATCACGCGGTCATCCAATTCGGCGATCCATAGCGGCCGCCATGCATCGAGCAGCGGGCTGGGCCTGGTATATTCGGTGAAACCGGGCGGCGGCGTGAAGGCGGTCATTTGCCCGTCATGTCCCTGCCGCGGATCGTCCGGTCCCATTCGAACAGCCGCCCGTCGATCGCCACATTGTCTTCCAGCTCGGTGACTGCCTGAAAGATATAAGGCGAGCCGGCGAAGATCTCGTAATCGGACGTGACGATGCCCTTGCCCGGCCCCGGTCCGGCGATCCAGCATTGGCCGCCGCCGGCGTCGGGCGGGCTCGAATAGGCGATGCAATGCGTCTGGACCTTGCCGATCACCGCGCCGACATCGCTGTCGTCCAGGCGCCGCTTGCGGACCACGAAGCGTGTCAAGGCGGGCCCGCCAATGCCGATGCCGATGTCCTTGATCGCGGCGCGGCGATACTCGTCGAACCGGTGCGTCTCGCTGCGCCAGCCGCTGCCGCTGTCCACGAAGCTGGTGAAGCCGTCGCGGCCGATCATCGCGCGCTGGACGCTGTAGCTCGACCCGATGATCGGCGTGCATTGCGCGGTATAGCCGTCGAGCACGTTGGTCTTGAGCAGCAGCAGGGCCTCGCCGTCCGCCTCGAAATACCAATATTCTTCGCCGTCTGCCTCGGGCCAGGCGGGATAGCTGCCGGTGCGGCGATAGCATTCGTCGCGGACTTTCTGGGCATCGATGCCGGGCGCAGCGCGGAATTCGCCGCTTGCGCCATGCGCATAGGTGCCGCGCCGCGGTTCGGGGACCTTGTATCGCCACTTCCTGTCGACCGGCACATAGGTCGCGTCATCGGCCATCACCCAGCCATCGGGCAGGCCGCGCGGCCCATCGGCAAAGGCAGGGGAGGGGGTGACGCCCGGCACCGCGCAAGCCAGCGCCAGCATGAAGCGCAACGTCATCCGCGGCATGTCCCCTCCATCGTCATCGAATCGATTTCGGCACCCATTTGCCCTTGGTGCGGCTGGTCAGATGGAATTGGAAGCAGCGATCGCAGCGATAGATGCGGAGCGCCGGTTCCGACGGCGCGATCGCCGCGAGCGCATCGTCACGCGACCGGTAGCGCCGCTTGCGCGTACAGATGCTCAACCGCGTGCGCAGCTTTTTCCTCCTCCTGGACGCATCCTGCCCGGCCGCCGACCGCCCGCAAAGCGGTATGATAACCGGCCAGCCAGGTGCTGGACATATGCCGCCACGATGATAGGCCGCGCGGCGATGACGGCGCCGGGCATCTCGTTCGAGGAAAGGGTTTTCGGGCCGCTGGTCTCCGGCCGCGAATGCGGGGCCTGCACCGCCTGCTGCTTCGAGATCACGATCGACGATCCGATGCTCGCCAAGCCGCCGCGCGAGGCATGCGTCAATTGCACCGCGCAAGGCTGCGCGATCTATGCCGAGCGGCCCGAGGCCTGCCGGAGCTGGTTCTGCGCCTGGCGGCGCATGGCCGATTTGCCCGACCATCTGAGCCCGGACCGTTGCGGACTGCTCGTCTCGCTGGTCGAGAATCCGGACGCGGAAAACCCGCTGGCCCGGCTCTACATCATCGTCCAATGGCTCGACGGTCGGCCGATCACGCGGAGCGCAGCGGCCGACGAATTGCTCGCCGCGATGCGGCGCCATGCGCTGCCCGTCTGGGTCGGCAGCGGCGACCGCATGTCGCTGCATTTCCCGCGCGAGGAAGTGGCGCTGCACCTGATGCGCGGCACGGTGCCGCCGCCGGTGCTGGCGCGGGAAGTGGGGGCGTGGCAGCGGCGGTTGTCGTGAGAGTGCGGGGCGTGGCTTGCAGGACTCTCAGACCGACAGCTTCGCATCCCCCTCGATCACGCGCTGCTCCAGCTTCGGCGCGGCCCCGGTCGGCCACATCCTCGCCCGGTGCGATACGCGGTAGCGCAGCGGCCCGCCGTCCGGCGTCTCCGCGCGCTTGATCGGCCGTACGATGCAGACGAATTCGGTGTCGATCGCGTCCGGGCCGGCGGTGACCACGGAATAGCCGTGCCCGGCCATGTCGACGAATTCCAGGTGCGGGGCGACGTCGGGATTGGTCAGCGCCCGGGCCTTGGCGATGTCGCCACTCGCGGCATATTCGAGCGCCGCGCGCACCCCGCGCTTGACGGTCAGGTTGATCGTATGCTCGGGCTCGCCGCCTTCCGGCTTGCGCACATAGAGCGGCAGCTGCGGCGACGGCTTGAAGAACTCGCTCGCCTCGCCCAGTCCCGGTGCGGAGATCGAGCCGGTGATGAAGCTCAGCCCGACCGGCTTGAACCCGGCGGGCGGCAGATGCGGCGCGGCATAGCCTGCCCAGAAACTGTGGCGGTCGCCCGAGACGGTGACGAAGCCCGACACCTTGCGATCGCGGACCAGGTCATAGATTTCCGCGCGCTCGGCGAACGCGCCGCTGAAGTCGACGCCCGGGAAGGTGCCGAAATCCTTGCCCATCCAGGGCTCCTTGACGATCCCGGCGGGGAGGTTCTGCACATCGGTCCGCATGTCGAGCGTGCCGTTGGTCGCGCCCCAGATCTTCCAGGTCGCGGTCGATTTGCTCAGCCGGTCCTTGAGCCATGCCTTCTGCTCGCGCCCGAGCACGCTGTAGGGCGGCTCGTCCTTGCGAAAATTGGGGATGGTCTTGTCGCCGATCGCGATCGTCGCGGGCGGCTTGCCGCCATTATAGTCCCGGCCCCCATCGACGATCTCCAGCCATTCCTGCGGCAGGACCGGATAGTCGCCCGAGTCGAGCGCGGCCGCTTCCGCCCGGTCGGTCGGGTCGGCGGCCTTGTAGCTGTGGAAGTCGGTCAGGATCAGGTCGACATGGCGGCCATAGCGCATCGCGCGATAGGCGGTCATGCTGCCCACTGCCGTGCGGTTGTTCGGCTCGGTGCCGAAACCGTGATCGTCGAACGTCTCGATCGGCGCTTTCGCCACTGTCGGTGGGCCGAATTGCGCTAGCCCCGGACCCGACGCCTTTCGCACCCGCGACGGGATATATTCCCACCATGCCTGGTTGGCGGCGACGCGCAGCGGCTGGGCGGGTTCGACCTTGCCGCCATATTTGATGAAGCTCTGCCAGCCCTGCCACGAGAATTCGTGATTGTCGCCGATGCACACGAACGGGAAATGCGCCCGCGCGTCCTGGATGTCGGGATCGTCGATATGCGCGCGATAGACATGGCGATAGCCGGCCAAATTGGTCGGCACGTAGAAATTGCTCACCTTGCGCCCGTCGGGGATGTGGCCAAGGTCGTAGACGGTGCGGGCATAGCGATGCGGCACTTCCTCGGGATATTCGACGAGCTCGTAGATGAAGTCGCCGAGATGGAGCACGAAGCCGAGCTTGCGGTCGGCAGGTGCGCGCTCATCCTCCCAGATCATCCGGCGAAACGCGTTCTGGGCGCCTTCGTTGACGCTCTGGCACGAGACGAAGGCGAAGCGGACCGGGCGTCGGTCGGTCGCGCGCGGCGCGGTGATGGTGCGTCCGACCCGGCTGCCTGCGCCCTTGTCGTCGGTGAAGCGGTACCAATAGGTCGTTGCTGGTGCGAGGCCGCCGACCAAGGCGCGGCAGGTCCAGTCGGCCGCGGCCAGCACGGGCGCGCGTGCCGTCGCGACGACGCGGCGGAAATCCCGGTCCCGCGCCACTTCGACGGTCAGCATGTGCTGCTCGCCCTGGTCGAACGGCCGTCGGGTCCACAACATGATGCTATGGTCGTCGGGATCGCCGGAGGCGACGCCCTGGGGATAGAGCGCGCGATCCTCCCGCCATTTGACGCGCGACGCCGCTTCCGATCGCGTCGCCCAGATGCCGCAGACACCGAGAGATGCCGCACTCGCGAGAAACTGCCGCCGATCCATCTCAACCCTCCCAGTCTATAAGGGCTTATACTTTCCTGATGTCGGCGTCAGGTCAAGCTCGGAGGATGCGAAAGTGCCGGCTCAGCGGATGGTGATCGCCAGGTCGCGCCCGGCCAGGGCGGCGTTGCCGTTGCGGTCGGCGGCGTAGATGCGGATCACATAGTCGCCGGGCAGCACGGTGGCCGGGTCCCAGCCACCCGTCTCGGCGCGGCCGTGGCGGACGATGTTGGTGACGACATAGAGGAACCGCGTCTGCTGGTCGCTATGGACCGTATCGCCGCTGGCCGGCGCATAGGCAATCGTCGCGGCATCGCGGGCGCCCGGCATGCGATCGAACTCGATCGTGATGCGCGGCTGCTCGAACCCGGGCAGCGGCGTGCCGTCCGGCTTGAGGATCTGGTAGCCGGCCCGGTACAGGCCCAGCCGCCGGCGTGCGGCATTGTCGTCGACCTGGTCCCAGGCGTCCGCGACGATGCTGACCACACCTCCGCGGGCGGGAACGAGCAGTCGGTTCTTCTCCATCGCGGTCAGGCGCTGGCCCGTGCCATTCAAGACCTGGATGGCGTCGATATGCGGCGCGACATGGTCGCCGAAACCGGGAAAGTTGAGCAGCAAGGCATTGACCTTGCCGCGCGGCGGCCCGAGCTCGAGATGGACATGCGCCATGCGGTTGATCGTGCCGAGCGCATCGCCGACCCGGAACCGGGTGCCGCGCTTGACGCGCACCCTGACGACATGGCCCTCGGCGTCGCGCAGCAACTGGAACCGCAACGGATCGAGCGGCTCGCCGGTCGCGGTGCGCCCGACGCGTATGTGGATATAGGTCATCTGGTCGATGCGCAGGCCTTCGCTCAGCCCCTCGACTTCCCAATTGGGCAAGGGATCGCGCACGACTTCGTCCGCCGAGGCGAGCACCGTCGCCCCGACCGGCGCGCTGATGTCGAGCCCGGCGTGGAGATGGTCGCGGGCCTCGCCCTGATAATTGCCGCGTACCTCGCCCATGTCGCCGACCACTTCGTGCCAGCTCATTTGCGGTGCGACCGGCCACGGCACGACCGGCGCGCTGACCAGGGCAGGCGGCGCCGGATCGGGAATCCTGGCGGCAAGCGCGACGCCGCCGGGCGCACGCGGCGCCAGCTTGCGGATCGCATAAGCCGAGGAATCGGCAAGGTAGAGCGCGCCCGCCCGGTCGATCGCGATGCCGGCCGGCCCGGTGAGCGGCAGCGCGGCATTGCCGTCGATCGTCGATCCCGGTCCCGCGAGCACGCGCAATTCGCCCTTGGGCGACATCTCGACGATGCGCCCGCGGCGATAGGCGGCGACATAGACATATCCGTCCCAGCTCGGCACCAGCCCGACCATCCCTTGCAGCAGGCCGCCGCCATCGTTCGGATCGCTCCTGGCCAGCGTCGAGACGCGGCCGTCGGGCGTCACCTTGCGGATCGCGTCATTGCCGCTGTCCGCCACCAGCAGCGCGCCCTTGCGGTCGACCGCGATCCCGGTCGGCGTGTCGAACGCTGCGCTTCCGCCTTGCCCATCGGCAAAGCCCGGCGCATCGCCGCCGGCCAGGGTGCTCACCTGGCCATCCGGCGCAATGCGGCGGATGCGGTCGTCATAGGTGTCGGCGACATAGATATTGCCGTCGTCGTCCACGGCGACCCCGATCGGTCCGTTGAAGCGCGCCTGCCTCGCCGGCCCGTCGCGATAGCCCGCAATGCCGTCGCCGGCGATCGTCGTCACCACGCCGGCCGGATCGATCCTGCGGATGGCATTGGCACCCGTGTCTGCGACGAACAGATTGCCTGCGCGATCGATCGCGACCGCGGACGGGCTGTCGAACGATCCCGGCAGGGTAGTGACAGTGCCGTCGGGATCGATCTTGCGAATACGTCCCGTATCGCCGGCATCTGCGACATAGAGCGCGCCACGCGCGTCGATCGCCAGCGCGAACGGATCGCCGAACCGAGCCCGTGCCGCCGCGCCGTCGGTCTGCCCGCGAACCCCATCGCCGGCGACGGTGGTCAGCGTCACCGGCCAGCCGAACTTGGTCGGCGGCGGATTGAACCAGCCGAGCGTCGCCAGCAGCCCGACGACGCCGCCGATGGCGGCGAGCAGGACGAGGAATGCGGCGAGGGCGAATTTGCGGGGCGATCGGACGAGCATTGCCGATCGCCCCTAGCAACAATGACGCTCCGCTTGGAGAAGAAGCTTTCTCCTCACGGACGAACGCGGATGATCGTCTTCCCCCGCCGTCGCTCGGACGGGTTGAGCGCGGCGACGGCGTCGTCGAGTGACGCGACCGCCCCGATGTTCGTCCGTAATCGCCCGTCGCGCACCCGCTGGACGATCTCGCCCAGCTGGGCACGATCGGATTCGACCACGAAGTCGATCGCCAGCCCGTCGGCGGGCCGATCCTCGACGGGCCCCACGGCCGACACGATTGCCCCGCCGCCGCGAACCAGTCGTGCCGAGCGCTTGCCGATATCGCCGCCGATCAGATCGAGTACCAGGTCGACCTGGCCGGCATCTTCCAGCGCCTCGCTGTCGAGATCGACGAACGCGTTCGCGCCGAAATCGAGCGCGGCTTGCCGGTCGGCGGCGCGTCCGGTGCCGATGACATAAGCGCCAAATTCACGCGCCAGCTGCACCGCGACCGCGCCGACCGCGCCGGCCGCGCCGTGCACCACCACGCGCTGCCCGGCCTGGAGGCGGCCATGCACGAACAGGCCCTGCCATGCCGTGAGGCCCGAGATCGGCAAGCTCGCGCCGACCGTGAACTCCATGTCGCCCGGCAAGGGCGCCAGGTTGCGCGCCTCGACCACCGTATATTCCGCCAGGCTGCCGTTGCGATACCAGTCGGTCAGCCCGAACACGCGTTGCCCGATCGACAGTCCCGTCGTGCCGTAGCCGAGCGCGGTGATCACGCCCGCCAGTTCGTGGCCGGGGATCGTCGGCGTGCGGTCGCGGTCGAGCCGATCGGTCCAGGTCGACGGCCATTCCAGCTCGGTGCCGACGAATCCCGCGGCATGAACCTGGACCACGACGTCGTTGATCGCCGGCTGCGGCTCGGGCCGCTCCGCCAGCGTCATCCCGGCCGTTCCCGCAGCCTGGTCGGTTACCGTGATTGCCTTCATGAGCGTGATCTCCTCGGTCCTCTGCCCGTCTGGAGGAGCGGCGCCGCCACGCCGAAGCGAGGCGCGATCCTTCCCGGACTGTCTCCTGACAGCCCGAAGATGGCGCGTCCTGGATCATCAGGAAGTACCAGGAACGCCAAGAAATCATGTACCACGACGCAGCGGCAGGACACCGGCCCCGGCCTTGCAATTACGCTGGCACATGCAACAAGTCGGTGGTGCCCATGTCGAGCGACTTTCCCGTCACCCATGTCCCGGCGCGCGTCTCGCTCGGCGATGGGCTGGGCGACGTCGCCGCGCATGGCCTGCTCGCGAGCCACCGCGCGCATGGCGGACGCGGCAGCCTGCCGCGGCACGAACATGGCGCGGCGTATCTCTGCGTGGTGCTGGCGGGCGGCTATGCCCAGGCGACCACGCGCGAGATCGATTGCCGGCGTGGCTCGCTCGTCGCGCACCCCGGCGGGCATGTCCATGCCAACCGGTTCGGCGCGCAATCGACCCGCTGCGTGAACCTGTATTTCGACGCCCAGTGGCTCGATGATCCGGCCCTGGCGGGATTGTTCGGCGACTATCGCCAGGTGAGCCTCGATCCGCGCGATGCGGCACTGGCGCGGCTGGAGCGCGAGATGGCGACGCGCGACGCAGGATCCGCCCTGGGCGTGGTCGGCGCGGTGCTCGAGATCGCGGCGCGTGCGGTCCGCGGCGGCGACCTCGATACCGCGCCGGCATGGCTGGCGCGGGTGTGCGATGCGATCGCGGCCAATCCGGCGCACCCGCCCGAACTGGCGGCCCTGGCGGCGGAGGCTGGAGTCCATCCGGCGCACCTTTGCCGCGCCTTCCGCGCCGCGACCGGCGAGACGATCGGCGCCTATTCGCGGCGGCGGCGGCTGGAGGTGGCGGACGCGATGATCGCGGGCGACCAGTCGATCGCCGAGATCGCGGCGGCGACCGGCTTTTACGACCAGGCGCATTTCGCCCGCTGCTTCCGGCGGCAATATGGCATGGCCCCGGGCAGGCGCCGCGCGCAACGCACGTCCTGATCGCATCAACCGCGTCCAAGACCGGGCCGGCGAGCCTGGGCTATCGTGTCCGGCAAGGAGACGATGATGTCGCAGATCAAGTGGATGATGGGTGGAGCGGCGCTGCTGCTCATCGGCAGCGCGCCGGCGGACAGGGAGCAACTGCGCGGGACGTTGATCGCGACGGGGAAGATCAATGCCGCCGGGATGGACGGTACGTGGCAATCGATGAACGACCTGGGCGACGGCCGCTATGCGACGCGCACCGATCTCACCGCCTTCAGCACTGCCGACATTTACGACGGGCGGACGCACTGGCGGATCGAGCCATCGGGCGGCAGCCACAAACTCGACAGCCCCTTCGCGCTGCGGCGGACGCAGACCGGCGCCTGGCTCGCCCGGTTCGGCTGGCTGCAGCCGGGGTTCGGCGGCGCGAAGCGATCGGCGGCGACCAGCCGGAGCGAGGGCGGAAAACGCTATTCGGTGGTGACCGCCACGCCGCGCGGCGGCGAGCCGGTCGACTTGTGGTTCGACGCGGCGACCGGCGAGCTGGCCCGCGCGGTCGAGCAGGAATGGTTCTACAAGGTCGAGACGCGCTATGCCGATTATCGCGCGGTCGCGGGCCGGCGCCTGCCCTTCTCGATCGTGCGATCCGACGGCAATAACGAGGAGCGCGTCACGATCGACACCTACCGCCTGCGCCCGAGCGCGCCGGCCGGCAGCTACGCCGCACCGCGCCAGCCCGACGATCATGCGGTGCCGGCCGGCGGTACGACGGTGACCGCGACGGTCTTCCCGCAACTGGTGATCGCGGCGAGCGTCAACGGCCGGCCAATGCACTTCCTGTTCGATACCGGCGGGCACAGCATCCTGTCGCCCGACGCGGCACGCGCGCTCGGCCTGACCTCGGCCGGCGAAGTGCGCAGCGGCGGCAGCGGCGCGGGCACGCTCGCGCAGCAATTCACCCGCGTGAAAGAGCTGCGGATCGGCGACGCGGTGATGCGCGACCAGGCCTTTTCGATCCTCGACCTCGGCTATTCGTCGCTGGAACGCGGTGCGGAGCCGCCGATCGCCGGCCTGCTCGGACTGGAAGTGGTCGAGCGCTTCATCGTCCGGCTCGACTATCGTGCGGGCACGCTGACCCTGCTGCCGCGCGACCAGGCGGTCGTCTGCAGGAGTGGATGGGTAGCGGCGCGCTTCACCGACGATATGCCGACCGTCGAGGCACGGCTGGACGGCCTCCTCGCGCCCTTCACGATCGATACCGGGAACAACGGATCGACCATGCTCTATGCCCATTGGCTCAAGCAGCACGGCCTCGCCGCGCGTTACAATCGCGGGGTGGAAACGGTATCCTATGGCGCCGGCGGTGCGTCGCGCAACTGGGTGAGCTACGCGCAGGCATTCAGCGTCGGCGGCGGGACGGTACGCTACCCGATGGTCCGCACCTCGGACGACAAGGGCGGGGTCAGCCTGTCGGTCAGCGAGGCCGGCAACCTCGGCACGGCGACGCTGGCGAACTACACGATCACCTTCGATTACGGCCGGTCGCGCCTCTGCATGGACTATGTGCCGGGATACGCCCCGATGCCGTTCAACCGCGCCGGCGCGCGCGCGATCAAGACCGACCCGGACACGATCCTGGTAAGCCTGGTCAACGACGGCGGCCCGGCGGCGCAGGCAGGCCTCCGCAAGGACGACAAATTGCTCAGCATCGACGGGCGCGGCGCACGTGAACTGGGCGGCGGGGATATCGCCCGCGCCTTTGCCCAGCCGCCGGGGACGCGCGTGCGGGTGCGCTATGTCCGGGGCGGACAGGAGCGGGATGCGGTGATCGTGTTGCGGGAATTGCTGCCACTGCCTGGGGGACAGCGGCGAGGGTGAGACTGGCCACCCGCGGCATCATTCCAGACGCCCGGCCTAGGACGCAGGAGGCGCGGTCTGGATCGGCCGTGCCGGCACGCCGACCACCGTCGCGCCATCCGGAACGTCGCTCACCACTGCCGCGCCCGCGCCAACCACGCAGTTGCTTCCGATAACGGCACCCGGGCGAGCACAGGATCCGACGCCGATCATCGATAATTCTCCGACCCGGACCCCGCCGCACAAATGTGCGCCGGGTCCGACATGCGCGGCTGCCCCGATCGTGCAATCATGATCGACCGAGGCGCTCGTGTTGACGATCACGCCGCTCTCGAGCAGCGTGCGAGCGCCCACCACCGCACCCGGCGCCACGAAAACGCCGGCGCCCATGCTCGCGCTCGGGCTGACGATCGCACCGGGATGGACGACGCTGGCGATGGCAAATCCCTCTTGCTCGAGCCACGCGATCAGCGCCATGCGCAGCCGGTTGCCGCCAATGGCGGGGACGACCGCGGCCCGATCGCGCTGGGCCAGCAGCCAGTCGCGACCGCCCGCGATACCCTGGTCGAGCAGCATTCCGCCATGCTTGGCTAGGTCGTCGTCGCAAACGCGATAGCCGCTCCAGCCGCCGGCGGCGCGCGCCGCCTCCAGGATCATCGCCGCATGACCGCCGGCGCCAAAGACGACAAGTTCGCGCATGCTCATGGCCCAGCTGTGGCGTTCGCCCCCGCGAGGGTCAATCCGGCGCATTCGAGGTCACGACGATGTCCGGGGCGTGGCCGGAGAATTCGGGCATCGTCGCCGAGCCGGTGCTGCTGATGCCACGCGCCCTGAACACCTGGAGGCCCGTCAAGGCGAGGATCCTGAGGTCGAGCCACAGCGACCGGTTCTCCACATACCAGATATCCAGCGCGAACCGTTCCGGCCAGGTAATGCAATTGCGCCCGTTCACCTGGGCCCAGCCGGTAATGCCGGGCCGAACGTCGTGCCGCCGTCGCTCCTCCGGCGAATACAGGTCCATATAGTGCAGCAGCAGCGGGCGCGGCCCGACGAGGCTCATGTCGCCTCTCAGCACGTTCCACAGTTGCGGCAGCTCATCGAGGCTGGTCGCGCGCAACAGCTTTCCGAATGCCGTCAGCCGCTCCGCATCGGGGCGCACCCGCCCATCCCCGTCGCGATCCTCCGCCATGCTGCGAAACTTCAGGAGCCGGAACGGCCGGCCGCGAAACCCCGGCCTTGGCTGCGAGAACAGCACCGGTGCGCCGAGCGCCGCCCGGACCGCCAGGGCAATGATCGCCAGAAAAGGCGCCAGCAACAGCAGTGCCGAAGCCGAAATGACGATATCGAGAGCGCGCTTCATGTTGATGGCTGCTCCGCAAGGCAACGCGCTGGAACCGTGGCGGTGAGCCTGGGCCTGCCCCCTCGCACCATCCTGTTGATCCCGGCTTTGCGGCGTCGGGTTCAAGGCAGTTGCAGGGTAACCGGCCGGCGGGCGGAAATACCGGATGCTCCCATCCCAAATTCAGGCGGAGGCCTCGTCGAATACGGCGCTTATGGCATCGCAGACCAATCCGACATCCGCGTCGGTCAGCGTCGGATGGGTCAGGAACGCCAGGCTCGTCTCGCCAAGTTCGCGCGCGGCGGGGAGGGGCTGCGGCGGGCGCCAGCCGGTGCCGTCGAATGCCTTCTCCAGATACACTTCCGAACAGCCGCCCTGGAAGGCGGGAATGCCGCGGGCAGTGATCGCCTCGACGATCCTGTCGCGCGACCAGCCGGCGCGCAGCCCGTCGGGGCGCACATAGGCATAAAGCCGGTAATAAGCGTGGGTCGTGCCCGGATCGGGTCGCGGTACGCGCACCGCGCGGGAAAAATGCGCCAGCGTCTCCGCCAGTCGATCGGCAATCTCCGTCCGGCGCGCGGTCCATGCCGCCATCCGCGACAATTGGATCAGGCCGATCGCGGCCTGCATCTCCAGCATGCGCCAATTGGTGCCGAACGTCTCGTGGAGCCACCGGAAGCCCGGCGGATGCGCCGCATGGTGGACCGCATCCCAGCTCTTGCCATGGTCCTTGAACGACCACATGCGCGACCACAACCCCTCGTCGTCGGTCGTGACCATGCCGCCTTCGCCACCGGTCGTCATGATCTTGTCCTGGCAGAACGACCAGGCGCCCGCCGTCCCGAAGGTGCCGACGCTCCTGTCGCCGATCCGCGCGCCATGGGCCTGCGCGCAATCCTCGATGACATGGATGCCGCGTCCGCCGGCCAGCGCCATGATGCCGGGCATGTCGCACGGCCAGCCGCCCAGGTGCACGGGCAGGATGGCGCGGGTCCGCCCGGTGATTGTCGGCGCGATGGTCGCCGGGGAGATGTTCCCGCTGTCCGGGTCGACATCGGCGAAGACGGGAATGGCCCCGGCATTGACGACCGACGACACCGACGCGATGAAGCTGCGCGGCGTCACGATCACCTCGTCCCCCGCCCCGATGCAGAGCGCCCGCAGCGCCAGGTCGAGCGCGACCGTCCCGTTGGTGACGGCGACCGCGTGCGCACTGCCGGCCCATTGCCCGAAGGCGCTTTCGAACGCGCGAACGCGGGTGCCGGTCCAATAGTTGACGCGATTGGAGGCCAGCACCTCGGCGACCGCGCGGACCTCTTCCTCGCTAAAGCACGGCCATGGAGCTAATGGGGTGTCCAGCACCCCCGGCTACTGCCCGTCGCCGCGCGACAAATCAATCCGGCGATCGCGGTGCCGGCGGCACGATGGCCTCGTCGAGGAGCACGCACGGTGGGCTTCGCCACCAACATTGTCCCTGCACGACGCTAGGCGGGCGGTTGGGTGGCGTTCGCGTTCAACAGGGTCGAAATCGCCGTCACCACTTGCGCCATCGCGAATGGTTTCTGCACCAGGATGCTGTTCGGCACGCCATTGGCGGCCCAATCCGCCGCGCTGTCGGCGGTCATGTAGACGATCGGGAACGACGGCACCGCTTCCCGGGCGTGCCGGGCGACGTCCCACCCGCTCACCTCGCCGCCCAGCCTGATGTCCGTGATCAGCCCGGCAAGGACGATGTCGCTATCGTCCAGCATTGCCATGCCGCGCTCGCCATTGGCCGCGGAAACGATCTGGAATCCGGCGTCGGCCAGGGCATCACGCAGCAGGTCGAGCACGATCGCTTCGTCTTCCACGATGAGCAGGGTGACCCCTTCGGGCAATTTCATCTCCGTCTCGTACCCGAACAGGAACAGGCAGGAATGCCTGGGTTCGGCGCGCCGGCGTCCGGCGGTGGGCCAGCGTTTCCTCCTGATATCACAGGCGGAGCGGTTCACGCAGCGATATCGGGATCATGGTCGATCGCGAGAACCGCCCTGCCGCCACCCGCTAGTCGTGAAGCCCCACCACGCCGAGCTTGCCGAGGTTGATCGTCAGCTGGATATTCAGCGCATGGTCCATCTGCGGCCGTGCCCCACCCCGGCCCAGGCGATACTGGTTGAGGTACCCGACATCCGCCGTCACCGCCTTGCCGAGTGGAAAGCTGAGCCCCAGGATGTTGCGCATCCGCTCATATCCCGCGCGCTGGCCCCAATTGGTGCTGTTGGGCAGGATGAAGCTCTCATGGCTGACGAACAGCGTGGGCCGCTTCGACCCCAGGGGGAGGTTGTAGCGAAGCAGCGGGCGTATCCGGAAGCCGATCTCGCCGCCCCGGACGATGAACCGCTCGTCGAGCCGAAGCCGGGCAGCCAGCCGGCCGCGCGAGAAGACGACCTGCTGGCGCAGGCGGTTCTCGTCCGGGCTGGTATTGCCGTTATAATAGCTGACGTACCGGTAGCCGGCGCCGAGCTCCACGCCCTTGGCGATCTGCCAGCCGATCAGCCCCCCGAACTCGGTCGTGTATACGCCCTTCTGCCGGTCGCTGGTCCGCGCGATCTGCTCGAGCGTCACCCGCACCCGCGGCGCGACCGGCACGACGACGTTGATCTGTTCCCACGCCTGGGTGTCCTCCTGCTGCGCGCGCGCCGGCGACGCGAAGAGCAGCAGGAGCGGGATGGTGGCGACGGCGGAGCGGATCATGCCGGCGACTATGCATGTCGGGGGGTGTGGGGCAACCGGTGGGAGGTTGTTCGAATTGATGCCGCCTCCCGGGCGTGGGTGCGGCGAAGAGGTGAGTTTGTTGCATTTTGTAGGATTGCCACTGCAAATTGTCGTCGCAGCTAGTCCAGGTGTCAGGCATTGCCCGTTGGACTGGCTATGTCCGTTGGTGGCCGGTTCCGGACCGGTTGCTCGGTGTCTGCAGAACCAGACCGCATACATGCAATGCAGCCAAGTACACGATAAAATCGCGGGCGCCGGCGGTCGTCGGCACACTTCCAAATGGCTCATCAGCCACTGCATGCAGGAAAGCTAACAAATCTCCATTTTGGACATATTACCTTCGATTGCAGGTCGTATTGATTGGGATATACTCTGGCTTCGGAGGGGCCATGCGGATCGAATTTGTTGAAATTGCAAATTTTAGAAAGTTGATTTCAACGAGAATTGGCTTGTCTACTGACAAGACCGTTTTCGTTGGCGCAAATAACAGCGGAAAGACCTCAGCGATCACCGCCTTGCGGTACTTTCTCGTCGATCGGGAACGCACCAGCTTTTGCTTCAATGATTTTACGCTGTCCCATTGGCCGCGGATCGACGCAATGGGCGCTACCTGGGAGGCGGCGCACGTCGCGCAGCAAGCGTTGCCCGAACCGGAGTGGGATACGTTCCTGCCGTTTCTCGACGTTTGGATGCAGGTCGAAGAAAACGAGGTGCACTACGTTCAGGGCATTCTTCCGACGTTGGATTGGACGGGGGGGCGCCTCGGGGTTCGCGTCAGGTACGAACCAAAGGATAGTGAGCAACTCCAGAAGGATTACCTGACAGCGCGTGCCGACGCGCGAGATCTGCAAACAGCGGGTGCCGCGCTCGCAGAGGAACAAGGTCAGGACGCAGCAGAGTTTCAAGTCGCGATCTGGCCACGAACTTTGGTCGAGTTCCTGCAACGCCGCGTCACGCGTTATTTCACGATCCACACTTATGTGCTGGACCCGACCGCATGCGTTGATCCACTGCACGGACGAGCTCAGCCGCAGGTCCTAAATGGAAGTGAGCCCATTGAGGGCGATCCGTTCAAAGGTCTCATCCGAATTGACGAGATCAGCGCGCAACGCGGATTTGGCCATGCCAGCGAAAGCGGCACGGAGGACAGCGAAGCGTCTAGATCGGCACCGACGTCTCGCAAACTCTCATCTCAGCTTCGCCAATACTACAAAAGTCACCTCGACCCATACGAGAGCCCGGATGCCAAAGACCTTCTCGCGCTCAAGGCGATCGAGGAAGCCCAAGAGGCGTTCAACATTCGCCTAAGCGACGGCTTTGAAAGTCCACTCAAGGAAATGCACACGCTTGGCTATCCCGGCGTCACAGATCCCAAACTCAATATTTCGACACGGCTGAGGCCAGTCGAAGGGCTCAACCACGACGCTGCTGTACAGTTTGTCGTACCGATGCAAGCGGGCGGGGCTTCGATAAATTTGTACCTGCCCGAAGATTCCAACGGCCTCGGCTACCAGAACCTCATTTCCATGGTGTTCCGCCTGATGGCATTTCGCGATAGCTGGATGAGAGTTGGAAAGGCCCAAAGCAAGGCGTCAGATGATGCGATCATCCCGCCGTTGCATCTTGTCCTGATCGAAGAGCCCGAAGTGCATTTGCACACGCAGGTGCAGCAGGTTTTTATCCGGCAAGCTCACAAAATTCTCCGCAATCACGATCAGTTAGGGGCCGGTTCCAACTTCGTGACGCAATTGGTGGTGAGCACCCATTCCAGCCACATTGCCCACGAATGTTACTTTGACTCCCTTCGCTACTTCCGGCGGCTTCCGGCCAGTGAGCACGCAATCCCCACATCATGCGTGGTGAACGTCGGCGAGGCTTTCGGCGGCGAGCAGGAAACTAAGCGCTTCGTGACCCGCTACCTGAAGGTCACTCACTGCGATCTGTTCTTCGCCGATGCTGCTGTACTGATCGAAGGACCGGCCGAGCGCATCCTTGTTCCCCATTTCGTGAACTCACATGCGGAGTTCGATAAGCTTGCAGAGAGTTATATCACCTGGCTCGAAATCGGAGGCAGCCACGCCCACAAGCTACGCAGCCTTATAGAAAAGATCGGACTGACAACCCTGGTCGTCACCGACATCGATTCCCAAGACGCGGCCGGCTCAAGTGCGGCGCCGGTGCGGGGCGCGAACTACACGACGCGCAATCACACGCTCAAAACTTGGTGGCCTGAGATTGAGGAATTGGATGCGCTGCTGGACAAGCCCGAGGCCGAAAAATCTAAAGATTATAACGCAGAGCAATTTACGCTCCGCGTCGCGTATCAGTGTCCGATCGAGATCAAGTTCAAAGATGCCGCAATCGAGGCACTGGCCTATACGCTGGAAGATGCGATCGTGGTCGCCAACATTGAATTGTTCGCCACGCTTCCCGGAGCCGGTCTCATCGCAAAATTCCGAACCGCTATCGCCGAAAGCGCGGATTTTGCGGCACTCAGCGAGGCCATGAAAGACGCGTTGAAGGGGGGTAGCAAAGCCGAGTTCGCGCTCGACCTCCTTGAAATCGATAATCCCAGCGATTTAAAGCCCCCCAAGTATATCCGCGAGGGCTTGCTGTGGCTGGCCGCCCAGCTTGAGCAAAAACAGAAGGAACTAGGGCTGGTCACGCTAGCTCCTACAGAAACCGAGGCCAGCATCGATGCCGAGGCTGGCGATGGGGTGGCCGCGTGAACGTTGAAAGCGCGCCAGTCGAAACGAATGTCACCCTCGACGATGGGGTCGAAACTGAGATCGCTTCGTACCTCGACCTGGAAAATCCCTCCAGTTTCTTCCTGTTCGCCGGGGCCGGTTCCGGGAAAACGCGGTCGCTCGTCAACGCGCTTCGGCACATTGCCAGACAATATCGGGATACACTTCGCCTACGGGCGAGGCACGTTGCAGTCATCACCTATACCAACGCCGCCTGTGACGAGATCACGCGTCGGTTAGAATATGATCCGCTGTTCGTCGTCAGAACCATCCATAGTTTTGCGTGGTCGCAAATTCAGGGGTTCAACTCCGACATACGGGAATGGCTACGCGCCAATCTTCAAACAGAAATCGCCGATTTGACTGCGGAGGAGGCCAAAGGCCGCTCCGGTACGAAAGCGTCCGCAGCGCGGCTGGCGTCGATTGAATCAAAGCAGCGCCGTCTTGCTCGGCTCGACGAGATCAAGGCGTTCACCTACAATCCCAACAGCGATAACCGGGAGCGCAATGCCCTCAATCACAGTGAAGTCATCAAGATTTTTGCGACCTTCCTGCTTGAAAAGTCGCTGATGCAGCGAATGTTCGTTGAGAAATATCCGTTCCTGCTGATCGATGAGAGCCAAGACACGAATAAGGCTCTGATCGACGCCCTCCTTACGGTTCAACAGGCACACGCAAGCCGTTTCTGCTTGGGGCTAATCGGCGACACGATGCAGCGCATTTATCTGGACGGTAAGGAGAATATCGAAAGCGAATTGCCGCCGGGCTGGAAAACACCCGAGAAGGTACTGAACCATCGCAGCCCGAAGCGTATTGTGCGCCTGATCAATGCCATTCGCTCGGGCGCAGACAAGCAAGTTCAGGAACCCCGCGACGACGCGAGTGAAGGATGGGCGCGGCTGTTTATATTCCCAATCGATACGCCGGATAAGCCTGCGATGGAGGACGGTGTTCGCGCCTGTATGGCTGATATCACCGGCGATGAGGGTTGGAGTGATCGCGACCAATGCAAAATTCTCACGCTTGAGCACCACATGGCCGCCAAGCGGATGGGTTTTGAGCAGCTCTTCGAGGCCATTGCGCCGATCGAGGCATTTCGCACGGCGTTTCTCGACGGCAGTTTCGCGCCGACCCGATTTTTCACGCACAGCGTCCTTCCGCTAGTGATCGCCACCCAGCGGGGCGACAAGTTCCTGGCGACCAAGCTCATCCGTGAAGCGTCGCCGTTGCTTAGCAAAGACATGCTCAAAGGTTCCAAAAAGCCGCTAGACCAATTGCGCAACGCGCAGGCGGCGATCGACAGCCTGATGTCGTTGTGGGCGAACGGCGAACCGACCTGCGGCGCCGTTCTGGAAAATGTCGCGAGCACCAATCTCTTCGTCATGCCCGATAGCCTAAAAGCCGCTCTGGCGGCAGCCAGTGCGGAACCAATAGTTTCTAAAGACGACGAAGAGGCTGATCCGGTTGGCGAGAATGTCGCGGCGCTGTTGTCCCTTCTGGACTGCCCGTTCTCGATGATTGCACCCTACGCCTCATACGTCGCGCGCGAGGCTTCTTTTGACACCCATCAGGGAGTCAAAGGACTCGAATTCGATCGCGTCATGGTCCTGATGGACGACGGCGACGCCCGTGGTTTCCTTTTTGGATACGACAAGTTGCTCGGAGCCAAGGAGCTCAGTGCCAGCGATTTGAAGAACGCTCAAGAGGGCAAGGATTCCTCAATCGATCGCACGCGACGGCTGTTTTACGTCACCTGTAGCCGTGCCAAATCCAGCTTAGCGCTTATCGCTTACTCGACCGATTCCGGCGCGATGAAAGCGCATGTGATCCAGTCAGGCCTTTTCCTTGAGGACGAGGTGTTTCTTGGTCTTCCGACATAAGACGCAGCGAGTATCCCATCCCCAAGTCGCCGCCGCACTGAGCATCCAGATGTTCTTTGTGGCGTGCCCTTGGCTATTCGCGTCCGCAAACAGCAGCCTGCCATAGAGCCGATACCGCTAGATGGTCAGCGCGGGATTGCCAAATGCCTGTGCACCTTCAAACTCGATCAGGCCGTCAGCGAGGCTCGCTACCGCTCGATCCTTCGCGTTCATCCCCAGCAGCGGGCGAGTGATCTCTTCGCCGCGTTCGGTCAGTATTAAGGGTAAGTCGCCGTCTTCGGCACCTCCGGAATCGGAATGAACTCCACCTCGTCCCCCGCCACCTTGGCGAACCGCCCGGCCTTCCAGTCTTCCTTGGCCTGCTGGATCCGGTCCTTCCTTGAGCTGACGAAGTTCCACCAGACGTGCCGCTCGGTCGTGAACGCCTCGCCGCCGCACAGCATCACGCGGCCGCCGGTGCCCGATCGCAGCGTCATCGCGGCGCCGGGCTTGAGCACGTAGAGCGTGTTGATCGCCATCGGCATGCCGTCGATCTCCGCCTCGCCGATCGCCAGGTAAACCGCGCGCTCGTCGGCGCCGGCATCGATCGGGATGCTCGCGCCGGGCGCCAGCAGGATGTCGGCATAGATCGTCTCGGCATAGATGGTGGTCGGCGCCGATGCCCCCCACAAATCGCCCATGATGATCCGCGCGGTCGCGCCATGCGCCTCGACCACCGGCAGCGACGCCTTGGCGACATGCTCGAACGCGGGGTCGATCTCTTCCTTGTCCTCGGGCATCGCGATCCAGGTCTGGATGCCCGACAGATCGGGACCGTGCGCGCGCTCGTCACCGGGCGAGCGTTCCGAATGCGCGATGCCGTGGCCCGCGGTCATCAAATTGACCGCGCCGGGCTCGATCCGCGCATAGGTGCCGATCGAATCGCGATGGTCGATCGCCCCGGCGAACAGATAAGTGACGGTCGCCAGGTTGATGTGCGGGTGCGGCCGCACGTCGATGCCGCTCCCCACATCGAGATGCGCCGGGCCCATCTGGTCGAAGAAGATGAATGGGCCGACCATCTGGTGCGGCTTGGAGGGCAGGGTGCGGTGGACCTTGAACCCGCCCAGGTCGTGCGTCGTCGGGGTGATGATGCGGTCGATCAGGTCGTCGTTGGTCATGCGCTCAGCTCCGCGATGATATGGGCCAGGTCTTCGGGGAAATATTGCTCGCCCAGCGCGTGGAGGTCGCCGGGCGCGACCCAGCGCCATTGCTGCATCACGCGCTGCTCGAGCTCGGTATGCGATCCCGTGTCGATCTCGCGCGCGTCGGTGCGGACCAGGAAATAGCGCTCGTCGGCGGTCACCTCCACGCCTTCCAGCGTCAGGAAGTCGACCTCGCGGCGCAGCACCTGCGCGCCGGGATCGGCGATGATGCCGGTCTCCTCGTACAATTCGCGCCGCGCCGCTTCCTCATAGCTCTCGCCCGGATCGACCGCGCCGCCCGGCGTGCACCAGAAGGGCGCGCGCCCGTCCTCGGGCGTGAAGCGGAACATCAGCAGGCGGCCGCCGCCATCGACCAGCAGGATGCGCGCGGCGGGGCGGGGGGTACGGGTCGTCATCGCTCACCGATAGCGCGTCATGTCGACGGGCGCACGATCCAGTCTGGAAATGTAGGATTTCCTTTGTCAGGGTAATGCCCGGTCCACGACCCAGCGTCTTTGATATCGTCGAACGAATGCCTGCCGAATCCCCAACGCCGCACCTGGGGCAAAGGTGAGAAATGAAAAAATATGCGGAACTTTTGGGCCGGGCTCAGGCGGCGTCGAGCTCGGGATAATGGCGAAAAATGCCGTCCTCGTTGAACGCGATGCGGCGCCCGCTCTTCAGATAGGCGGCGATGCCGGGCAGGTCCGCCACGCGGTCGTGGAGCGCGGCCAGACCGGGATAGTCGCCCACGACCGCCTCCATCCGCCTGGGGAAGGCGTAGCGCAGTCCCTCGACGACCTGGAACAGGCTGGTGTCGATCGGCGACCAATGCTCGCCCGCGATCCACTCGCCCGCGACGGCGTGCGTCGCGCGCTCGAAATAGCCGAGGAATTTGGGGATGCGCGCCTCGCGAAATCCTTCCGCATAGCGCTTCGCCTCGGGCTTCTGCTTCTCGTAATAATCGTCGAGCGCGACCGGGTGATGGACGTTGTGCACTTCCGCCACCAGGTCGGTGACGGTGAGCTGGAGCTGGATCACCCAGAACAGGATCTTCTCGTCCTTCGGCGCCAGGCCATGCGCATCGGACAGCCAGGTCAGGATGTGCGCGACCTGCGCGATCACCATCTTGCCGGTGTCGAGATAGGGCGGGGCGAACGGCGCGAACGGCTCCCGCGCCTTCATGTCCTTGAGCAACGTCTCGACGCCATGCTCGCGCGCGCCGTCGACATAGGCGATGCCGGCGGCTTCCATCGTCAGCCGGACGAACTCGCCGCGGCCCTGGATCGCGGGCCAGTACCAGAGTTTATACGGATCCATGTCCTTCTCCCGGTGCACGCGTGCGGATCGCCAGCGCGTGGATACGGGTAAACAGATCGGCGAGCGCCTGGTTCACCAGCCGTTGCCGCTGGACGCGGTTGAGCCCGGCGAACGCCGCGCTTTCGATCGCCACCGTCCAGTGCGATTCGCCAGTGCCGTCGTCGCCCAGATGGCCGGCATGGTGGTGGCTGTCGTTGATCACCTCGAGCTGCGTGGGGGAGAGCGCCGCGGTCAGGCGGGCAGTGATGATTTCGCCCAGCGGGGCGGTAGCGGCATCGGTCATGGCACTTATATAGAGCACTTTTTGCCGGAGACACCGTGGCTCGCACGCCCCCGCACGACCGACCCAATACCCGCTTCCACGGCCGCGTGGAGGGGAGCGGGCGACTGTGCTCGGAACCCGGCTGCGAGCTGCCCGGCGAGTTCCGCGCGCCGGCCAGCGAGGGCGGGCGCGGGCGGCACGACGGGCCGGGCGAGTATCGCTATTTCTGCCTCGATCATGTCCGCGCGTTCAACGCAAAGTACAATTTCTTCAACGGGATGAGCCCCGACGAGATCCACGAGGCGCAGCGGCCCTATGCCGGCTGGGAACGCGAGACGCGCGCCTTTGCGCATGCCGGCGCCGACCGCCCGCCGCGCTGGGCCGATTTCAGCGATCCGCTCGACGCGATCGGCGCGCGCTTCCGCGAGCGGATGGCCAATGAGCGCCAGCGTACCGACGGCAAGCCGCTGTCCCCCGCCGACCGCCGCGCGCTCGCGGTGCTTGGGCTCGACCAGGACGCCGACCGCCGCGGCCTGCGCCAGCGTTATTCGGAACTGGTCCGCAAATTCCACCCCGACCGCAATGGCGGCGACCGCAGCATGGAAAAGGCGCTGCAGGAAGTGATCGCGGCGTACCAGCATCTGAAGAGTGCACCGGCGTTTGCGTGAAATAACCCTCTCCCCTTGGAAGAGGGTCGAGACGCGAAGCGGCGAGGGGTGAGGGCAGGGCGCGATCCACTATCCTCACCCACCCGGCGCTGCGCGCCTCCTTCCCTCTCCCAATCGGAGAGGGACTGTCATGCTTGACCTTCCCGACCTCCAACCGCAAAGCCCGCAATCATGAAACGCCGTACCGGACAGGACCGCTCGATCACCCAGAACTGGCGCCCCGCCACGCAGCTGGTGCGCGGCGGCACCGCGCGGTCCGAATTCGGGGAGACCAGCGAGGCGATCTTCCTGACCTCGGGCTATGCCTATGATTGCGCGGGCGACGCCGCCGCGCGGTTCGCGGGCGAGCAGCAGGGCATGACCTATTCGCGGCTGCAGAACCCGACGGTGCAGATGCTCGAACAGCGCATCGCCCTGCTCGAAGGGGCCGAGGCATGCCGGACGATGGCGACCGGCATGGCGGCGATGACCGCGGCCCTGCTGTGCCAGCTCCAGACCGGCGACCATGTCGTCGCGGGCCGCGCCGCGTTCGGCTCGTGCCGCTGGCTGGTCGATACCCTGCTGCCCAAGTTCGGCATCCAGACGACGGTGATCGACGCCCGCGACCCGCAGCAGTTCATCGACGCGACCCGGCCCGAGACCAAGGTCTATTTCTTCGAGACTCCGGCCAACCCGACGATGGACGTGGTCGACCTCGAGGCGGTGTGCGGGATCGCCAAGGAGCGCGGGATCGTCTCGATCGTCGACAATGCCTTCGCCACCCCGGTGCTGCAGCGCCCGCTCGATTTCGGCGCCGACATCGTCGCCTATTCGGCGACCAAGCTGATGGACGGTCAGGGCCGGGTGCTCGCCGGCGCGGTGTGCGGCAGCGAGGATTTCATCGAGAACACCCTGCTGTCCTTCACCCGCAATACCGGGCCGACCCTGTCGCCGTTCAATGCCTGGGTGGTGCTCAAGGGGATGGAAACGCTCGACCTGCGCGCGCGGCGGCAGAGCGACAATGCGCTCAAGGTCGGCCGGTTCGTCGAGGGCCGCGTGCCGCGCATCCTCCATCCCGGGCTGCCGAGCCATCCGCAGCACAATCTGGCGATGCGCCAGATGGACGCGGCCGGGCCGATCTTCGCGTTCGAGGTCGATGGCGGGCGGGCGCAGGCGCACGGCCTGCTCGACGCGCTCGAACTGATCGACATCTCGAACAATATCGGCGATTCGCGCTCGCTGATGACGCATCCCAGCTCGACCACGCATGCCGGCGTGTCGGAAGAGCGCCGGATCGAGATGGGGGTGACCGAAAACATGCTGCGATTGAACGTCGGGCTCGAGGATCCGGACGACCTGATCGACGATCTCGACCAGGCGTTCCGGAAAGTGGGCCTATGAGGAGCGGGCAGTGAGCGACGCGATGAAAGCGCTGTTCCCCAATGTCGCGGAAACCCGCGGCGTGGTGGTGCGCGTCTCGGTCAGCTTCCTGCCCGAGCAATCCGAGCCCGAGCGCGGCCGCTGGTTCTGGGCCTATCACGTCCGGATCGAGAACGAATCGCCAGCGACGATCCAGCTGCTGACGCGCCATTGGGTGATCACCGACGGCCGCGGCGCGCGCCATTCGGTCGAGGGCGAAGGCGTGGTCGGCGAACAGCCGGTGATCGCGCCGGGAGCGAGCTTCGACTATGTCTCGGGCTGCCCGCTGGCGACGCCGACGGGGGCGATGCAGGGCAGCTATCACATGATCGCCGAGGATGGGTCGGCGTTCGACGTCGACATCCCCCGCTTCGCGCTGATCGCGCCCGCGGTGGGGGCGTAGCGCGGTGGACAGCATCATCCTCACCCTTCCGCGCCTTCGGCGCTCCCTCCCTCTCCCATTGGGAGAGGGAAGGGGCCCGCGTCGCGCAGCGACGTGGGAAGGGTGAGGGCGACGGCATGAAAAGGACCCATCTCCCGCTGAACGGCCTGCGCGTGCTCGACGCCGCCGCGCGGCATCTGTCGTTCACCCGCGCCGCCGACGAGCTCGCCGTGACCCCGGCCGCGGTCGGGCAGCAGATCCGCGCGCTCGAGGATACGCTCGGCGTCGTCCTGTTCCGCCGCACCACCAAGGGGCTCGAGCTGACCCCCGAAGGCGAAGCCGGGCTCGGCGCGTTGCGCCAGGGCTTCCTCCAGTTCGAGGAAGCGGTCCGGGCGATGCAGGCCGGCCAGTCGTCCAAGTCGCTGACCATCGCAGCACCACGCGACGTGCTGCATTGCTGGCTGATGCCGCGGCTCGCCGAGATCAGCGCGGCCGATGGCGAGATGCGCTTCATGCTGGTCGCCGCCGATGACGAGATCGACTTCACCCAGGCCAATCTCGACCTCGCGATCCGCTGGGGCGAGGGGCCGGGCGAGCATGAGGGCGAAGCGCTCGAATCCGAAGGTATGATCACGGTCGAGCGGCCGGGCGGTGGCGCCGACACGCGCATTTCCTGGCCGGGCTGCCTCAACGACGATGCCGTGTCCCTGGTCCGCGTCGCCGATGCCGGGCTCGCGATCGACGCCGCGGCCGAGGGGCTGGGCCGCGCCACCGTGCCCGAACTGCTCGCGCGCAACGACCTGGCGAGCGGCCGCATCGTCGCGATCGGCGAGGCCAAGCCCTACCGGCTCGGCTATTGGCTGGTCGCCCCGCTCCCGCAATGGCGGCAGAAGAAGGTCAAGGCATTGGTGGAAGCATTGGGCGCGTGAACATCCCGATCCTCGAAACCGCGCGGCTGGTCCTGCGGCCGCTGCGGCAGGAGGATGCCGACGCGCTCCACCCGATGTATTCGGACGTCGAGGCCAACACCTATGGCTCGCGCCCGGCGTCGACCAGCCTCGAGGAATCGCGCGACCGCGTGGCCAAGGCACTGGCGGATACGGCATGGCGGGCCTGGGCGATCACGCTCAAGGGCGACGACACGCCGCTCGGCACCGCGGTGATCGGCACCGTCGCCAGCTATGAGAAGCGCCAGGGCAAGGTCACCGAGATCGGCTACATCCTGTCGCGCGAATATTGGGGGCATGGCTATGTCACTGAGGCGGTGGCGGCACTGATCGACCTGCTCTTTTCCGAAGGGCAACGCCGCGTCTTCGCCGACACCGATCCCGACAATGCCCCCTCGATCGCCGTGCTCAAACGGCTCGGCTTCACGCTCGAAGCGACGCTCCGTGCCGAGTGGGAGACGCATATCGGCGTCCGCGACAGCCTGATCTGGGGAATGCTGGAGGCCGAATGGCAGGTCGCCCGCCCCCGGACCTGAGCGATCCCGCCCAGCTCGTCGCCTATCGCAAGGAACTGCGCGGCGTGGCTCGCTGGTCGCGCTACTCGGGGGTCGGCCTCGCGATGATCGGCGCGGTCCTGCTCGTGCTGCGGTCGCGGCACGTGATCGCCGTCCATGTACTGGTGCCGATCCTGATCATCGTCGCGGCGATCGTGCTGATGAGCGTCGCGATCCTCAAGCGCTCGGTCCACCACGCGCGGCGGATGCGCGGCGGCTGATCAGTCGAGCTTGGCGTCGGCGGCGAGCACCAGGGCGCGAGTCATCAGCTGGGTGAAGGGCAGGGTATCGACGCCGGCATCGCTGCGGTGCCAGCCGCCGATCACCGCCAGCCAGCGCCCGTCCTTGCGCCTGACCAGATAGTTGAGCGTGATCACGCCGGGCTCCGACCCGCCCTTGAACCCCATATAATCGAACCGCGCCCGCGTCGTCGGATCGACACCCGGGTTGATCGCCATCAGCGCCAGCGCGGTCTCGCCGCCTTGCGTACGCAGCCAGTCGAGCATGCCCGCGGTCTCGGCCGGGCTCGCGAACCATTCGAGCGTGTCGATCGCCACCGGCTTGCCGCCGAACATCGACACGTCGACATTGGTCGCCGCCAGCCGCGCGGCATTGTCGGTCAGCAATCTGCGCCGCGCCGACGGCGCCTGCGTCGTTGCCCATGATGCCGCGAGATCGGCATTGGCGCCCGACTTGATCGCGAACATCTGGCGGGTGGTCATGATCGGCGCGAGGCCGGGAGCACCCGCCTTGGCGACGAACCCGTCGAGCTTCGTGCCCTCGAGCGTGACCAGCGTGTCGGTCGCGGTATTGTCGCTGATCGAGATCATCAGTGCCGCCAGCGTCTGGAGCGTGACCGGGCTTCCCGCCGGCCAGCTCTGCAGCATGCCCGACGGCAGCGACGCCGGTCCGACCGGCACGACATCGCTCCATTTGCGCTCGCCCGCTATGACCTCGCGGGCCAGCTCGCCGAGCACCCAGAGCTTGAAGGCCGAGCCGAGCGGAACGGGCTTCTGCGCGTCGATCCCGGTCACCAGCCGCGGCGCGCCCTTGCCCAGCTCATAGACCGCGAACCCCTTGGCGCCAGGCAAGGCGTTGAAATCGGCCGAGAGCTTGCCGATGCCGTCGTCGGCAAGCTCGGTCCCGCTCAGCAACAGGCCGCCGACCTGATGGGGTGGCGTCGCATCGACCCCGATCTGGAGATTGGCGATACCGCGCTCGTACTTCACCCGGACAAAGGCAGTGAAGGGACTGGCCGGCTTGACCGAGTCGATCGCGAGCGGCTTGCCGAGCTGGGCCGTGACCTGTGCGGTGACTTCGGCGAACTTGTCCTTGCTGATCGCGGCGCGGAAGGCAGGCGCGAAATAGGCATCGTAATCGCCGCTGCCACCCAGAATCCCGACCAGCTCGTTGACCCGGGCGGTGAGCGCCGGATCGGCGGTCGCGGCGGCGGCGGGCGCCGGAGGCGATGCCTGGGCAAATACCGGCATTGGCAGGCAGAGTGCGGCGAGAGCCAGCAGGACACGCATCGAATCATCCCCTTCCGGTCGCAATGGACGATCGCGCCGCTACGCTCGAAAAATTATGATATCAACATTTTTCTGCGGGACGGGTTCAATTCTTCGGTGCTGCCGGCGGCGGATCGACTGACAGGTCGAGCATCTCGATCACCGGCTGTGCTTCGCGCGTGTCGATCCGCGAGCCGGTCTCCTTCGTCTGCCAGGCAGTCCAGGTATAGCGTTCGACGCGCAGCACGCCCGGCAGCGACAGGGCCATGTCGAGCGGCGCATAGCGCCGGCCACGGATTGCCTCGAGGATCGGCACGGCCCAATCGGGTTGGTATTTGCCGTTGCCCGAGCGGTAGACGTCGGCATCGGTGACGCGACCATCGGGCGCAACCCAGAAGCCGATATCGACCCATTCGCCATCGTAATTGGCCCTGGCACCGCGCCCGGCGCCGAAATTGAAGAATTGCGCCGGTGGCGCGGTCGCGGTCTTTATCGGCGGCGCGTAGATCAGCACCGGTACCGTGCTGCCCTTGATCATCGGCAAGTCTGCGATCAGGCGGTTGATCGCGGCAGGATCGCCGTTGCGCGCGTCGAGCTTCGCCATCAGGATCCGTGCGGCCTGCGCGAACGGCCTCATCGCCGGGTCGGCGCTGCCGGTCAGGACCGCGGCGCTCTTGCGCGCCAGCCCCAGATAGTCGGACGGCGAGCGCGCCGCGAGCTGGGTGAACAGGGCGACGATACGCAACCGGGCAAGCCCGCTCAGCATGGTCAGCCCGTCCTTCGCGGCATCACGCTCGACATCGAGATAGGTCTTGGTCGCCTCCTCGATCCGGCCAAGGCGGACCAGCATGTCGCCGACCTCGATCCGCGCGGCGACGACGCGCGCATCGTCATCGGGCAGTCCGGCCTTGAGCGCCGTTACGGTATCATAGGTACGAAACCGGAAGCCGTCGCGATCGCCGAGATGCGCCGCGACCCGCGAATCGGAGCGCAGCAGGTCGGAGACCGCGACCGGATAGGATTTCGCATAGCGCCGGTTGCGCGCGATCGACTTGCCGATCGTGTCGCGCGCGCCGCGATAGTCGCCGTCGACGAACTGGGTCTCGGCGACCGCCAGCGTTGCATCCACGTCCTGGTCGGGCGGGCAGTTGCGGTCGAGGCATGCCTGCAGCGCCTTGCGCAGATCGGGCAGGCGCGTGCCCGTGATGACGATCGGCCTGTCGGCGGTGCCATTGCCCGCAGGGACCACGGGCTTGTCCTGCGCCGTCGCGGCCAGGGGAATTGCCAAGGCGATCAGTGGGAGGAAACGCAGCATGGGCAGCTCCGCAAGACGGGACGGCCGCGACGCTAACCGATCGAGCGGCGTACCGGAAGGGGATCGGGCCGGAAGCGGACCAGGCCGGAAGCGGACCAGGCCGGACGCGGATCAGGCGTCGATCGCTTCCTCGTCGAGCCGCGCCGCATTCTCCTGGATGAAGGCGAAGCGGTGGGCCGGGTTGGTGCCCATCAGCCGGTCGACCAGGTCCTTCACCCCGGCGCGCTCCTCATATTCCTGCGGCAGGGTGATGCGGATCAGGCCCCGGCTCCTGGGGTCCATCGTGGTTTCCTTGAGCTGGCCGGGATTCATCTCGCCAAGGCCCTTGAACCGGCTGACCTCGACCTTCTTGCCCTTGAACTCGCTCGCCTCGAGCTCGGCGCGGTGCGCGTCGTCCCGGGCATAGGCGCTTTTGGTCCCCGCGGTCAGCCGGTAGAGCGGCGGCTGCGCGAGATAGAGGTGCCCGCGCCGGACGATGTCGGGCATTTCCTGGAAGAAGAAGGTCATCAGCAGGGTCGCGATATGCGCACCGTCGACATCGGCGTCGGTCATGATGATCACGCGTTCGTAGCGCAGATTGTCGGGCTCACAATCCTTGCGCGTGCCGCAGCCCAGCGCCAGCGTCAGGTCGGCGATTTCCTGGTTGCCGAAGATCTTCGCGCTGGTCGCGCTCGCGACGTTGAGGATCTTGCCGCGGATCGGCAGGATCGCCTGGGTCTTGCGGTCGCGCGCCTGCTTGGCCGAGCCTCCGGCCGAATCGCCCTCGACGATGAAGATCTCGGTACCCACCGGGTCGTCGGCCGAGCAATCGGTGAGCTTGCCGGGAAGGCGCAGCTTGCGTCCCGAGGTCGCCGACTTGCGCTTGACCTCGCGTTCCTGCTTGCGGCGCAGGCGCTCGTCCATCCGCTCGAGGACATAGCCGAGCAACGCCTTGCCGCGATCCATATTGTCCGAGAGGAAATGGTCGAAATGGTCGCGCACGGCTTTCTCGACCAGCCCCGCGGCCTCGGGCGACGTCAGGCGGTCCTTGGTCTGGCTCTGGAATTGCGGCTCGCGAATGAACACCGAGAGCATCAGCTCGCACCCGGTCATGATGTCGTCGGCGGTGATGTCCTTGG
>OUNM010050270.1_pt1 | contig 38920 bp, 33 predicted proteins | sample 1769961 | NCBI WGS metagenome assembly OUNM01 (sample SAMEA3914820, study PRJEB12502) | metagenome | biome: forest; material: soil | place: USA | collected 2012-03-12 | depth 0.3 m | reverse complement strand
GCCGGTGAACTGCTCGAAGCTCACGCCAATGAACGGTGCGAACTCCTTCTCGATCTCGTAGCGCAGCCGCAGGCCGCCCTCGATCCTCGACAGGCCGGCGCCCAGCCCGATCGCGCGATCGTCCGACGCCGCCACCGTCGCCTCGCCGAACGGCTGGGCGATCAGTCTCTGCGACAACAGGATGTCGTAGCGTGCCTCGAGCCGCGCGGAGACGACTCCGGTCTGGGTGATGCCGGCCGTGACATCGAGATGGATGTCGTAGGGCGCCAGTCCCTCGAAACCCGCGACGAAGCCCGCGCGCGTCTGGCCGCCATCGAAGACCGACATCTGCAGGCCGGCCTTGGCATCCCAGAACGGCGCGATCAGACGGCTGTAGAAGAGACGATTGTCGATGCCCTGCGTACCGCCCTCGTTCTCGATGCGGCCGTCGTCGCGCAGCACGCCCGAACTCTCGAGCCGGATCTTGTCGGTGTCGCCACCGATCCAGGCCGAGCCTTGCCAGGCGGTGTCGGGCGAGACCGACGACGCGCGGCGCTCGACCAGCCCGTCAACCCGCCAGTAGGTCGCCTGGTCGTCCATCGCCGCGGCAGGGGTTGCGATCACGAGCGCCAACCCTGGCGCCAACAACGCGCTAGTGATGCGCATGATTCATCATCCCGCCCATCGGCATCGCGGGCTTCGTGCCCGAGACCGGCAATGCCTCGCCGCGCGGATGGACTACGAACTCGCGGAACATGCCGGTCATCATGTGAAACAGCAGATGGCAGTGGAACGGCCAGCGCCCGACCTCCGACATGGTGATGTCGAACGCGACGGTGCGGCCGGGCGGCACGATGATCGTGTGCTTGCGCGGCCGGTCGGCGCCCGTGCCGTTGTCGAGATCCATCCAGAGCCCATGCACATGGATCGGATGGTTCATCATGGTCTCGTTCTTCAGAACGAAGCGCACCGTCTCGCCCTGGCTGAAGTCGAGCGACGGGGAGTCGGAGTATTTCTTGTCGTCGAACGACCAGATGTATTTTTCCATGTTGCCGGTGAGCCGCATCTCGATCGTGCGCCCCGGCTCCGGCAGCGGATAGCCCCGATCGGCGCGCTTGAGATCGGCGTAGCTCAGCACCTTGCTGCCCGGCGGCGCATCGATCGGCGGCGCCAGCGGGAATGGCGAATGGTCCATCTTCGAATGGTCCATCGACATCGACATATCCATGGGCATCCCCATGTCCATCATCGTGAGCGTTCCGGGCGGACGCAGCACGGGCAGCGGTCCCGCCATGCCCTCGCGCGGCGCAAGCGTCGCTCGGGCAAAGCCGCGGCGGTCCATCGACTGCGCCTCGATCGTGTAGGCGCGATCCTCCTTCGGCTCGACGATCACATCGTAGGTCTCGCCGTTGCCGATCCGGAACTCGTCGACCGTGACGGGCTGCACGGCATTTCCGTCGGCGCGCAGGATCGTCATCTTCAAGCCGGGAATGCGCGCATCGAACAGCGTCATCGCCGAGCCGTTGATGAAGCGCAGTCGCACCTTCTCGCCCGGCCTGAACAGGCCCGTCCAGTTGTCAGCGGGCCCGCGCCCGTTCACCAGGAACTGGTAGCCGGTGACATCCGCCAGATCGGTCGGATCCATGCGCATCTCGCCCCACATCTTGCGGTCCGCGACGATCGCCTGCCGTTCCTCGGAAGACTTGGCGTTCGACAGCGCGCGGGCGAGGTCGGGCATGGTGCGCCGCCGGTCGTTGAAATAGCCCGCGTCCTGTTTGAGCTTGCGCAGGATCGTGCCCGCCGACATCGCATGCTGGTCGCTCAGCATCACCACGTAGTCGCGATCGGCCCTGGTCTTCTCGCCGTCCTTGGGCGCGATCACGATCGGCGCATAGAGGCCATCCTGCTCCTGGCCGCCGGAGTGGCTGTGATACCAGTAGGTGCCGGACTGCCGGACCGTGAAGCGGTAGCTGAAGGTCGTTCCGGGCTTGATGCCGTCGAAGCTGATGCCCGGCACGCCGTCCATGTTCGACGGCAACAGGACGCCGTGCCAGTGAATCGAGGTGTCTTCCTTGAGGCGATTGGTGACGTTGATCGTGACGTCCTCGCCCTCGGTCCAGCGCAGCACCGGTCCCGCGATGTCGCCGTTGATCGAGAAGACCAGACGCTCCTGCCCGTCGATCCGCACCTTGGTGCGGTCGATCACGAGGTCGTAGGTCCCCGCATGTGCCGGCAGGGCGAACGCCCATATGAACTGGAATGAGGCGAACAGGAGTGCGGCGAGCCGCTTCATGTCAGCGCCGGCGGTCCAGGACTTCGATCAGCTCCTCGATCTTGATCTGGCGGTCGCGCTCGCTGCCGGCATGGAAGGCATGTGCCACACAATGGTTGAGATGCTCGTGCAGGATCTCCTGCTCGACCTTGTCGAGGGCCGCCCGCACCGCTCGGATCTGGGTCAGCACGTCGATGCAGTAGCGGTCTTCCTCGATCATGCGCGAGACGCCGCGCACCTGGCCCTCGATGCGGCCGAGGCGCGCGAGCTGGGATTTCTTGATGCGTTCATCCATGCCTTGCACCATACCCCCGTAGGGTATAAATGACAAGCCATGATGACCGAAGAAATCGCGATCGATCCCGTGTGCGGCATGAAGGTGAAGGTCGCCACGGCAAAGAACACCACCCTGCACGCCGGCCACACCCATTACTTCTGCAATCCCAAGTGCCTGGTGAAATTCACCGGCGATCCCGACAGGTACCTGAAGCCGCAGCCCGCCGAGGTCGTTACACCGCCCTCACCTCCCGGCACGATCTTCACCTGCCCGATGCATCCGGAGGTCCGCCAGGTCGGCCCCGGCAGCTGCCCGCTCTGCGGCATGGCGCTGGAGCCCGCCGAGGTGACGCTCGACCAGGGCCCGAACGAAGAGCTTTTGGACATGACGCGCCGGCTGTGGATCGGCGGCGCGCTCACCCTCCCCGTCGTCGCGCTCGACATGGGCGGCCACCTTCTCGACCTCCAGTCGAGCTGGCATTCGAGCTGGATTGAACTGCTGTTCGCCACGCCGGTCGTGCTGTGGGCCGGCTGGCCGTTCTTCGTGCGGGGCGTGCAGTCGGTCAGGCGGCGCGCCCTCAACATGTTTACCCTGATCGCGCTCGGCACCGGCACAGCCTGGCTCTACAGCGTCGCCGCGACCGTCACCGGCGGTCCGGTCTATTTCGAATCGGCCGCAATGATCATCGTCCTCACCCTGCTGGGCCAGGTGCTGGAGCTGCGGGCGCGCGAGGCGACTTCGGGCGCCATCCGCGGCCTGCTTGGCCTGGCGCCACGCACGGCGCTGAAAGTCGACACGCACGGCCACGACGTGGAAGTCGCCATCGACACGATCGTCGTTGGCGATTCGCTGAGGGTACGGCCCGGCGAAAAAGTTCCGGTCGACGGCGTAGTGACCCAGGGCAGCGGCTCGGTCGACGAATCGACCATCACCGGCGAGCCCATGCCGGTTGCCAAGGAGATCGCGGCGAAAGTCATCGCCGGCACGGTCAATCGCAGCGGCAGCTTCGTGATGAAGGCCGAGAAGGTCGGCGCCGACACGATGCTGGCCCGCATCGTAAAAATGGTGTCCGAAGCCCAGCGCAGCCGCGCACCGATCCAGCAGCTGGCCGATTCGGTCGCCGGCTGGTTCGTGCCCGCCGTGCTCGCAGCAGCCGTGCTGGCCGCCGCCGCGTGGTCGATCTGGGGCCCCGAACCGCGCCTCACCCATGCGCTGGTCGCCGCCGTCGCGGTGCTGATCATCGCCTGCCCCTGCGCGCTGGGCCTCGCCACGCCGATGTCGATCATGGTCGGCGTCGGCCGCGGCGCCGCGCTCGGCATCCTGGTGCGCAACGCCGAGGCGCTGGAGCGGCTGGAGAAAGTCGACACGCTGGTGATCGACAAGACAGGCACGCTCACGCTCGGCCGGCCCGAGATCACCGACGTGACCGGCGGCCTCGAAACCCTGCGACTTGCCGCGAGCCTTGAACGCGGCAGCGAACATCCGCTTGCCGCGGCGATCACGGCTTTCACGCGCGAGCGCCACATCGCGTTGGCCGACGTAAGTGACTTCAGGAGCCACGCCGGCCGCGGCGTGTCCGGCACGATCGAGGGCAAGCGCGTGCTGCTTGGCAACGCGCGCCTGCTGAAGGAGAACGGCGTCGATCTCGGCACCTTCCAGCGGCCGGTGATGCTGGCCGTCGACGGCAAGCTTGCCGGCACGATCACGGTCGACGATCCGATCAAGGAGACGACAGCCGCCGCTCTCGCCGATCTGCGCCAGGACGGGCTGCGCATCGTCATGCTGACCGGCGACAACCGCCGCACCGCCGACGCGATCGCGCAACAACTCGGCATCACCGAGGTCGAGGCCGAGCTGCTGCCCGAGGACAAGGCCAAGGTCGTGCAGCGACTCAAGAGCGAGGGCCGCATCGTGGCTATGGCAGGCGACGGCATCAACGATGCGCCTGCGCTCGCCTCGGCCGACGTCGGCATTGCCATGGGCACCGGCACGGACATCGCCATCGAAAGCGCCGGCATCACACTGGTGAAAGGCGACCTCACGGCAATCGCGCGCGCGCGGCGCCTGTCGCGCGCGACCATGGCCAACACCCGCCAGAACCTGTTCTTCGCCTTCGTCTACAATGCAGCCGGCGTGCCCATCGCGGCGGGGGTGCTCTATCCCGTCCTGGGGCTGCTGCTCAGCCCCATGGTGGCGGCCGCGGCAATGGCCTTGAGCTCCGTCAGCGTCATCGGAAATGCCCTTAGATTAAGGAAATACCCGATATAACGACCGTAATTGGGGGTTCATCGATTTTAGGCGACAATGGCCTCCATGGTCGCCGGCAAATTCGATTACCTAGTCAACGTCTCGGAAGCGGCTTTCCAGAGCATGGTGATCGCCACCATAGAGAGCTTCCTGGTACCAGGCCGCGCCGGCAAGGCGGGCCGGCTCACGCGCGAACGCGAGACGTTCGGCCTGCTCTGGGGCTACGAGACCAAGACAGCCAGCAAGGCCCGCTGCTTCAATGTCGAGGTCGCGATCGTCGATGCCAATGCTGAGCGCGGCCGCAGCTCCGTCATCCCCTCGCACGGGCTGGAGACGCTCAACAAGACCCTGCCGACCTATTGGCCGAACCTGAAGTTCCTCGGCGACTTCCACAGCCATCCCTGGACGTCGCGCGAGCCCTGGCCGAAGCGACCGTTCCTCTCCGAAGGAGATCGCCAGAGCATCGAAGGCGACGCAGCCTACGCCAAACTCGACTTTCGTGTCGCATTGCTACTCAACGTCGCCAGGCTTGAGCGCAAGGGCTGGATGACGCCCTCCTTCGTGAACGACAACACGCTCGAATTCCGGATGAACGACCTGCGCCTAAGCCTCGCCGCCTGGGTCGCCTGCCCGGTGAAGGACGACAAGCGCGAGCCCGCGCTCTATGTCATCCCGCGGCCCAAGGGCGTCGCCCAGGTCAAGTGGAAGCACGAGAAGTGGCACGCCAAGTGCCGGGGACTGAACAAAAAGCGCGTCTGGCTGAACGCACCGGTGCATCACTTGCTGATGCCGCTCGGGGACTAGTGCTGTCGGCTAGGCGTGCGCGGCGCGCCAGGCCATGTAGGCGGCCATGGCAAAAATACAGACCGGCATCATGAGCCGCAGCGTATGTTCGCTGAGGAAGGTCGCAAGCCGTGCGCCGATCACCGTGCCGATCCACAGACCGACGACGATGCCGGCGATCACCCACCACGGCAGCCCGCGCTCTTGCGCGGCGTACACCCACGCGTCGGGCAACGTCAGCGGCAGAGTCCAGCACGACCAACGCCACGAGAAATCCGCCGCTGCTGACGCCCAGCAGGCCCGAGGCGCCGCCGCCGATCAGACCGATCGCGAGGCCCGACAGGAGATCCTGGAGCAGAGGACTACTCTGCCGCCTGCTCGATCACTTCGCCGGTCGTGATGACATTGAGGTCCGCGCCATGCGACGTGCGGGTCGCCTTGAAGCGGGACAGCAGGAATTCACCCGACTGGACCGGCGGATACTGCGCCTCGGTATCCGAGACATCCAAATCGCGCGGATCGACGATCGTGCGGAAATTGGGATTGCAGAACAGCGGCATGGAATAGCGCGACTTGTCCTGCAGGTGCACCACGCGGTGCACGGTCGCCTTGAAGCGCCCGTTGGTCCAGCGCTTCATCAGCTCGCCGATATTGACGATGAAGCTGCCGCGCAGCGGTGTCGCGGAGATCCAGTTGCCGTCCTTGCCCATGACCTCGAGGCCGCCGAGGCTGTCCTGCCACAGGATGGTGACGATGCCGTGGTCGGTGTGCGGTCCCGATGCCTGGTCGGAGATGTGCAGACCTTGAGCGCCGAGATAGTGGTTGATCACCATGTCGGCGACGGGCTTGGTGAAATGCCGGGTGAAGAAGTCGACCGGCTTGTCGAGATGGATCGCGAAGCCTTCGAGGATCTTCATGCCGAGCTTGTACGTCTCGTTGTAGTAGCCCTCGATCGCCTCCCGGAAGCCCGGCATGTCGGGCCACTTGTTCGGCGCATAGAGCGGCGTGCCGGCCAGCACTTCCGGATCGTCCGCGGCGACCGGGAACCCGAGATCGAAGGAATCGCGCGCGTTGCGCTTGCCGTTGCGATGGACCGTGTCCCAGACGTCGCGATAGCCGCGGTTGTTCGTGTCGGCCTTGATCTTCAAACGCTCGGCCTCGGGCAGATGGAAGAACGCGTCGGCCTTGGCCACGGCGCGGTCGATCGTCTCGACGGTCACGTTGTGGTTCACGGCGTAGAAGAAGCCGATGTCGTTGCAGGCCGCGCCGATCTTGGCCGCGACCGCCTTCCGGGCAGTCTCGTCGTTGCCGTACAGGGCGCCGATGTCGATCACCGGAATGCTGGCCGGCATCGCCTGCGCCTCAGCCGAAAGACCTGCTGCCATGAGTGCCTCCAACGTCCTCGTTAACGTCGCGGGTCGCCGGCGCGCCAGTCGAGCCGGCCGCCAAGCCAGTGAACGAAGCTATATATCAGGAAGGACAGGCCTGTGGCGACCAACGCCACGGCATAGACCCTGTCGCCCCGGTAGTTCTGCATTGCATTGTTGATGACGTAACCCAGCCCCGTCGAGGAAATCATCCATTCCGCGGCGATCGCCACGATGATCGAGCCCGATCCGGTGATCTCCTGGGCCGAGACGATCGCGGGAATCGCATAAGGCAGCCGCACCCGGCTGAAGGTCTGCCACCAGCTCGCGTTCAGGATGCGCATGCGGTCGAGCTGGACCTCGTCGGCCGCGCGCAGGCCTTGCATCGTGTTCACCAGCACCGGAAAGAAGCCCGACAAGGCCACGATCGTGGTCTTGCTCAGGATCGAGTCGCCGAACGCCAGCATCAGCACGGAGATCATCGCAATATACGGCACGTTTCGCAACGTGATCGCGGCCGGCATCAGCATCTGGCGCGTGAAAGGGATGAGGTCGAACAGGACCGCAAGGCCGATGCCCACGATATTGGCCCACAGGAAGCCGATCGCGGCGACCTGGAGCGTCGCCCACAGATGTTCGAGGATGAAGGCGTGGTCGACCCACAGCACTTCGAGCACGCGCTCGGGGCGCGGGATCACGAATGCCGGCAATCCGGAAAAGAAGATCGCGAGATACCAGAGGCCCAGCACCGACAGGATCGGTGCCAGGATGCGCACGCTCCAGGTCATGCCGCCGCCGACCCCTTGTGCATCAGCAGGCCGCGCACGTGGGCGGCGATGGCCACGAAGCGCGGATCCTGCCGGAACGACAGATCGCGCGGACGCGGCACGGGCACCGGGACGATCTCGATCACCCGGCCCGGCGACGGCGAGAAGACCAGCAACCGGTCGGCCAGCATCACCGCCTCGTCGATGTGATGGGTGACGAACAGCACGGTCTTGGGGCGCAGCGCCAGCTCGCGATCGAACCACTCGCCGATCTCCTCGCGCTTCATCTCGTCGAGGGCGGCGAAAGGCTCGTCCATCAGCAGCACCGAGGGGTCGTGTGCCATCGCCGAGGCGATGTTGACCCGCTGCAGCATGCCGCCCGAGAGCTGGCGTGCGCGCTTGTCCTCATGGCCTTCAAGGCCGAACTCGCGCAGCACCTTGGCGGGATCGAAGCCGACCCGGCCCGCGATCTTCTGGGTGAAGCGCACATCGTCGATCGCCCGCTTCCACGGCAGTACCGCCGGCCGCTGCGAGACGAGCCCAAGCAGCCGCTTGCGCCGCGCCTCAGCAGCGGAGTCGTCACCGATCCGGACCTCGCCGCTCGACGGCGCCACGAGATCGGCCACGATGCGCAGCAACGTCGTCTTGCCGCAACCCGACGGCCCGACCAGCGCGATGAACTCGCCGGCGGCGATCTCCAGGTCCGTGGGCCTGAGCGCCCAGGTCTCGCCGAACTGGCGCGAGATGCCGCGGATGGAGATCGGCGCGGCCACGGACCTACTTCTTGGCGAAATAGTCGTTGGTCATGACTTCCGAAGCCGGGACGGCCTTCGGAATCTGGTCGCCGTCCTTCAGGAAGCCGATCATCGCGGTCCATACCGCCGGATCCATCGTGAGCGGGCCGTTCTTCTTCGAATAGTCGCTCTGATAAAGCGCGTTCTGGATCTTGAAGCGCCAGGCGAGTTTCTTGGCGTCCTCGACCTGGCCCGGGAACTTCGAAAGGATCTCGACCGATTCATCAGGGTGCTCGAGGCCGTACTGCATGCCCTTCTGCACGGCGCGCAGGTAGCGTTTCACCAATTCAGGATTCTTCTTGAGCGTGTCCCCGGACGTGAAGATCACGTCGGTATAGGTGGTGATGCCGAGATCGCTGAGCTTCAGGGCCTGCCAGGTCTTGCCCTTCACCGTGTCGGGCGCGTCCGGCTTCGCGGCTTCCTGCTCGATCTGATAGGTCTGGTTCACGACCCAGCCCAGGAAGTAATCCATCTTGCCGACCATCAACGGTTCGACGGTCGCCTGTGCCGTCACGACCTTGATCTTGGATTCGTCGAGGCCGTTCTTCTTGGCGAAGGCGTGGAACAGGAATTCCGTGCCGGTTTGCGTGCCGACCGTCTTGCCTTCCATGTCCTTGGGCTTCGACGGCGGCGCACCGGGTGCCGCGATCGAGAGATAGGCCGTTGGCGCCTGCTGGAAGAGCGTGCCGACCGCGACGACGTCGACCGGGTCCTTGGCGAGCCGCGCCGTCACGATCGACATGCCGTTGGTGGCGAGGCCGAACTGCGCCTGGCCGACCGCGACAATGGGGATCGGGTTCTTGCCCGGGCCGCCATCGACGATCTTGTGATCGATGCCCTCTTCCTTGAAGAAGCCCTTGGCATCCGCCAGCATGATCGGTGCGTATTCACCGTTGCGCAGCCAGCCGAGCTGCGTGACCGCGCTCATCTGCTGAGCATAGGCATCGACGGTGGAGAGGCTGATGACCGTGCCGGCCAGCAGCGCAAGACGATTGACGATCCCCATGGCGTTTCTTCCCCTCGATGCCCACATTGCCGGCAACTGTAGCACCCGCGGCGGTGCAAATGTCATGCCTGGGAAATCACCATGAAACGCCTCCTTGTCGCGCTCGCACTCGTTCTCTCGCCGCTTCCGGCACTGGCCGACGATGCCTCCTACTGCGCCGATCTCTCCGCCCTGGCGCTGAAGTATCTCGGCAAAGGAACACAGGGCCGCGACACCGTCGATCTCGACGTTGCAGCATCGATCGACCAGTGCAGGCGCGGCAACTATGCGGGCGGAATCCCGATCCTGGAGCGCAAGCTGCGCGCCAAGGGCTTCACCCTGCCCAAGCGCTAGAGGGGCGTCAGAGGTCGGCGCCGGTCAGCCGGCGATAGGCCTCAAGGTAGCGCTTGCTGGTGGCCTCGACCACTTCCGGCGGCAGCTTCGGCGCCGGCGCATCGCCGTTCCAACGCTTGGCGTGGCGTTCCACGTCGAGCCAGTCGCGCAGCGGCTGCTTGTCGAAGCTCGGCTGCGGCTTGCCGGGCTCATAGCCGTCGAGTGGCCAGAAGCGCGAACTGTCCGGCGTCATCACCTCGTCGATCAGGATGATCTCGCCCGACTTGGTGCGGCCGAACTCGAACTTGGTGTCGGCGATGATGATGCCGTTGGCGAGCGCCACATCGCGGCCGTTCGTGTAGACGATGCGCGTCAGCCTCTCGAGCTGGTCGGTGAGGTCGGCGCCCAGGATCTCCTTCATGCGGCCGACCGTGATGTTCTCGTCATGGCCGCTCTCGGCCTTGGTCGCCGGACTGAAGATCGGTGTCTCCAGCAGGCCGCTTTCCTTCAGGCCGGCCGGCAGCTTCTCGCCGGCGAGCGTGCCGCTCGCCGCGTATTCGCGCCACGCCGAGCCCGAAAGATAGCCGCGGATCACGCATTCGATCGGAAACACCGTGCCACGGACGCACAGCATGGCGCGGCCGACGACCTGCTCGCGATGGCCGACGAGCGCGGGCACGGCGGCGATGATCTCGTCGGCGTCAGCCGAGATCATGTGGTGATGAACGACGGTGCCGAGCTGGCGGAACCACCAGGCGCTGGTCTGGGTCAGCACCGCGCCCTTCATCGGGATCGGCTCGGCCATCACCACGTCGTAGGCGCTCACCCGGTCGGTGGCCACCAGCAGCAGCCGGTCGGCATCGACCTCGTAGACGTCCCGCACCTTGCCCCGCGCGATCAGCTTCAGCGGCAGATCGCTCGTCGTCATCAACAGCATGCTATTTCTCGCCTCGCATCTCGTGGAACACTTCCTTGGCGGTCAGCAGCGCCTCGCGCACCGACGGCAGACCGATATAGCCGCAGAGATGCATCAGCGCCTCCGTCAATTCATCCTCAGTCCAGCCCTGATTGCGCGCCATGCGCAGGTGGATCGCGAGTTCGGGCCAGCGCGCCTGCGACGTGTCGGAGATCACGCAGATCAGCGCCCGCGTCTTCATGTCGAGGCCGGGCCGCGTCCACAGCATGCCGAATACGGCTTCGCGAGCGTAATCGCCGAACTTCTTCATGATCGGGTCGTCGTAGACCGTCGCGTTCATCTTGTCGGCGTGCGCGGCACCCATCAGCGTGCGGCGGACTTCGGTGCCCTTCTTGTAGTTTTCGCTCTCGGCCATCGTTCCCTCCTGGAAGTTCGGCGGAGCGTAACCTTCCCTCAGACCAGCCGGTAGCCGATTCCGGGCTCGGTCAGAACATGTCGCGGTGCGGACGGGTCGGCTTCGATCTTCTGGCGAAGCTGGCGGACATAGACCCGGAGATACTGCGGATCGACCGACTCGTCGCGCCACACCTCGCGCAACAGGTGCTTGTGCGTCAGCACCTTGCCGGCATGGATCACCAGCTGTTCGAGGATGTCGTATTCCTTGGGCGAGAGCTTCACGTCCTCCGTGCCTCGCCGGACCAGCCGGCGCATCAGATCGACGCTGAGATCGTCGCTCGCGAAGTTGCGTTCCGCCCCCTGCTGCTGCAGGCGATGACGCAGCGCCGCCCGGATACGGGCGAGCAGCTCGTCGGCGCCGAACGGCTTGGTGACGTAGTCGTCGGCGCCCGAATCGAGGGCGGTCACCTTGGCCGCCTCGTCGCCGCGGCTCGACAGCACGACGATCGGCACGGGTCCAAGCGCGCGGATCTTGCCGATCAGGGCGAGGCCGTCGATGTCGGGCAGCCCGAGATCGAGCAGCACCAGGTCAGGCCGGTGATGTCGCAGCGCCGACAAGGCCTCCGCGCCGGTCGTCGCTTCGAGGACGCGATAGTCGTGGGCCGACAGGGTTGTCCGCAAGAGACGCCGGATCGGCGGCTCGTCCTCGACGATCAGGATGGAGGCGGCGTCGCCGGTCATATTCGATAACTCACGATGAACTCCGCGCCACTGCGATCGCTCCGGTTGCGGGCCACGATGGTGCCGCCTTCGACCTCGACGAACCCCTTGGCGATGGCGAGGCCGAGGCCGGTGCCGGCGCGGCGGCGATCGCCATCGTCGGCGCGATAGAACTTGTCGAACAGCCGGTCAAGCGCCTCGGGCGGAATGCCCTCGCCTTCGTCGCGCACGGCGATCTCCACCCGGTCGCCGGCCAGGCGCGCGGCGATCTCGATGCGGCTGGCCAGGGCCGAATATTTGGCGGCGTTGTCGAGCAGGTTGAACAGCACCTGCTCGGCCAGCACGAAGTCGAGCTGCAGCGGCGGCAGGTCGGGCGCGACGGTCGAGGACACGATTCGGTCCTGCAACACCGGCCCGGCGCGGCGGAGCGCCGTCGAGACGAGATCGCCCACTTCGACGGCCTCGCGCTTGGGCACGATCACGCCGGCATCGAGCCGCGTCATGTCGAGCAGGTTGCCGACGAAGCGATCCAGGCGCTGGGCCTCGCTGAGCGCCGTGCCAAGCAGCTCCTCGCGCGTGGCGTCGTCGTAGCGCTCGCGATGGCTCCTGAGACTCGACAGCGCGCCGATGATCGAGGCGAGCGGCGTGCGCAGGTCGTGCGACACGGACGTCAGCATGGCCGAGCGCAGCCGTTCGCGCTCCGCGCCGATGCGCGCCTGGTCGATGTCGGCCGCCAACGCCACGCGCTCGATGGCGACGGCGGTCTGGTTGCCCACCGCCTCGAGCAATTGCCGTTCGGCGGACGAGAGCTCCCTCGCCTTTCCCAGCGGCAGCACGCCCACGACGGCGATCGCCGACCGGCTGGTCCGGATCGGCACGAACAGCCATCGCCCGCCCGGCAGGGTGTCCGTCCCCTTGCCGGTCGGACGCTCGGACTCCCAGGACCAGCGGGCGGCCGCAAGATCGGCGTCGCCGAACTCGCTGTCCGGGGGAAATGCCGCCCGCAACACGAGCTGGCCTGCTTCCAGCGGACTCTTGTCAGGCATCAGGATGGCGATCTCCGCGTTCAGCAGGCGCGCCAGGTGGGTGACCACGATCCACAGCAGGTCGTCGAGGTCGATGACGCCCGCGATCTTGCGGCTGAAGGCATAGAGCTCGGCCGTCGTGCGCGCCTCCCGGCGCGCCGCCTCGGCCTGCGCCCGCGAGCGCGTGCCGAGCGCGCTGGCCGCGACGGACACGAACATGAAGAAGAACAGCGCCACGACGTTGGCGGGGTCGGCGATGGTGAATTGATAGAGCGGCGGCAGGAAGAAGAAGTTGTAGCTCAGCACCGAAAGCCCGGAGACCCATAGCGAGGGCACCAAGCCATGCCGAGCCGCCGCAATCAGCACGGGCACGACATAGGCCAGCGAGATGTTGGACAGGTTGATGTGCGTATCGATCAGCACGCCGACGGCCGTGGCCGCCCCCGTCGTGATCACCCCCTCGAAATAAGGCCCGATCCGCCGCGGAGCGCCGAACAGCCAATCCAGCGGACGATGCGGCTCGGGCTGGCCGCTCGAGGGGGCCACTTCGACGGCAAGGCCGGAGCCGCTGCGCACCAGATCGTCGACCACGGAGCCGTGGCGCAACTCGAACCAGCGCGAGCGCGGCGACTTGCCGACCACGACGCGCGTGGCATTGCGCGAGCGCGCTACCGCCAGAATCTCCTCGACCACCGAGCGGCCCGGCGCCCGCACGACCTCCGCGCCGAGCTGCTCGGCGAGGCGCATCGCCCCGGCGAGCCTCGTCCGCTCGTCTTCGGTCAGCGAGGTGTGCCGCTCCGTCTCGACATAGAGCGCGATCAATTCGGCGTCGAGACCGTCGGCAGTCCGCTTGGCGGCGCGCACCGTATTGGCCGCATCGGGTCCCGGATCGATGCAGACCAGCACTCTTTCCCCGGCTCCCCAGGGGCCGGTGATGGCGTGCTCGCGCATGTAGCTCAGCATCTGGTCGTCGACGCGTTCGGCGGTACGCCGCAGCGCCAGTTCGCGCAGCGCCGTCAGATTGCCCGGCTGGAAGTAATGCTTCAGCGCGCGTTGCGCCTGCTCGCGGACGTAAACCTTGCCTTCGTTCAGGCGCGAGATCAGGTCGGACGGCGTGGTGTCGACGAGCTCGACCTCGTCCGCCGAATCGATGATCGAGTCGGGAACGGTTTCGCGCACGCGGATGCGGGTGATGCGCGCGACGATGTCGTTCAGGCTCTCGACATGCTGCACGTTCATCGTCGAATAGACGTCGATGCCGGCGGCAAGCAATTCCTCCACGTCGAGGTAACGCTTGGGGTGGCGGCTGCCGGGCGCGTTCGTGTGGGCGAGTTCGTCGATCAGCACCAGGGCGGGCCGCCGCGCCAGGATCGCGTCGAGGTCCATCTCGTGCAGGACGCGGCCTTTGTAGTCGATGGCGCGCCGCGGCAGGATTTCCAGGCCGGCGGTCAGCGCCTCGGTTTCGGCACGGCCGTGCGTCTCGATGATGCCGGCCACGACATCGACTCCTTCGGCCTTGCGCCGGCACGCCGCCTGCAACATCTCGTAGGTCTTGCCGACGCCGGGTGCCGCGCCGAAGAAAATCTTGAACTTGCCGCGCGCCTCTTTCTGCGCCGCCTTCAACAAAGCGTCGGGCGAAGGACGTGCGTCGTCAGGAACTCCGACCATCGACCGGCAAAGATGTCACCTCGGCTTGAGGGCGTCGAGGGCCATGTTGAGCTGCAGCACATTCACCCGAGGCTCGCCGATCACGCCGAAGGTGCGCACTTCCGTATGGAGTTGCACGAGGTTCCGGATCTCGGCCTCGTCGCGGCCGCGCGCCTTGGCCACGCGCGGAACCTGGAACAGGGCGGCCGCCGGCGAGATTTCCGGATCGAGGCCGCTCGCCGAAGTGGTGACGAGGTCGATCGGCACCGGCGCCTTGGAGTTCTCTTCCTTGAGCGCCTTGACGTCCGCCTGCACGCGCTCGACCAGCGACTTCGCCGTGGGACCGGCGTTGCTGCCGGAAGAGTTGGCCGCGTTGTAGGGCGCGGCCACGCTCTTCGTCGGATCCTTGGGATCGGGCTCGGTCGTCGCCGAAGGACGGCCGTGGAAATACTCGGGCTTGGTGAAGTTCTGTCCGATCAACTCGGAGCCGATCACCTTGCCGTCCTTCTCGATCAGGCTGCCGTTCGCCTGGCGCGGGAAGACGACCTGCGCGATCCCGGTCATCGCCAGCGGGTAGATGAGGCCGGTCAGGATGGTCAGGACGGCCATCATGACGATGGCGGGGCGGATTTGCTTCAACATTTCGATATCCTCACGCAAGGCCCATGGCGGTGACGGCCATGTCGATCAGCTTGATGCCGACGAAGGGCACGATCACGCCGCCGAGACCGTAGACGAGCAGGTTGCGCACCAGCACCGCCGAGGCGCCGACCGCGCGGTATTGCACGCCGCGGAGCGCGAGCGGGATCAGCGCGATGATGATCAGCGCATTGAAGATGATCGCCGACAGGATCGCGCTTTGCGGCGTCTTGAGCCCCATGACGTTCAACGCCTGGAGCTGCGGGTAGAATGCCAGGAACATCGCCGGAATGATGGCGAAGTACTTGGCCACGTCGTTGGCGATCGAGAAGGTGGTGAGCGCACCGCGCGTCATCAGCAGTTGCTTGCCGATCTCGACGATCTCGATGAGCTTGGCCGGATCGCTGTCGAGGTCGACCATGTTGCCCGCCTCGCGCGCGGCCATGGTGCCGGTGTTCATGGCCACGCCGACATCGGCCTGGGCAAGTGCGGGCGCATCGTTGGTGCCGTCGCCGCACATGGCCACGAGCTTGCCCTGGGCCTGCTCGTCGCGGATCAGCTTGAGCTTGGTCTCCGGCGTCGCCTGCGCCAGGAAATCGTCGACGCCCGATTCGGCGGCGATGGCGGCCGCCGTCAGGGGGTTGTCGCCGGTGATCATGACCGTGCGGATGCCCATCTTGCGCAGCAACGCGAAGCGCTCGCGAATGCCGCCTTTGACGATGTCCTTCAGATGGATCACGCCCAGGAGCCTGCCGTCCCTCGACACCGCCAGGGGCGTGCCGCCGGCCTTGGCGATCTTGGCGGCGATCGAGTCGATCTCGCGCGCGACGTCGGGCGCCGTCACGGTGGCCTTGATGTCGGCAATGACCGCATCGACCGCGCCCTTGCGGATCGACGAACCGTCGACGTCGATGCCGCTCAGGCGCGTGTGCGCCGAGAACGGGATGAAGCGGGCATGCAGCGGCGCCATCTCGCGGCCGCGGATGTTGTATTTCTCCTTGGCCAACACGACGATCGAGCGGCCCTCGGGCGTCTCGTCGGACAACGAGGCGAACTGGGCGGCATCGGCGAGATCGCGTTCGCTGACGCCGGTGACCGGCAGGAACTCGGTGGCCTGGCGGTTGCCGAGCGTGATCGTGCCGGTCTTGTCGAGCAACAGCGTGTCGACGTCGCCCGCCGCCTCAACGGCGCGGCCGGACATGGCCAGCACGTTGAAGCGCACCAGCCGATCCATGCCGGCGATGCCGATCGCCGACAGAAGCGCACCGATCGTGGTCGGAATCAGCGTCACGAACAGGGCGACGAGCACCAGGACGGGCATGGTGCCGCCGGCATAGGCGGCGAAGCTCGGGATGGTCGCGACCGAGAAAACGAAAATGATCGAAAGGCCCGCGAGCAGGATGTTGAGCGCTATTTCGTTCGGCGTCTTCTGACGCTCCGCGCCCTCGACCAGGGCGATCATGCGATCGAGGAAGGTCGAGCCGGGCTGCGCCGTGATGCGCACCTTGATCCAGTCCGAGATCACCTGGGTTCCGCCGGTGACGGCCGAGCGGTCGCCGCCGCTTTCGCGGATGACCGGAGCCGACTCGCCGGTGATCGCGGCCTCGTTGACCGAGGCGACGCCTTCGATGATCTCGCCATCGGAGGGGATCAGGTCGCCGGTCTGAACCAGCACGATGTCGCCCTTGCGCAGCTCGGTCGCCGGCACCTCCGTCCACTTGGTCGCCGAGGCCTCCGCAAGTCGCTTGGCGACCGTGTCGGTCCGCGCCTTGCGCAGGGTCGCAGCCTGGGCCTTGCCGCGGCCTTCGGCGACGGCCTCGGCGAAGTTCGCGAACAGGACGGTGAACCACAGCCAGAGATTGATCTGGAAGGCAAAACCCAGCCCTGCATTGCCGGACATGAGGTCGCGCACGAACAGGACCGTGGTCAGCGTGGCCACGATCTCGACCGTGAACATCACCGGGTTGCGGATCATCACGCGCGGGTCGAGCTTCTTGAAGGCGTCGAGCACCGCCGGGCCGAGGATCTTCGGATCGGTCATGGTCGCGACCGACGACCGCCTACGCGTCTGCGAGAGTTCCATCGTCATGTCCTCAACTCAGAAGAGATTTCCGGCATTCATCGCGAGATGCTCGACCAGGGGGCCGAGCGCGAGCGCCGGGAAATAGGTCAGTCCACCCACGATCACGATCACGCCGATCACCAGGCCGACGAACAGCGGACCGTGCGTGGGAAAGGTGCCGCCCGAGGCCGGCACGATCTTCTTGGCGGCGAGCGAGCCCGCGATCGCCATCATCGGCACGATCATCAGGAAGCGTCCGATGAACATCGCAAGCCCGATGGTCGTGTTGTAGAACATCGTGTTGGCGCTGATGCCGGCGAATGCGCTGCCGTTGTTGCCCGTGCCCGACGTATAGGCGTAGAGGATCTCGCTGAAACCGTGCGGACCGGCGTTCGCCGGGCCGGCCAGTCCCGCGTCGACGACCGTGGCGATGGCCGCGAAACCCAGGATCGACAGCGGCAGGATGAGGACGGCGAGCATCGCCATCTTCACTTCCTTGGCCTCGATCTTCTTGCCGAGATACTCGGGCGTGCGCCCGACCATCAGGCCCGCGATGAACACTGCGAGGATGGCGAACAGCAGCATGCCGTAGAGGCCCGAGCCCACGCCGCCGAAGATGATCTCGCCCAGCTGGATGTTGAACAGCGGGATCAGCCCACCGAGCGGCGTGAAACTGTCGTGCATGGCGTTCACGGCGCCGCACGAGGCGTCGGTGGTGACCGTGGCGAACAGCGCGGAGTTGGCGATGCCGAAGCGGACCTCCTTGCCCTCCATGTTGCCGCCGTCGAGACCGAGCGCGGCGAAAGCGGGATTGCCGGCCGCTTCCGCCCAATAGGCCACCAGGACACCGCCGAGGAACAGCAGGCCCATGACCGTGAACACCGCCCAGCCCTGGCGCTGGTCGCCGACCATGCGGCCGAAGACGTTGGTCAGCGCCGCGCCGATCGAGAAGATCAGCACCATCTGGACGAAATTGGTGAAGGCGTTCGGGTTCTCGAACGGATGGGCGGAGTTGGCGTTGAAGAAGCCGCCACCGTTGGTGCCCAGCATCTTGATGACTTCCTGGGAGGCGACAGGACCCTGGGCGATGACCTGCTTGGCGCCTTCGAGCGTCGTGACTTCGGTATAGGCGCCGAGATTCTGCGGCATGCCCTGCCAGACGAAGAACAGACCGACGACGATGGAAATCGGCAGCAGGATGTAGAGGGTGCAGCGCACCAGATCGACCCAGAAGTTGCCGACGCCCTTGGCCGAGCGGCGGGCGAAGCCGCGGATCAGCGCAACCGCCAGCGCGATGCCCGTGGCCGCGGAGACAAAATTGTGCACCGTGAGCCCCGCCATCTGGACGAGGTAGCTCATGGTCGTCTCGGGCACGTAGGACTGCCAGTTCGTGTTGGTGGTGAAGCTCATCGCCGTGTTGAAGGCGAGCCCCTCCTCGACCGCCGACTGGCCTGCGGGATTGAACGGCAGGACACCTTGCAGACGCATCAACGCATAGAGGCTGATGAATCCCACGACGCTGAAGAGCAGCATCGAGACCGCGTAGGCCACCCAGTTCTGATCGCTGCGCTCGTCGACGCCGCTCAGCCGGTAGAACGCGCGCTCGACCGGTCCCAGCACCGGCGACAAGAGGCTGCGCTCGCCCGTGAAGACCGTGGTCATGTAGCCGCCGAACGGCTTTACCAGCAGGATGATGACCGCGCTGAACAGCGCGATCTGAAGCCAACCGTTGAAAGTCATTTAATTTGCCCCCGAGGCCGCAGCTCTAGAAACGTTCCGGACGCAGCAGCGCGTAGACGAGATAGGTCAGAAGGCCGAGCGTCACCGCGGCGCCGAGGATGTATTCGATCAGCATGACGATCTCCTCACAGCCGGTCGCAGGCGTAGGAATAGGCGATCGCGGCGGCAAAACAGGCGCAGCCGACAACCAAGAAAACTATGTCGAGCATCGAAGCGCTCCCAGTCGTGAAGATGGCGGGGTTGTCACGCGAATGGACGCGTGATTTCGAGGGCGGTGAGGAGGGCGGACCATAAAAACCCCCTAGGAGTTCGGCGGAAGCGCCCGGCAGTCTTGACACGCACGCCCCGCAACATCTCGATCCGGATCCGATCGACCGAAATTCTTGCTCAGAATTGCCCGAAGCTCAGCAGCGCGACCGCCACGAGAAGTGCCAGGGCCAAGTGCGTGGCGAGGACTATGCTGACCTCGAAGATCACTTCCCGCGCTGTCGGCGCGTCGGTGGCCGACTGGACTTTGATGGTCGACGACGGGGCGGAATCGAACATGACGGACTTCCTCGATTTCCGCCAAGATGGAATCGCCGCCCATAGGAAAGCGAGATCAGACGAGGCCCGGGGTTATAGGAAGCTCGTAGGATTCTCTCTAACGCGCCCGGGGGATCTGCTTCAGCATGTAGAAGTTGTCGACCAGCAGCTCGACCGACACTTCCGCGCCATCACAGTCTGTGCGCACAAATGCGAAGGCCTGATCGAGGTCGGTGAAAGCGTGTGCAAGAGAACCCTGCGGGCGCACGACATGCCACGCCGAGCCGTATAAGGCGATTCGATAGAGCGCCGGCTTAGAGCGAACAACATGCGAATCCATGGGATTCGCCCATCACAGCCTGTTGCACAGTCGTTCATAGGCGATGAACAGGCAAAACGCGGCGAACCCTGCACAGATGAGCAGAAACTCCAACATCCGACGCCTCACTGCCCGCAGGAAGCGGACCAGTCGGATACAAGGCGCTCGGGGCGTAGGAAATCGAGAGCGGGCGTCATTGCGGGCCATATAAATCGCATAGGAATAGACGCGGCCCGACGAAAATTGCAGAGCATCCGCACTTTTTACATGCAGTCCATATGCAATACCGCGATATGGAATATGGAAATCCTACGGCGCGACCAAGCTTCATATCTTCTGCAATTCAGCAGAGGGGGAGACCGAAATGTTTCGCGCAGTCATAACGATGGCGGTTCCCGCTTCGTCGCTCCTGGCCGCGTCGCAGGCCATGGGCCAAGACAAGAGCGAGTACACGCTCTTCAACCCGACGCCGAAAGACAGGATGCGCGACTTCAACACGGATCGTCCGACCAAATCGAACGTGCCCTATACGGTCGACGCCGGTCGCTTCCAGTACGAAGGCGACTTCTTCTTTCATGGCTTCGACAACACCAGCGCGCCCGACTCCAACATCTCGAGCTGGACCGTCGGTAATCCCACGCTGAAGCTTGGACTGCTGAACAACGTCGATCTCGAGGTCAATTTCTCGGCTTACAACAGCATCGAGACGAGCACGCGCAGCACAGGCGCCTCGAACATGGCCAGCGGGTTCGGCGACATGTTTACGCGCATCAAGGTCAATTTATGGGGCAACGACGGCGGCAGCACCGCGATGGCGCTGATTCCCTACGTCAAAATTCCGACGGCGCCGCAAGGCATCGGCAATCGCTTCGCCGAAGGGGGCCTGATCGCCCCTCTCGCCATCGCCCTGCCGGGCGGCTTCAACAGCATCGTCATGGGCGAGGTCGCCTATCTGAAGAACCCGAATGACGACAGCTATCACGCCAACTTTCCCGCCCTGATCAACGTCAACCACAAGATCGGGGAAAGCGTGACGGCCTATGCGGAGATCTACGCCAACTGGTCAACGCATCGCGATGTCCGGGACATCTACACACTCGACTTCGCGCTGGCCTGGAGTCCGCTGCCGAATTTCCAGCTCGATATCGGCGTCAATATCGGCCTCGTGCCGGCAGCGGTGCCTTATCAGATCTACGCCGGCATCTCGCAACGTTTCTGAGGCGCGTGAGATGCCGGGCGCAGATGTCGGAACTAGAAGCGGATGACCAGGTCCACCGCAGCCACCATCTGGGTGTACTTGGTTCCCTGCTGGAACGCCGGGTTATCCAATGCCGTGTAGTAGACCATTTCCGGCCGGATGAAGACGTTCTGCTGGAAGAAGTGGGTCCAGCTCACGCCGACGCCGTAGTAGCGCGTGGCGGTGCCGGTACGCTGGCCGTTCTTGTCGTCCATGTACTCGTTGCGCAAGGTTAGCGAATCCCTCGGCGTCACCTGCCAGTTCGTGTAGTTGACGACAGCCCATTCATAGGTGTTGCCCGGCATCGGGGCGCAGCCGAACGGCAGATTGGTGCCGCCGGGGGTGTTCGTCATGCCGCTGCAGGCCGGCACGTTGTTCTCCCACATGTACCAGGCTTCGGTCACCGTGTTCCATGTCTGGCTGAACCTGTGGCTCCAGGTCGCGACCACCTGGTTCACGTTGTTGTAGGCATATTGCGCGCCGTTCATGGTGTTAGCGCAGCCATAGATCGAGTCGGAGTTGCTGGCGGAGATCCACTGGATGCAGCCCATCCCCGAGAGCCTGGCGTCAGGATCCCACACCGCGGTATCGTTGCCAGCCGTCACGCCGAACTGAATGGTCCACTGCTTGTTAAGCTTGATCGTGGCGACGACACCCATCTGCGTGAAGGGGTCATAGCCGTAGAGCAGCGAGTGGCTGAACATGTAGTTGTCGGGCGCGAGTTGCGCTTCGATGTCGGGCACCGAGATGAAGCGGCCGATACGGATGTTCATGCCCTCGGCGACCCACGGAATGTAGATGTCGCCATAAATCATCGGCATGTCGTAGCCGAGCTGCTGATTGTTGTTCAGCAGCTGCTGGCTGAACAGGCCCTTCATGGTCGTGTAGCGATAATCCTGGCCATACAGCGCGTCGACACGGAAACCCCAGTCGATGTGGTCTTTCTGATAAGTGTCCGGCAAGCGGATCACATGCAGGTTGGCCTGGTGAAGATTCACGGAGTTGGGAATCTGGTCGTAGAGATAGGGCGCATTGCCATAGTTGCCCAGGCCGGGCTGGTTCTGCGAGGTGCTCAGATTGGCGCCCATCTCGAGCCAGCCGCTGATGAAGACGCGTGAATCCTTCCACCATTGTCCGCTCGGCCCGTCGAACAGGGCCTTCATCAGCGGATAGGCCGTCTGCTCGTTGCGATCGCCGATCGTGGGCGTGCCGCCGATCTGGAACTCGCCGTACGGGAACGGCGGAGAATTCTGCGGCGCCGGGAATTTGCGTAACTCCGACGACGGGCCGCTGTTGTAGGGCCACGGCGAGTCAGGAATGGCCTGCGAGCCGTTGAAGAAATTACCGATGAACCGCCCGAGAAACGTGCTGTCCGACGGTGTCGCGGCGGGCGGCTGAGCCGGCGGCTGCTGGGCCGAGGCATCGATCGCGCCGAAGCCTACCGTGCACGCGATTGAGATCGAAACTGCGCGGAGAATCGGGCGAAAACTGAAGGAACGGAACGCCATGACGAACTCCCCCGACCACTCTGGGTCCGCCTTCGGAGTTACTGCGGCGCAACATTTTAAATCATGCGGGCATCACGAACGCCCACGGGCAGCGCTAGAATTCGCCGCAATTTTGACCAGGAGATTTCACAATCCGGACGCTGTCCTATCAAGCATATTTCTGCGATTCGGCGAGCAGCCACCATTTCCTCACAGCCACGCCTGCCCAGGCCGCCTCGACCACGCCGAACGGCCAGGCGCCCTGCAGGAAGGCGAGCATAGCCGTGACGGCCAGCACTTCGAAAAAAGCCCAGGATATCAATGCTGGAGGGTGCCCCACACCCACGTGAGCAGCCGGCCGTCGCCATGAAAATATTCGTAAATGCCGAGGCGAAGCGCCACGACAAGGGCAGCCACGCCGGCCAGGCACAGAAGAGTCCCGGCCAGCCGCACGACGTTGTTGAGCGCCGCCGTCGCGCCGGGTGGCGCGACGTGGATCTCGCGCGCGATCATCGCGCGCTCCTACGCCGCCCTGGGCCGGGAAACACCACGGCCGGAGACAGCAGGGCAGCTCGATTTCTCCTCCAGCGGCATCACGACCTTCATCGCCTCGGCGAGCTGGACGTCTGCCACCGTGCTGAGCGGCGTCAGTGGCAGGCGCAGGCCATCGACCATGAGCCCGAGACGGTGCAGCGCGCGCTTCACCGGGATCGGGTTGGCTTCGAGGAACATCGCCACATGCAGCGGCGCCAGAATTGCCTCGAGGCGCGCAATGGCCTCGACATCGCGTTGATCGCAAGCCTTCTGCAGCGCCGCGCAAAGCGCGGGCGTCACGTTGGCCGTCACCGAGATGCAACCGTCTCCGCCAGCCAGCCGGAACGCCGCCTGCGAGGCATCGTCGCCGGACAACAGGATGAACCGGTCGCCGAGGCGGCGACGCAACTGCTTGACCCGCGGAATGTCACCCGTCGCATCCTTGAGACCGACAACACGAGGCAAAACGGCGAGCCGCTTGATCGTCACGTCGGCCATCGGGCAGGCAGTGCGTGACGGCACATCGTACAGGATGATCGGAAGATCGACGGCGTCGTGGATCGCCGTGAAGTGGGCAATCAAGCCCGTCTGGGTCGGCTTGAGGTAGTATGGCGTGACGCAGAGCAGCGCCTGCGCGCCGGCCTGTTCGGCCGCGCGCGCGAGTTCGACGGCGGTCTGCGTGTTGTTGCTGCCAGCGCCGGCAATCACCGGAACGCGCCCGCCCGCCGCGGCGACCGTCGCTTCGACGACGCGCCGGTGCTCGCCGGGGGTGAGTAGCGGTGCCTCACCTGTCGTGCCGCACGGCACGAGGGCGGCCGTGCCGGCGTCGATCTGGCGATGGCAAAGCGCTTCGAGAGCTAGAAAGTCGACAGTCCCGTAACGGAACGGCGTCGGCAACGCCACGCACGATCCCTGAATCCTGAAATTCGACTTGTCCATGACATTTTCTCCTATGCCGCCAGCGCCAAACGCTGCTGCACGCCCAATACAATTCGATTGGCCAAGTGATCGAACGACACCACGTCGAGGCCCGCGGCCACGGCATGATCGCGGATAGCGGCAAGACCGGCGCGGCAGGCGCAGCCGGCGCCTTCGATGACCACGCGGCCTCTGGCGCCGATTCGCGCGCGCGCGGCGCGCAGGGCTTCGTCGAGTTCGTCGTCGCCCTGGACGTCGACGATCCAGGCGAGATCGGCGATTTCACGGTCCGGCGAGGGCGCGCCCGGCCGCAGGCAGCGCACGGCGCCGCAGCCATGTTTCAGGAGCGCAAGCAGGGATGGCAAGGTGTGGTGGCCGATCAGCGCGACATGCGCCGATTGAGGCAGATGAGTCATCGCCATGATGCGATCGACCTGCGCTGCGCAAGACGCATCGTCGATCGCGGCGGTAGACGGGGGCTCCAGATCGGCAATCATCGGACATACTCCTGTTGTCGTTGAGCGACGGTGGTGCGGACGGGAACAGTTGGCGTGCAGCCGAAATACATCCGGCACTGCAGGCGCGAAGGGCTGGCATCGCTGGTCATCGGAGGCGGGGCTGCGTCGGGCGCCGGTCGTCCGGCGCCGATGCAGATGAGCGTGACGGCGAGTGCGACGACTTTTGCGGTAGCGGCGATCATCGACATGGCAGGCGTCCTTACCCTCCGGACGTCTCGATAGTGGAAGCGAAGATGTAAAGATTCGAGACGACCCAAGGCCGTCCGCCATTGCCTCTGCATATGAAAATCGCCGATGAACCAACCTTCACATTGCGCGCAATCAAGTGAAATCGGGGTTCGATTGTCCAAAAAAAGGCCATTGACCCCGCTTCGCTGCGGCGCAATACCCGCGCGCCGCGACTGCAGTTGTCAGGCCGCGCGGGAGAAGAAGGCACGTCATCTAGATGTCGGACAACGGAACGCCCTCCAAGGTGAGCCGAAAGCGCGCGACGGCCCTCACTTTGGCCGCCCTGGGCGTGGTTTTCGGCGATATCGGCACCAGTCCGCTCTACACGGTGAAGGAATGTTTCAGCGAGTTTACAGGGCTGAAACCGGTCCATGAGGACGTGCTCGGCATCCTGTCGCTGATCACCTGGGCCCTGATCGTCATCGTCACGCTGAAATACGTGTTGGTCGTGATGCGGGCCGACAACCGCGGCGAAGGCGGCGTTCTGGCCTTGATGGCATTGGTGTCGCGCCGCACGGAGATCTCCGAGAAGCGCCGACGCCTCTATCTTATGCTCGGCATGGCAGGGGCGGCCCTCTTCTATGGCGACTGCCTGCTCACGCCCGCGATCTCGGTGTTGAGCGCGGTCGAAGGCCTCAACACCGCGACTCCCGCGCTCGAGCCGCTGGTCATTCCCATCTCGCTCGGCGTGCTGGTCGGGCTGTTCGCCGTCCAGCACTATGGCACGGCCGGGGTCGGCCGCTGGTTCGGACCGATCATGCTCCTGTGGTTCGCCGTCCTCCTGGTGCTCGGCCTCAAGCAAGTCATCGCCGCGCCGAGCGTGCTCGCCGCCCTCTCACCCCATTACGCCGCCGGCTTCGTGGTGCGTCACGGCTTCGTGGCTTTCGTGGCTTTAGGCGCGGTCACACTCGCCGTGACCGGAGCCGAGGCGCTCTATGCCGACATGGGCCATTTCGGTGCCAAGCCCATCCGCATGGCCTGGCTGGTGGTCGTGCTGCCGTCGCTGCTCGCCAATTATTACGGCCAAGGCGCGCTCCTGCTGGCCGATCCGACGGCCCTGGAAAATCCATTCTTCCTGCTGGCGCCCGGCTGGGCGCTCTATCCGATGGTCGGCCTGGCGACGGCGGCAACCGTGATCGCCTCGCAGGCCACGATCTCCGGCGCCTTCTCGATGGCGCAGCAGGCAGCGCTGCTCGGCCTCAGCCCGCGCGTGCGCATCACCCACACCTCGGCCAGCGAACACGGCCAGATCTACGTCCCCGCCATCAACTGGATGCAGCTGATCGGCGTCGTGGCGCTGGTGCTGGCCTTCAAGTCGTCGACCAACCTCGCGGCAGCCTACGGCATCGCCGTCACCGGCACGATGCTGGTCACGACGATCCTGGTGTTCGCCATGGCTGTCCGCGTCTGGAAGTGGGGTTGGGTGCGTTCGGTCCTCGTGCTCGGCGCCTTCGGCATCGTCGATGCGACCTTGATGTCGGCAAACATGGTGAAGTTCCTGCAGGGTGGCTGGGTGCCGCTGGTACTCGCCATCGCGATCTTCACCGCGATGTGGACGTGGCGGAAGGGCCGCATGGCCGTCGCCGCGCGCGAGAAGGAAGGCGCACTGCCGATGGAGGCGCTGCTGGGCAGCATCGGCCCCGGAAGGGTGCATCGCCCACAGGGCACCGCCGTCTATCTCACCGCCTTCTCGGGCAACGCGCCGAACGGCCTGTTGCACAATCTCAAGCACAACGAGGTGCTGCACGAGCAGGTCGTGCTGCTCACCGTGCAGGTGCCCGACGAGCCCTACGTGCCGCCCAACGCGCGTGCCTCGATCGCGCACCTCGGCAAGGGCATCCACCACGTGATCCTGCGCTACGGCTTCATGGAGCAACCCGATGTGCCGCGCGACCTGGCGCCGCTCGCCGATCGCGGCGTGCCGTTCGATCCCATGCGCACGTCCTATTTCGTGGGCCGCAACAGCTTCGTCGAGGCCAGCCGGCCCTTGCTGCCACGCTGGCAAGAGAAGCTGTTCATCGTGCTGGCCAAGATGGCGTCCAACGCCGGCGACTTCTTCCAGCTGCCGGCCAATCGCGTCGTCGAGCTCGGCAGCCGGATCGAGATTTAGGCGTCGTAGTCCGTCAGCGAGAGCGCACCGCTGATCGGTGGCTGCTTTCCCTGCAGGAGAAGATCGCCCAGGCGGGAGAAGATGCGGCCGGCTTCGGCGCATCCTTATCTGCAATTGCGAATCATTTGCATATTAAATGTGCGATGGTCCTGGGCGGCAGCGCAAGCCCCTGTCGGGCACGCGAAATCAGGGGCGGACGTGCGCTCGCAAACCGTGTGCGACCATAAACAAGTCGGATTCAAGCTTGATGTATAGTGTCCTCAATCATGCCGGCTTTCACTGAATGGGCGAACGCCCCACTCTGATCCTCACCACGCGTCTGGGCGTGCGCCCTCTGGGTGTGCGCGGCGATCCGCTGCACGCGGTCGCCGGCCAGCTGCTCGCGATCATCCGGCGTCGCCTGGGCGACGGGCCTGCAAATCTTCTCGCCGAACCGCAGCTGCGCGAGTCGGACGACGGCATCGATTGGTATGCAAGCCAGCAGGGCGAAATTCGCCGCCTGTCCGAGGCGAGCGAGACGGAGCGCGCTGCTGCCCTTCAGACCGTCGAACACCATCTCGGCGCGATCAGGGATCTCGGCGCCCAACTCGTCTCCTCCGCATCGGGCGACGAAGCCCGGCTGATCGGCCGTTCGCTGCAGCTCGCCACCAGCCGCCCGTCCGATGATTTCGTCTATCTGGTCGGTGGCGAGCCGGTGATCGTCGCCTGGGGTTACGAAGCCGATGCGGTGGCCAGCCTGCAGGGATTCGCGCCGCCGCCACTGCCTGTCGCTGCACCCGCCGCGGCGCCCGCGGCCGTGATGGCAAGTGCGCCCGCCGCCCTCCTGCCGGCACGGCTCGGCTGGTCGCGCTGGCTGAGCGGCCTGCTGTTCGGCCTGTTGCTGCTGCTGTTGCTTTTGATCACGTCATGGATGCTGCGCGCCTGCGCGCCGGTCGATCCGTCGCTCAACGTCGCCACTCTGGAAACGCCTGCGCCTCCCGCACCCGAGGCCCCGCCCGATCCAACGCCACTGCTGAAGGCGTCGCTCGACGATACCCAGGCCGACGAGAAGAAGCTCCGCGCCGAGCTCGCCTCGCTGCAGCAGGATCTCGATAAGAAGGTAGCGATGTGCAAACCGGTCGAGCCGCCGAAGGTCGTGCCGCCGCCCCCACCGCCGCCCCCCGTCGCCGCCAAGCCCCCTCCGCCGCCGCCTCAGGTCGCCAACGCGCCGCCCGTCAACCGGCCGCCACCCGGCATGCTGCCGTGCGACTGGTCGGGCGATTCAGGCGGCGAAGGCGTGACGCGCAACAAGCACTATCTGGGCGAGAAGCCTGGATTCGTCGGCATCAACTACAATCTCTATGTGAAGCCCGACGATATCAAAGTGATCTATCGCGGCCAGAACATCGCCGGCACGGGCGGCCCGCGCAGCGGACGCGGCGGCTTCGGCTTCAACTGGAACCCGGTTCCCGGGGATTATTCGGTCGAAGTCATCGTAACAGGTGAGATGTGGGGCACGCGCTGGACTTATGCCATGTCCTGCCCGCGCGGCGGGCGGTAAGGAATAGAGATGGCGGCAGGTCCTCTTCTCGGCAGTGAGCCGCTCCAGCGCTATCGCGCGCTGGGACTGGCCGGCGACCCGGTGTGGCGCGCGGCCGGACAGCTGCGCGCGGCGATCGCCCAGCGCCTGTCGCGCGAACATGCCGATCTTCTGGCGATCCCCGAAGTCGATCCGTCGGGCCGGCGCATCGACTGGTATGCGCCGTTCGAGGGCGAGGCGCGCCGCCTGTCCGATCTCGGCGACGCAGAGCGCGCCGCGGTGCTTGAAAAGGTGCGCAGCCTGCACGCCGATCTCGCAGTCCTGGCCGACGGCATGGAGGCGCCCGAGCGGTCGAGCGCCGAACGCAATTTCTCCCGCCTGTTGCGCCACGCGCTGACGGCGCCCGGCGAGGAGACGCTCCACGTCGTCGACGGCAGACCGGTGATGACCTTCTGGGGCTTCGCAGCCGACGCAGCCCTCCCCGGCGTCTTTCTCGCGAGCCCGCCCGCCCCGCCGCGTCCTGCCGCGCCGATGCCTGAAGCCGTCATGGCCTCCGCGCCGGCGGCACTCGCCGGCTCCGCCATGGCCCGCGGTGCGCGCACCGAGTGGTGGCAGTGGCTGCTGCTCGCGGCCGTGCTGCTGGCGCTGCTCGCCCTGCTTGCCTGGCTGGTGCGTCCTTATCTTCCCCATCTCGAACCGCGTCTCGAAGCCGAAGCACGCGATCGGGCGTTGAACATGTCCGTGCGCCAGCCGCTCGACCTGCAGCAGGCAAGGGTCGCCACCTTGGCGCAACAGAACGAAAACCTGCGCCTCGAACTGGCGCGCCTCACCGACGAACTTGCACAGAAGGGTGGCGACTGCGCGGCGGGACTCATCGTACCCGGCGGCACGATCGTGGGCGTCATACCCGGAGGCCCGATCGAACGTGGCGCCGGCACCGACGACAAGGGCATCGGCCTCAAGGGCCCCGACGAGAAGAACGCCGCCGAGGCGAACAAGGATAAAGGTCCGGACGAAAAAGGCGCCGACAACAAAGGCCCCGACGCAGCCGGAGACAAGGACAAGCAGGCCGACGCACCCAAGCCGATGGTCGTGCCGCCGGAAGCCAAGAAGAACCAGGACCTCGCCTTCCTGAGGGGGGACTGGAAGTCCCGCACCGGCCTTGCCACCGCCCAGGGCGAGAAGGACCTGCGGCCCAACTATACGCTGGACGACAAGGGCAAGGGCAAGGTGAGCTTCGTGCAGAAGAACGGCTCCGCCTGTGAAGCCCCCGCCGAAGCACGCTGGGACAACGGCAAGCTGGTGATCGAAGAGAAAGCCAATCCCAAGTGCAGCGACGGCCGGACCTACGCCCGCAATATCGTGAACTGCGACGTCGGCCCCGACGGCGGCGCCCAATGCAAGGGCAGCCAGCCGGGCGATTCGAAAACCTATAACGTGCAGATCGGCCACTGAGTCCCTAGATTTGGGTACAGCAATTCAAAGGGTTACATGAGCGAACTCGCCCGTCTCCCGAGCTATCCCAGTCCGACGACACTGATTGCCCGCTCGGGCATCCAGTTCCTCGATTTCGGCTTCGATCCCACGCGCCTCAGGACGCGCGAGTGGGGCTTCCACGACACCACCTCGGTCGGATCGGTCGACGACCTGGTGCAACTCGATTTCGACGAGGTGCGCGGCCAGTACGAGGTGGTCGAGAACGGCCGCCGCCGCGCCGCCGAGCCCAATCTCGTCGTTACCGCCAAGGATGCGCTCGCGCCCTTCATCGACAAGTGGGTGCCGGTGCCGTTCCTGCAGATGCGACCCAACAACCAGTTCCGCGAGGGGCCCGCCGACTGGGCGCGCATTCGCGTCGTCGACCTCGAGGCGCGCTACGGCGAGGGCTTCCGCGACGAACAGGGCAACCGCTATCGCTGCGTGCTGGCCTTTGACACCGGCCTGATCGCCGAAGCCGAGGGCCGCGCCTATCTGGCCCCCTCTTCCAAGGACGTGACCGCCGGCGCCCTGTTTGCGATGGCCCCGCAGCAGCGGGCCAATCACTGGCTGCTGCGCCAGGGCTGGATCGGCCAGTGGCTCGAGGAGCTGTTCCGCGAGCTGCATCCGCGCGCGACGGCGGAGGAGATCGACAGCGACATCAAGCAGAAGCCGCAAGAATCGACCGCGCGCTATCTCGCCTTCCTGGGCCTGCTGGCCGAAGCCGTGCCCTTTCCGCCGATCAAGCTGGTCGGCGACGCCGAGCGGCCGGGCCGCGGCGCGATCGAGGTCGACCTCGTGCTCGACGTCGGCAACTCGCGCACCTGCGGCCTGCTGATCGAGGCCGCGGGCGAGCTGGGCATCAACCTCAACGACTCTTATGAGCTCGCGCTGCGCGATCTCTCGCATCCCGAATGCGTGCACGCCAAGCCGTTCGAATCTCGCGTCGAGTTCGCGCAGGCCTGGTTCGGCAAGAACCATCTCTCGCGCCTGGGCGGCCGCGCCGACGCATTCGTGTGGCCGACCATGACCAGGGTCGGCCCCGAGGCGACGCGGCTTGCCGCGCGCCGTCGCGGCACCGAGGGCAACACCGGCATGTCGAGCCCCAAGCGCTACCTTTGGGACGAGGAAGCGCAGACCCGCGAGTGGCGCTTCAACATCGCCTACGCCCAGGACCAGACGGCGATGCCGGCCGCGGCCGGCCCGATGGCCCAGCTGATCAACCAGAAGGGCGAGCCGCTTCATCTTGTCGAGCCGGAAGCCGATTCGGCCGATCACCTACCGGTGTTCGAGCCGCTCTATTCGCGCTCGTCGATCATGACCTTCTCGCTGTCGGAAGTCCTGCTGCAGGCGCTGACGCTGATGAACTCGCCGCAGCAGCGCGGCCGGCGCGCGCACGCCGAGACGCCGCGCCGCCTGCGCCGCATCGTGCTCACCTTGCCGACCGGCATGCCGCTGGCCGAGCGCCTGATCTTCCGCAAGCGCGCCGAAGCCGCACGCGACCTCGTCTGGATGATGATGGGCTGGAAGCTCGACGATATCGCGGCCCCGGCGCCGCGCGTGCTGACCGACTGGGACGAGGCGAGCTGTACGCAACTCGTCTATCTCTACACCGAGGTCGCGCGCAATTTCGGCGGCGACGCGCGGCGCTTCTTCCAGATTGCGCACAAGCCGCGCCCGAAGGCCGCCGACGGCACGCTCAATATCGCCAGCATCGACGTCGGCGGCGGCACGACCGACCTGATCATCAATTCCTATCGCCTCGAAGGTGCAGGCACGTCCGTCACGCTGTACCCCGAACAGAAATTCCGCGAAGGCTTCACCGTCGCGGGCGATGACATCCTCCTGCGCGTCGTCCAGGCGCACGTGCTGCCGCCGATCGAGGCGGCGATGCGGGCCGCCGGCATCGCCAATCCGTCCGACCTGATGGCCGAGCTGGTGGGCGGCGACCGCGGCGGCGAGGACGTGATCCAGCGCAACCTGCGCCAGCAGTTCGCGCTCCAGATCGCCCATCCGATCGCGCTCGAATTCCTGCGCGCGGCCGAGACCTACGATCCGACGTCGGGCGTGATCACCGCCGAGCCGCGTTCCTACGACTCCTTCTTCCCCGGCGGCGGCAAGCCCTCGCAGGAAGTCGTGACCTTCGTGAACGAGGCCGTGCGCAAGCGCGGCGCCAAGGACTTCGAGCTGAAGGCCACCGAGTTCCCGATCGACCTGGTCGAACTCGACAAGACCGTGCGCGCCGAGATGGCGCGTGTGCTGGCGCCGCTCGCCGAGATCGTGCACGCCTACGATTGCGACGTGCTGCTGCTCTCGGGCCGGCCGTCACGTCTGCCGGGCATCCGCGCGCTGCTGATGGAACTGCTGCCGCTGCCACCGGAGCGGGTGATCGCGCTGCACGAATATCGCGTCGGCGCCTGGTATCCGTTCCGCGACGCGCGCCTCAGGGTCGACGATCCCAAGACCACGGTCGCGGTCGGCGCGATGATCGCCGCGCTGGCCCAATCGCAGCTCCCGGATTTCTCGTTCCGCTCCGACCTGCTGCGCTCCAAGAGCATCGCCAAGTTCATCGGCAAGCTCGACGGCGGCGGCCGCCTGCAGCGCGAGGACCTGGTCTACCGCGACGTCGATCTCGACAACCGCGAGTACGAGCTGCCGGAAATCTCCTTCGAGTTCCGCGGACCGATGTGGCTCGGCGCCCGCCAGCTCGACCTCGTGCGCTGGCCCGCCGCGCGGCTCTACGCACTGGAATTCGCCAAGCCCGAATATGCCGAGCGCCACGCCCGCGAGACGCCGTTCAAGATCGCGCTCTCCCGGGTGAAGCCCAAGGACAAGGACTCGGGCGATGTCGAGCGCTTTCGCCTCCGCCAGGTGACCAACCGAGATGGCCGCGCCGTGGCTCTCGATCGGCTCACGCTACGTCTTCAAACCCTGCCGCGCCGTGAGGGCTACTGGCTCGACACCGGCATGCTCAAGACAGGTTAAACGCGCATGGACACCGTCGATCTCAAACTGGCCCAGGATTGCGAAGCGCTGGCCGTCGCCGCGAGCGAGGGCGTGGGCTGGCTGAAGGGCGCCGCGGCGCAATCGCCGACCGTGGCGCAACAGGCGCCGTCGCTGATCAGCGAGCTGCAGAAGGTTCGCAACCAGAGCCGCAAGCTGGCGCGCGCCGCGCGGCGGCGCATGTGCGTGGGCGTGTTCGGGCCGAGCCAGGCCGGCAAGTCCTATCTCGTGTCGATCCTGGCGAGCCGCGACGGCCATCCGCTGCAGGCGCGTTTCGCCGACCGGACCTACGACTTCCTGCGCGAGATCAACCCGCCCGGCAATCGCGAGTCGACCGGCCTGGTGACGCGCTTCGGGCTTGGCCTCAGCGACGTGGCGCCCGATTTTCCGGTGCGCGTGCGGCTGCTGACGCAGACCGACATCGTGAAGATCCTCGGCAACTCCTTCCTGATGGACTTCGACCACCAGAAGGCGGCGTTCGAGCGGCCCGACGGCGAGGCGATCCGCAAGCGCCTGAGCGAGCTGCGCGCCAAGGCACTGCCGACGCCGCCGGGCGACCTCGACTCCGACGACGTGCTCGACCTGATCGAGTATTTCGACACCTTCTTCGCCGGCATCACCTCCGAGCTGCGCACCGAATACTGGCGCGAGGCGATCGAACTGGCGCCGCGGCTGAGCGGCGTCGACCGCGCTGAGCTGTGGTCGGTGCTGTGGTACGACTTCCAGCCCTTCACCGATCTCTATCTCACGCTCTACGACGGACTGCAGAAGCTCGCCCACGCGCCCGAGGCGTTGCTCGGCATGGACGCGCTGATCCCGCGCGAGAAGAGCATCATCGACGTGCTCACCCTCGACAGGCTGGGCGCCGACGATGCCGACACCCTGCTCGTGCGGCCCAAGCAGGCCGACCGCCGGACCTCGCCCGACGCGCGGCTGCCGCGGTCGCTGGTCTGCGCACTGACGGCCGAGCTCTCGGTCGCGATCGACGAGAAGCCGTGGGACTTCTTCGACCACACCGACCTGCTCGACTTCCCGGGCGCGCGCTCGCGCCTCAAGCTCGCCAACCTCGAGGACGTCGCCAAGGCCAAGGGCGTGGCCGAAGGCGCCAACCCGCTGCGCGAGCTGCTGCTGCGCGGCAAGGTCGCCTATCTCTTCCAGCGCTATTCCGCCGAGCGCGAACTGTCGGCGATCCTGCTGTGCATTCCCGACGGCAACCAGGAGGTCCGCGATCTCTCCGACATGATGACCGCGTGGATCGACCAGACGATCGGCGCCACGCCGGCCGACCGTGCCAAGCAGAAGAACGCGCTGTTCCTGGTGCTGACCAAGATGGACCGCGAGTTCGAGCAGAAGGCCGGCGAGACCGAGGAGTCGCGCCGTCTGCGCTGGAGCGCCCGTCTTGGCAACTCGCTCATCCATAATTTCCGCGGCGAGTGGCCGACCAACTGGAACGGCCGGTCGTTCGACAACAGCTTCTGGCTGCGCAATCCGACGGTGATCGACGAGCGGCTGATGGACTACAGCGACGGCCGCGAGACCGGCATCGCCGAGGACTTCGCCGAGCGCGCGAGCGAGCTGCGTGCCCATTTCGTCGAGAACCTCGACGTGCGCCGCCACTTCGCCAACCCGGCCAAGGCGTGGGACGAGGCGTTCCGGCCCAACGACGGCGGCGTGGCCTACCTGGTGAAGAGCCTGACGCCGGTCTGCGATCCCGCGATCAAGCGCGCCCAGGTGCGCGGCCAGCTCGAGGTGCAGATGCGCCGCCTGGTCGATCGCCTGGCGGGCTTCCACAGCGCCGCCGACGGCGACGCCCGCGCCAAGAAGCGCGATCTCGTGCAAACGGTGCTGCGCGGCCTGTCGGTCTGCATCCAGCACCAGCAGTTCGGCGAGCTGGTCGCCACGCTGCAGGTGGCCGACTCGGCGCTGCGCGACATCTACTTCCGGGTCTCCACCGCGCGCCCTACGGAAGACCAGAGCAAGGGCCAGAACAGGGGCAAATCCGCCGGCCAGGCTGCGCAGTCGACCGGCGCGTCGGTCGATCTCGGGGCGATCTTCGCCGACGTCTTCGGCGACGAGGACGGCCGCGGCGTGCCGCCTTCCGGCGTGCTGGAGGACCGGGCCGAGCGCTTCGCGCGCGAGGCCGCGGAATACTGGCTCGAGAACATGCGGCGCGTCGGCTCCGACGAGAAGGCGTTGTCGCATTTCGGCATCGACCGGCAGCATGTCGGCTGGCTGATCGACGAGCTGGTGGTGGGCGCCCATCGCCTGAAGCTGATCGACCAGCTCTCGTCCGACGTTCGTGCGCTCGAGAACGCGGCCAACTCCAAGTGGGAGGAGATCGCCGAGCGCCAGGTGCGCATCGCGGCCGCGGCCCTCAACGGCTATGTGAGCGCGCTGGGCTTCGATCGGCTGCCGCTCGAGCAGCGCCCCGGCCTGCCGCCGAATGCGCCGACCCGCCGCGTCTTCCAGGGGCCGCCGCCGATCAATGGCGCGCCGGCGCTCAGCGAAGAGCCCGCCTCGACCTATGCCGACTATTGCCGGGACTGGATGCGCGCCTTCCTGCAACTGGCCATGGACAATGTGGGCTACGAGGGCGGCCGCGAGATCACGGCCGAGCAGAACGAGCGGTTGGGCGCCATCCTGCGCGCCGTCGCCGCTTAAGGGCGTTCGATGCCATTGCGCGCCACCGTCCTGCCGCAGCCCGATCCGGGCCACGCGATCCTGCGGGTCACCGACCTCGACTCGCCGGCGGACGGTCTTGCTCTGTCGTTGCAGCGCCAACAGGGTCCCGACTCCCATCTCGCCGACGACGGCTGGCGCCGCACCGAGGCCTGGCTCGTTCCTGCGTATGTCGAGCGGGTGACGGGCGCGCTCGAATTCCATCTCGGGCCCGAGATCTGCGATCGCTTGGCCGGCACCGCCACGGTGCGGCTGCGCATCCGGGAACCCGATATCGGCGTCGTGGGATCGACGGTCGTCGCCTGGCCGCAGATGCTGACCTCGGGCGCGATCGATCCCTCGGCGCGCGGCACCGACGATCTCGTGCGCCTGCGCCGGCCGGCGCTCAAGATCGAGATGCCCAAGCGGGTCGAGCCGGAACCGGAGCCCGAATCGGAATTGCCGCCGCCGTTTGTGCTCTCGGCGCCGCAGGTGCCCCCGCGCCTGCCGGATCCCGAACCGCTGCCGCCGCCGCGCTCCAACGCCGGCACTTGGCTGCTCACGATGGTCCTGCTGATCCTGCTTGCGGGCGGCGCCTACGCCTATTTCTTCCATCGTCAGGCGATCGAGAACCTGATCGCCGGCACGCCGCCACCGGCCGCGCCGCCCGTCACGACCGCGGCGGCGACGCCGCGACCAGCCCCGGAATTGGCACCGGCACCGGCGCCGACACCCGTTGCCGCCAAGCCCGTGCCCGAGCCGCCGAAGAAGTCGTCGCGTCTGGCCATCTCCGACTATCTTGCGACCAAGCCCACGCCCGAGGCGCTGCTGGCGCGCGGCAAGGAGTATGCGCAAGGCGGCGACCTGCGCGAAGCGTTCCTGGTGTGGCGCGCCGCCGCCGAAGCCGGCAACCCGCAGGCCGAGATCGAGGTCGCGGCCTTCTACGATCCGCTGATGCAGGCCAAGGCAGGCTTCACGCCCGACGGTGCGCGTGCCGCCGACTGGTACGAGCGCGCGGCGCTTGCCGGCAATCCCGAGGCACAGCGCAAGTACGGCTTGTTGCTGGCGAAGGGCGGCGCGGGACTTCCCGCCGACCCCGCCAAGGCGAAGAACTGGCTGCAGCAGGCGGCCGCGCAGAACGACGCCGAGGCCAAGAAGGCCCTCGAAGCGCTGCCGAAGTGAGGCTCGTGATCGGCCTTCTGCTGATGGCTCTCGCCATCGTTCCAGCGCAGGCTCAAACCAGCCCCTTCACCTGCGGGACCTTCAAGGCCGAGAGCTCCCGCACGGCAAAGGGCACGAGCTGGACGATCGCGCGTGGCGTGGAGAAGAACACCGAAAATGCCGTGCTGAAGAAAGGCCCGCGCTTCGAATGCATCGGCGGTGCGGCCCTCGCGGTGGAGTTCGTTCCGGCCAACGGCGCGCCGTTCCTCGGCCTGTATTTTCCGGACGGCTCGGATGTCAGCTACGGCGGCCAGCACTTCGAACGAAACGGCCGCTTCGTCGTGCCGGTCCAGGCACGCTCACGCATCCCGGAGGCCTTCCGGGCATCGTTCGATTATCACTGTCGCTTCGAATTGCCGGCCGATCCGATCACGCCCGACATGCGCCGGTTCTGCAGCTAGGTCTTCTGATCCGGCTTGGGGATCGGCGTCTGGTTCGGGCTCGTCTTGCCGGTGGGATCCTTGACCGTGCACACGTCGGCGCGCAGGCGATCCTTCAGGGCCGCAATCTGGTCCTCGATCTGCTTGTTGGCGGCCTTCTGCTTGTCGATCTGATCTTCCAGCGCCTTGACCTGCTGCACGTCCGGACCGGGAGGGGCGGGCGGCGCGGGAGGCGCCGGCAACTGTACGGCCACGTTCACGATCGGACGGTAGAACAGGTACCAGCCCAAGCCGAGACCGGCGCCGACCAGCAGGAAGCCGCCCACCAGCCCGCCCAGGATCAGGGGCCAGCGGAAGCGCGGACGGTCGGGGGTCGGAGGCAGGGCGGCAGGGTCGGACATCGTTCCTCTCTGGGGCAGTACTATAGACGATATTCGGGCGGCGGAATTAGGGCATGCCCATATGAGCTAAAGTCCTGCAAAGACGCTTGCCGGAAGGCGCCCAAACTATAAGTGTATATGCACCATTGTAAGGAGACATCCCCATGACGGCCTGCATCGTCGGTTGGTCCCACGGCAAGTTCGGCAAGCTCGATGGCGAGACCAGCGAGTCCCTGATCGTGAAGGCCGCGTCCGAGGCGATCGCCCATGCCGGCATCGAGCCCAGGGACGTCGACGTGATCTACGTCGGCAACATGAACGGCGGCTTCGTGCGCCAGGAGTTCCATTCCTCGCTCGCCCTGCAGGCGCACCCCGACCTGCGCTTCAAGCCCAGCACCCGCGTCGAGAACGCCTGCGCCACCGGCTCGGCCGCGATCCACATGGGCCTCAACACGCTCGCGGCCAAGAAGGCGCGCTTCGTGCTGGTGGTCGGCGTCGAGAAGATGACCGAGCTCAACAGCGCCGCCGCGGGCGAGGTGCTGATCAAGGCCTCGTATGTCGCCGAGGAGTCCAACATCGAAGCGGGCTTCGCCGGCATCTTCGGCAAGATCACCTCGGCCTATTTCCAGCGCTACGGCGACAAGTCCGACGCATTGGCCAAGATCGCGGTCAAGGCGCACAAGAACGGTGCCAAGAATCCCTTTGCGCACTTCCAGAAGGAATTCGCCTACGACTTCTGCCGCACGCCCTCGGACAAGAACCCGTTCGTCGCGGGTCCCCTGAAGCGCACCGACTGCTCGCCGGTGACCGACGGCGCCGCCGCCGTGATCCTGGCCGACGTCTCGACGGCGCTCGGCATGAAGCAGGCGATCGCCTTCCGCGCCGCCCAGCACGTCAACGACTTCCTGCCGATGAGCCGGCGCGACATCATCAAGTTCGAGGGCCCGCAGCTCGCCTGGAAGCAGGCGCTGGCCGAAGCCAAGCTCGACCTGCTCGATCTCTCCTTCGTCGAGAGTCACGACTGCTTCACCTCCGCCGAGCTGATCGAATACGAGGCGATGGGTCTCACCGCGCCGGGCGAAGGCGAGCGCGCGATCCATGAAGGCTGGGTCGAGCGCGACGGCAAGCTGCCGGTCAACGTGTCGGGCGGCCTCAAAGCCAAGGGCCATCCGGTCGGCGCCACCGGCGTCAGCATGCATGTGATGTCGGCGATGCAGCTCTCGGGCACCGCGCCCGGCGCGCTGCAGCTGCCGAAGGCCGAGGTTGCCGGCGTGTTCAACATGGGCGGCGCCGCCGTCGCCAACTATGTGAGCATCCTCCAGCCGTTGAGATAGGGTTCCCCCTCTTCCGGATGACGTTCCGGCAGGGTACCGATAGGGCATGAGCCCTCAAGAACCTGCCCTCGCGCTGGTCCTCACGGACCAGCCGCCCGACGACATGCGCGACCTGCTGGGTCAGGGC
>OUNM010377982.1_pt1 | contig 38925 bp, 40 predicted proteins | sample 1769961 | NCBI WGS metagenome assembly OUNM01 (sample SAMEA3914820, study PRJEB12502) | metagenome | biome: forest; material: soil | place: USA | collected 2012-03-12 | depth 0.3 m | reverse complement strand
GCGCGGCGGGATCTTCATGGCCGGGAGCTTTTTCGGCCTGATCGGCGACCTGTTCGACCCGACGGCGTTTGCTGAGCGTTTCACCGCCAAGGGGCGGCTCTCCGACATGCTGAAGGCGACGCCGGTCTATGTGATGACGGCGGCCGAGCCGGAAATGATCGGGCTGAGCACGCTGTTCGCGGGATAACGTCGGGGTCTGGCTCGGCGCCCCCGGGGCCAATGGCCCCAGTCCTTTCCTTAATTTCCTCGGCCGTCACCGCCCCTTTAGGGGGGCGGTGACGGCCGAGGAAGTCAAGAAGATGTGGGGTCGCGGACCCCACGCCCCGATGCTAGACGGAGACTTCGGCTTCCGGCGTACAATCGACCTCAAATCGCCGGGCGCCGGCGTCGGTCAGCGCCTTCATCAAATGCCAGAAGGCATCCGGCGGCGCCGTACCGAAATCGACGGTCAGGACGCCCGGCTCAATGCCCAGCGAATGAATGCACAGCGCGAATTCGGCCGCTTCGTCATAACGCGCGTCTTGCGGATCGAGCCAGGCCTCGAACCACGCGTCCAGTCCGACAATGTCCGCCCCAAGATCGTGATAAATGATGACGTCGTTCCAATGCAAATTCGCCAACACGACTTCCGCGCTGCCGATTGTCGCCGCGACCGGCGCGAATGCAAGGAAGCTGTCGGCCTGCATTTCGCGAAAGATCGTTTCTTCTCCGACCTTCGCCGCGAAATCGATGCAAAAGAGCCCGCGATAGAGGGAAGACGGTTCGGGAATCTGAAGCTTCACTTCCGCAGAGCCAAGCCCGCCGCAGGCTTCCTTTTGCTGAGCAACAAATAGGCGCAACTGTTCGACATAGTGGTCGCGGACACGGATGATCAAATCTTCAATGTCCACGTGTCTGATCCCTCTTTTAGCCTTCCGCGAACGCTCGAAATATCACGATAGCCACCATTAGGTCAGCGCGTTTGAGTCGGAAATCATCATAGCGAGAGCCTAGGCACGCTACGGCGACGGAGCAAGGTATCTGACGGGGACGCACTAGATGCTTCGACAGCAAGCCCCCCACCACCAAACTCGCTGTCGCTCGTTCGGTCCCCCTCCCCACAAGTGGGGAGGTACAAGAAAAAAGAAGCCGCACTGTTATCGCACCTCCCCACAGCGCGAAGCGCGTGTTGGGGAGGGGGACCGCGCGCCTTCTTCAGGCGCGTGGTGGTGGGGTTTCTTACTTCCCCAACTTCTCCGCAACGAGGAGCTTCACACCGTCCGCCGCCGCGTCTGCATCGCGGTAAACGTCCGCCGCGCTGATCCGATAGGTCTCGATCCCCAGGCGCGCAAAATAGGCGTCCCTGACGCTATCCCGCTCGAAATCGTGCAAGCCGCCGTCGACTTCGACAGCCAGTTGCGCTGCATGACAAAAGAAGTCGAGAATATAGGGACCGATCGCCTGCTGCCGTTTGAAAACAGCGCCGTCTTCGCGCGATTTCAAACGCTCCCACAGAAGCCATTCCGGCTCCGTCATCTGTTTGCGCAATTTCCGCGCCAGGGCGATTTTCCGGTCGGACATGGGCACAATCTAACCGATAGCAAGAAACCCCACCACCCCTTCGGTCACCCCGCTCCCTTTCCCCTACCGACTGTTACAATTCGCCTGAAAGATGTGAAAAGGCGCCCCCTTTTTCGCACATGCGAAATATACTATATATCACGGCGTATTCACCTTTTTGTGTTTCCCTATCCGGAAAGCGGTGGCCTCCACCGCCGCTTCCCATCAAAAGAAAGTCAAGCGTTATGAAGACCCTCTCCAACCTCGTCGTGCAACTCGTCGTCCTGTGGGCCCGCGCCCACCGCATGCCGGAAGCCTAACCGGCCGCTTAAGCCGTGAACGGCTTTTCGCCGTTACTTCGCACGTGCACCATCAAAGGACGCGTGACGACCACGTCGTCATAGCTGCCGATCACGACATCGACCGATTCATAGATGGCTAGGACCGGCGCCGTGCCGGTGACCTGACCGTCCGGTCCGGCGTCGCACACCACCAGCAGCTTTTCAAAGCCCCACCAGTGATGCCGGTACCAGATGGCGCCGGCATCCTTGCGTTCGGCCGGCGCCCCCAGGCTTTGCTCGATCTGGCCGCAGGTCTTCATCGTCCGCGCGGCCGCCCATGGCGCCGGGGTCGTGCGGCCGTAAAGGTTGTAGATCACCCCCGGAAAGACGACCAGCGCGGCCGAGGTCACGACCACCAGCACCATGGCCAGGCGGCCGAACACCGGCCCGCCCCGGTCGCGCATACTGAGCATCGGCATGAGATTTCCCCCGTTTCAGCCTCAGACTGCGCCGGAAGCCCGGTTGACGTCAAGGCGCGGCCGGCGAGGTGCGGCCGGCACGGCTTGCCCGGCCGCCGCGCCGATGATAGCCTTTGCGTTCCATCCTTGGGGGAACCAATCCATGGCCAGACTGCTGATCGCCGCCGCGCTCGTCATCGACGTCGCCCTGGGCGTGTACCTTTCCGCCACCGGCCGCTTGCACGCGCCCTATTTTCTGACCTTCTTAGGCTTTCTGCCGGCCTTGATTATGGGCGGTCGGATGGGCGGTCTCGGGGGCGGTCGTAGCCCGCGCCAGCCGGGACATTCGGCCAATTAATTCAGTTTAAAATAAGTATTACAAAGATCGAAAACAACACAAGACTGTGATCCTACCCACGGTTACCTGGTTGTTACTTGAACCCTTTTCGCGCGCGGCGGATAAACAGGCATAGTGAGTCTCCTGTAGCGCGAGCGTATCTTATGGGGCAATTCCAACCACCTGGCGGTTCACCGCCGAAGCCCACGCCTTCGGTGCCGGGCGCGATCGCCGATGCCGCCCTGCGCGATGTCTTGGTCGGCAAACTCATGGCCCACGACGCCTATGCGCCGCTGCGCCGCCGCGTGCAGCTCTATTACTGACCCTACTGACCAAAGACCAGCCGCCGCAGCACCGCCCGGTCCGCCGCCGGCCAGTTAGCCGCCGTCCGCCCGACGCAGCGCCCGGCCTCGTCCGCCGGACTGCCCATCGGCGGTACGCGGTCGATGCGTACGTGAAGGGCGGATAGCCGCGCATCGATGACGCTCAGCCGCTCGATCACCTGCCCCGGCCCCAGATCGTGCAACGCGTCGTGAAGGTACGCGTAACGCCGGTCGATGCCGATCACCCTGTGCCCGTAATACAGCCGATATGCGAAGCCGCCATTGTCGTGGCACGCGACTTCGACGCGGCCGGCATCGCTGAGGCGATAAGGCTTCGTGCGCCCCCAATGATGCATCTCGATCGTGTCGCCCCGCACCACCGTAAACCGGGACAGCTGGTTGGCGATTTCCACTGCGCCCAGGACGAGCATGACCAGCCATATCACCCAAAGCCGCCCCGCCTTTGTCGCGACCGGCTGACGCACGGCATCGAGGAAGGCACGATCGTCGGGCAGATCGCCGAGCGCTGCATAGCGGTCATTGCGCTTGACCGTGGCGGGATGGCCGCTGCGCAACAACAGGGCCTGCTGATCGGCTGCCGGAGACCGCCGCGCCGGACCGTTGACCGCAACCATGTGGGTGAACACCAGGGCGAGCGCCACCACCGCGCCGATCCAGCTCAGGTCCATGGCGATATCGGGTCCAAGGACCAGAAAGCTGGCCGCCGGCGCGCCGTAAAGCCACGGCGCCACGGTGACGTTGATCACCCGGCTGAAATAGCTGGTCAGCGCCACCACGGCGATGATCGGTAAAAACAGCCGCAGCAGCAGCCCCACGATGAAGCCGAGCGGTCCCCGCCGCCGCGCAATCGCCTCGACGAACTTTTCCGGCACGCCCCGGGCGCGCAACACGGCGCGGCGTCTGTCGAGGGTTTTGCGGCTGGCCATCCCTACTCTGCCACCATGCCATAGGTGTTGAATTCGGCATCGATATCGGGCGTGACCGCCCGCGCCGCCGTCAAGACACCGATATTTTCGAGATGATCGCTGAAGGATTCGTACATGCCGGGCCTCAGTTGCCGAAGACTAGCCGCCGCAGCACGGCGCGATCCGCCGCCGGCCAGTAGGCCGCCTTGCGTGCGACGCAGCGCCCGGCCTCGTCCGCCGGACTGCCCGCCGGCGGCACACGGTCGATGCGGACATGAAGAGCGGACAGCCGCGCATCGATGACGCTCAGCCGCTCGGCCGCCTGGGCCGCGCTATATCCGTGCACGTCATCGTCATGAGCCAGAAGGCTGACCATCTTGCCGCCCTTGGACATCAGGCGATATTCGAATCCGCCCTCGCCCCGGCACGTCACCTCGGCGTGATCGGTATCGGCCAGAAGATAGAGCTGGACGCGCCCCCAATGGTGCACCTCGATGGCATCGGTACGGACCACGGTGTAGTCGGACAGCGTATTCGCGACGTTCACCAATCCAACGCCCGACAAGAACAGCCACATCATCCAGAACGGCGGGCGCGCGGTCTTTCGGCCGAACGAACGCACGACATCGAGGAAGGCCCGGTCATCGGTCATCCCGCTCAGAATGCCGCAGAGGCCATAGTCGGGGTTGTGTTTGACCGTGGCCGGATCGCCGGCGCGCAATCGCAAGGCCAGCCGATCGGCCGCCGGAGACCGCCGCGCCGGGCCGTTAAACGCGGACAGCTGTGCCAAGACCAGGGCGACGGCCACCATCACGCCGGCCGCGTTCAGTTCCTGCGCGATATTGGCCCCGATGACCAGAAGACTCGCCGCCGGAGCGCCATAAAGCCACGGCGCCAGGAACCGGTTGATCGCCTGGCCGAAAACCGTTGTCACCGCAAACGCGATGGCGATCGACACCACCAGTTGCAAGAAAAGGAGGGCGGCGAAGACAAAGGGCCCATGCCTGCGGGCAATCGCCTCGACGAACTTTTCCGGCACGCCCCGGGCGCGCAACACGGCGCGGCGGCGGTCGAGGGTCTTACGGCTGGCCATCCCTACTCCGCCGTCATGCCATAGGTCTTGAACTCGGCGTCGATGTCGGGCTTGGCCGCCCGCGCCGCCGCGAAGTCGGCCTTTGCCGCGTCGGCTTGTCCCAGCTTCTGCTCGGCAAGCGCCCGCCCGAACAGCGATCCCGCCAGCTTGGGATTGCTCTTGAGCGCCGCCGTATAGTCGGCCACGGCGGCGGCGTACTCGCCACGCCGCAGGTGCACGAAACCCCGGCTGTCGAGCGCATTGGCAAAGTTCGGCACCTTTGCCAAGGCTACGCCACACGCCGCCAAGGCCTTGTCGAGCTCTATATTGTGCGTCGCCCGTACCCAGCAGGCGGCATTGGCCGCTTCGGCGGCATCGACCGAGCCCGTCATCGTCGCGCCTGTGTCATAATCGGCGATGGCCGCCGCGACATCGCCCTTGCGTTCGTTGATGCGTCCACGGGCGATATATCCGCTGGCCTCCTTGGGCATGGCCGCAATCACCGCATCGGCGTCGGCCAGGGCGGCGGTGAAATCGCCCTTGTCGGCATAGATACTGGCACGGGTGGCATAGGCTTCCGCCGGATGCCGGCCAGCGGCGATGACTGTGGTCAAATCGGCCAGCGCCCGGTCGTAATCGTGCTGGTGTTCGTACAGGCGGGCGCGCATCGTCAACAGCGCCGGGTCCGGCGGGGTGCGCGCGATGACCTCGCTCAACAGGGCGATGGCGCCGGCCGTATCGCCGCGCGCCTCGTAAGCCATGGCCGACGACACATAGGCCATCGAGCGCTCCGGCTCCTGGTCGCCGGCCTTGGCGCGCGCTTGGGCAAGATCGGCGATGGCGCGATCGATATCGCCGAGATTTTGATAGACCTCCGCGCGCTCCAGTATCAGATCGACATTGCCGGGATCCATGGTCAGGGCGCGATTAAGATCAGCCAGGGCCAGATCGTTCCGGCCAGCATTCTCATAGGCCTGGGCGCGCATCGGCACGATCATCAGGTCGGCCAGGCCCAGATCGATGGCGCGGCTGAGATCGGCGATGACGGCCGCATTGATCTTGTCCCCGGCGGGCGCTCCACCGAAGCTTTGATGCGCCTCCGACATGCCCCGTATCGCATAAGCCTCGGCCGTAGCGGTGCCTTTGGCGGGCAGCAAGGCCAGGGCGGCGGTGGCATCGGTAATCGCCGCATCCATGTCCTCTTGGTTGAGCAGGATTTCGGCACGGCGCAGCCGGGCGATGGCGCAGCGCGGCGCCCGCGTGACGGCCTGGGTCAGATCGGCCTTGGCGGCATAACTGTTCTGGGCCGCCAAGGCGACGGTGCCGGCGGAAATCAGCGGCTCGACCGCGGCGCAGGGGCCGGGCGGCAGCTTCGATGGTACGGGCGGGACCGCAGCGGCTAGGGCCGGTTTGGCCACCATCACCGGCGCTTTCACCGGCGCCACCGTTTGCGCCTCAACCGTTGCCGCCGCGGCCAGACCGGCCACGGCACTTAAAACAACGAGAAATCCCTTGCCGCGCATGCTTTCCCCCCTACTCCGCCATCACGCCATAGGCTTTGAACTCGGCGTCGATGTCAGGCTTGGCCACCCGCGCCGCCGCGAAGTCGGCCTTGGCCGCGTCGGCTTGCCCAAGCTTTTGTTCCGCAAGAGCGCGCCCGAACAGCGACGAGGCCAGCTTGGGACTACGCTTCAGCGCCGCCGTATAGTCGGTCACGGCGTCGGCATATTCCCCGCGCCGGAAATGCACGAAGCCGCGGCTGTCCAGCGCCGCTGTATAGTCCGGCGCGTGCTCAAGCGCCGCGTTGCACGCCGCCAAGGCCTTGTCGAGTTCGATATTGTGCGTCGCCCGGATCCAGCAGGCGGCATTGGCGGCCAGGATAGCGCCGTCGGACGTGAAGGTCTTGGAACCCTGGTCGTAATCGGCGATGGCCGCCGCAACGTCGCCTTGATGCTCATCGATCTGGCCGCGCAGCACGTAGGCCATGCCCTCATTGGGATTTAACTTCAGCGCCGCGTCGATATCGGCCATGGCGGCCGGCACGTCGTGCTTGCCGGTATAGGCCCGGGCGCGCTGAATATAGGCATCGAACGACTCGTTATCCCCCTTGGCGATGATCACACTCAGATCGGTGATAGCGCGATCAAAATCACCACTGCGCATATAGATTCCCGCGCGCTCGCCCAAAAGGATGTTGCTCTTTGGGTCCTCGGTCAGCGCTTCGCTCAACAGAGCAATAGCCTTGTCGCGCGCGCCGCTGCGTTCGAGCGCCAGGGCGCCACTGACATAGGCAAACAGCCTTTGCGGATCGTCCATCCTGGCGCGGGCCCGCAGCATGGCAAAATCGGCAGCGGCAGCGTCATATTGGCCGTTTTGCATATGGGCGTCACCGCGCTCCATGATCAGGTCAAGATTGTCCGGATCGAGCGCGATTGCCTGGTCAAGATCGGCCATGGCGTGAACCTTGTCGCCGATGGCGGAATAGATGGTCCAGCGCTCCGCCAAAATATGATCGTCGATCAGCCCGAGCGTCATGGCCTGGCTCAAATCAGCGATCGCCACGGCCGCCATCTCAGAGTCGACCTTACTTCCCGGCGCCCCTGTGTTCTCGGCCAGCCCGACCTCCGCCTCGCCGCGCACGACATAGGCCTGGGCGGCGGATACCGACCGTTTGGGCAGCCGGGCCAGAGCCGCATCGCTATCGGCGCGTGCCTTGTCGAATTCCATTTGATCCAGGTGGAACGCCCCCCGATGCAACCACGCCAGGCCGCACGCAGGCGCCCGATCGACCGCCCGGTCATAGTCCAGCTTCGCGGCATAATTCCTGGCGCCCCGGTAGCGGTCGAAATCGGTGGACGCCAGATCGCCGGCGGCGATCAGGGGCTCGACCGAGGCGCAGGGGCCGGGTGGCAGTTTCGAAGGTGCGGCCGGGGCTACGGCGGCCGCTTGCGCCGGTTTGGCCGCCACCACCGGCGCTTTCACCGGCGCCACCGTCTGCGCGCTAACCGTTGCCGCCGCGGCCAGACCGGCCACGGCGCCTATAACACCCCAAAATCCCCCTCGCATTGCATCCCCCTATTGTGCCGTTATGCCATAGCCCTTGAATTTGGCATCGATGCCGGAATCCACCGCCCGCGCCGCCGCCAGATCGGTCGCCGCGTCTTCGGTTTTGCCGAGTTTCTGTTCCGCCAGAGCCCGCCCGAACAGCGACGAGGCCGCCCCGGGCTGGAGCTTCAGCGCCGCGGTATAGTCGCTGACCGCCGCGTCGTATTGCTTCAGGCGGACGTGGACGAAGCCGCGGCTGTCCAGTGCCGCGCCATAGTCCGGATAGAGGTCGAGGGCCGCGTTGCAGTAGGCCAGCGCCTTGTCGAGCTCGATATTGTTGGTGGCGCGGATGGCGCAGGCGGCATTGGCGGCGCGGAAGGTGGCGCCGCGCGCCGGCAGGGTGGCGGCGTGGTCGTAATCGGCCATGGCGGCGGTGACGTCGCCCTTGCGCTCGAAGACGTGGCCGCGGCCGACGAAGTTGGCGGAATCGCCGGGATCTAGCTCGATCGCCACATTGGTGTCGGCCAGGGCGGCGGCGTAATCGCCTTTTTCCGTATAGGCCATGGCGCGGTTGATGTGTTTGGAGGCGCTGTCGTCATCGAGGCCGATGATCGTGCTGAAATCGGCTATGGCCGGATCGTAGGCCTGTTTGCGGACATAGAGATTGGCGCGCAGCTCGTAATAGTAGGGATTTTTCGGCTCGGCCGCGATGGCGTCGCCGGCCAAGGCGATGGCGCCGTCGGTATCGCCCTTGGCGGCGAAGGCGCGAATGCCGCCGCCGAAGCTGGTCGTGCGCTGCTCCGCGTCGGCGGTCGGGCGGGTGCGCGCCTGGGCGTAGTCGGCGATCGCCAGGTCGTGGTCGCCGGCCTCTTCGTGGGCGCCGGCGCGCACGATCAGCCATTTGGCATTGGTGGGCTCGAGCGCAACGGCGCGGTCCATATCGGCAAAGGCCTGGGTCTTGTCGCCCATGACCATGTGACCGACGCCGCGTTCCATCAGGATCATCGGATCGGTCAAGCCAAGGTCGGTGGCGCGGTCGAGATCGGCGACGATGGCCGTGCCGCGCGCCTGAGGATCGGTCTCGCCGTCGGAGCCCGCCGCATAGAGCCGGGCCGAGGCGCGCAAGGCATAGGCTTCGCCGTTGCGCGGGTCACGGGCGATGGCCGTCGTGGCATCGGCCACGGCCTTGTCGTAGCTGTGCTGGGCGAAGACGTATTCGGCGCGGCGCAGCCAGGCTGAGGCACAGCGCGGGGCGCGGTCGACGGCGCGGTTGAAGTCGGTGGTGGCGACGTCGTTCTGGCCCATGGCCACGGCGATATTGCCGGCGGCGATCAGCGGGGTGGCGGCGGTGCAGGCGCCCGCCGGAGCGGTGGCGGCGGTCGCGGTCGTGGCTGGCGTGGCGGCGGATGTGGCCGGTTTGGCGGGCGTCGCTGTGGTGGGTTTGGCGGGCGCTACTGTCGCGGCCGGGGTGGCCTTGGTGGCCGCCGGGGTCGCCGCCGGAGTCGCCGCCGGGGTCGCCTTGACAACCGCCTTGGGGGCCGTCGCGGTGGCGGGTTTTGCCGGAGCGGCCGTTTGCGCCACGGCGGTTTGCGTTGCAGCCATAGCGGCCACGGTGGTCAAAACAACGATAAGATCCCGGCGCATTTTGCCCCCTGACGGCCCACTGGTTTCATCCTAGACCATAGGGGTAACGCCATAACCGCCGTGGCGCAATGGGTGTAGCCTGTCGCAGCGTCGGGGTGCGGGGTCCGTGACCCCGCGTCTTCCTGATTTCCTTCTCGGCCACCGCCCTTTTGGGGGCGGATGGACCGAGAAGGAAGTTAGAAAAGATGTGGGGGCACAGCCCCCACGCCCCGAAATGGCTACAGGACTTGCATTCCCCGCCCGGGTATGAGAATTTACCCGCCATTCGAAACCAGACCTGTCTTGCCTGTTCGCTTCGGCCTCTTTCAAGCATCGCGACTTTCGGACCCGCCGGGTAATCTCGCCCGGCAACACTGCACGAACGTGCGATCAACTATGGAGGCCACCATGGCCAGCGGTACCGTCAAATGGTTCAATTCCACCAAAGGCTTCGGCTTCATCCAGCCGGATGGCGGCGGAAATGACGTTTTCGTCCACATCTCGGCGGTCCAAAAGGCCGGCCTGCGCGGCCTCGATGAAGGCCAGAAGATCAGCTACGAAGTCGCCAACGAGCGCGGCAAGAGCTCGGCCGTCGACCTGAAGGTCTAAGCGGCACGCTTCGCTAAAACGTTTAAGGCCTGGAGCTGCGGTTCCAGGCCTTTTTCGTTGCGCCTTTCGCTGGCGATCAAATTTGTTACAGGGCGAGCCCCATGACAGGCGGCGCGCATCGCGGTATCTCATCACCACAGCTTCAAAGAGAGACGTCCGATGCCGCGCACTGTCTGGCCGTTGCTGGCCCTTGCCCTCCTCGCCGCCCCGGTTCAGGCCGCGCCGCATGTTCACAAGCCGGTCGCCGCCAAACCCGCCACCCTCTGGTACACCGAGCAGTTCACGCTGCACTCGAAGATCGCCGGGCGCGATTACCTGATCCAGGTGTCCAAGCCCTTCCTCAAGCCCGGCGAAAAAGCGCCCGTGATCTACGTGCTCGACGGCGACCTCGATTTCGGCATTGCCGAGGGCATCATGGGGCCGGACGGCGCCGTCGGCTCGATGCAGCCGGCCTATATCGTCGCCATCGGTTACGGCGTCGACAAGGCCAAATGGCTGAAGATGCGCAATGACGATCTGCTGTTCGTACCGGCCTCGACCAGCGGTCCGGCGACGGGTGGACATGGCGACAGGTTCCTGCGGTTTTTGCGCGAGGAGCTGCGGCCGCTGATCGAGGCGCGCTATGCCGCCGATCCGCACAAGGCGATCCTGGCCGGGCAATCGTACGGCGGGTTGTTCACGGCGCATGTGCTGTTGAACACGCCGGACGCGTTCGACGGCTATGTGGTCGGCAGCCCGGCGGTGTGGGCGGAGCCCGGCCTGCTCGACAAGGCCGAAAGCTTCCGCGCGCCGGTCAAGGTGCCGGTGTTCATCGGCGTCGGCACCGAGGAGGAGGCGGAATTCGGCGGTCCGTTCCACATGGTCAGCGGGACGCAGGCCCTGGCCGCGAAACTGGGCGATCACGACGCCAATATCGACATGAAGCTGTGGCTAGTGCCGGACGAGAACCACTTCACGGTGACGGCGCCGCTGTTCGAGCGCGGGTTCCGGTTTGTGCTGCCAGCGCCGGCGCCAACTTCGGGGTCTGGGGCCTGAGGCCCCAGCTCTTCTGATTTCCTTCTCGGCCACCGCCCTTTAGGGGCGGATGGACCGAGAAGGAATTTAGAAAAGATGCGGGGTCACGGACCCCGCGCCCCAAAGATGCGACAGCGCTAGCCGATATGCCCCCCGTGCGGATCGATCACCGTCGGTGTCGCCGCCCCGCGCATCGCATTCGGATCCGGATCGATCGAGAAGCTCCCGACATTGATCCCGAGATGCGCCACGTGGTTGCTCACATTGTTCTCCACCGGCGGCCGCCCGCCCGGCCCGAAGGTCGAGTTGAACGGCTTCGGCGGCCCGGACGGCGCCTGGCCGTTGGGCTTGTTCGGCGCGTCATTGGTCGACGCCCCGCCGGTGATCATGCCATTGCCCTTCGGCTTGACGCCAAAGCCATTGCCGCCCGGCCCGTCGCCATTGACCACCAACCCCTTGCCGCCCTTGTCGGTGCCTTCCGGCTTGTCGTGATCCTCATGCTCCGGCCCATTGTCGTCGGAATGCTCAACCGGATCGCCCTGGCTCGAGCTCTCCGCGCTGCTCTCATGCGACGACGACGCTTCCGGCGCCTGCGGATTGAAGTGCGCCCCGTTGCTCGAATGCTGACCGGTGCGCCAGTTGTCATAGGTCGTCCCGCCGCCCGGCGAGAACACATTGTTGTCCCCGTTGGTCGAGTTGTGCGTCAGCGTCGTGCCGTCAGGCAAGCTGACCGACCCGTCCGGATTGATCCGCGCCAGGCCGGAATTCCGCCCCGTCCCCGTGGGCTTCACCGTCGTCCCGTCCGGGAAGGTGATGACGCCATTGGCCATGACCGGCAGCCCGGCCGCATTGGCCAGATGTTCCGGACTGTCGGGCGGATCAATGAAGACCAGGCCCGTGCGCGGATCGTGATAGACGACCATGTGGTCGGCATAGGTGATCGAGCCGTCGGCATTGGCCACCCCCGACCGCCCCGAATGATCCGTCGCCAGAATGCGCGTCCCGTCGCGATAAACGAACTGATTGCCCCGGCGCACCGGCACGTCCGACACTGGATGCTTGACGCCCTGAATCTTGCGCATGGGCACGGGCGACGCCCCTGCCCCGACCTGACTTAACCCCCAGCTCCCGCCGGCCACAAGCGCCGTCGTCAGAGCCGCAAAACACAACTTGGAAACACCGATACGCATCGACACCCTCCTGTTTGCGCCTCACGACAGCTCAGAAGATGGGATTCACCCCTGGCGGGAGACGGCTGTGCAGCGGCCATACCCTACCACGCGAACCCGCGCGGCAGAACCGAATGTTGCGCGCGTGAAATTCTTTGACAAAAACGACATGTTGCGCGGCCCGGACTCGGCCACAGACGCCATTTGTCATTTCAGATAAAAAGTGATCAACTGCACGCATCGCAAGGGTGGCGAACACGTGAGCGATCATTGGGGGGGACAAGATGCGCGGTGCAAAATCATGGGTATGGGGGGCCCTGTTCACCCTGACGGTCGTGGCCGCACAGGGTCAGGCCTGGGCCTGGCCGTTCGCGCAAACGGCGTCCCCAAATACGGCTTCCCAAGGTCGGGACGCCTCATCGTCGTCCGCCTCGTCTGCATCATCTTCTTCCGGCGCCGCATCGTCCAAGCCGACCACCGTCGTCATCGTCGCGCCGCGCCTCGCCACGCCGGAACACCCCACCGCCGCCCTGTCGCCCCAGATGCGCGCCTACCTGTTCACCAATGGCGGCGGCGGCGCGGCGACCGATTGTTCCCACCTGTTTACGGACCTGATGGGCGTCAACGGCGACACCACCCAGCTCGAAAGCCCCACCGACCTTGCCTGCCTCGGCCGGCACGCCAACGCCGGGCCGGGCATGAGCCCCGGCCGCATGGAAATTCAGCTGACCGACTACGACTACCGCATGGGCATGGAGGCCTTCAACGCCAAGGACTATGCCAAGGCGATGAAGCTGTTCCTGATCGTCTTCAATCAGAAAGGCCTGCCCGCCGGCGGCATCATGGTCGCCCGGATGTACCTCTATGGTCTGGGCGTCCCCCAAAGCACGCCCGAGGCCATTTCCTGGTTCCAGAAGGTGCTCGACGATTCCCGCAATCAGTCGCAGCCCCAGCCCTTCAACCCGGCCAATCCCGATTTCCTGATGCCCTACCCCGAAGCGGCGGTCTCGCTCGGCCACATCTATATGGGCGAGTTCGGCACGGATAAGGACCTGCCCAAGGCGCGGTCTTATTTCGAGCAGGCCGACCGGATGGGCGCCATTCCCGCGACCTATATCCTCGGCCTGTTATGGCTCGAAGGCTCGGGCGGCCCGCAGGATACCGCCAAGGGCGAGGGCTACATCAAACAGGCGGCCGAGGCCGGCTATCCCGCGGCCGAATATTACATGGGCCAGTCCTATTATAGCGGCACGCCAAGCGTTGCTCAGGACAAGAAAAAGGGCCTGTCGATGCTGGTTACCGCCGCCGCGCAAAAGGACGCCAATGCCCTCTATGCGGTCGGCGCCATCTACGACGAAGGCGGCGACGGCAAGGCGCCCGACCACAAAAAGGCGCTGATCTATTACCGCGACGCGGCGCTGCAGGTTCAGCCCGACGCCGAAGACGCGCTCGGCCTGGCCTTCTATCTCGGCAACGGCGTGCCGAAGAACCTGGCCACGGCGCGGGGCCTGTTCAAACTGTCCGCCGATCAGGGCAATGCGGACGCCCTGTTCAACCTGGCCGTCATGGAGGCCAATGGCGAAGGCGGCGACCAGGACATGGCCCAGGCCTACGTCCTGTTCGTCCAGGCGTACCACCAGGGCCTCGACAAGGCGAAAGCCGCGGCAGAGGAAATCGAGCCGAAACTTAGCGACACCGACCGCGCCCGGGCGGATCAGATGCTGAACGGGGTTGGGCAGTAGGCGGCGTTCGCTCTCAAAGTAAGATACCCCACCACCCCTGCGCCTTCACAGCTTCGCAATGAAGGCTTGCGGTCCCCCTCCCCGACAAGCGGGGAGGTGTAAGGGGAGCGAGTGTCCTATTTCTTGCACCTCCCCACAAGCGAAGCGCGTTGGGGAGGGGGACCGCGCCCAAAGGGCGTGGTGGTGGGGTTTCTTACTTAATCTGTACCGAAAGTCTCGAAGCAACCTCTTTGACAGACACAGTTTCACGGCCTAGCTTTCGGCATGGATAAGTCATCTGAACGAGCGCCGGTAGCCGACATAGACACCATCCGCGCGCGGGTAGACGCCCTGCGGTGCAGCATCGATGCGCCGCCTGACCTCGTGACGTTTCGCGTCTCACGTCACGACGGCACGCCGCATATCCAAGTCGACCGCCTCGCGCCGCATCCCTACGCTTTCGTCGTCTGTGAACGCGGCTCGGAACTGGAACGTCAGAGCACGTCCGATCTCGACACCCTGCTGTACTGGGTTTTCGACACCATCACCTTCACCATGGCCTCCGATTTCGAGCTGGCGCATCGCATCTCCGGAGAAGATTCCCGGCGCCAGTTATTCGCCAAACAATTGGCCTTGCTGGGCGCGCTGTCTCCCGACTGGTCCGCCCGGCGGGCCGACCACTTTGACGCAACCCTTAAACGCCATCCTTTTCGCGATGACCTCGGTTGACGGCGCCAGCCCGCTTCACCGCCGGAATCACGTCCACCAGTTCCTCGCACAGGACCTGAAAGCGCACGGTTTGGCGGGCCGGGTCGGCGACGTCGAGCACGTCGGCTACGATGTCGCGCCAGTCGGGCGGGCGGTCGCCTTCGACCCAGGCCAGCGTAAACGCCTCCGCCAGCGCCCGCGAGCGGCGGCTCAGACCCGCCAGGATCGCCGCATAGAGCCGCCCGTAATGCATGCGCCGGTCGTCGCGGTTCCAGGCGCTCTCCCCGCCCCCACCGCCGCGCTCCGGATCAGGCGGGCCGTCGAGCCCCCTGGCCGAGGCGTAGATGCGCAGCAGGTCCATGCCGGCATTGCCTTCATCGGCGCTGATCACCCCGCGCGTCACCAGGCGCGTAAAGGGGTTGTCGCGCCAAACCGTGCGTGCCCTGCCCGCGCCGTCACGCGCCGTCTGTGTGCCGACATGGCGGCGATAGTCGTAGAGCCCGCCATCGCCGTTCAGCCCCCAGTTTTCCGGGCGTTTGGCGGCGTCGCGGCCGTCGGCTTCGCGCCGCAAACGGGCGTCGTTTTCCGCCTCGCGCCGAGCGCGGATCTGCTCGGGGGTTGGCAAGGTAATTCGCGCCTGAGCGTTTCTTTTTCTGGTTCTCATCACTCACTCTCCCTGCACAGCCAAGGTTGTCACCGTCAGCCCGTCGAGCGCGCGCAGCCGCATCAGCTTGTCGCGCGCCAGGCCGGTGCGGGCGACCACCGTCGACGGCGGTTCCCACCCGGCGGGATCGAGGTAGGATTTGGCGAAGGCCTCACCGTCGGCGCCGATTTCGGCAACGACGCGGGCGCGCAGATCGGCCGGGCCGAACCACTGGCGCCGCACGGTCGAGGCGGCGCCATCGATCGGATCGAGCCATTTGCGGTCGCGCAACCAGTTGATCGGCTTGGGAATCCATCTTGCTTCGGTCTTGTCGCGCTTCCATTTGGCCAGCCAGCGGTCAAGCCCCGCCTGGATGGCCGCCGGGTCGGCGCCTGACGTCACCGCGGCGCGCCAGTCGCGTTCGGCGGCGGTGATGCCGTCCTTGTTGGGATAGGCGCAGGCGAACCGCGCCCAGCGTTCGTCGGGGACAGTTGCAGTGAGTGTTCCTTCAGGAACACGAACTGACTCCTTGACTACCTGACTCAGTTCGCCGGGCGTTGGCGCCGCTGCCGGGGCTTTTGTTCGCGGCACCGTTGGCTCTGGCGTTGGCGGCAACGTTGGCAATTCCGTTGGCGCCCCGTTCGCCCCCACGTTCGCCGCCACGTTCAAACTGACGTTCACCGGTGTGCCGGCGGCCAGGGCCAGCCGCGATGGCAAGAGTTGCCGCCGCGCCCGCCCCGAGGCCTGGCCCGAGGCGCGCGCCTTGTCGCTTTTGGTCTCGATCGCCTGCAGGACCAGGGTGCAGCGGGCATTGGTGATGGCGCCGTCAGCGACCTGGATCTTGCCCTGACGGATCAGCGACGCCTTGATCACCGGCCATTCGGCGTGCATGCGCGACTGTTCGGCCATGACCTGATCGCGGTCGGGAAGCTCGCCGCCCGACTGGTAGATCAGGTCGAGGATGCGGCGATAGGCCAGTTCCTCCATGGGCGTCAGGAACTTCATCCCGTCCAAAGCATCGCCGGGGTACCAGTCGATGCGGATCGCGCCTTTGGGCATAAGGGTTTTCTCCGAAATTATAACAGATGTTTGACGTGTTCAGGCGACGACGCCCGCCATGCCCGGGAGGGGCGCGGCTGTCAGGCTTTCCCACCGGCGCACGCCGTGCAAAATGGCGGTGTGGTCGCGATTGAGCCGCCGGCCGATGCGCGGATAGCTCCAGCCGGCGCGGCGCAGCAGCCACATGACGTGGAAGCGCTGGGTCGCCAGGTCGCGGCGGCGGCACGGCCCCTGGGCATCGGTGACGCTGATCCCGGCGGTGGCACAGGCGTCCGACAACACGTCGCGCGGGGCGCAAATGGTTGACGGCAAGGGTGGTCGAACGGGCGTTTGACGGCTCATCTTGCGCCTCCCAAAGCCAGGACGATCAAGCGTATCAACACCGGCAGGCCGAGACCGGCGAACACACCGGCGATGGCGCAGGCGGCGAGGATCATTCGGCCGCGCCGGGTGAAGACGACGGCGCGGCGCCGCCTTTGAGTGGGAAACGGGTACAGTCTGGCCATGGGAAAAGCCCCTTTCGGACGTGACGATTCGCACGGAGGCGGCTCCGTGTCGTGATGGGATAAGGTGGGAAATGGGCCGGACGCCCGATGGCGCCCGGCCCCGGTCAGGCGCGCGCCTAAGGGAGATTTAGGCACACCATGGACGGCGATCGCCTTCGCGGCACGCCCTTGGCGAAACCAGCGCTACGCCCGCCCGAACAAGGCCTCGCGCCGCCGGCGATCACGCGCGGTGGAGAGGTCAAAGGCGGGGTGTGGCGAGTCATCGCGTCCATGAACACATTAAATAGGATTATTCCCATTTTTGCAAGCGGAAATTTCCTACTTGGCAACCTTTTTCATGCATGGGATAAATCCCACATGGATGGATGGTTGAAAAAACGCGTCGTCGAGCGGTTGACCGCTCTGGATCTGGGCCCCGTCGAGGCGGCCACCGCCATCGGCATCGAGCGGACCTTCATCCGCGACATTGTCGAGGGCAAGAAGGCGTCGGTGCGTCCGGACGGGGCGCAAAAGCTGGAAAAGGCGCTCGATGCGCCCAAGGACTGGTTCCTGTTCGAGGAGTTCGAATGGACGCCGGGGGCGCGGACGCTCAAGAAAGCGCCGAAAAAGCCGGGCGCCCTCGCCCACGCTTCGCAAACTGACGGCACGGTGCCCATTCCCGAATACGACGTGCGCGTGGCGGCCGGCGGCGGCGCTTTGATCGAAGGCAGCGATATCCGCGCCACCTGGGGCTTTTCGTCGGACTATGTGACGCGCGAACTTCGGGCCAACGCGTCCGCGCTCAACATGGTCGAGGTCATCGGCGATTCGATGGAGCCCAAGCTGTCGCCGGGCGATCGCATCATCGTCAATCAGAACGACATCAACCCGACCCCGCCCGGCGTTTTCGCGCTGTGGGACGGCTACGGCCTGGTGGTCAAGAACGTCCAGCGCATCCACCGTAGCGAGCCGGAAAAGCTGCTGCTGATCTCGGAAAACGACATCTACCCGGCGTATGAGGTCCTGCTCGACGAAATCAAGATCATCGGCCGGGTGATCTCGTGCCTGAAAAAGATGTAGGGGAAGAGCCGCTGACTCTTCATCAGCGGCTCGGAGCCTATTCCGCTTCAGCGAAAAAGTCCTCGTCGAGTCGCTTGAATTCGACCGCACGGTATGTCCTGACGCCAACACCATGCTCGATCATCAACTCGGTAAGAAGCTGACCGTCGATTAAAATAACGCGTTGAGCTAGATGACGAGCGTAGTCCTTGGCTTGCTGGCTAAAACCAGATGTTGTTACGAAAACGCCCTTAGAGGCTCCTAACCCAACCAAACTGCCAACAAAGGCCTGGACATCGGGCCGGCCGATTGAATTCGCCGTGGCATATCGCTTCGCCTGGACGTAAACACGGTCGAGGCCAAGCCGGTCCTCATTTATGACACCGTCAACGCCGCCATCCCCAGTTCGGCCAAGCTGCATCGCGGCACTCTTATGGGATCCACCATATCCCATCGCCACTAGCAAATCGACAATGACCTCTTCAAAAAATGCCGGCGAGTTTGCAAGAATACGGTCCAGAAGTTCACCGCGCAGCGCACTCTGGATAGCTGCATAAGCCGCATCTACAGTTTCCTCGGGCGTTGTATCATTGTGGACGGCTGCTGCGTTTGCGAGTTCATTCTGACCTTCTGTCGCGTCACCGCTGTTATTATAAAATTCGCGGAAAGCTGGGCTAACCTGCTTCAATACGGCCACATCTATCCTTTTGGGATTTGTAGCGAGCAAATTACGCCCCGTTTCCGTGACCACAAAACGACCACGGGACGGCGCATCAATCAGGCCGGCCTTTGTCATATAAAATTTTGCCCAATGAATTCGGTTGTGGAGCAGCCGCTGCCTTCCGCTAGGCAACATTTCTTCTCGCTCTTGAAGTGACAAGTTGAGCTTGTCAGCCAATTCGTCCGCGACTATTGCCACCCGCGTTTCACCTTGAGCCGCAGAGCGCAAAACCGGCAGCATCAGAGTTTGATAATCAGGGATCGCCACGGTCCGCTCCTTGTCTCACACACGCTCTTATTCCATCGCCTTCTAGGGAGCGAAAGACGGAACTTACAACGAACAACCCTGATTTGATGTGAATTACAAAACTTTTTATTGAATGTCGACTTTAATGTTTATACAATGTTTAAACAAGAAAATATGGGCGGCGTAGCTCGCCCGACGACTCGTAAAATGCTGGAACAGGACATCATCATGCAAGGCACCATCGCTAAATGGGGCAACAGCCTCGGCGTGCGCCTCCCTCGCCATATTGCTGAATCGGCTAAATTAGCCGAAGGAGAATCGGTCAACTTTAGCGTGGAAGATGGCGCTCTGGTCATTAGGCCAACGCGAAAAAAATTCAAACTATCGGATCTTTTGGCCAACTATGAACGGCCCGACGCTAAATCCGATGAAGTCGATTGGGGAAAACCCCAGGGAGATGAAGCTTGGTAAAAAAGCCGGCCTACCAACCTGATCGCGGTGATTTTATATATCTGGATTTCACACCAAACGCCGGGACAGAACAAGCAGGCCGGCGACCGGCCCTTGTTCTGTCCCCATTGGATTATAATATCGCTACGGGGCATATATTTGCCGTTCCACTAACGACCAAGGATAAGCCAAGTTCGTTTGACGTTCCGGTACCCAAGGGCGCACGACTGACGGGATTCATTCTCGCCAACCAGCTTCGCGATCTTGATTGGATTGCGAGAAACGCTGAATTTCATAGCAAGTGCGATAACGATACTCTTTGCGAAGTTTTGGGAAGAATCGAAGCGATTTTGAGTATCGACTGCTCCTGACTCAACGCGAATACCCATGCATCTAGCTCCTCTGGCCGGGCGTCTGCTTGGCGGTTGCCGGTCACATCATTCGCCGGGCCGCGCCCATTTTGCCAAAATGGGGAGGAGAAAGAGTCCCTCTATCCGCCCTCATCCCCCTACCCCAACTCCGCCCGCATCTGCTTCATGAAATCCGCCTGCTTTTCGGCGTCGAAGCGTGGGGCGAAGGGCCTGGGCCAGGCCAGGCTGACCGGCAGGGTGCGCCGCCATTTCGGCTCGTCGGCGTAGCGCGGATAGATGTGGGTGTGCAGCCATGGTTCGGCATTGCCGAGCGTCTCGTAATTGATGCGCGCAGCCCCCGTGACCTTGAGCAGCGCGTCGCCCGCCCGCGCCATGTCGAGCGCATAGGTCATCCGCCCGGCTTCATCGAGGGCGTTGAGGCTTTCCACCACCGGATCGGCCAGCAGCAGGCAATAGCCTGGCCGCGGCTGGACGTCGCCCACGACCAGCCAGCCGGAGCGCATCCGGCAAATGACGTAGGGATTTTGCCCTTGCCGCGCCGCTGCGACGCGGCGGGTGATCAAGGTGTCCACGTTCATGGTGTCGAGCCCCCTCGGGACGTGGCCTAGCACGGGTGAAGGCCGCGGCCAATTGTTGGGCGACGGAGGGATTTAAGGAAGTAAGAGCCCCCACCACCATTTCGCGCGCGCTGACGCGCACTCATGGTCCCCCTCCCCGCGTGGCGGGGAGGTATAAGAAAAAGAAGCACAGTATTTTCCGAGATTTGCTCTAAAATCGTCCCTCCCCGCGTGCGGGCGCGGGCCGGCGAGGCAGGGGACAGCGAGCCGGCGCAAGCGGCGGTGCGCCCTGAATGGCTCGTGGGCTCGGCGCCGCGGTGGTGGTGGGGCCTTACCTGCCTGGATGCCCCTTCCGTCGCGCGGCGGCCCGCCTTCGGAAAATGGGCGCAAACCGTGCGCCAGACGCCTTCGCGTCGAGTTGCAACCGGCGCCCGGCACACCCGGGAATTGCACACCTCGAAAAACCCTGTTATCTGCTTACCGGCACAAAAAACAGGGGGCGGCAAGATGGCGCATCGCATTCTGGCACTGGATGGCGGCGGGTCGTGGGCCCTGCTCGAAGCCCTGGCGCTGCAGGCGATTTACGGCGACATGCCCGGCCACGACATCCTCAAGGAATTCGACCTGGCCGTCGCCAATTCGGGCGGCAGCATCGTCCTGGGTGGGCTGGTCGAAAACAAGACGCCGGCGCAGATCCTGACGCTGTTTTCCGAGACCGAAAACCGCGAGGCCATTTTCGCCCGCCTGCCGCCGCTGCGCCACATGCTGTCGCGGCTGCCGATCTTTCCGCGCTACGCCTCGGCCGGAAAGCTGCGCGGGCTGCAAAAGGTGTTCAAGGCCCAGGGCCTGCAATCGATGTCCGAGCTGAAAGGCGTGGTCAAAAATCACCACGGCCGGGAGGTGCGGATCCTCATCGTTTCGTTCGATTACGATGCGCAGCGCGCCGTCTTCTTTCGCAACTACGGCACCCGGCACGGGGCCAAGGCGGACAAGATCCCGCTGGTCGATGCCGTCCACGCCTCGTCCAACGCGCCGGTGTCGTTCTTCGACGCGCCGACGCATTGGGGCGGGCGGCGCTATTGGGACGGCGCCATGTCGGGGCTCAACAATCCGCTGATGGCCGGGCTGATCGACCTGCTGGCCCAGGGCGTGCCGGCGGCCGACATTGCGGTGCTGACGATCGGCACCGGGACGATCAAGCTGGCGCCCGCCGCGGCGGAACCGCCCGCCCCCGCCGCGCTGAGCGAGGCGCCCGAACCGTCGACCCTGTTCAACGACCTCGGCAAGGCCGGCGGCTGCCTGACCGACGATCCGCCCGACACGGCGACCTTTTCGGCCCACGTCATCCTGAGCGCGGCGCGCAACGCAGACGTCACCCAGGTCGGCCAGGTGGTGCGGCTGAGCCCGGTGGTTCAGCCGGTGCTCACGGGCGACGGCTGGCACCTGCCCGAGGGGCTGGACCCGACCCTGTTCGCGACCCTGACCAAGCTGCAGATGGACGCGGTGGCGGACGACGCAGTCAAGGCTCTGATGGATATGGGTCACGCCTGGATCAAGGGCGGCGTGCCGAACCAGGCGATCCGCATGCGTTCGGACACGCTGCAGGCCACGCTGGGCGAAGACGTGTTCCGGGACGCCGTGGACCGCTGGCGCCGGCTGTGCGCCCAGGGCGGTCCGGCCGGTCAATAGGGCGCGCTTCCGCCCCCTTGCACCCTTTCGATTCCGGGTTTGCTTTCCGTCGCCAAACCGCGTGCGCTCGGAGCGCCCTGGCCTACGGTTTTCTCCTCCCGATCCGCGTCCTTACGAAGACATCGTCGGTGCCTGCCGCCGCCTCGCCGCGCCGCCGCTGGCAAATTGGCCACAGTTTTGCCCTCTTGGTTAACAAAACCGCTCCGGACACGTGACAGTTGCGATATCACCGGTATGATAATGACATGGTGGTGGGGAAAATCAGAAGCGGAACCGAGCTCGGCCGTGGCGTGATGCGCGGCGTGGGTTCATTCTTCGAGAAGGTCGGCGGCTTCGTCACGGGCCTGGCGATACTTGTCGTTTTCGGACTCGGCCTGTTCTGTTTCAGCCGTCAGGCGGTTTTTGAAAAGCACCATGGCTTCGACGCCATATGGCACTTTACCCTGGCCCACGGGCTGGTCATCGCGCTGATCGCCGTCGCGGTGATTGTCGTGGCCGGCGGCGCGCTGTGGCTGAACAGCTATATCGCCAAGATCGTCGGCACGTGGATCGTCACCCTGCTGATCCTCTATGTCTGTTCCTATGCCTTCTATGAAATCGCCGCCTTTGTGTTCCAATGGATCAGCCGCACGGACGCGCTGTTCCTGGCCGTGTACTATCCGCTGGCCGGCTTTTTCTGGCTCGCCCTGACGACCATCACCCTTGCGTTTTTCGTCGGCGGATTCAGCTCCGTCATGGACGACGGCCCCACCCTGCCGCTCAGCACGATCCTTTACGTGGTCATGGGGTTCGCCCTGTTCCTGGGCGTCAACTATGCCTCCGAACTGGTCTCCCACGCGCTCGGCACCTACGAAAACATGGGGATTTACGGCGCGGTTGTGGCGCTTTTCGCCGTCACCACCCTGGCGCTCACCCACGTGCTTGGGCGCAAATATGTCACCCGTTTCGACGGCTTGTCGAAGGCCCGAAGCATCGCCGGGGCCTGCGTCTACCTTTGCCGCTGCTTCATTTCCATATTCGACGTCATCTTCACCATCGTGTTCGGCGGCATGGCCGTGGGGCTGCGCACGCCGGTGCTGCGTTTTGCCCTGCTGACGGCGCTGTATGCCGTCCCCTCGCTGATCGCGCTGTGGGCCGCGGGCGCGCCCCAGATGCCGCTCATCGGCATCCGCCTCGATCCCATGATCGTGCTCGGCTGGATGATGTTCATCCCCTGCGCCGTGACGATTGGTGTCTATCGCCGCAGCGCCATGCTCGACGACATCCGCCGGCGCAGCCTACTGGTCTCGCGTCAGGACAAGGGTTATCGCATCGCCGTCACCGGTGATCTGCAGACCGAATTGCTGGCGTGCGGCTATCTGCTGTTTTTCACCGCGCTGCCGACGACGCTGTATGTCGTCAACAGCGTCACCCACATCTTCGCCTTCACCAACAGCACCGCGCCGCGTTTCGTGGACTTCGTGGGCTGGGTCAGCAATCAGCTCGTCAGGGATGTGGCGGTGGTTCGCAGCCTGGGCGAGGCCGTCGGCCACCCCGCGGGCGACGCCCTGGTGCAGCAAAAAGGCCCGCCGCTCGACTTTTATGTCCGCCTCATTGCCGAAGTCACCGTGGTGGCGGCCATCCTTCAGGCCTTGAACCGCAACGGCGATGATGCCCGCCAGCGCGAGCAGTTCGAGGATCGCGACGATCCCGTCGACCGGCTAGACATCCTGGCCGAACGCGACCTGTTCCGCGCCGCCGCCCAGGACTGGAGCGTCGTTGATCGCATGCCGCGCTACGATCCGCGCCGCCTGCAGGAGATCATCAGCGGCGCGGACAGTTACAAAACGCCGGAGGACTATCAGGAAATCCATGGCGCGGCGCGCGTCGCCGGCTATCAGGTCGCCGCGGACGCGCTGGAAAAAGTCCTGTCGATCCGCTTGCCACGGGTGAATGTCGATGCCACGGCCGAGTTCTTCCGGCGCTACGATCAGATCGGCAACCGCCAATATCCCAGCGACACGGACAGTACCGGCAAGCCGTCCGCCGACCTGGCCGATACGGACCCGCGCAAACGCTGCGCCAAGGAGGCGCTGGCGGGCCTGGAGCGCCGCTTCGACCTGCTTGAGGCGCTGAGCCCCGATGCGGAAATCGTCAAGGCCGCGCTCGATAATTTCGGCAAGCCCAGTTACCGCTATTCGAAAAAGGGCCTGGACGACGAGATCCGGGAACTGAAGCGCAAGTCCGAAATCTATGCCGTGCTCGAGGCGCTCGACGATGCCGCCAGCGAACAGGACGGATGGGCGCAGTATCTTGCCGCCAACCGGCTTGAATCGCTGGTCAAACCCGAAGACATGAACATTTGCCGCGCCCTGGCCGCCGACAAGACGCCGTGGCGCGAGGAAGCCGGCGTCGCCCTGCTGGGCGCGATGGGCGAAGACGCCGACAACGAACGCATCCTCCTGGAAAAGATCACGCTGCCGGAAAAGGTCGCTCAGCCACAGTTGCCGTGGAAGGCGTGGAACAGCCTGGCCAAGATGGGGACTGAAATCACGGTCACGGCCATAGGTCAGCGGCTCAAGGCAGAGCCTCAGAGCAAGTTCGGCGTCAGCTACAGTTCCCTCGTCCGCACCCTGACGGCCATCGCCCTGCGCAAGGCCGATGCGCGCGACGAGGTCCGTCAGATGCTCAAGATCCTGCTGACGGTCGACTATCCTGCCTGGGCACGGTACGCCGCACTGAAGGGGCTCTATTTCCTGTATGATGGCTCGCTCGACATCGAGCTGCTGACCTGCGCGTCGCATGGCTATTCCGGGCCGGACTACAGGTCGGATCAGCGCAAGAAGCGGGATGAAGCCATCACGCTGGAAATCCGGCTGCTGGCGATCTTCCTGCTGGGACGATCGCCGAACCAGGCGGCGGTGCGGGCCGCCCTGCAAAAGCTCAAGGAGGCCGCGGAAAACAACAAGGTCCACATGCCGCTGCTCAAGCGGTTGCGCAATTCCGTACGCCACCTGTTGAGCCGGATGGGCGGCGACCACGGCGCGCCGTGGTACGACGACGATGACGACTACGATTATGATGACAACAAGAAGCTGATAAAGGCGCTGGACGACGCCATTACGCATATCGACGACGCGCCCGACCGCCAGGCGCCAGGGGCCATGGCCGACCCGTTCAATGGCGACGACTTTCCCGACTATGTCCTGGCGCGGGTCTTCTTTCATGATCCGAAGGTCCGGCGTTAGCCCCCGCCTCCGACTCGATTTCTTACGCCGCCGGCGATACCGTGAACGCCTTCTCCCTCGAAGAAACGAGGCCCGGCATGGCAATACGCCCCTACTGGCGCGGCACGATCCGCGTTTCGCTTGTGTCGCTATCGGTCGACATGTTCACCGCGCTCGATTCCGGCGCCAAGATCGCCTTTCACCAGATCTACAAACCGACCGGCGAACGCGTACGGCAAAAGCTGGTCGCCGGTGAGGTCGAGGTCGATCGCGCCGACCTGGTCAAGGGTTACGAGGTCAAGAAGGGCGAATATGTGCTGTTCGACCCGGATGAGATCGCGGAGCTGAAAATCCCCTCGTCCAACGCCATGGAGCTGGTGCGCTTCGTGCCTTACGACGCGGTCGACGCCATCTGGTTCGACACGCCCTATTATCTGGCGCCCGCCGGCAAGGGGGATCTGGCGACGTTTGGCATCATCCGCGACGCCATGCGCGACCTGAAGGTCATGGGGCTGGGCCAGATCGTTATCTCGGGGCGCGAGCGGCTGTGCGCGGTCAAACCGTGCGGCGCGGGGCTGCTGCTGGAGACGCTGCACTATGCCGAGGAGATCAAAAAAAGCGGTCACTATTTCGGCGATATCAAGCCCGTGGCGGCCGCCGAGGACGAGGCCGACCTGGCGCGTGAGCTGATCCGGCGCAAGATCGGCGAGTTCGAGCCGGACACCTTCCGCGATCACTATACGGACGCGCTGGAGGAGCTGGTTCAGGCGCGCATCGAGCATCGCCAGCCGGTGATCGAGACCGAGCGCGCGGCGCCGAAGGTGGTCAATCTGATGGATGCTTTGCGCGCCAGTCTGAAGGCGCAGGCGCCGGCGAATGACGCGGCGGTTAAACCGAAAGCGCGTGGAAAGAAGGCGGGCTAACGACCGGCCTAGGTGAGGCTCTTATCACCAGTAAGGCCCCCACCACCACTTCGCCTAAAGGCTCGTGGTCCCCCTCCCCGCGTGGCGGGGAGGTACAAGAATAAGAGCAGCCTTTCTTCCCTTGTACCTCCCCACTTGTGGGGAGGGGGACCGAACGAGCGGCAGCGAGTTTGGTGGTGGGGGTCTTTCTTTCAGGACCGCGCTACTTCACCCCCAGCATGCGATCCAGGCTCCACTTGCCACCGCCGCGCGCCATCAAGAACACCAGCAGCGCCGCCCAGCTCAGATGCGTCGGCCACGCCTCCGGATAGACGAAGATCTCGATCGTCGCCGTCATCATGAAAAACGCCGCCGCCGACAACCGCGTCAGCAGCCCCAGCACCAGCAGGATCGAGAACAGATGCTCCGAATAGGTCGCCACGTGCGCGGCGATATCCGGTGGGATCAGCGGCACCTTGTAATCCTCGCGAAACAGCGTGTAGGTGCCGTCGGTAATGTGCAAAATGCCGTCGACCTTGGTCCGGCCCGACATGAAAAACACCCCGGCCACGCCCAGCCGCGTCAGCAGCGCCAACACGTCCTCGGTCAGGAGTTTTTGCGCCAAACCGGCGGCGCCATTATACAGTTTCAACGGCAAAAACGCCGGTGTCTCAGCCATGTCGGCCTCCCTGATGATCCATATTCGCCGCGATGACGCGCAGCCCCAAACCCTCGGCAAACAGCGCCGCGATATCGGCGCCCGGATCGGCCCGGGCCGCCGCCGTGGCCGCCTCGGGCAACGCCGCGCCATCGCCAATCGCCCGTAAAAACGCATAGGCGGCCGGGCGCAAAACGCGCCACGTCACCGCCTCGTCCGGACGCCAGATCAGCACCGCCTCGGGCGCCTCATCGAGCGTCAATTCGTCGGGCACGTCCGCCTCGCGCAGCCGCGCCCACAAGGACGGTGTACCGTCGTCGAACGCCGCGATCCGCGCCGAAGCGATCAGGCCGGGCGCCCAATCGGCGAAGTCCTGCGGTCCCCATCCGGCGACAGTCTCGGCCGTTGCCGCATCAGTATCGGCCGCCAGATGCGCCTCCGTCCACCACCGGTCGAGCCGCGCCAGATCGATCAGATAGGGCGCCGCCTGCCCCGTCTCGGTCAGGCTCAGCCAATCGGTAAAACCGGCGCCGTAGTCGAGCAGAACCGGCGATGCCGGCGCCTCGGCTCGCGCAAACCCCAACGCCAGGGCGGCGAACATCTCCGGCGGCAAACACTTGCCGACACTGGGATAGGCGCTCGTCACCGCGTCGCTCAGCGCCTTGAAAACCGTGTTGCGATAGACGCGCAGACAGTAGCTATCGGCGGCCGCGACCCAAGGCGTCATGGCGTCGTCGTCGCCGCGCAACATGGCGGTGAAGGCGGTGTGAAACTCAGGCATCGACCGCCTCCCCCACCCGCGAAATCTCAAATTGCGCCTGGTCGCGTTCGGTCATCAACGCGTCGTAATCCGGCACTTCGCCGTCGCGTTCGAGCAGGACCGGCACCGGGCCGGTGCGCGCCAGTAACCGCCGCAACAGGGCCCAGACCGGCTCGGCCACCGGGGCGTCGTGGCTGTCGATCAACAGTTGACCGACCTCGTCGTGAGCGTGCCCGGCGATGTGGATTTCACCGATCGCCGCCACCGGCAACGCATCGACGTAAGCCGATGAATCGAAACCGAGATTATGAGCGCTGACGTGGATATTGTTGACGTCGATCAGCAGGCCGCAGCCCGTCCGCCGCGCCATTTCGCTGAGGAATTCGATCTCCGGCACGTCGTGCGGCAAGGCCACGTAATGCGACGGGTTTTCGATCAGGATCGGCCGCCGCAGGACGTCCTGCACGCGCGCAATATTGGCGCAAATCCGCGCCAAAGCCGCCTCAGTCCGCGGAAACGGCAGCAGGTCCGGAAAATGCGCCTCACCCTGCCGCGACCAGGCCAGATGCTCCGACACGGCGAAGGGCTCGGTGCGCGCGGCAACCTGCGCCAACCGCGCCAGATGCGCTTCGTCGACCGGTTCGGCCCCGGCCAGGGACAGGCCGACGCCGTGCAGCGACACGGGATGATCACGGCGCACGCGTTCCAGCCATTTCAGGCGCGGCCCGCCGGCGGCCATGTAGTTCTCGGGGTGAACTTCGAACCACAGGCCGTCGCGGGTGTCGGCCTGGGCCTGCGCATAATGCTCGGGCTTCAGGCCGACGCCGGCTGTCACGGCGCCAGAAAAGGGGAACGCGTGCGCGCGGGTCATGTTGGCTTACATGCCCTTCTTAAGCGCCTTTGGGGGTCAGCGAGCCCATGCCCTTCGGCGTCTTGATGGCGACGCAGGTGCCCTTGGGGACTTCCTTGAAATAGCGGCCGTCATAGTTGGCGGCCTGCGTCCCGGCGCAGGTGGTGCCGGCGTTCGCCGCCTTGCAGTCGTTCTGGCCGGCCTTGGCGATGCCGTAGCACTTCTCGGTCGGGGCCGACATCGACGACGACGACATGTTGGACATCGACTGGTCGGCGGCGATGGCCGCGCCGGCGGTCAGGGCGAACAGGGCGGCGGCGACAGCGCCGGTCTTGTGGGCATTGGTCATGGGAGAGTTCCTTCCTTGATGAACACGGCGCCATCACCGGCCCCGTGATCAGCATTACGCGGTTACCCGAAGCCGGGTTACACGGAAGGGAAGAGAAAGTTTTGGGAGGGGTGTGGCGGTATCTTCTACCGCAAGACCCCCACCACCACTTCGCCTAAAGGCTCGTGGTCCCCCTCCCCGCGTGGCGGGGAGGTACAAGGAAAGGGAAAAGCCGCTGCCAATTCGATCCATTTTCACGCTGCTGCAACCCATTGGGGGCAGTAAAACGGATTCCTGGTTCGCTCAATTCTTGTACCTCCCCACTTGTGGGGAGGGGGACCGCGCGAAAACGCGGAGCGTTGAGCGGGGTGGTGGGGGTCTTGCCGTCGATAACACATACACCGATCGAAAACGCTCGCCCCTCTCCCCCGCGGGTTTCGGCTGCGCGGGGCAGAGCTGCCAGGGGTGGCACGACGGTCACAGTTTACCGGTCTTCTTTCGGCCCCGCCTTTCCACACAAAGGCTTTCGGGTTACGCTCGCCTTAACGAAGTATTAAGGCAGCTTTCGCGCGTTAAGCGTTTGAATTTCCTGGGGGCAGGCATGGATACGGAAGCGACCGCGGACTCTGAAGCCATGCGCCGCACGGCGCGACGCCTGGCATGGGTGGGGATCGAGGTCGGTCGGCCGGGCCGGCGCTTTGCCTTCGACCGCGAAGATATTGCCGCCGGATCTGGCGGCGGCGACACCGTCGATCTCGCCGACGTCATGAAGCCGCTCGAAGACATGTCGTCCGCCATGGTCGACTACTTCAAGAAAATCGAAAAATGGGCGAAGATCATCAATCTGGGCATCGATGTCGTCGTCGGCGCCATCGTCGCCGGCATCGCCATGAGCGTTCAGAACGATCAGTTCGCGGCCATCGTCTGCGCCCTGATCGCCATCCAGACCGTGCTCGCCGTCGTCGGTTTCGGCCTGTTCTGGCGCGGGCTTGAAGACAGTATAAAGCTCGCGGTCGACGGCATTACCCAGACATCTTCGGTGAAATACGTTCAAACCTGGAAATACCGGCGCGAAAAGCTTTCGCTGTTCGGCAAGATGGTTCTGCTGTCCTATCCGATCCGGATTTTCGAGCTTTTTCTGTTCGTGTGCGGCAGCCTGGTCGTCTTTACCTATAGCGCCGACGCCGCGTCCCTGACGCCGATGGAGCGCTTTGCCCATTGGGGCTTCAACCTGATTTCCAATGTCTTCTACGGCAATGACAACCTGACACCGCAACAGCGGGCGGGCGCGGCCGCGCTGAACTTCGCCGCCACGACCGTGGGCGGCGTCGTGCTCGAATTCGTCTTCCCGACCAAGCTGAAGGCGGAAAGCGACACGGCCAGCAAGCTGATGATCGGTAGCTGGCCGGCCGTGGCCGCGGCCCTCACCGCGGTGGGCGTTGTGGTGAATGGGTCCGCCCCACCTGTCCCGGTCACGCCTGCGCTATCGCCTGCCGTGGCCGCTCCCGCGGCGCGCGTGGCCGGGCCGCCAATCATCGAAGATCTGCAATCGGCTTCCGACAGTTCGGACATGTCCGTCCAATCCTCGTCGTCCGAAACGTCATCGTCCGAGACATCGATCGACTCGTCATCGCCCGCCCCCATGGAAGCGCTGGCGCCGCCGCGCTATATCGGCGGCGACTGGACCTATCCCGGATCGGATGAGATGGGCGATCTTTACCCGCCCCGGGCCCAGGACAACGAAATCGAAGGCACCGTGACGATCGACTGCGCCGTCAACGCGACGGGCCGCGTCACGGGGTGCGATATCCTCTCCGAAAGCCCGGCCGGTTACGGCTTTGGGCTGGCGACGGTGAAGGCCTTCATCCACTATGCCCACGTCGATCCGGCTTCGGTGGACGGCGGATTGCGGGACGGCGACCGCAAGAAATTCACCTACAAGTGGACGCTGGGCGACAGTTCGAGTTCGTAACGGACAGCCGCGGTTAACCGTGATTTATCGCTGTCATGATAAGCCGGGGTGTCCCGTCCCTACGCCCCCAGCCATTGCCATGAAAATCCTTTTGCCGATTGCGCTCGCCTTCGTTCCCGTGGCGGCGCATGCGGATGCCGATGTGTTCGGCGCCGACACCGTCACCGGCTATGCCGAGATCCGCGCCGTCGCCGCCTCGGGCGAGACCGCCTGGACCAGGGGCGGCTACGGCAAGTTGCGCTTTGGCGCCGGTGACGGCGGCCTGCACGGCGATGGCGCCCTGGTATGGTCACCGCGCCTGACCGATACGTTGTCGCTGCACGCCGTCGCGCAGGACGCGCCGGATGCCGGCACGCCGCTCAGCCTGGCCGAGACCTATGTGCGCTGGAAGCCGGTACCGACGTCCGGTGTGCGCTACGTGGTGCGCTTTGGGCGCATGCTGCCGCCGATTTCGCTGGAAAACGACGGCGTGGCGTGGAGTGCGACCCGCACTCTGACGCCGTCGGCGATCGACACCTGGGTCGGCGAAGAGATGCTGGCCACCGGCGCGGAGCTGTCGGTGGAGACCCAGGCGGGCGATCAGCGCTTCGGCGCGACGGCCGGTGTGTTCGAAGGCGCCGACGCCGCCGGATCGATCCTGGCCTATCGCGGCTGGGCGCTGCACGATCTGGTCACCGGCGGCAATGCGGTTCTGCCGGTTCCGGGCAGCGCGGGCACGGGCTATCGCGCCGTTTTCGTCAAACAGGCCGGCGTCGACCGGCCGGATGTCGAGGTCGACGGCCGCGCCGGCTACTATCTGCGCGGCGACTGGCGGCCGCCCCTGCCGGTGGCGCTGAACCTGGTCTATTGGTACAACCCGGCCAATCCGGCGATCGTGACGCGCGGGCAGTATGGCTGGGCGACGCGGGTATTCGACGGCGGACTTGCGGCGCGGCTGGATGACCGCGACGAGCTGCTGGCCCAGGCGATGTGGGGCGCGACCAAGATGGGCGGCGTGCTGCCCGACGGGCGTCACCCGGCCGACATGGTCTTCGCCTCGGCCTATGTGCTGGCAAGCCGTGCGCTCAACGATGGCACGAAGCTGACCCTGCGCGGGGACGTGTTCGACACGCGCGATCATTCCTACGCGCATCTTTATCCCAATGCCGAACACGGCGCGGCGGTGACGGCGGCGGTGATCCATCCGTGGACGGTGCACCTGTCGTCGGCGTTTGAGGTGACGGGCGTGAGCAGCGACCGCGCGGCGCGGGCGGCGATCGGCGAAGGGGAACATCAGGCGGGGACGCAGGTGCAGGTGACGGTGCGGGTGGTGCCGTAGCACTGTCGCATCGTCGGGGTCTGGCTCGGCGCCCCCGGGGCCTGCGGCCCCAGCCTTTTCCTTAATTTCCTCGTCCGTCACCGCCCCTTTTGGGGGCGGATGAAGGTCGAGGAAGTCAAGAAGATGTGGGGTCGCGACCCCACACCCCGCAATTGGACAGCGCTATACCCTGACCGAATACAGCCCCATCCCCTCATCCTCGTCGCGCAGCGGCAATCAGCGGCCAGGCCTAGTACTTTGCCGTCAGCCCGACGTTCCAAGTGCGGTCGAGCGCTCCCGTCAATTCCTTGCGGCCATTGGTGTAGGTCAGCTCGATCGCGAAGTATTTGTTGGGATCGAGCGCCCAGGACAGGTCGGCATAGGTATCGTCGAAATGCTTCGGCGTGCCGCGGAAACCGTACATAATCGTGTCATTCAAGGTGAAGGTCAGTGGCACATCGGGAAACTGACTGACGATGACAACGCCAGGCTTAAGGCCGATGCGGTTGAAGTCGCGAAGCCCGGAGGGACCTCTGCGGACGTACCAGCCATTGTCCTGATGCAGTTCGAATGTCCAGGCGTACCGGGCGAACACGACATCCTTGATCAGGGACCGGTACGAATTGACGCTCCCGTCGAGATAGGGCGTCCAGACAAGATTGAGGCTCGCCAGGCGATCCTTGTTGGCATAGTCGATCAGATAGTCCGGCCGGATCGTGACCCAGGACACAACGGCGCACGCGTCCGGATCCCCGGTGCAATCCCGATCTGATGGCGCCTTGTCATAATAGGAAGCGGAATAGGACAGGCCAAATTCTGTAATATTTGTACTTGTTGTTTTGGCTTTACTTTTGTCGATGCTGACGGATTTGTTTACCCCGGCATACAATACGGCCCGGGCGACCGGATAGGTGGTGACGTCGCCATTTTTATCCGTGAACGTATCATCCGGATTATATATGGTTTTCCCTAGAAACAGCACGCTTTTGTTCTGTGTCTTGCCGGTACTGCCATCCCACGAAGAACTGACAGTCGCCTTGGGCAACGACTTGAATTCCGGCGATTTACGCGCGTCATCGTCATCGAGGTCCATGCCATCGGGCGATCCGCGCACCAAAAGCGGAAAGTGATAGCCCGCATCGCTTTTGCCTGCTGTTGCGGCCACCGCGGCAGCGGCCGGTTTTCCTTCGGCGACATGCGCAGCCGCGGGCTTTTCGGATTTGGCATCGCCGCCGGCAACAGCCGTCTGAGTTATCGTCGCCGGGCTCGCCCCCGACGGCGCGCAGGCGATTTGCGGCCCCTCACCAAGAGCGAAAGCACGTTCGTTGATCCGCGTCCCGCCAACGACACTATACTGCGCGGCTCCGGCCTTCCCGGTCATGTTGTCGATCGCCGCAAACAACTGAATCTGGGCCTTATTGTAAGCCGTGCAGGCGCTGCCGTCACTGTCGGTGCAAAGGCTACTATCGGCCAGAAGCCGCGCCGGATCGACGGCACCGGCACCGGCGGGGGCCGCGTTGATCTGACGGTTCAAGGCTGCCAGATCGACCTTATCGGGATTGATATATCGGGCCACCAACCGGACCGGGTCTACGACGTGATCGGGGCCGCAAACTTCATTCGGCATCGGCAGATCCGCCGCGGCGGCAGCCACGGGTGCGGCGCTCAAAACGACGCCCGCAAGTAAGAAAATGCGCATCGTGTGATCCTAGATTTGAGTGAGGACGTCGATATTGTCCGCGATGGCGTCGATGACTTTGGATACAGTCGAGTCGACATAATCCGCGGCGAACGCCATGTTCGGGGTGAACGTGTGGTTTGCGTCGCCAATCCGTTCCGCAACCCTTTGCAGGAAGCTCAAGAACGGCCTTACGGTGTAGCCAAGGGTGTCACCCGAAAACGTCATATCGTCGACGCCGGGGTACAAAAAGCCATCGTCATCGAGAACGTCGTGAACGGCTTGCCGGGCCACCGCTGTCTTGTCGATGGCCATGCTGGCCATCACGACGGAAACGTTGCTACGCAAAGTACTCAAGGTCTTGCTCATGTCGGTGAGCGTCTGCGCCGAAGCGGGTGCTGCGCCGCCGCCGTTCGAAGCACCGCCCGATCCGCCACCGGCCTTTTTCGGATCATCGCCCGGATTGCCGGTATTGGTGCCGGCCGGTTTCGGCTTGCCGCCCGGCAGGTAGTTGCTCAGGAAGCTTTCGATGATGTCGGTGCCGGCATAGCCCGCCGCCGCCAGCATCAGCAGAGTCTGAAGCTCACCGATGTGCGGCAGGATGTTGGCGGGGCCGGTGGCCAGGGTGGCGGCGATCCCGGCCAGGAAACCGATGATCAGGCTGACGATCAGCCGCGCGGCGCGGAATTCGTCCTGGACGTCGGCATTGGCGGCATTGGCGCGGTCGACCATGCTTTTCAGCCCGGCGACAGCGCGGATGCCCTGGCCGAACATGCCCATCAGGCCGCCCACCGTCAGCACCAGCAGGACGCTTTCGGCACTTGATGTATCTACTGTCATTGTTCTCCCCTTTTCATCGTCGCGGCCGCCGCCGCGGATCGCAAAACTGAAAGGCGGGAGAGTGCGGCCAAGCGGGCGCTTAGCCGGCGCGCGATCGTGTCACGGCGCAGCCCCCGCCCGCCGAATGACGTAACATCGATATCGCGTTAACCTTTCAGGTCAACTGAAAGTCGAAAAATCGATTTCAATTCCTGAGGCGTGTGACATTTCCGCTGCAACGGAAGCGTGTAGCGCTGTCCAACTTCGGGGTCTGGGGCCTGAGGCCCCAGCCTTTTCCTTAATTTCCTCGCCCCTCACCGCCCCTTTTGGGGGCGGATGAGGGATGAGGAAGTCAAGAAGATGCGGGGTCACGGACCCCGCGCCCCGCAATTGGACAGCGCTATACCCGCACCGAATACAGCCCCATCCCCTCATCCTCGTCCCTCAGTTCCAGGAACGGCACGGTGTCGATAATGTCGCGCAGCTTGTCGAGCCGGGGCGGCTTGGTGATATAGCCGACGACGCCCAGATCCTTGGCGTGGTGCCGGTCCTGGGCATGGCCCGAGCCCGTGCACATCACCACCGGAATGCCGCGCAAGGCCCGTTCGGCCCGCAGATTGCGCAAAAACGCGAACCCGTCCTCGCCCGGCAGCGAAATGTCGAGCAGGATCAGATCGACCCCGCCATTGCCCACCTCACGCATAAGCGTATCCAGCGCTTCCCGCGCTGTTCGCGCGATCAGCAACTCCCCCGACAGCCCGTCGTCGCCGAACAGGTTGCGCCGCGCCAGCAAGGCGTCGCCGCGATTGTCCTCGACCAGCAGGATGCGCGCCGGTTTGTCTTTAAGGTCTATCTGCGTTCGGGGCGGGGCGGCCCCCATCCAGCCGAACGGCGAAGCGTCCGGGGTGTCTTGCGATGACAGCGTGTGGCCGGCCATGGGGCCCTCCGTCGAGATCGTCTCCTCCGCGCACGCACACAGTTCGCCTCGTTCGCGGTCTGACGCCACGACGTGCTCTGTTTATCAGGCCAAGGCGCACGGGCGTCAATTCACCGTTGTGTGCGCAGGCGTTCGGCCTGATCGCGCTTCAGTTGAATTTACCGCGAAAGCCTTAACGAATTTTACGCTGAAGTTGTAATTCTCAAGGCGTACAGCCGCACGCCGCCGCTGTCTTCGCGCAGATCGAGCGACGGCACCCGGCCGATGACCTCGCGCAATCGTTCCAGACTGGGCGGCCGGGCAATGGTGCCGGCGACGCCCATTTCGCGGCCCCAACGGCGGTGGTGATCGTGATCGTCGGCGCCGCTGTACAGCACGACCGGCGTCGCGCGCAGCTGCGGGTGCAACCGGATCGCCGCCAGCAGCGAAAACCCGTCCTCGCCCGGCAAGCCGATGTCGAGCAGGACCAGGTCGACCGGCGCGCCCTCACCGCGCGCCATCAGCAGCTGGCCGAAGGCTTCCGGCGCCGTGGCGGCCACCGTCAGATCGCCGTCGTCGTCACCGAACAGATAGTGCCGCGTCAGGGCGATGTCGCCCGGCTGATCATCGACCAGTAAGATGCGTGCCGGCCGCAACGCCTGAACCACGCCTGTGAACCCGGCCGCCACGCCGAAAGACGGAGCGTCCTTGGCGCTCCGCAACCCGAGCCCATGGTAACCCATGCCGCCCTCCTGTTGTTGATCTCCTCCCGAGCCTTTTGACTCTCTGCGTTGCGGGTATTTTGTTTTATCGTCGCCCGCCGCCGGCTTCCGCCTGTATTTGTGATCCGCCCCGACTCGTCAAAAATCAACTCAAAGACGCGTGATAAACCCGCCTGGCGGGAATTCGCCTGATACGCACGCTGTTCGAGATGATACGATCACAATTGTTACGACTCGTTTCAGCCTTGTGATAACGCGCGTTATCAATCGGCCTTGCCGCGATCAAAGGCTTATGTAGTCTGGCTTTCGTGGAGGTTTGGTCCTCCAGCCCTTTCGGGCATATCCTCCTCAAGACTTCGCCGGGCCCCAGTTGCCCGGCTTTTTTGTCGCTTGAGGGTGGGGTGGAAGTAAGAGCCCCCACCACCATTTCGTGCGCGGACGCGCACTCATGGTCCCCCTCCCCGCGTGGCGGGGAGGTACGATATCTGTTCAATCGCCAGGTGCAGTGTGTTTGTGTTTCTTCTTGTACCTCCCCACCACGTGGGGAGGGGGACCGAACGAGCGACAGCGAGTTTGGTGGTGGGGGCCTTACTGTAGACGTTGAAGCCCTCCCCGTCCCCTACTTCGCCGCCTTCGCCTGAGCCGCAATGTCCGCCACCTGAGCCGGGCTCATCGCCTCGAAGGCCGCCGTCGCCACCTTGACCTCGGCCGCGTCACCGCCCGTGCCCTTGTCGACGCGCGTGACATTGACCTTGTCGCCCGGGGCCACGACGAAGAGCACCGCCATGGCAGCCAAATTATCCGGCGCTCCCTCACCCGAGGCCGGTCCCGCCATGGCCATGAAACCCTTGTCCCCACACGGTTCGATCCGCCATTTGGCGCGTACGAACACACGTTCGACCGTAGGCGCGCCGCAGGTAATATCGACATGCCCGGGCGACGCCACAGGCGCGGCCGCCGTGACCACCGGTGCCGGCGGCGCCTTGACCGCGCTCGCCTGATACTTGGCCAGTTGGGCCTGCTGCGCCGCCTGATCCTTGACGTTCAGCTCGGCGCGTAAAGCATCGCTGATCAGGTCGCGGTCATAGGGCTCCTGGCTCCATTCGCCGGTCGCGCCATTGCCGAAATACTGCGTGCCGTAGATCTGCTTGTGACCATGGCTTTGCAGATAGCGGTCAAGCGTCGCCGCGGCGATCCACGGCCCGCCGGCATCGCCCTTTTTGGTGGCGACGACCGCCAGCGTGTGGGCCAGCAGGAAATCGTCGCCGTGGCCGTGCTGAAAGACAAAGGCCGCTTCCATGAAGTCGAGCCCGGTGTGCAGCGCCCCCTGAGCCAGCAATTGGCGGGTCTGCGTCCGCCGCTCGGCGTCGCGGTCGCTGGCGCCGGGCGCCATGACGTTATTGGCGCGGTCGGCCTGGTCCGCGTCGAACAGGCGCTTCATGTCCGGATTAGACGCCGGTGGCGGTGCGTCGGCGGCGTGGGTTTGGGTGGCCAGCAACCCGGCCAGAACAGCCGCGAGAACAATGCGCTTCATCGAATTTCCCCCTCGATTTGTGTGATTTTCCGATAGCACGGCTTGGGCGGCCGTTCCATCGACAGTAAGGCCCCCACCACCAAACTCGCATTCGCTCGTTCGGTCCCCCTCCCCAGCAAGCTGGGGAGGTACAAGAAAGAAGAACTGTGCCCATCTTTGTGAGAGAGACTGATTCCTCTTTCCTTGTACCGCCCCACCACGTGGGGCGGGGGACCGCGCGAACACGAAGTGGAGCGTGGTGGTGGGGGCCCTACTTTCTTCTCTCAAAAAAATCGCCGCTCCCTGTCGATTTCGCTCCACCGGCGTCGTCTATCCATGGTTACAAAGACCAAGGAGCCCGTCATGAAATACCACTGCCTGATCTATTTCGACCCGAAGACCGCCTTCGCCGACACGCCGGAAGCGCGTCAGATGATGGCCGATGTCCGCCCCTATTCGGAAAAATACCGCGCCTCGGGCAACATCCTGAGCGAGATCCCGCTCAACCTGCCCTCCACCGCCGTCACCCTGACCAACCGCGGCGGCGCCGTGGCCACCACCGACGGCCCGTTCATGGAGACCAAGGAGTTACTCGGCGGCATCATGGTCATCGAAGCCCGCGACCTTAACGAGGCCATCCGCATCGCCGGCGAATGCCCGCACGCGCGGTTGGGCACCGTCGAAATCCGCCCGGAGATCGATTTCTCGCAGCCTCGGCCGCAGTTTTAAGGCCCAATCCCGATGGACACGCACGGCGCGCTGGAGACGATCTATCGCGACCAGTCGCGCCGTGTGCTGGCCACCCTGATCCGCCTGCTGGGCGGCTTTTCCCCGGCCGAGGAGGCGCTGCACGACGCGTTCCTGGCCGCCGCCAAGACCTGGCCGCGCCACGGCACACCGGCCAATCCCTATGCCTGGCTGGTCTCGGCCGGGCGCAACGCCTTTATCGACCGCCGCCGCCGCGAGCAGAGACAGGACGCGCGACTGGCGGACGCCTTTCCACCCGATGCCGTCGAGCCCGATCCTGAACCCGAAGCCGTCCGCGACGACGAATTGCGCCTGATCTTCATCTGCTGCCACCCGGCCTTGGCGCCCGATGGCCGCGCGGCCCTGACCCTGCGCGAAGTCGCGGGCCTGCGCACCGAGGAAATCGCCCGCGCCTTCCTCGTCCCCGCCCCGACGATCGCCCAGCGCATCGT